>SMVA01199361.1_pt1 | contig 14800 bp, 12 predicted proteins | sample 2456451 | NCBI WGS metagenome assembly SMVA01 (sample SAMN11095933, study PRJNA526329) | marine sediment metagenome | biome: Marine sediment; feature: Surficial sediment; material: Deep marine sediment; isolation source: Hadal surficial sediment | place: Pacific Ocean | collected 2014-05 | depth...
AGAGATCAACCGTAATGGTGGCCAGCGAGCATACCGGGCTAACACAGCCGATCAGGCTGCTTGGGATCGGGCGCATCGTCCACAAACCTGTAAACTGGTAGAGAACCGTGCTTTGGCCCGCATTGTAGCGAGCAAGCTCAGACAGCGCTGGGAGTGCGACGAGCCTGTTTGGTACCGCCCCAGCAAGCATGACGGCTATCGCTTGCTCACTGCAGAGGACTGCCAGGCCATCGCCGCGGAATTTGAAGCCCGCGGCAAGGCCCATGAATTGGGCTGACACGACTGGAGCCAGTTAGACAGTCCGCGAATTCCGGCATTTTAGCAACGCAAGCAATAATGTCTGTAACCATCTACACTTGTGCACGCCATGCGCCATTATACGACAACGGAACGTTTTCTATCGCTATTCACTACGCTGCGCCCGGAAGAAGGCTCCGGCGCAGTGCGTCTGAGCTTACAGGCTTTTTTAATCCTGTTCGCCTATTACCTGCTCAAGGTGATTCGTGAACCCATGATTCTTGCCGACGGCTCGGCTGAGCTGAAAGCGTACACCACCGCCATACAGGCGGGTGTGTTGATGCTGATCGTGCCGATATTCGCCAAATTGTACAGCGGCGTTAGCAACCTTGACGGCAAGCATCACCTGATGCGCCGCATACTCCTGTTTTTCATCATCAATCTGTTTGCGCTGGGCCTTTGCTACCGCCTGGGCTGGCACATCGGCATCACCTTCTACGTGTGGCTGGGCATTTTCTCAGTGATGGTACTGGCCCTGTTCTGGTCCTTTGCGGCGGACTTGTACAACTTGAAATCGGGGCAGCGCATCTTCCCGCTTATAGCCGCCGCCGGTGCGCTGGGCGCCTATCTCGGCGCCAAGATGGCTGGCTGGCTAGATCCGCTGGTAGGCCACGATGGCGTGATGTATACCTCCGCTTGCCTGTTGCTAGTGCCCTGGTGGATGAGCAAGCGGGTGGAAAAGACGATTCCCGCTGGCTCCGAGAGTTATATTGATGATCATCAGGAGGAGCCCTCCGCATCAGCGCTGGAGGGTTTCCGGGTGGTCTTGCGCAGTCCCTACCTGATATTGATCGCCGTATTCGTCATTACTCTCAACCTGATCAACACCAATGGCGAATATATCCTGGCCCGCTTCATCACCGAACAGGCCAGCATGTTGGCAAGCAGCGGCCAGCTCGTGGGCAGCCAGGACGATTTCATCACCGCCTTTTATTCAAGCTACCTGGCCTGGTTTACCTTGATCAGCTTCCTCATCCAGTTATTCCTGGTGTCGCGCATTTTCGATCGAATTGGGGTGAGAGGTGCGCTACTGGTATTGCCGGTGGTGATGGTGGCCAGTTACAGCTTGATCTTGCTGTTTCCTGTGTTGGCTCTGGTACGGGCCAGCATGATTGTCGAAAACAGCATAAATTACTCCCTGCAGAACACCACCCGGCACGCCCTGTTTCTGCCGGTCAATCGAGAAGAAAAATATATCGGCAAGCATGTGATAGACACCTTTTTCTTTCGCATTGGCGACCTATTATCCGCGGCGGCGGTCTTCGTAGGCAGCGCAATGCTTGGGGTCGGCATTCTCGGTTTTGTCGGTACCAACATCGTACTGGCTGTGGTCTTGTTCGGGCTGTCGCGTGCCATCGGCCAGCGCAATGCCGGCGTGATCAAGGAGAACCTGGGCAATCTACCGCCGGTACTCGCCGCCCCCCTGCCCGATATGGATATTCCGGCGGGCGAAATCACCCGCTTCACCATTCAGGAGGGCACGTTCGTAGACCCGGATGAAGGAGATGCCCTGAAATACCGGGCATTTACTGAGGAGTTGGGCAAATTACCAACCTGGATCAAGTTCGACGGGCTCAAAGGGATATTCCACTTCCACCCGCCCAGGGGCCAGGAAGGCGCCATCGAAATTCGCGTGGTGGCACGGGATTTCGACGGCCTGGAAGCCGACGCACGTTTTGTGGTCAGCTACAGTTCAAACGGTTAAGTTCAGGCCCTTGCGGGTCTATACATAGCCGTTGGCCTAGAACCACTCCACCGAATCTTTAATCGCGCATCCGGGACAGTTTACTTAATACCTAGTACCGACCATGCGAAAGATGAAATTGGCTTGCGAAGAATTGGGGAGCATCAGACCACAAGAGATAAGGGGGCAGCTTAGACTCAACTTGCAAGTGCAACAGCATGAGGCAATATGAGTCTAAGCAGAGCCCTTTTTCATGGCTGGTTTCCCAACGCATGTCCGATTGCAATTGCAACAAGGGCCAGGACAAATATTATTATAAACATCATCACGTCGTCCTCCGCCCTGTTACTGGTTCAAGGGTGCTTCTTCGCCTATGTAAGGGCGAAAGGGTTCGATCATTTCAGCGATATAATTCACGGGAAAATCAGGCCGGGCGGCGATACCGATGTCGTCAGATCCGATTTTTCTGTCCTTGTCGTAATATGCCGTGCCAAGAAGATAATCTGTAAATGTGGTGAACAGGCCGAAGTTCACGTCGCCTTCTTCTGCGGTACCAAGATGATGGAAACGATGGTTCGCATTGATCGCCAGCAGGGGCCGGAAGGGGCCGGTGAAGTAGGCAACATTGGAATGTTGCAGCAACAACTGGATGACCACGGCAAACACCAGCAACATCAGGACTTCCTGGGAGGCACCCAGCAGAAGCAGGGGTGTTGCGCCGGCAACCGTCTCGATGGTCGCGTGCAAGGGGTGTTTCATCAGCCCGTTGAAACCATACATGCGCTTTACACTGTGGTGGACGGAATGCAACCGCCACAAGGCCTCAAACCGGTGACTGGCATAATGGGCAAGCGTGATCCCGATATCTGCAATGAAGACGGCCAGAAGAACCTGGGCCCACAAGGGCAGTTCGGTCGGCCATACAGAAGGAAGGGGGATGAGACCTGCCATGAACGGCACAGCCAGGACGCCTATCACATTGAACGATTCATTGACAAACGCATGGGCAAAGTCCCGTGGCCGGTCACCCATCGATTTGTTGAACGCAAGATCGTAAGGGGCCAGCATTTCAAAGACGAAAGACAGGGCAATAAAACCTGCTACAAGAAGAAGAAGCCAGATTTCAGAATAACCCTCTCCCACAAGCGTGATTGCCACACCATTGCCGACAATCAGGAACAGCGGCAAATATATAAGCCGAATCAGGAACTTGACCATTTTAACCTCCAAATACATAAATCCGCCCAAACGCGAAAAAATTCAGGTGTTTGTGGCTGTTGAGTGCTGAATATATAGATGGCGCAAGTTTGATACTTGAACGAAACAGCTATTGTGAAGCAGGCGAGGGTTTTTTTAGCCGCAGAAGACGGGTGTCAGTCCAGTGTTTGCCGTCAACAACAAGGAGGGGGCGAGTCCGAACATTGACCGGAAGGTGCGGGAAAAATGCGCGGAGTCAGAAAACCCCGACTGATGGGAAGAGCTCGTCAATGAAGTACCACCAAGGGCCAGTTCCAGTACGTGGCGAAGGCGGGTCCAGAGAATATATTTCCGCACCGGTATGCCAATCTGCTGCTTGAACAGATGCTGCATCCGGCTTGGTGACAGACAGGCGATATCGGCCAGTTCACTGCCGGTAAATGATGTTCCCGGATCCTGGTGCAGGTGAACGAGTATTTTGGCGATGCGCGAATCGAGCGGCAATGGTTCTGCAATATTGCCGTGAAACAGCTGGAGGCATGTTTGTTTGAGGTCTTCTGCTCGCTGCGGCGTCACTTGCGCCAGACGCGCGGCGCGTAACGTATCCAGGATGTCCGTTGAAACCGGTTGCCGCAGGACAAGGGGTTCAGCCCTTATATCACAGCCGAACGTCACACAGTGATAATCCATGATCGAGCGGAAGTTGTTGGAAGTTTTTTCCAGATACAAGAGACACAGGGGGCCGTCGGGATTGGCAATGCTGTGGGAAACATTCGCACCAATCACGGCTGCCCGGCAGGATTGCCATGACTCTACCCCTGGCCAGCGGATGCGCAGGTTGCCCTCAAGTGCGATACAACATTGAACCGCATGATGGCTGTGCGTTTCCGGATCGAAACTGTCGCCAAGATAGAGCACGCTGTCACGCCACAAGCATAATTTACTGGCGGCAGTTACCGGCATTTGTCTGTTCCCCGTCACTGCAAAGAAGAATAGGGGACAGACCACGGTTTCGCCAGCCCCAGACCGGTAATAGTTGGCGGGTAAACTGTGGTCTGTCCCTTATTTATCCTACTCGTTCAGGCGTGCAACTTGACCTGCAGGTCGGTGTAGCCCATCACGAAATTGGACTCCACCCGTTCCGGCTCCGCCATGACCTCGATATGTGAAAAACGCGCCAGCAATTCTTCCCACAGAATCTGCAACTGCATTTCGCCAAGCCGGTTACCCATGCAACGATGGATGCCAAAACCGAAGGACACATGGTGGCGCGCCCTTTTCCGGTCGATGATGAACTCATTGGGAGAGTCAATCACTTCATCGTCCCGATTGCCGGACACGTACCACATCACCACCTTGTCACCCTTCTTGATGGTCTTGCCACCCACTTCAACATCCTGGGTGGCAAGCCGGCGCATATGGGCAAGAGGCGTCTGCCAGCGAATTATTTCGGGGACCATGTTCGATATCAGCGAATGATCCGCTTTGAGTTTGTCGAACTGTTCCGGGAACTTGTTGAGGGCATAAACCCCGCCACTCATAGAATTACGAGTGGTATCGTTACCCCCGACGATGAGCAGCAACAGGTTGCCCAGATACTCCATCGGATCCATATCGCGGGTGTCCGGGTTGTGGGCCAGCAGGGAGATAAAGTCCATGGCGGGCGGTTCGTTTACGCGCCTATTCCACACTTCAGTGAAATAGGCCAGGCATTCTTGCAGGCCAGCTTTTCGCTCTTCAATAGAGACGCCACTCATACCGACAGCGGGGCTCGAGGTGGCAACGTCGGACCAATGGGTCAGCTTGCGCCGGTCTTCCTGGGGAATATCGAACAGGGTCGCCAGCATGCGACCGGTCAGTTCGATCGACACGCGTTCAACCCAATTGAAAGTTTCGCCAACTGGCAGGCCGTCCAGTACTTCCTGAATACGCTTTCGAATCAGGCTCTCCCATTCGGCCAGTTGCTTGGGCGCGACGGCAGGTGCAACAGCGGCGCGTTGCACATCATGTTTTGGCGGATCCATGGCAATGAATTGCGGGGGAATAAAATCCGAGTCCGGCTCTCCAATGACAATCATCGGCTCCGAGGAGAATTCCTTGTGGTGGGAATCCACGAACATAATGTCCTTGAACTTGGTGATGGACCAGTAAGGGCCAAATTCCTCGCTGTCGACAAAGTGAACCGGGTCTTCCTTGCGCAAGCGCTCAAAGTAGGCCCAGTGTAGTTGGCGTTGGAACAGGACACCGGCACTGGGGTCCAGTTCGTCCAGCGGCAGGGAATAGGGGTCGGCGATAGGTGCGTTCATAGGTCTCTCCTCAGTGCTGTGATTCGGGCAGGCGAACTGTCAGACCATCAAGATCGTCATTCAGCTCGATTTGGCAGGACAATCGGCTGTTTGCTGCAACACCCTCGGCCAGTTGTAACATGCTGGTTTCCATCACATCCGCAGAATTCAGCTTTGCTATCCAGGCCTCATCCACATAGACATGGCAGGTGGCACAGGCACAGCCGCCACCGCAATCAGCATCAATACCGGGAATCTCGTTATCAACCGCCGTCTGCATCAGGCTGATGCCATTATCGGCTTCTACCGTGTGGGGAGTACCATCAAACTCGATATAGGTGACGCTGGGCACGGGCAAATCCTCTTTAAAAAACTGGTTGAGCCAGTGTAGCGGAAATTTAAATTAACACGGTGTCGATTAATGACAAAATAGCAGTCATATAGTGACATTCAATTGGGCCGCCTCTTATGGATAAGCGGTCATTTCGCTCATATTGCCTAATGCTGTTGCACTTGCAAGTTGAGTCTAAGCTGACCCCATTACTGGATAAGAGGTCAGCTAGCCTCAGCAAACACCAGTTGCCGCCTGTTCATGTAGATGGAAACGCCTATGTATAAAAACATGGCGACAATGGCCATGCTGCCGCTGACAATGAATACTTCGCTGTAACCCATTCCAGCTCCCAGCACTGACGCTGCAACATTCGGCCCAACAAATTGCCCAAAGCCTTGAACGCTGGGTAGCAGTGCAACCATGGATCCTTTGCGGTCCATATGCGACAACATGGCCGATTGGAAGATATCAACAAATGTCCACAGCGTCATAAAGGAAAACAAACTCACTACGATATTAACATCGTTAATCCCACCACTGAGCATGATGACGATGACAGCCATAGCCAACAGCGAAGCAAACAAAGGCTTGAATAAACCAAAGCGCGTACAAAACAATGCAAGCACACAGCCAACAATGGCAAAAATAGACGACCACGTCAGTACCGGGCCAATCCAATCGTCGGCAACGCCATCGGCATGGGCAGCCAGCTCAATATAGGTGTAATAACCGCCGATATTGATATAGGTAAAGCACACCGCGATCAGGCAAATCACCGGGAAGTAGCGGGGCACATGCCAATTTTCTACATCTTCTTCGATCTTTTCCTGCTGGGCCAGTTCTTCAGCGCTGAGAGGTCTAGCGGGTATCCAGTTTAAAAACAAGGCACAAATGACCGTCAAACCAATAAAAAACAAATAAATCTCATTCATTGTCAGTTTCGGTAAAAAATGCAGTTCCAACGCTGTGGAAAAGGCAAAACCGAATAACAGCATATTGAAAGCGCGCGCAGGATTTGTTGTACCTCCCAGTGACACCACCGCAATCGCAGTAAAAATACCGCTACCCATTCCCGCCGCAACACGAAGCCACAACACTTGTTCGTATTCCACAAACACCATACACAGGGCATTCGCAGCAAGGGATAAAATGATTCCCACCGACACCAAAAGCCGCCGATTAACCTTAGCGACTAACAACGCGACCAAGATAGCGCCTATCGATAAACCGCCCAGATCAGCTCCCCATACTCTTCCCACCTGCTCTGGGGTGAAACCCGCCATCTCCACCATGGCGGTACTGAGTACGGGAACACTCACCATCACGGAGTACCCTACCAGTGCCATATACAGGGAAATAGAAATTGAACGCCAACCGTCGAATATAATGGGAGAACTGGCACTCGTTGCTGAGTCGTTAGACATAAATCACCTATGTGTGCTGGTAGATATTTCGAAATACTACCGTTGTTTTTATTAGTAAGCGCATAATCACCCTTTTTGCATATGCCCTACTGTAGAACAATCAGCTACAATTTCAACCGGGGAACACCAACACAGGAACTTAACACTGAATGAAAATATTTGTCACCGGTGCTTCAGGTTTCGTCGGCGGAGCTGCAACGCGCAAGCTTGTCACGCTGGGACATACTGTTTCAGCCATGTCTCGCAGAGACTCATCGGACGTCCTGATTCGTGAAATGGGCGCCGAGCCCGTGCGCTGCGATCTGGAATCAATCCGCAGTACAGACATCGGCGACGCCGACATCGTCCTGCATTGTGCCGCGTTTGTTGAAGCCTGGGGACCCAGGGACGCCTGGTACAAGGGCAATGTGTTGGGCACACAGGCAGTATTGGATGCCGCACGCAGTACCGGTGTCGAACGCTTCATTCACATCGGTACGGAGGCCGGCATTGTGCACGGTCAGCATATTTTGGATGCAGATGAATCTTACCCGCTGGCGCCAGAATCACCCTATCCCTACTGCGCCACCAAGGCGCAGGCAGAGGCCCTGGTGTTGAACGCCAACCACTCGACGTTCGCCACCCTCGTACTGCGCCCGCGCCTCATCTGGGGACCGGGGGACACCACCTTATTGCCCGTTATTGAAACCATGGCGGCGGGCGGCGGCTGGATGTGGATAGACAAGGGCCAAGCCATGACATCCTCGACTCATATTGACAATCTGGTGCACGCAATTGTACTGGCGCTGACAGAGGGTCAGGCGGGAGAGGCCTACTTTATTCTGGATGATGGACAGCGCTCGCTGCACGAGGTGATTTCGGGCATGGCCGCGTCGAGACAACTACAGTTGGGCGAGCGCAGCATCCCCGCCTGGCTCGCCGACCTCGCCGGCACTTTATGCGAAGGAATCTGGCGACTGTTCGGATTAAAAAGCGACCCTCCCCTAACCCGCCACGCAGCCATGGTTATGTCCCGTTCTTGTGTACTAAATGGCGACAAGGCCAGAGCCCAACTGAACTACACACCGGTGATTAGCTATGAGGAGGGCATGCGCCAGCTATCAGCCTAGGGCGTTTACCTCAACCATACTGCCCTAAACTTCTATGCGTCACCGATTTCCTGTTCAGCCCTTCTTCGCCTACAATCTGGAGATCTGGCAGCAAAAAAATGGTTGCCGATATGATTCTTCGTCGCTTTACACAACATGTGAATGAGCAAAACTGGTTTGCTGTGGGATTGGACCTTGCGGTGGTGGTGTTTGGCATATTGATTGGTTTACAAGTGACCGATTGGAATCAATCGTATAAGAATCATCAAGAAGGTCTTTATTATCTTCGAGCACTTAACACCCAAAATGGTCAGGACATAGAAGAAGGTCAAGCCGAGATTAAGCGTTCCCAAGACTTCACGTACTCCACATTTCAAGCGGTTAGCATTTTGTGGGCTGATCAAGGGAGCGAGGGTGATTTACAAACATTTGAAAAACTGCACACCTCTGCCTTTCAGTTTTGGGGCCCACTTAAAAGACCGGCAGCATTGAGGCAGCTCGTTGACGGTGGAAAAATAGACCTCGTGTATTCCAAAGATATTCAAAAGGCGATTTTCGATTATGAAAGCGCCTATGTAGACGCCATGCAGCAAACGCAAACATCCTACGCCTATTCGAAAGATATCACCCTGGTTATCATGAATTCGATACGTTACAAAGGGCCGGGAATTGCAAGCACTCTAGCGGAAATGAGAAGTAACCAACCCTTGGTGGCAGCCCTGCGCGGTAAAGCCATTATGCAGCGCATCCAATTGGACACTTTGAGGGATATCCAGAGAGCCAATCAAGATCTGCAAAAAATTCTAGCTACTTATCTTACGTAGGCCTTGCCATTATGGCACTCATAGTAAAGTGGCGGAGATCAATAATACGCCACGGGATGGAACATCACTGCCAATACCTGACACAGTAGTAGTACGCTCTGCGGCGATCTCATCAACAACCGGCATACCTGTACGAACACGGGCAAATACAGCGTAACCGTCAGGGTTACCGCTGGAGGCATAGTCCAAAAAGGTGTTATTTACCTGGTTGATGAAAAATTGCGCGGTGGCGCTGTCGGGATTGCCAGTTCGCGCCATGGAAAGTGTGCCTCTCACATTGGACAGACCGTTACTCGACTCATTGACAATGGTGGCGCCGGGCGTTTTCAAACGCCACTGGAGAGATCCGTTAGCGTTTTCTCCAAGAACTTCAACCAGGCCCATCTGTATCATAAAATTGTCGATGGCCCGATGGACCAACATTTGATCATAGAAGCCATCGCGCACATAAGCCAGGAAGTTGGCAGCGGTTAGCGGGGCCTCCCAGTTAAGGGTCTCCACAATAACAGTCCCCACATCAAACTCCATGGCGACTCTTTGTTTACCCAATACATTTTTGGCCAAATCCCTGAGCATACTGGTGGGCTGACCGGCAGTGATTGCATCCGACAGGGCTCCAACTGCGGTTAATTTACCCAAATAGAGTGCCCCATGCAGCGAACGAATCCAGCGCAACACATCGTTGTAATTCACAACGCCGTTATCATCGACATCGCCTACTACCAACTGCGCCGCAGCATCCAGTCGAGCCAGCACCTGTGCATCGTCCCATTCACCCAAGCGGGCATTCAACTGCAGATAGAGCGCCTCGGTAAGGGCGGATATCTGAACATTTCCCTTCAGAATGCGCTGTCCTGGCACAATCGCGTGCCAACTGCCTTGCACCGGAACGGGGTTTTTACTCAACCCTAAACTCACGTTAGGGTCAAAATCCTCCCCGCCACTGGCGGTTACCAGATAGAGCGCGTAGGGATTAATCCCGTCCGGCGTCAGAGTGGCAATACCCACAAAAATCATTTGAACGAACGAGTCCAGCTCCTCCCAGAATTCCTGCCCCCACGCAGCTTCCAAATCTTCCGGCATGAGTGAGGTAGTGCTAGTCAAAATAGTGTTGGGCGCCCGCAGGGGCGTGATGGTCAAGCTACCACCGCCCACTGAGCCGTTAAGTTGAGTGTGGAAGCACGCCGTAAGTAGCAGGCTCAGTGAGGCTACTATTGTCAGTTTGGCCAGGGTCTTGCGCATGGTAATACTTATCTGTTTCGCTCAATGAGCCGCCGACTTTAACACATATGATGACCTGGAAAAGATAGACATAAACCGCATGGCAGGATCGGTGATACTTGCCGGCTTCACGAATGCCTACTACCTTTAGGCGAATGGTTAATATCTATAGGGAAGGCCTGAAACTATGAAACTACCTGCTAAATGGTTGGCTCCAATGGTACTCATCTCCGGCTTGGCAATCGGGGGCCAGTCCAGTCAGGCGGAACAGTGTCAGCCCTCAAAGTGGGGGGCCGAAGATGAAATTGGCGCCGCCAATCATGTCTCCGCTGACCAGGTACTGATGGCCATCAAGCTTGTCAAAAGTGGACAAGTTCATCCCCTGGGGATAGTTGTTGACCCAGCAATGCCGGCGTTCCCGCCCCGATCAATGTCGATTCAGGTGGTGCAACCAGGGCAGCACAATGGCCGCAGCCTCATCCAGGAATTCGGCTGGGATGTTACCTATAACGACGACGCGGCCCAGCTCTGGTTTGGTATCGGGCCGCAGTTAGACGGCTTAGGTCATATGGGCGAAGCGGGCATGTATTACAACTGCAATAAAGCAGTCGATTTTGTCGACATCACTGGTTTAAAGAAACTGGGCATAGACAAGATACCCCCGCTGGTGGGTCGAGGCCTGTTACTGGATATGGCCCGTTACTTTGGGGTGGATGCCATGACTGCTGGCCAGGGTATCGGATCGCACGACATCAAGGCTGCCGCCAAAGCGCAAGGCGTGCAGATTCGTCAAGGTGATGTAGTTTTATTCCACACGGGCTGGACCGACACCATGCTAACTGCCCACCCCCAGGCCTGGGCCGCTGGCGAGCCGGGCCTGACCAATGAAGCGGCGGCCTACCTCGCCTCGTTAGACCTTATGGCAGTGGGTGCCGACACCTGGGGCGTGGATGTTATTCCGCCGATAGAGGGAGATAAACCCTTTTACGGCCATATTGAGTTGCTAAAGAAAAATGGTATTTACCTTCTGGAAACAATGAACACTGGCCGCCTCGCCAGGGAAGAGGTACATGAATTTATGTTTGTACTGGGACAAGCGAGAATAAAAGGTGCGGTGCAAATGATCATCAACCCCGTAGCAATGTGGTGAAGCGAGGACGAGAGTACAGTGAGTAAAAAAAGCATTTTTATTACCGGCGCAGCCCTGGGGATTGGCCGAGAGACCGCACGGGTTTTTACTCAACAGGGCTGGTTTGTCGGCATCTATGATATTAATACCGACGCGGTGACAGCCCTGGTGGAGGAACTGGGTACGGGAAATGCTATCGGCGATCATCTGGATGTGTGCGATTACTCCGAGTTTCAGCAGCGGCTTGCCCAGTTCTCGGCGGCCAGTGACGGTCGACTCGATGTCCTGTTCAATAACGCTGGCATCCTCACCCAGGGGCGCTTCGACGAACTGTCAATCGAGACCCATCACCGCACCCTGGATGTCAATATCAAGGGCGTGGTAAACGGCACTTACGCCGCTTTGGATTTACTCAAAGAAACACCGGGGGCCTGCGTGCTATCGATGTGCTCCGCCTCGGCAGTGTATGGCACCCCGGATCATTCCACCTATAGCGCCAGTAAATTTGCCGTGCGCGCCATTACGGAAGCACTGGATGTCGAGCTTCAACAATACGATATCAAGGTCTGTGACCTGATGCCCTCGTTTGTAGCCACCAATATGGTATTGGGTCAGGAACACCAATCGTCTATGGTCGGCAAGCTGGGCATAGACCATCAGCCTCAGGATATTGCGCAACTGGCCTGGCAGATGGTGCACTCCAACCGCCTCCACTGGCAGTCGCGCAGCACCCGAATACTGAGCTTTCTGGCGGGAGTGCTGCCGAAAATGGTGCGCAGGAAAATGCAACAGGCGATTGAATAAGCCCCTCGCCCAAAGTCACTGCACCGTCGCGGTGTTCCCCGATAATGGAAGCCCCTCTATGGCGACACTTTGGCCAGTCGCACTCTCACGGGCCTCCATTGCAATCACCGAAAGCGTGTAAGTTGGTGAATCTGGCGGGGATGGAGCGGGTGAATCCGCAGCGGGCGCGGCAACATTATCGCTTCCCCCACCGCCGCCACAAGCCGCCGGCAATAGTGCAAGTGCCATCCACATCATGACCAAAAACGCCCGTTGGTGAATACGCTTCATTTTCCCTCCCGCTTTGGTGTCATTTGCAGGCCCTGCCCTAAAGGAAGTCATAGGCCACTATAAACTCTGTCGTGCCCACTGGCAGTACAAACGGTTCCTCTAGCTGTAGGCGCAGCTGCCCGTTATCGGTGGCAAAAACCCCCTGCCCCAACAACCGCTCGCCCGCATCAATGTTGCCGTTGCCATTGCCATCGAGATAGAGATTTACTGACAGCAGGTCGGCGCTATCATCGCCGGTGCCAGAGGCCTGCAGTGTAATCGCTGAAATCTCACTCGCCCCATCCGGACTATCCAGGCTAAACCGCAGCATTACCGTATCGACACTTCCCGGTACGGCAAAAATGTCCTCTGGAGCGAAAAGTTCACCTGCGGATAAGGGGCCCGCGCTTTCAACGTTGGGGTTTTGGTCGGCAAATTGGAGCGTGGCCAGAAACGGCAAATGGTCGGACGCCGCAGAAGTTAGCTCAGTCTCGATAAAATCAGCGCCCAGCACTTCGATGGAATCGGCCGTTACCAACACCCAATCGACGCCGGATTTTGGCGCTGTGTTCACCAGCGCCCAGCTATCGTCCAGCGCTACCGTGTTGGCCCCCGCCGCCGACAGTGGATTTTGCTCCAGCAAATACAACATTGTCGCGCTATCAACTCGCGCGTTTAAATCCCCGGCGACTATCGCTACACCGCCGTACAATGCCAAATTCGATGCGATTGTGTCAGCCAGGATTGCTGCGTGAGCCTCATTGACCTCCAGGGCAGTGAACCCTTCAGGCAGCCGATCCTGTGTCGTAAAGGAAGAGCAGAACTGGGAGTTATGCACAATAAAGCGGCGGCCCGAGAGAAGAGTTTCCAACACCACGTAGGCAACATACCGATTTTGCACACAAAAGAGCATTTCATTGTCTGCCGTTATGCCACTGTCGACGACATTGAACGTGTCATGTTTCACCAGTATTACGTTGGTGTTACTGGCCGCTTCGGGAAAGCTGAATATCTGATACTCACTGCTCAATCGCGCCTCGATATCTGGCAGTACTCGATTGCCCGCTTCCTGCAAGCTGATGACATCCGGCGACTCGCCCAGAATAACCTGGCTGATTAAATCGGCGCGCTCCTGGGTCCAGTCGATGGTATTAACGTTATACGTCATGATACTGACATCGGAGGCCCCCTCACTGCCGGCTCCGAGTTCACTGGCCAGTGTGGGGCGATCAAAGGGAAAGGTCTCCGCTGCGACCCGCGGATCCGTCAAGCCGTTGGCAATGAAGTCCACCACCTGGTCTTTACGCTCCTCCGAGCGGGAAAACATCGATAGTGTGTCGTAATCCACATCGGGCCTATTTTGGGCCGGAATACCGGTTTGATCGGCGAGAAACTGGGTATGGGGATTGGCGATGCCGTTTTCTTCATCGGCACTGGCGTTATAAAAGTCTACGGCATCACGCACCGAGGTTATCCATCCCACGTGCATTAACGCAGATCTCAAACCCGTATTTCTCAAAGTGGGTGTCTTAAATCGGCCAAAATCAGCGCTGCGCTCCGTTACCTCCTGGCGGCCAATATCCTCTTGTGCCGGTCGCAATCCGATATTGTGAAAGGCGTTGTCCGTGAACTGCGGTACGCTATGGCAATTGTCACAGACCGTATTGTCGCGAAAATCGATCCAACCGGCGATTTGGCTGGCGGTCATCGCGGACTCGTCACCCGCCTGATACAAATCCCAGGGCGCTTGATCCGGCACCAATGTACGTTGGTAGGTCGCGATAGCCATGGCGATTCTGGCAGGCGTTATTGCGTCATCACCAAAGGCGTTGGCAAACAAAGCCGCATAGCCTCTGGGATTATCGGCCAGCGCAAGCGACATGTCCGGTGGAATATTACTCGCCAAACGCAGTGGTATTACCCGCTCTAGCTTCCCCACCACCTCATCCCAGGTGCGACCGACATGGGCCATTTCCACCTCGCTAAGAATCGGTGCGATAGCCTGATTTTCCAGTGCGCCACCGCTGCCGATCAGCTCAACCGAAACATTCAGTGGGTCATTGAACGCGGATTCCGCGCGACCATCCCAAAACAGGGAGTCGGCGTACATGGCCATAATATTGCTTGGCGCCACTCTGGCGGTCACCTGGGGACCAAAGCCAAATAATAGGTCGTCAATTTTTTCGCCGGTACTGATTTGGCGAGCGATGCCAAGAGATCCAATGACATCGTCTTGCGTACCCAGCAGGCTATCCGAGCCGGGA
>SMVA01234684.1_pt1 | contig 14797 bp, 12 predicted proteins | sample 2456451 | NCBI WGS metagenome assembly SMVA01 (sample SAMN11095933, study PRJNA526329) | marine sediment metagenome | biome: Marine sediment; feature: Surficial sediment; material: Deep marine sediment; isolation source: Hadal surficial sediment | place: Pacific Ocean | collected 2014-05 | depth...
CACCGCGTTTTATCCCGGTCCGGATGGTCGCGATCGGCTCGCCACTGATCTGCAAACTTTACTCAGGCAAGAGCAATTCGACGCTGCAGTTATCGCGCCCGATCTTCCAGCGAAGATGCAGCTCTGCGCCGACCACCTGAGAAAAACAGGCATCCGTATCTGGTGTCCGGGTCAGTACACAGAACTGCTCACCGTCGAGGAACTGCAGGGGATGCTGAGCTTCCCCAATATCCTCATCGTAAACCACGGCGAATGGCAAGCCATCGAACGCCTGGCGATCGCGGATACCACAATGCCAGAACTGATAGTAGTTACCGCAGGATCATCCGTTGTTACGGTAAAGGTCGGCAGCGTGGACCGGGAAGTGGCAGTTCCTGCAATTGCCACGGCGCAACAGATTGATCCCACCGGTTGCGGCGACGCATTCGTCGCGGGATTCTTACACGGTCGCCTGTCCGGGCTCGATCCGGCACAAAGTGCTGCAACCGGTATAGAGCTGGCCGGCGCCTGCCTGCGACACCGCGGCTGTCAACGTCACAGCTGAAGTTGTCTGGCCTACGACCTGCGTGTTTTACTCATTGATCTGCGCTCTCTTGACCGATGCTTTGACTACCGGAATCTCCGAATCGCTGAGAGGCTGCATGTATTGTTTGCGCGCAAGTGCTGCTTCGATATGGGGCGCAAGTTCCTCGGCCTTGCTGGCTTCACGCGCATCGCGATCTGCAACGAACTCGGGCAACACCTGGTCGGCAAACAATTCCAGAGATTCACAAATATCCTCATGCCGATTGCGCCCAGCCTGTTGCATGAGAATAACCTGATCCACGCCTGATTCCTGCATGGCGCGCAGATGTCTGCGTAAGTCATCCGGCGTGCCAATACCCGGCGCATGGCCGAACAAGTTCCGGTCATCCGCCTCGGCGAGGCGGATCAGATCTGCCGTCTTGTCCTGCCGTAATTCCTGAAACTCCTGCCACATGCGAGTGCGCCCGGGTATCGTGTCGCGAGCCACCAGCCCCTGCAGTGCGTAGCCGAAAAATTCGAAGCCTTCCTGACCGCGCCGGATCGCCTCGATTCGATCTTCGTGTATGGAAAAAGATGAGACCATCGCAATGTTTGCGTTGACCCGGTGGCCGAGCGGCACACACTGATCGCTCTTAATGATGTCGTAGTAAATCTGACTCCAGTTGTGAGCTTCCGCCGGATCCACGAAAGAAAAAGCCAGTGCGCCCAGACCCAGACTTGCGGCGATCCTGATCGTGTCGCGGTTGGTGCAAGCCATCCACATTGGCGGGTGAGGTTTCTGCAGCGGCTTGGGAAGCACGTTGCGACACGGCATCGAAAACGACTCACCAACGTAGCCGGGATAAGGATCCATGACCATCATGTTTGCGATCTGCTCAGCGGCTTCCAGCGCCATCGCACGCTTGGTTTTCGCGGGGATATCGAAGCCCCCAAGCTCAAGTCTCGTCGCGCCTTCACCGATCCCAAAGTCGACCCGGCCATTCGAGACGAGATCCAGCGTCGCAATGCACTCAGCAGTTCGCGCTGGGTGATTGTAGTTGGCTATCACCTGTCGGATACCATGTCCGAGACGGATTCGTTCGGTTCTGCCAGAGGCGGCTGCGAGAAATACCTCCGGTGCAGAGGAGTGAGAATACTCATCCAGAAAATGGTGCTCCACCTCCCAGGCGTAATCGATCCCGAGCTTGTCCGCCAGGACTACCTGCTCCAGCGCATCCTGGAACAGTTTGTGCTCATCCCCGGGCGCCCATGGCTTCGGCAACTGCAGTTCATAGAAAACACCAAATCTCATTCACCGTTCTCCACGTCGTCGGTAATACTCGAAAAGCTCGTTCCCTGGCGCGGCCGGCGGCCAAGTGCTCCTTCTGGGGCCCGGATATCCGAACGGCTGGCCGCCGCACCATTACGATCGGCTGCCGGGTCCGGTTCGGAGTAGTAGCCCAGTGCATAGTTACCCATCGTATAACCCAGCAATTCCTGCAAGGCGTGGGGCAGCGTTCTGGCAATAGCGGGCGGACAGGACAGATACTGGTTCTCTTCCTGTCGCAACCAACCCAGACAATAGGTGATGTTCAGGCCCATACGAGGCTCGCCGCTGCGGTTCTCGCCACCCCCATGTATCACGCTGCCGGTGTAAAGCAGTACGGAACCCAGCGGCATTTCTGCCTGGCAGATCTGTTCGGGCTCGGCACGATCCTCCCAGTCCCAGGACTGGCTGCCCGGCACGACGCGGGTGGCACCATTGTCCCGGGTGAATTCCGTCAACGCCCACAGCGAATTGAACTGTGGTTCGATGGCACGCGGCAGATGAGTGCCCCAGGCCAGGCGATCGCGATGCAGCGTCTGTGAGCCCTGTCCCGGCAGAATGCGAATGGTCTGAGTGAGATGCAGAAGAAGCCGTTCCGTAAAGGGCAACAGGAAGCGCTCCGCTGCAGGCAGGATTTTCTGATTCATCACGATTTCGCGACAAGCCGGCGAACGGGCAACCAGAGCTCCAGTTCTCTGCGTCTGCCTACCGGTGAAATCGTCATTCCCGGTTGCCGTCATCTCCACATATGGCATCACTTCATGTAATACCAGATCGACTTCCTCCCGTGTCAGAAGACCTTCAACGATGCAGGCACCATCGCGTTGCATTACCTCATTGATGGCATCGGTGGAAGCATCGTTCGCCAGTGTTTGTATCGCTACCATAGCTACCTTCTCCAACTTCGGTTCCTGTTCCGGTTCTAGTCTCAGTCTCCCGAACCCGGCTTCACGAACAACAATTCAACTCCGGTTCCAGTGAGCAGTGAATCGATGAACTCGCGATCTTCGCCTTCGAGCTTCACATATTGCTGCCGCAACCATTGCAGGCACTTGGCCTGATACGGAAATGGCTCCTGCACCCACTCACGGCCATCGATCTGTGTGGCCACATTCGCAGCACCCGATTCCACTGCCGCAGCGTTGGCGAGGAGCGCAGGAACATAAACACGCCCGATTTCAGCCAGCAGTTCGTTCAGCGTCGCCGGTAGCGCATCGCGGTCGAACCAGTCGTCCGTGGTGGGTTCGAGCCCCGACAGGTCTTCAACAACACTCACCCAGGCATAGACCTGCGGCGCGCGTGCCAGCGTCTCCGCCATTGGCGTCGGGTCGAAAGCAGTCAATTGCGTCAACTGGCCGAAGAGCCCGAAGTCGGCGGCTCCCGGCCGCCCGCCAAGCACAAAAGGGCCGTTGACCATGTGCGCCCTGAAGATGTCGAGGAATCGTTTATAGCTGTCTTCGATGACCGGGGCGGTGGTGTCGTTGCTGCCCACGACATACAAGCGGCTGATCTGCCGCTCACTGATAAATTGCGACATGGGCGCGATCTCTTCATCCGTTGCAGTCAGGCCGCGCCAGCGTGGCAGAATCGAACCCGCCCGCTCGATGTCCGCTGCGTAGTACCAGCGATAATGAAACATGGCCTTGGTCAGCCACTCGTCAGCGTAGTCTTCGATCAGGTAGTCGAGAAACGCGAGCACCGGATCAGCGGGGATGACGCTGCGGCCGGAATACAGTTCTTCCAGAGTCCGTATGATCGGCGTCGAATCAACCACCGCTTGCAGTTCCCCCGTCGCATCCGGCAGGTAGAAGGTGGGGAGCAGTTGCACTTTCGGCTGGGGCAGGCGATCGTCTTCCGCTGTGGCTGAGACGATCAATCGGTACGGTATCTGGCGATATCTCAGCAGGGCGAGCATCTTACGCGTGTAAGGCGAACCCGGCGCTCCTTTGAGCGCAACTCGATCGACCACGTCCCGATCCCCCCCGGAGAAAATCACAAAGCCATCTAGCTTAGCCTAAAGCGGCCTGGACCGGCAGGCTTCGTCAGTAACTGAAATTCGGGTAGGGGCTGGCGGCCGGTCGGTGAAACTCGCTCAACGCTTGTGCGACAAGCTGCGGATCTTCGATCGCCACTGTGCAGTAATCCGGATTGCAGATGTACAGTGCGGGTTGGCCGCGATCCGGGTAGCGGCCGGGTGCTTCGAAGTGCACGAGCTTGCGTGGATGGTAGCTGCGGCGGGATGCATCAAAGAGGGCAACTGCGCGAGCATCGTGTGGATCTCCCACAATTGAAAACTCGACATAGGCCGCTGCCATTTTTTCAAGCGTCAGGCCGAGTTGTGCGGTGACCTTGCCTTCGCGCGCGACGACCTGTGGCAGTGCCGTGGCACGAATCGTTGCTTCGGGCACCTTCTGGAACACTTCGCGTTTGGTGAAAACTCCCAGATCGTAGAAAAACCGTGCGGCAAGCGCATTGCTTTCCAGCGGCTTGCGTCCCGGCAGGACGGCAGCCGGCTCCGCTCGTACAGCGAAGAAGCCACCAAGTTCCTCATCGTGCAGTTCAGCCAGCATGGCAACGGCAATGCGTTCGGCAACGCCGAGCCATTCACGATCGCCCGTTGCGCCATACAACGCGAGGATCGCGGTACCAAAGTGCGCTTGCGCGCTGAGGTAGGGGATTGCCGGGGACTCGAAGGGCCGCATCCGGGAATCGTCCTCCAGCCTTGCCGAGAAACCGGTTTGTAGAATCCAACCATCATCGGTGAGTCGCTCGGCAATGAGCACGCGAGCCGCGCGGTTTGCTACTGCGAGAAAATTGGGTTCGGCTGTGGCCTCATAAGCCTTGAGATAGGCGAGGATGACTTCTGCATTCTTATCCGTGTAGATCCCGTGATCGATCGGTGGAATTCCAAACTGGCGTCGTTCATGGTCGCTGCGCAGGTTCCAGTATTGCCTTGCGGAAATCCTGACCGGCAAATTCAACGGTTCATCTTCCTGACTCGTATAAAAAGTGCCTTTCCCGGATGACAGCCAACTCTGCAGGTAGTCGTCGATCATTCCGATCGCATTGCGAAAGCGGGTCTCGCCTGTCAGCTGATACGCGAAGGCAAACACACTCATTGCCTGTGCTTGTCCTGCAATGCGTTTTTCCGGGATTACTCCGTGAGTTATTTTGCCGTTGGCGTCGGTGCGCTCGAAGTAGGCCTGAAAGACGCCACCCCAGACCGGGTCGAGCAGCTTCAGATGACTTTCAGCGGAGCGCTGCGCGATGCGCGCGAGTTCTTCGTTTTCATATAGATGAGCTCGAAATTGCAGATGCTCCAGCCGGTAACCGGATGTTGCACCGATGCCGCCGCGACGCCAGCTGCCGAAGGTTTCGTTCAATCTGCTGTCGATCTGTTGACGGACTTGTTCGCGAATCGGATCGAGTTGCGTGGTCAGCCGTTCGCCGGGCGCACTCAGCGGCGCCAACGCATCCGCGGACAGTCCATCGGCCTGACGTTGCTTTATGAGTTCATCGAGGATTCGAACAAAATTACGCGGCGTCTTGTTGCCGCGTATCGCCAGCACCTGTGTCGCATCGGGCGCCATGAAGATCAGTGCCGGCCAGGCCCAGTCCGAATAACGATCCCCGATATCCGGCCGCGCCTCTGCATCCACCGAGATCGTGACGAAATCGCGCCGCAAGCGGCGCACGACGGCCGGATCGACGAGCGTGACCTCCGCCATCCGGCGGCACGCCGTGCACCCCTCAATGCCAACATCCAGGAAAATCAGTTTGTCCTGCGCCGCGGCCGCAGCAAAGGTTGTCGGTGTCCAGCGCTGCCAGTCGAGTGCCTGGGGGTCTGCGGGGCTGGCCGTGACCGCCGGCGAGATCGTGATCGATACACAGACAGCCGCGAACAGAGCAATGCAAGCCCGAGCGGCAAAGACGCTGTGAGAATATCCCAGTAACTTGTTGATTGTCCTACCAGAGACTGTTAACTTTGCCCCTCGTTTTGCCCTGCTGGGCGAGTGACAACGACCCCGGTATCTAGGGGAGGGGAAAACGAACATCATACTCCCGAATAATAACGACAAGTATCGGGACTTTTAGGCCGCCTTCGGGCGGCTTTTGTTTTTGCGGGTCTCACCATTGAGTCCTCCGACCGGGGCTTGCGGCGTCAGTTTGCCATCTGTCCGCCTGGCAAAAGCTGTCTGAACCTGGCGCCCCGCTCATCGCGCCGTTTACGTTTTTATTTTACGCAAATATTAGGCGCCAGTTACCCGGCAATGTCATCAGGCATCCCGCAATGCGCTACTCTAGCTGAGCCATGAGTGCCGATGGCGGCCGTGCTACCCGGGGAGGTTCATGCAATTCAGCTTCAGCGACGAACAAGTTCAGTTTCGCGCCATCCTCCAGCGATTTCTGCGGGAAAAGTCTCCCACCATCGAGGTCCGCCGGTTGATGGCGACGACGCGCGGCTACGATGTCGAGGTCTGGCGGCAGATGGCCGAGCAACTGGGTCTGCCAGCGATACACATTCCCGAAATTCACGGCGGCAGCGGCTTTGGAGCGGTCGAGCTGTGCATAGTCATGGAGGAATTCGGTCGTTCTCTGCTGTGTGCGCCCTACTTCGCATCCTCGGTACTGGCGACGACGGCCATAATGAATGCCGCGACAGCCGACGAGCAGGCCGAACTGCTGCCGCCGATCGCGAGTGGTGGGCGCATCGCCGCACTTGCGTTTACCGAGCCAAATGGCAGGTGGGATGTGACGGGCATCGAACTCACCGCCAGCCAGACGGACGCTGACTACCGGTTAAATGGCACCAAGAGCTTCGTGCTCGACGGCTGCAGCGCCGATCTGTTGATCGTCGTGGCACGCGCGCCAGGCACGAGCGGCTCTCAGGGCCTGTCATTCTTCCGGGTTGAGACTGACGCAGCGGGTCTCACCCGGCAACCACTACAGAGCATGGACGCGACGCGTAAACTGGCGCGCCTGACTTTCACGAACACTCCTGGCATCGTGCTGGGGGAGCTCGGTAACGCAGCGCCGGCATTGTCCCGCACGCTCAGCCTCGCCGCCATCGCGCTTGCCAATGAGATGGCCGGGGGCGCGCAAGCTCTCCTCGATTCCGCGGTCAGCTACGCAAAAATGCGCGTGCAGTTCGGTAGAACGATCGGTTCCTTCCAGGCGATCAAGCACAAGTGCGCGGACATGTTGCTGGAAGTCGAGTCCGCCAAATCTGCGGCTTACTACGCCGCCCAGGCCGCGGCCGACAACGACCGCAATTTGCCGGCACTGGCTTCACTGGCCAAAGCTTGTGCCTCCGAGGCATACGTGAATACCGCAGCGAACTGCATCCAGATTCACGGCGGCATCGGGTTTACCTGGGAAAACGATACACACTTATGGTTTAAACGAGCCAAGAGCTCCGAAGCTTTCCTGGGCGATCCCGGCTATCACCGAGAGTTGTTCATGCAACACCGGGGGCTATGAGCATGTCCGACCACATATCCAACTACGATGAAGACTCGCTGCGAGCCGACGTACGCGGCTGGCTCAAAGCAAACTGGGATCCGCAACTCAGTCTCATCGAGTGGCGCACGCGCCTGACTGAATCCGGCTGGGCGATGCCGCAATGGCCGCAGCAATGGTATGGCAAAGGCGCCTCCTCGCAGCTTGCCGCGGTGGTGGCTGAGGAGTTTGCCGCCGCGAATGCACTCGGTGTCGCAAGTGGTGGACCGGGTCGACTCGCGGCGGTGACGATTCTCGAACATGGCAGTGATGCGCAAAAAACACAGTACCTGCAGCGCATACTCACCGGTGAAGACGCCTGGTGTCAGCTGTTCAGTGAACCCGGCAGCGGTTCCGATCTGGCCGGCGCGACGACGCGCGCCGATTTTGACGGCAGCCGTTGGATCATCAACGGTCAGAAGGTGTGGACGACGAGCGCGCATCACGCGAAGTACGGCCTGCTGGTCGCACGAACCGACTGGGAGGTTCCGAAACACCAGGGGCTTTCTTACTTCGTGCTTGATATGCAGCAACCCGGTGTCGAGGTTCATCAACTCAGGCAGATGAATGGGCATGCGTCGTTCAATGAGGTCTTCTTTACCGATGCGCGGGTGCCAGCGGATCAGGTCCTGTCGAACATCGGCAACGGCTGGCAGGTTGCCTTGACGACTCTGGCGCACGAAAGGCGGCTTGCCGATGCGTTCAGAGCAACATCCGCCGGATCGAAACTCGAGGGACGCATCTATGAAGAAGAGCGCGCGGAAACTGCGATCGTCATGGAGCCTTACAAGTGGTACCCACAACGAGCAGGTCGCGTGGACCTCATCGGCGAACGAGCAAAAAGTACCGGCGCCATCAACGATCCAACCATTCGTCAGGAAATCGCGAAACTGCTGATCCTGTCGAAAACGGCTGAGTGGACGGCGCGTCGCGCGCGAGCGGCTCAGGAACATGGCAGACCGCAGGGACCCGAAGGATCACTCGGCAAACTCGCGTCGAGCAACGTCGCCAGGGCAGCATCTCACGTCCACACGCTCATCAGTGGCGCCGATGCAATGCTGACCGGCACGGACAGTCCGCTCGGCGGCATCATCGCAGAAATCCTGGTCTCAGTACCCGCCATTTCAATCGCCGGTGGCACCGACGAAATTCAGCGCAACATCATCGCCGAGCGCGTCTTGGGGATGGACAAAGAACCCAGAGCAGATACCGGGCCATTCCGGGACGTGCCAAAAAACACTGTCTAGTGCCGTTCGTTAGCCTTTAGCCTTTTGGATCTGGTGCGCCATCAGTGCGCAACGGCACCAGCGCGTATTTCGGTGGAAAAAGCTAAAGGCTAACGAACGGACTCGAACATCGGAACTGGCGGACCGCAGCGTTAGGTGACAGCGCGCACACATCACGCCAAGCCAGGACCTGTCAGTGCCTGAGTGAGTAGTAGTCGACATTCCCTGGTTGCGAAATCCATAGAATCTCACCGATTTCAACGAAAAATGGAAAAACTATGGATATTCGAGTCTGGTCAATGGGATTACTCCTCGTGCTGGTGGCTTCACTCGCACAGGCGGACGATCAAAAAGGCTTCTACGCCGGTTCTGGTGCAGGCCTGTACTACGTGGATTTCGACAATATGGATTATGACGAGAGCGCTCCCAGCATCCGTATTTTCGGCGGCTACAAGCTGAATGAATACGTTTCATTCGAAGCCGGCTATGCCAGTTTGTTCGAAACTTCCGCCGACATACTCGGTACGGATGTCGACATTGACGGCAACTCCTGGGACATCAGCGTCCGCCCTACTATGCCTCTGTCTGACAACATTCGGGTCTACGGAATCATCGGCTTCACCCGCTATGAGTTCGATATCAAAGTCAGCGCATTCGGTGTGAGTGCATCTGACGAAGATAGCGCAAGCGATCTGATGTACGGATTCGGCGGCATGTTCGACATCAACGACAGCTGGTCGTTGCGCGGCGAATGGACCACGGTCGATGTAGATGATGCGGACTTCGGGATGCTTTCCCTTTCTGCTACCTACAATTTTCGTTAAACGGAGATAACCCGCAGCGAAAATGATCAAGTGCCCGGTTCTTACCGGGCACTTTTCTTGCCACCATCTGTTACGAGAAGAGCGTGCAGATTCACCAATAATTCTTCAATTCCTGCATAGACACTGTTTTCAAACAAGCCTACATCAGCGAACCGTTCGCGGTAGTGGCCGATTGCCCGCCGGGCTAGAACTTCATCTCCGAGAAGCCACGTGAAACTATCGAGCAGCGGCGGTCCAATACACCAGGTGAGGTCGTCTGCCGACGGAACGGGAGAATCCAGTGCCGACACTGCATGCTGGATGCATCGCGTAGTACCAGGCTGGGGTCGGTGAGCGTTCCATCCAGATCGAAGAAGACGCTTTACATCAACTGGAGCGTTTCGGTCGTTTTGCCTGCATGCGCCTCTGGGCTTCGTCCATCACCCAGCGATCGCCTTGGGTTCGCGTGACACGCAACTGCATCCTGGAAATCTTCCAGCCGTCTGCTGTACGAATCAGGTCGTCATCGTAGTAACCGAACATCGTGTAGCGCGCGCACTGACTTTCATCCGCGGTATCTATCCAGTGCTCAGCGCGCATGTGAGCCAGAACCCGCGCACTGTCACCAGTTATTTCGACACGATGATTGGTGATGAAGTGCTGGGTTACCGACAACTCCGCGAACAATCTGGCTTGGGCGGCGACGACCCGATCCGTGTTCAGCAGCCGCGCAGGCACGTTGTTCCAGGAACTCAGATCAAATACGGTTTCATCCGGAAACACGCTGCGCCATAGCTCCCAGTCCCGTGCATCGAGACCGGCGGCATAGGCCGAAATCACGTCGACGATGCGAGTTCGATCCAGCAACCAGGAAAGATCTTCATCGCCACTCATATCACGTCCAACGGTCCCACCGCAGGGTTTCCGCAACGGGCTGTCGGGTGACAGGACCAAACTTACCCATCGGATAGCCTACCGGAATCAGGCAGAACGCCTCCATGTCCGGCGGCAGTTGCAGCACGTCCTTCGCAGCGTCCCGGTCCACGAGGCCGAGTGTTGTCGGCGCCGCACCCAGACCCAGCGCACGAGCCGCCAGCAACAGGTTCTGCACACCCGGCCAGACCGACCCGGCCGCGCGAGCTGCTTCACCCGCCGCAACCGGCGCGTCGAACTGATAACACGCAATGATCAGTGCAGGTATCTCCGCTAGATGTTCCGCCTGCCACAGCACGGCCTGCAGCATCCGTTGACGCTTCTCGGTCGACTGATGAGGCAACTCCGATGGCCGGCCGGATTGTGGACCGACGTAGGCGTCGACCGCTTTCTTGTTGAGTGCTGCAAGCTTTGCTTTCTGCTCGGAATCCTGCACGACAATCCAGCGCGCACCCTGCCGGTTAGACCCACTGGGTGCCTGATTGCCTGCTTCGATCAATCGGGTCAGCAGTGCGGCAGGCACCGGGTCTGGTTTCAGCCGCCGCATGGCGCGGCAGTTGTACATGACTTCAAAAAGATTCGTATCCGTCTCGCTGGACATCTCCGGCTATCCCCCGTTGCACGTCACCTCATATCTTAACTGATCTTCTTGCGACTGCTGTCACATTCTCCGAGCTGCCTCTGCGGCAACATGAGTGCCGAGTGGTAGGGAAACCCGGCACCTTGCGAGTAAAAATAACTTCTCAGTTTCAGCTTTTCACCGTTTGCGTCGGTGTCACGCTATTTTCCGTGCTCGTGACGGAGATTTCACTGATAACAATTTTGGCGTTCATCGGTCCTGAAGCCTTCATCGCGCCCAGCCTTTTTTACCTGGGCGCGGCAATTCCGGCAATTATCGCTGCACCGACCACCTACGTTATGGCCCGCACCGGGCTGGAATTATCGAATGCTCACGCAAACCTGCGGCGCCTGGCCGAGACCGACGAACTGACGGGACTCATCAACCGACGCTCTTTCTTCGCCAGTGCAAATCAGATACTCGCTCAGGCCGAATCCGAAGGCGGACCCATCGCGCTGCTGGTCATCGATGCCGACTACTTCAAGCAACTCAACGACACCTATGGTCATGCAACCGGTGATGCCGCTTTACAGTTCATTGCAGAAAGAATTTCCAGCTGCGTCAGAAAAAACGATTTCACCTGCCGACTCGGTGGCGAGGAGTTCGCAATCCTCCTTCCCGGAATGACCGAAGAAAGTGCCTGCCCCCTGGCTGAGAGAATCCTGAAGAGAATATCCAGCCGGCCAATGCTGTTCGACAACAAGATTATCGAGATGTCGGTCAGTTGCGGTGTTGCGGACACCGCAATCGGCTACGACATGAAAGTGTTGTTCAAAGCAGCAGATGATGCGCTCTATGCTGCGAAAGACGCCGGGCGCAACAGGATTATTCCGCATGCCGAAGTACTGCAAACGCAACCACAGACAACACCGCACAACAGTCCGGCCATAGCCACCGGGAGCACACCGAGCTAGCTCGTCCCAGGCAGCACCGCGGTGTTGCACGTGCTACCTCATCACTGGCTGGCCTGGATCCATCGGACTCGTTAGGATGCCTGCTGCTGTGTCGCGGTTCGGGGAACGTCGTGGATCTATTCAATCTGGAAGGCAAACACACCGTAGTGACTGGCGCCTCGTCCGGCTTCGGCCATCACTTCGCCGGAGTACTGGCTGCCGCGGGCGCAAAAGTGTCACTCGGCGCAAGACGCCAGGACAAACTTCAGGCACGGGTCGACGAGATTAACGGCAACGGCGGCCGCGCGATGTGCGCGTCTCTCGACGTCCGTGATTCGGCCAGCATGCGGTCGTTTCTCGCTGCCGCGGAATCTGCCTTCGGTCCCATCGATGTACTCGTGAACAACGCCGGCATCGAGGCTGGCGCGAAAACCTACATGATGATCGATGAAAACGACTGGGATTCAGTCATGGACACGAATCTGAAAAGCGCCTGGTTGATGGCCAAGTTCTACACGGACCGCGTGGTTGCGAACAAACAGTCATCCGGCAACATCATCAACGTTTCGTCCATTACTGACACCCGCACGATCAAAGGCCAGTTTCCCTACGCGGTATCCAAGGGTGCATTGACACGCATGACCGAAGTACTCGCGCTGGAAGCACCGAGGTACGGAATCCGGGTCAATGCGCTGGCACCCGGCTACATCCTGACGGACGTCAGCCGTCTGCTGTTGGAAAGCGATCAGGCCCCGGAGTTCATGAAAGGCATTCCGCTGCGGCGTTTTGGCGAATTCGACGATCTCGACGGCCCACTGCTGCTGCTTGCCAGTGATGCGTCGAAGTATATGAACGGTTCCATTGTGGTCGTGGATGGCGGACACATCTGTGCCTCGTTGTAACAGAATTAGTAGCAGAATCCGTTATCCGGAAAATTCATGACGACGCCGAAGCGTGGCAATCGTGGCGCTGAAGCCATCTGGCGTCCGGCGCAGGCGGCCAGTGCGGCGACGCACCTGACCCGCTTCACATCCGCCGCCTCCACACTCAGCGGCCTCGACCTTACCGCCTATGAAGATCTCCACCGCTGGTCGATCCAGCAGCCTGCGGCCTTCTGGCAATTAGTCTGGGACTTCACCCAGATTCAGGCAAGCCAACCTCCTGCGCAAACCGTGACGGATCTGCAGTTCTTTCCGGGCGCGCGCTGGTTCCCGAATGCCCGCCTCAACTTTGCAGAGAACCTCCTGCGCTTCCGCGATGACCGAACGGCACTCATCTCCATACTGGAGACCGGCGAGCGCCGGGAACTGACCTACGCAGAACTGTTCGCCCAAACAGCCGCCGTCGCCGCCCACCTCAAATCCAGCGGGATCGGGCCAGCCGACCGGGTCGTTGGCTGGTTGCCGAATAGCGCCGAAACCGTGATCGCCATGCTGGCGACGGCCAGTCTCGGGGCTGTCTGGTCATCGTGTTCACCGGATTTCGGCGTCGGCGGCGCGCTGGATCGGTTCGGTCAGATCGAGCCGAAAATTCTATTCGCCTGTAACGGCTATACCTACAACGGCAAACCAATTTCCATCGTCGACAACGTCAGCAAAGTCACTGCCGAAGTACCATCGATCAGCCAGGTCATCTGGGTGGACGGACTCGCTGACAACAACATTCCGGACACAGATGAAAGCATCCGTTTCACCAGTATTCTCCAACGAAGCGCAACAACAATCGAATTCAATCAGCGTGCTTTCGATGATCCTCTCTACATCATGTATTCCTCCGGCACGACCGGCAAACCGAAGTGCATTGTCCATGGCATCGGCGGCACGCTCATACAACATCTCAAAGAGCATCAGCTGCACGTTGACCTCAAGCGTGACGACACAATTTTCTTTTTCACAACCTGCGGTTGGATGATGTGGAACTGGCTGGTGAGTTCACTGGCGACCGGGGCCACCGTAGTGCTCTACGACGGCTCACCTTTTCACCCGAATCCGCAGGCACTACTGGATATTGCTGAGCGGGAACGTGTCGACATCTTCGGGGTGAGCGCAACATATCTTTCCGCTATAGAAAAAGCGGGGCTCGAGCCCCGAAATACACACAACCTCGAGAAAATGCGCTGCCTGCTTTCCACGGGCTCCCCGCTGACTCACGAGGGCTTCCGGTTCGTCTATCGGCAGATCAAATCCGACGTGCATCTCGCCTCGATATCCGGCGGCACTGACCTGATCTCCTGTTTTGTGCTGGGTAACCCCACGGCGCCCGTTTGGGAAGGCGAAATACAGTGCGCAGGTCTGGGTATGGCGGTCGAGGTTTTCGACGACGCCGGAAATTCTGTGAAACGCGAAAAGGGAGAACTCGTGTGCACGCAGCCGTTTCCATCGTGTCCGATCGGTTTCTGGAACGACCCGGACAACGACAAATTTCTCGATGCCTACTTCAATCGGTACAACGGGGTCTGGGCTCATGGCGATTTTGCCGAGATCACTGTTCACGATGGTTTCGTGATACACGGCAGGAGTGATGCGGTGTTGAATCCCGGCGGAGTCAGAATAGGTACCGCTGAGATCTACCGCCAGGTCGAACAGATCGATGCGGTGCTCGAATCGATTTGCGTCGGCCAGGAATGGGACGGGGATACGCGAGTGATCCTGTTTGTCGTCATGCAGAAAGGATTCTCACTTGATGAGAAAATCACGCTGGAAATCCGGCAATGCATCAGAGCAAATGCTTCACCGCGACATGTACCTGCGAAGATACTCGAAGTCTCGGACATCCCACGGACCCGGAGCGGCAAAATTGTCGAACTGGCGGTTCGCGACGCTATTCACGGCCGGCCGGTCAACAACACCTCCGCACTGGCAAACGCGGAAGCGCTCGAGCAATTCCGCGATCGCCCAGAGCTTGCTGACTAGCAGCGGGTTTTTCAGCACGCCGCTAATCCACCGGATACTCGAACGGCGTTGTGTCGCGGAAGCGCTGCAAAACGTTGTTCG
>SMVA01303451.1_pt1 | contig 14784 bp, 14 predicted proteins | sample 2456451 | NCBI WGS metagenome assembly SMVA01 (sample SAMN11095933, study PRJNA526329) | marine sediment metagenome | biome: Marine sediment; feature: Surficial sediment; material: Deep marine sediment; isolation source: Hadal surficial sediment | place: Pacific Ocean | collected 2014-05 | depth...
CAAAACGGGGTTTCCTGCGATGTCGGGATCGCCGCCAGAATCTGATAGTCGTCGCCGCCGGTAAACAGCCCGGCAAGAACGTCCGGTTCGACGGCTTCCTGGATCAGATCCGGATCGATCGGGACGGCGCGGGCATTGATGACGGCCGAGCATCGCGATGCAGCGGTGAGCTTGTCGCAATCGCCCACCAACCCGTCGGATATGTCGATGGCGGCCGTGGCGTGGGCTCGCAGAACCGGGGCGAGCGCCATGGCCGGTTCGGGCAAACGGTATCGATCGACAAGGCGCGCTTTTACGCCATCGCCCAGCCCGGTCCACGGGCTGCTTGCTGCGCCAAGGATCGCCAATCCGGCGCTCGCCGAACCGATGACGCCGCTCACATAGAGCGCATCGCCCGGCTGCCCGCCCGATCGCATGACCATCTTGCCCGACGGCACGGTTCCGATCGCCGTAACGCAAAAGAAGGAGCCGGCGGATGTTGCAATCGTATCGCCGCCCAGCAGACGAATTCCGTATATCTCCTGATCGGCGGCCAGCCCGTCGCAAAAGGCTTCGATCCACCTTTCGCCGACGCGCCGGTCAAAGCCTGCGCCCAGCAGATAGCCGAGCGGTTCGGCGCCCTTTGCCGCCAAATCGGAAAGATTGACCCTGAGCGCCTTGCGCGCCACGGTTTGGGGCGGATCGTCGGGCAGGAAATGCACGCCGGCGGCGATCATATCCGTCGTGATAACCAGTTCGCAGCCAGGCGGTGGCGCAACCAGGGCGGTATCGTCGCGCAGATCGAGCGAACCCGGTCCGGCCAGCGGCCGAAACAGCCGGTCGATCAGATCGCGTTCGTCAAAGGTCACGGCGCACCTGCCACGAAAATCCGCCCTGTCCGGTTCCTTCAAATTGTCGCGGCATCGAACTCTGCCGGCCGGCAAAACCGCGCCACACTGTCAAGCACGGCATTGACGAGACCAGGTTCATCGGCCTCGAAAAACGCCCGCGCCACATCGACATATTCAGTGATCACGACCCGCGCCGGCACGTCCTCGCGCTGGCGCAGTTCAAGGACCCCGCATCGAAGAATCGCCCGCAACGTCACATCGATCCGCTTCAAGGGCCAACCGGCGGGCAGTGCTTTATGGATCACCGGATCGATCTCGCGCTGCTGGTCCACAACTCCCTTGACAAGCATGGCGAAAAACCCTGGATCGGCCGGCCGAAGCGCCTCGCCCTCCACCTCGCCGTCGAGACGATGGGCTTCGAATTCGGCAACGACCGCCGGCAAGCTGGTGCCGCCAACGTCCATCTGATAGAGCGCCTGGACGGCGGCAAGCCGGGCGGCGCTGCGCTGGTTTGCGCCACGTCGCGCTGCGGTCGCCTTTTCTGGTTGCTGGCGAAGCTCAGGCATTGTGCAATCCAAAATGCTTGCGGTGAACGGCCATCTCGAATGCCGCCGCAGCGGCAACGCCACCCTTGTCCCCTTCGCGGGTTCCGGCCCTAACGAGCGCCTGATCGCGGTTTTCCACCGTCAGGATACCATTGCCAATCGCCACGTTTTTTTCAATTCCAAGCGTCATGATTGCCCGCGCCGATTCATTGGCGACAATGTCGTAATGGCTGGTCTCGCCACGGATCACGCAGCCCAGCAGCACATACCCCTGATATCTGGGACCCTGAATTTCGCCCCGTTCCTGGGTTTGAAGGGCCATGGCAAGCGCTGCCGGCACCTCCAGGACACCGGGCACCGATACCCGGTCATAGGTCGCGCCGCGCGCCTCCAGTTCGGCGATCGCGCCGCGAACCAGTTCGTCGGCGATATCGTCGTAGAACCGCGCATCGATGATGAGAAAATGCCGCGCCATATCCCGGTCCCATCCAACGTGGCGAACGATGACGTTGCCGCCAGATCAAGGAGCCCACCTCCTAATCGCTTTGTGATAACCGGTCCAGATAGCGGGCGAAAAGATCGACTTCCAGATTGACGCAGTCTCCGGCTTGCCGGTTACCCCAGGTCGTCGCGCCAAGGCTGTGCGGTATCAGCATGACCCAGAAGCGGCTGCCCTCGACCCCATTGACAGTCAACGACACGCCATCCAGCGCGATCGATCCCTTTTCGGCGATATAGCGGCTGAGCGCCGGCGGCGCCTCCAGATCGAATCGCGCCATGTCGCCGTCCTCGACCCGCGCCACGATCGTCGCAACCCCATCGACATGACCGGTGAGGATATGCCCGCCAAGCTCATCGCCCGCCCGGAGCGCCCGTTCCAGATTGAGCGCCGTGCCCGCCTTCCACTGGCCAAGCGTCGTTCGCGCCAGGGTCTCGCTCGACGCTTCGACGTCGAAATATCCGCCCTCGCCATCGCGGCCGGCATCGATGATAGTCAAACAGGCGCCCGCACAGGCGATCGAGGCGCCAAGGGCAATGCTATCGGGATCGTACTGCGTGCCGACCCGAAGGCGGATACCGGCCGCCAATTGGCGGATCGAGCGAACCGTGCCGATATCGGAAATGATCCCGGTGAACATTCTCAGCGCATCCTCAAATAGCGGGTCATCCGGTCCTGGCCGAACCAGCGCCGGTCAACGGGTTGGAAGGCCGCTGCCTTTTCTATAACCGCTAGCCACTCATTGGCCGTTTGCCCCTGGTCGGCAAATGCGGGAATGCCGTCGTCGCCGATTTCCGAAGGGCTGCGAAACAGGATCGCCTCGTCGATCAGATCGCTGGCCAGGAAAGACCCCGCCAGTCGCGACCCGCCCTCCACCATGATGCGGGTCAGCCCGGCTTGCCCCAGCGCCTGCAAGGCGGCGGCAAGATCGACCTGCCCGTGGCTGCCGGCGACGCGCAACCACCGGACGTGGTCCGCTCCGACCGCAAAACCCTCGGGCCTGCCGGTCGTGCTAACCACCCAGCTTGGCGCCGCACTGGCGGGCGAGAACAGGGCAAGATCGGGCCTGATGCCGCCCTGGCCCGCAATGACGATGCGGATCGGCGAGCGCTCTTCAAGTCCCGGCAAGCGGCATGTCAGTTGCGGATCGTCGGCCTCCGCCGTGCCGCTGCCGATGACAATGGCATCGAACCGCGAGCGAAGCCCCTGGACATAGCGGTGGGCAATCTCGCCGGTAATGGCGACCTGTCCGGCGCTGCGGCGGCCGATAAAGCCGTCCCCCGAGATCGCCATCTTCAAAACGACATGGGGACGCCCCGATCCCATGCGCATCATGTGGCCGCTATGGGCTGCCCTTTCGCCCTCCCCGACCCCATCCTGAACGACCTCCAGGCCAGCCTCGCGCAATCTGGCGATGCCCCGCCCGCTGACCCGTGGATCCGGATCGCGCTTGCCGGCAACCACCCGCTTTACGCCGGCAGCGATGATCGCGTCCGCACACGGCGGCGTGCGGCCATGATGGGCGCAAGGTTCCAGGGAGACATACAGCGTTGCCCCGTTTGCATGAGCCCCGGCGCGGCTGAGTGCAATCGTTTCGGCATGCGGACGGCCGCCGCGCGCCGTACGGGCGCGTCCAACCACCTTGCCGTTATTGACCAGGATGGCGCCAACCGATGGATTGGGAAAGGTCAGGCCATGCGCCGACATGCCCAGGCGGATCGCCGCGGCCAGATACCGACAATCCAGATCGGCGATCGCAGCGCCACCCCCGCCCGGCGTTGGTTTAGGGTCCGGGCTCATCGGTGTTTTCGCTTTTCCGCTCTTGCATGTCCTCGCCGCTCAGTTCGCCGAGAAAGGTCTCGAAATCCTTCGCTTCGCGGAAATTGCGATAGACGGAGGCAAAGCGCACATAGGCGACATCGTCGAAGCCCTTGAGGGCATCCATGACGAGCAGTCCGATTTCCTCGGCCGTAATATCCTGTTCGCCACGGCTTTCCAGTTGCCGCACGATGCCCGAAACCATCCGCTCGACCCGCTCCGGGTCAGCCTGGCGCTTGCGCAAGGCGACCTGGATGGAACGCATGAGCTTGTCGCGATCGAACGGCACCCGCTTGCCGGATTTCTTGATAACCGTCAATTCGCGCAGCTGGATCCGCTCAAAAGTCGTGAACCGCCCACCGCAATCGCCACAGACCCGGCGCCGGCGGATTGCCGTGGCGTCCTCGGTCGGGCGGGAATCTTTCACTTGCGAATTGTTGGTTCCACAATAAGGACAGCGCATTTTCCAAGCCCCGTTTCAGCTCTGATAGATCGGGAACCGGCCGGTCAGAGCCAGAACCTGGTCCTTCACTTCCGCCTCGACCGCACCGTTGCCATCTTCGCCATTGGCGACAAGCCCGTCGAGCACCCTTGTGATAAGCTTGCCGACTTGGCCGAACTCCGCCACGCCGAATCCGCGTGTTGTCGCCGCCGGCGACCCGAGACGGATGCCGGAAGTGATCGTCGGCTTTTCCGGGTCCAAAGGCACGCCGTTCTTGTTACAGGTGATTTTTGCTCGCCCAAGAGCCAGTTCCGCCGCTTTGCCGGTCAGTTTCTTGGACCGCAAGTCAACCAGCATCAGGTGCGTATCGGTACCGCCGGAGACGATATCGCAGCCACCACGTTGCAGAGATTGTGCAAGTATTTCAGCATTTTCCACTACGTTTTTAACATAGGACTTGAACTCAGGCCGGAGCGCCTCGCCAAACGCCACGGCCTTGCCGGCGATCGCATGCATTAACGGCCCGCCCTGCAATCCGGGAAACACCGCCGAATTGATCTTTTTGGCGATCCCCTCATCATCGGTCAAAATCAGGCCGCCACGCGGCCCCCGCAGGGTCTTGTGGGTCGTGGAAGTCGCCACATGGGCATGGGGAAACGGGCTCGGATGCTGGCCGCCGGCGACAAGGCCGGCAAAATGCGCCATATCGACCATCAGAAAGGCGCCGAGGGAATCGGCGATCTCCCGGAACCGGGCAAAATCGATCGTCCGGCTATAGGCCGAGCCGCCGGCAATGATGATTTTCGGCCTGTGGGTTTGGGCCAGTTCGGCGACCTGATCGAAGTCGATTTGCGCATCCTGCGGCCGCACCCCGTACTGCACCGCATGGAACCACTTGCCGGAAAGGTTTGGCGCTGCCCCGTGGGTCAGATGCCCGCCGGCATCCAGGCTCATGCCAAGGATCGTGTCGCCGGGTTTGGCCAACGCCAGCAAAACCGCCTGGTTGGCCTGGCTGCCGGAATTGGGCTGCACATTGGCAAATCGGCATCCAAACAGCTCCTTCGCGCGTACAATTGCAAGGTTTTCAGCGATATCGACGAAGTAGCAACCGCCATAATAGCGTCGCCCCGGATAGCCCTCGGCATATTTGTTCGTCATCACCGACCCTTGAGCCTCCAGAACGGCCCGCGATACGATGTTTTCCGAAGCGATCAGTTCGATTTCGTTTTGCTGCCGGCCAAGCTCCCCGACAATCGAGGCGGCGACCTCCGGGTCGGCCTCGGCCAAGGGGGCGGAGAAGAACGCCGCATGCGTGTCCGGCGTCCGGACGGCTTCATTCATCGACATGGCTCAATCCAGATCTGGCGGCCCTAATCTTACGACAGGGCTGTCGCACTTAGCGTAGAGGGTTTTCAAGGTTTACCGGTGACAAAAAACGACGACTGGGCGGCGCGATAGCACAGCACAAAGGCGCCGCCAAGCGCTGCGGCAGCGTCCAGACAAGGTCGACATGCCTGTGATTATTGCGTGATTGGCGAACCGATCAACGCATCGGGCTGATTGAGAGCGACCGCGCCCTGGGTATCGTAACTATAAATGTCATCGCGGAAATGGATCACTCCATCGCCGGTCGTCCAGGCCGTGAAATAGACCGTATAAAGGCTCGGCGGATTGACGACTTCGACATCGAGTCGCTCGCCCGAGCGGATTGCCCGATCGACCGATGCCCGGTTATAGCCGGTATCGCGCAACACCCAGCTGACAAGCTCGCGCACATTGTGAACCCGCACGCATCCGGAGGATTCGAACCGGTAATCGGAACCGAACAGGGTTTTTGCCGGCGTGTCGTGCAGGAACACCTGATAGCGATTGTTGAAATTCATGCGGATGAAGCCAAGCGAATTCTGATCGCCCGGATCCTGGCGGAACAGATAATTGGCCGCCTCATTGGTATTCCAGTTGACGAATTCCGGCGGCAACTCGTCGCCCTGCTGCGTGTAAATCCGAATCCGGTTGTTCGTCAGATAGTCCGGATCATCCTGCATCAACGGGATCAGATCGCGCTCAATGATGCTTTTGGGAACGGTCCAGAACGGGTTGAAGTTGATTTCGTGGATTTTGCTGGAAAGCAGCGGCGTCTGCCGTTCAGGTTTGCCGACCACCGCGGTGTGGCGCGAAACCACGCGGCCGCCTTCCACGGCCTCGATCTGGGCGCCTGGAATATTGACCAGAACATAGCGTTGTTCGGGGATGCCCATGGTGCCAATGCGTTCCAGATTGACGACAAGCTGATTGAGCCGGACTCTGGCCGGCACATTGAGCGCTTGCAAAACGGCTTTGCCGACAACGCCGTCGGCCGGCAGCCCGTGCCGCTGCTGAAAACGGATTACGGCGGCCTGAACATAGGAATCGAAGGCATCGTCCGCACCAGCCGTCTCGCGCAAATCGCCGGAGGTGACCAGGCGGCGGCGCAAGGCCACGATGGCTGGATGGCGCATCCCCAGCTTGAGGACTTCCCCGGAAGGAACTGTATTCCAGCCGCCGCGGCTGACCAGATCCTGATAGACGAATATCGCCTGCTCCATGGCCGGCACGGTCGTCGGCGACAGGATCGGAACGATGGTTCTCACCGGCCGGGCCGAACGTGCGCCACTGTCGAAATTATCGGCCCATTCGCTCTGTTTCAGCTTCTGGTATGCGGCGATGCCACCGGCGTCCTGGGCCAACGCCCCGCCGATACCGAAAAAAGCAAGGCTTGCCGCGCCGGCAAGCATGGATATTGCTGTCTGTCTCATGTGTTTAAAAAGTCCGTATCTGGTTGGTAGCCGTGCCCATGAATATCGACCCTTGAACATAGCCCCCTGAAAAAAGTCCCTTAAAAACATAGCCGGCATTATTTCCGCCGGCGGCGGGACCCGACACCCCCTCGCATTCTGTAACACTTAAGCAGATTCGCGACAATCGGCCGGTCCACAAACGCCGATCATCTCACGCCATTGTGTTTCCATCAGAGGCCTATTGTCACCGATTTGTGACCGATCCGTGTCCGGTCAATTTGTGAAGCCATAAAAAAAGCCCGGCGATCGCCGGGCCTTTAAACGCGATTTGCACAATTCAGAGCCGATACAGGATTTGATCCGTCCAGAAGCGCTCAAGCCGATGCAGAGACTTGTTCAGCATTTTGAAGTCGTCACCGGTTACGCCACCGACCTTTTCCAGCGATTTGACATGCCGGTTGTAAAGATCGTTAATGATCTGCGCGACCTCCAGCCCTTTATCGGTCAGCGAGACGCGAACCGAGCGGCGATCAACGCGCGATCGCTGGTGACGAATGTAGCCTGCATCGACGAGTTTTTTCAAATTGTACGAGACATTGGAACCCAGATAATAGCCCCGGGTCCGCAATTCGCCCGCGGTCAGTTCCGAATCGCCGATATTGAACAGCAGCAGCGCCTGCACACTGTTGACGTCGGACCGGCCCATGCGATCAAATTCGTCCTTGATCACGTCCAAAAGGCGCCGGTGCAGACGCTCAACGAGTGTCAACGCATCAAGGTACAGGACCTTCACGTCGTCGGTTTCAGTGTCGACCGCGCCGTAAATCTCGTCGGCACGTTCCGCCATCATTACCATTCCGCCTCTCCGTCCACTTGATACGCGTGGTTAACCATTTACCGTTGGAGAGAAAATAACGCAGTAGATTGAACGCCCGCTTAAGGGACAGGATTAAAATTTCCTTTCGCAAATTGTGCAATGTCTTCCAGAATCCTAGCAATATCAGCGCTTAATCCCCTGATTTCCGGATCGATTTGAAGATTCCGGAAAAGTCTACACCGGTATTTCCCGCATCACAAAACCTCGTGTAGATCTCAGTGGCGTGTGCGCCGAGCGGCGTATAACTGCCGGTCTCGCTGGCCGCTTGCTGTGCCAAACGAAGATCCTTCAGCATCATCGCGGCAGTAAAACCGGGCTGATAATCGCGATTGGCCGGCGATCCCGGAACCGGGCCGGGCACCGGGCAATACGTCGTCATCGACCAGCACTGGCCCGACGATTGCGAGGAAATATCAAACAGCTTCTGGCGATCGAGGCCAAGCCGGTCGGCCAGCGCAAACGCTTCCGAGACGGCAATCATCGACACGCCGAGGATCATGTTGTTGCAGATCTTGGCCGCCTGCCCGCCACCGGCATCGCCGGCATGGACCACCGTCTTGCCCATGATCTGAAGCACGGGCTCGGCCTTGGAAAACGCTTCGGCGGTCCCACCGACCATGAATGTCAGCGTTGCCGCCTGCGCCCCGCTGACACCGCCCGATACCGGCGCATCGAGCATCGAAAAGCCTTTTTCCTCGGCAATAGCGGCCACCGAGCGGGCCGTGGCGACATCAATGGTCGAGCAGTCTATCAGGAGCGCGCCGGCCGGCATTTGCGCAAAAATTCCCCCTGGACCGGTGTAAACCTCCTCCACTTGGCTTCCGGCCGGCAACATGGTGATCGCGATCTGCGCAGCTTCGACCGCATCCCCAATCGATTCGAACGTCTTGCCACCGCCTGCCACGAACCGCGCGCATGCATCCGCGGAAAGGTCAAAACCGGTCACCTGGTGGCCATGGTTCAGCAGATTGATGGCCATGGGGCCGCCCATGTTTCCCAGTCCGATAAAGGCGATTTTTGTCATCGCGTCCTCGCTCGCCGTCATAACCGCGCCGCCCGCCACCATTGGGCGGCTGCCAGCACCAGATAAATCCCGATTAACACAAAATGCACCGCCACCCGCGCGGGATGAGCGCCGAACAGATCCGACAAAAGTGTGTACATCGCCGTTTCAACGATGATGGCCACGGCCCACATGAGCGGTCCCCAAATGGCCCGTATCCACAATCCGACAGCGGCAAAGAGATCAAGGAAAACGAGCACCACAACGCCGGTCCGTGCCGACAGGTTCATGGTTTCAAAGCTTTCGCCGGTCGGTGTGATACCCAAAATCAATCCAGCCCTTACCAACCCGGCGCCCAGGAGCAGGATGGCAACAACCATCAAGTAATAGACGATCCCCCGCGCCAACAGATCCTCGTCATTGTCGTCGATGCCAATCGGATCGCTCATGGCAGGTCCAGTTCCTCTTCAAGCGGTTCGAAATAGGCCGCAATATCGGCATCGGTGACGTCTTCGGGATTGGCCGGCGCCCACTTTGGCGATCGGTCCTTGTCGATGATCTGCGCCCGCACCCCTTCATATAAATCATGCCCGGCAAGAACCCGGCTGACGATCCGGTATTCGGTTCTCAAGCAGGCTGCAAAATCAAGCGACCGGCCCGCCCGCAACTGGCGAAGCGCGATCGCAAGGCTGGTCGGCGATGCGCGCTCCATCGCCCTGGCGCCCGCCGCGGCGCGATCCGATCCCTCATTTTGCCAGCGTTCCATCCGGTCGCGGATATGCCAAACGCTGTCGCCGCCGAAAACGGCGTCGATCCGCTCCGCGTCAGCGGCAAGCGAGGCACCGGTTGCATCGGCTCCGGTATTAAATCGTTCCAGAACCCTCTCGGTATCCGCGCTGCCGGAAAGGGCTTCGATCAGCTCTTCAAACCGCTTCCCCGGCACAAACTGGGTGGCAAGCCCGGTCCAAAGGCAATCGGCAAGCCCGATACGGGTGCCGGTCAGTCCGAGATACATGCCGGTCTCGCCGGGCAAGCGCGGCAGAAAATAAGTTCCGCCAACGTCGGGAAAGAAGCCGATGCCGACCTCCGGCATGGCGAACTGGATATTTTCACCGGCAATCCGGTGGCGGCCATTGATCGAAACGCCGACGCCGCCGCCCATGACGATGCCGTTGATCAGCGCGATATACGGCTTGGGATAGGTTCTTATGCGGGCGTTGAGACGATACTCGTCGCGAAAGAAGCCGGTCGGCAAGGGCGCCTCGCCGCGTTTTGCCGCAAGACCGTCGGTATAGAGACCCCGCAGATCGCCGCCGGCGGAAAATGCCTTCTCGTCGGCCGACCGAATGGCGACATGGGCGATGCGCTTCTCGCTTTCCCATTTCTCCAGCGCAGCGGCAATGGCTCGGAGCATCTCATGGGTCAGTGCATTGAGCGCGTGACCACGGCAAAGCGTGATCAGGCCGAGCTGGCCCCGCACTTCCATTGCGATATCGGAAACGACCTCGCTCATCGCCCGGCGAGCACCCTGTCAGGTGAAAGCCGAACGAAAGATTTCATGTTCATCAGGCCATATCCCGGAACAGGGCGCGGGCGATGATGACGCGCATGATTTCATTTGTGCCTTCAAGGATCTGATGGACGCGAACGTCGCGCAGGAACCGTTCGATCTCATAATCGCAAAGATAGCCATAGCCGCCATGCAACTGCAGCGCTTCATTGACGATTGCGAAGCCGGCATCGGTGGCGTAGCGCTTGGCCATTGCCGCGGCTTGCGTCGCGTTGTCCGCCCCGGCATCGAGCGCCGCCGCTGCCCGGTAGATCATCAGCCGCGCCGCCTCCAGTTCCGTCGCCATATCGGCGACCTTGAATTGCAGGGCCTGGAACTCAGCAAGCGTTTTGCCGAACTGGCGCCGCTCGCTCATATATCGCAACGTCCGCTCCAGGCAGGTTTGCGCCGCGCCGAGCGAACAGGCGCCGATATTGATCCGCCCGCCGTCAAGCCCGGCCATGGCGATTTTGAAACCGCTGCCCTCCGCACCAATCCGGTTGTCCGCCGGCACCCGGCAATCTTCGAAAATCACCGCCGCCGTCGGCTGCGAGTGCCAGCCGAGCTTCTTCTCCGGTGCCCCGAAACTGAGGCCGGGCGTGCCTTTTTCCACCACAAAACAGGAAATTCCGCCGGGGCCGTCATCGCCGGTCCGCGCCATGACGACATAAACGTCCGACACGCCGGCGCCCGAAACGAACGCCTTGGTTCCGTTCAGAACATACCTCTCGCCGTCCCGCTGCGCCCGTGTGCGCAAGGACGCCGCATCCGATCCTGAGCCTGGTTCGGTCAGGCAGTAGCTGGCAAAGCGCGTCATCGAACACAGATCCGGCAGGAACCGGGTGCGCTGCGCCTCCTCGCCAAACGCATCGATCATCCAGGCCGCCATATTGTGAATGGATATGAAAGCCGCCGTCGATGTGCACCCGCCGGCCAGTTGTTCCAGCACAAGCGCTGCATCGAGACGGCTCAGCCCGGTGCCGCCGACATCCTGGCGCACATAAAGGCCGCCAAAGCCGAGCGCGGCGGCGGCACGCAGGGTCTCCACCGGGAAAATGAAATTTTCATCCCACGCCTGCGCGTGCGGGGCCATCTGCTGGCGCGCAAAATCTGCGGCGAGCGACTGGAATGCCAGCTGGTCCTCGGAGAGTTCAAAATTCATCGATCGCGTCCCGACAAGCCGCTAGACCAGTTTTAACCAATACGGGGTCATTTGATGGAGTCAAATCAGCTCACTCAGCAAGGCGAGCAGCGCCGCGCGATACGGGTATCGAGCAAGCTGCTCAACGATGATGATGGGCTGATTTGGCCCACCGGAGGCCGGTTTGGTTAAAACTGCTCTAGCAATAAGCGCCGGGTTTGACATGCGTCAATGCGATGTCGTGCTAATCAACGATCCGTTTTGTCCAATCCGGTGCGCTAATGTTAGCATCGCAAACGGCATCAAAGTTCAGGCTGGTTATGACAACACCTTTTAAGTCGAGCACATATCCCGACATCGACCGGATCACGGAGCGCCGCCGGCTGCGCCGCAACCGGCGCACCGATTGGTCGCGCCGGCTCGTCCGCGAGACGACCCTTGGCATTGACGATCTGATCTGGCCGATCTTTCTGATCGACGGCGATAACCGGCGCGAAGCCATCGATTCCATGCCCGGCGTGGAAAGGCTGACGATCGACCAGGCGGTTCGCGACGCTGAAAAGGCCGCCGCATTCGGCATCCCGGTCCTTTCGCTGTTTCCCTATACCGATCCGGCCCTGCGCGACGCGACCGGCAGCGAAGCCCTCAATTCAGGCAATCTGGTGTGCCAGGCGGCGCGCGCCATCAAGAGCGAAATCCCGGAAATCGGCATCATGATCGACGTTGCGCTCGATCTCTATACGAGCCACGGCCATGACGGTCTTTTGGACGGCGAGACGATCCTCAACGATGCAACCGTCGCGGTGCTGGTCCGCCAGGCGCTCATTCAGGCAGAAGCGGGCGCCGACATCATCGGGCCTTCCGACATGATGGACGGGCGCGTCGGCGCCATCCGCGAGGCCCTGGATTCCGGCGGTTTCACCGACGTGCAAATCATGGCCTATACGGCCAAATATGCCTCTGCCTTTTATGGCCCGTTCCGCGATGCGGTCGGCTCCAATACAACGCTGTTGGGCGACAAGCGCACCTACCAGATGGACCCGGCCAATACCGAGGAGGCCTTGCGCGAAGCTGAACGCGACATTGCAGAGGGCGCTGACATGATCATGGTCAAGCCGGGCATGCCCTATCTTGATATTCTCTGGCGGCTGAAGGAGTGCTTTGGCATGCCGACTTTCGCCTATCAGGTCTCCGGCGAATACGCCATGATCATGGCCGCTGCGCAAAAGGGCTGGATCGACGGTGATCGCGCCATGATGGAAAGTCTCGTAGCGTTCAAGCGGGCCGGGGCCGACGGGATTTTGACCTATTTCGCCCCAAAAGTTGCCGAGCGTCTGAAGACCGCTGGTTGACCGGCGCGCAATTTGAATGATCCGGCCGTGGTCCCCACATCGCGCAGGATACGAATACCAGGATCGACAGGGACAGGGTCATGACCGAAGCTAGCGCCATCGACGACCGCCAAATGGCCTTTGATCCAGCCATTCAGCCGGAGCTTTATGACGGCCTCCGAACCCGGCGGGTCTTCGCCTTTTTCATCGATGCATGCTTCATCCTGGCGCTGATGGTCGCGGCCTTGGCGATGATCGCGGTTCTGGGTGTCTTCACCCTTGGGCTGGGCTGGCTGCTGCTGCCACTCGTCTGGCCGTTCGTGGCGATCGTCTACACCATGTTCACCCTTGGTGGCCGCAATTGCGCGACGCCGGGCATGCGCATGACAGGCATCAGGATGCATACCTGGTACGGTGAGCCGATGTATCCGCTTCTGGCCCTTCTCCACGCCATCGGTTTCTGGTTCTCCGTGGGAGTGCTGACCCCCTTCATCATGCTGGTTAGCCTGTTCTCGTCGCGAAAACGCCTGTTGCACGATATGGTGCTGGGCACGGTCGTCATTCGCGACATTTCCTGAAATTCCCCAACCGATCATGACTGCGGTGGCCCAGCCACCGTTGTAAGCGCGCCGCCGTGTCGTTAGCCTCGTTCGCAAGGAGGCGATTGAATGGCGTTTGTCGATGTCCAGATGTGGCTGACTTTTGCCACCATTGCCTTTGCCATCGTCAGTTTTTCCCTCGACCGCATTCCGGTTGAACTGACGGCCCTGGCGACGCTGCTTTTTCTGGTCGTGATTTTCGCTGTTGTTCCCGACCTGGCCGGACAGACAACCCCGCTTGGCTTTTCCGACCTGCTTCGCGGCTTTTCCAACCCCGCCCTTGTCGCGGTATTGTCGCTGATCATCGTCGGGCAGGCGCTTTTTCAGACCGGGGCGCTTGACCGCTCGACCCGGCGCCTGGCCCGCTCGACCCGGCTCCCGCCCGGCGTGACGTTTGCCATCATGATCGTTGCGGCCGGACTGCTTTCAGCATTTCTCAACAACACGCCCGTGGTGATCGTGCTGATCCCGATCCTGATCGGTTTTGCCCGCGAACGCCGCATTGCCGCCTCATCCCTGCTTTTGCCGATGAACTACGCAACGATCCTCGGCGGCTCCCTGACCTTAATCGGTTCCTCGACAAATCTGCTGGTCGCCGATGTCGCCAGCCGCACGGCCGGTCTGAAACTGAGCCTGTTCGACATCACGATACCTGGACTTGTCGTGGCCGCGATCGGCATCGTCTATGTCGTGCTTGTTGTTCCCCGGCTTGTCGGCCCGCGTCCATCTGAGGACCGGAGCGCGGCAAGCGGCAAGCAGTTCATTGCCGAGATCGTCCTCACACAGGACCACCCGCTCATCGGCACCAGGGCGCTCGCCGGCCTGTTTCCCGATCTGCTTCACGTCACGGTTCGCCTTGTGGAACGCAGCGGCGTGATTCACCTTGCACCCTTTGAGGATATCGCCTTTGAAGCCGGCGACCGGATCGTTTTCGGCGGCATCCGCCGCGAACTCGGAGAGCTCGGGATTATCGCGCCGCCGCACAGCGACCGGCAATCAGGCGAGGCGCCACGGCGCAATCTGTCGGTAGCCGATGCCATCGTCGCGCCCGGCTCGCGGGCGATCGGCCGCTCGCCTGGCGCCACGGGCATTGAGGAGCAGACGGGCATTCATGTCGCCGCCGTTGAACGGCGCGGCCGCATGAGCCGGTCCCTGTTTTCCGATATCCGCCTGGAGGCCGGTGACGTTCTTCTGGTTTCCGGCACCGACGCCGCCTTTGACCGGTTGCGCACGATTCGCGACGTTTTGGTTCTGGAAAGGTCGATTGCGACCTTGCCGGCCCGCGCCGACGGCCCTCGCGCCCTGCTGGTCTTCGCCGCCATGGTCGTAACCGCCGCCACCGGACTGGTGCCGATCGCCATCGCCGCGCTGGC
>SMVA01224067.1_pt1 | contig 14782 bp, 13 predicted proteins | sample 2456451 | NCBI WGS metagenome assembly SMVA01 (sample SAMN11095933, study PRJNA526329) | marine sediment metagenome | biome: Marine sediment; feature: Surficial sediment; material: Deep marine sediment; isolation source: Hadal surficial sediment | place: Pacific Ocean | collected 2014-05 | depth...
AGATGGATTTGCAACTTTCCAATTACATAAGAGGCAAAGCTTTAGAGATATTCCTAGTGGGAAGTGTCACCTTCTTGATTTTTAATCTGCTGGATCTCGACTTCGCATTATTGCTATCTGTTTTAGTAGGACTCTCGGTTGTCATACCCTATATAGGCGCCACGGTGGCTACTATACCGATAGTAGCGGTGGCCTATGTCCAATGGGGATTTGGTGGCGAGTTTTATACTGTGGTGATTGTATACGGTGTTATTCAACTGATCGATGGGAATTTGCTGGCGCCGATCATATTTTCAGAAACCAACAATTTACACCCCGTCGCGGTCATTGCAGCGGTGTTAGTGTTCGGGGGTATCTGGGGATTAGCCGGTGTGTTCTTTGCCATTCCTTTGGCTACCTTCGTCAAAGCAATTATCAATGCCTGGCCATCGAAGGTACAATCGCTGATTGCCGAAGACTCCAGCAAATGAAGATCGTTCAATTTTGCTGCACTCCCTGGTGTGTGTAACCTGGCCGAACATCGCTCAAGCAAATTAATAGAGGTTTAAAATGATTGAGGGCAGCATTGTTGCCATAGTAACGCCTATGGATGAAAGTGGGGAAATTGACTACCCGGCTTTCGATAATCTATTGGAATGGCATATTGAATGTGGAACAGACGCGGTCGTCGTGGTTGGTACGACAGGCGAGTCAGCAACTCTTTCGGTAGAAGAACATTGTCAGCTGGTGAAACATGGCGTCGAAGTAGTGGACGGTCGACTCCCCGTTATTGCAGGGACCGGGTCCAATTCCACAAAGGAAGCGCTTTACTTTACCGAGTCCGCAAAAGTTCACGGTGCCGATGCCTGTTTGCTGGTTACTCCTTATTACAATAAGCCGAGTCAGGAAGGTTTATACCAGCATTTTAAAACCGTTGCTGAGACTATTGATATTCCCCAAATACTCTATAACGTACCGGCTAGAACCGCTTGTGATTTGCTCCCTGAAACCGTAGAGCGCTTGGCGGACATACCTAATATTGTGGGGATTAAGGAAGCTACAGGGGATGTGGCCCGCGGCCTCCAATTGGTATCTAGCTGCGGCGATAAACTGCGTGTTTATAGTGGCGATGATCCCATTGCACTGCCGCTAATGTTGGGAGGTGCCAGCGGTACAATATCTGTAACCGCCAATGTGGCGCCAGTTATCATGGGACAGATGTGTCAGGCGGCGATCGCAGGAAATAAAGCTATGGCGAACCAGCTGGATCAACAGATTGCACTTCTGCATGAACGATTGTTTGTCGAGTCAAATCCGGTGCCGGTGAAATGGGCACTGTATCGAATGGGTCTAATTGGTAGGGGAATTCGCTTACCCTTGGTGGAACTTAATGTAAAATTTCATGACCAAGTAGGTGAGGCTTTAATAACTAGTGGGATTGACCTGGACTCTTAATGTACTGTGATAAATAAGGTGAAAATTAAAAAGTTGTTGATTATTAGTCTGTTACCGACTTTTCTGCTACTTAGTAACTGCAGATACCTGACCGGTGACGAAGGCATGTTCCGTGATCGTCGCGGGGATTACCTTGAGGCCCCCATTGAACCACAAATGCGGGTTCCGGAAACCCTCGATAGTTTTACTTTGGACCAGCTTTATGTAGTACCGGAAGAGGTGTTTATTTCAAGCGAAAGCTTCGAAGGAACTGTGCCTAGACCAAAAGCGCTGGATACCAACCGCCCCGAGGGGGTCGTAATCCGCAGTTTCTCTGACGAAAACTGGATAGTAGTCGCCGCCTCCCCTGGGCAAGTTTGGCCCAGGGTACGGGACTTATGGGTACAAGCCGCGATTGAGCTGGAATATGAAAACCCCGTTGAAGGGATAATGGAAACTGGCTGGATAGTGTCATCAGGAGAAGGTGACACCAGGGACAAGTACCGTATTATTATTGAGCCTGGCCTGCGTGAAGGCAGTTCAGAAGTCTTCGTAATTCACATAAACCGACCCTGGAACTCAGTCGGTATGGAATTGGTGGTATGGCCAGAGCGTTCTGAATCTGAAGAAAAAGAATATGAAATCCTGGAACAAGTATCCCAATACCTTGCCGATCGTACAGACATTTATAGTTCATCATCCTCAAGCCTCTTGGCAGGAAACATCGCCGGTGAAACAAAGGCCGCTCTGCTGGAAGTTGGAAGTAACGATTCCTTACTCGAATTACGCATCAGCATGTCAAGAGCTTGGGGACAGGTAGCTCAAGCGTTGGAAAGGGCCGAGATCTCAATTATTGAGAGAAATCAGGAGAACTCAGTGATTGATGTAGAATTTGCAGGGGTTGACCTTGAAGAGGACACACCTGGGTTTTTGGCCCGGGTATTCACCAGTGATAATCGACAGAATGCCGAGCTCGGGCAACAATTTCGTATTACATTCGAAGAAACCCAGTCCGGTATCCACGTGGTAGCAGAAGCCTTGGACGAAACCGAAACCAGTCAGCAACTGGAAGCAGAATTGTTACAGCTTATCCTAAGTAATCTCGGTTGATCGGGCCCACGAAAGCGTGGCAGAAACACAATGGGTGAATCTGTAGTTGTTACGGTAAACTCCAACACTTTTAGGCAGAAGTTTTTTTGCCGGGTGACATCTACGTGAGCACGTCAGAATTGTTAATTCCTTTGATAGTAGCGTTGGTAGCGGCAGTACTCACTTTTTTACTGGCCCTGGTTAAGATAACGCAGCAGAACAAGAAATTGGCGATTCTCACAGAGCGACTGCAGGCAAAGGATGCTGAGGCCGCGCAACTTAACAATGAAAATTCGCGTCTAATTGCAGAAAAATCAGCGTCGGCTGAGTCGTCCACCCAATTACGTGAACGAATAAGTCGATTACAAGGCGATCTAGAAAACGAACGGCGACAGTTCGATGAAAAACTGTCTCTAATCGAAAGTGCTAGAGAGCAAATGACGCTGCAGTTCAAAAATCTTGCTAATGAGATTCTGGAAGAAAAAAGCAAAAAATTTACCCTCACTAACCAAGAAAACATTTCCCGAATTCTGCAGCCTTTGCAGGACAAGATCCAACACTTTGAAAAGCGGGTGGAGGAAACTTATGACCGCGAATCCAAAGAACGGTTCTCACTTGCCAAGGAGATCAAGAATCTACAAGAGTTGAATAGTCGCATTAGTGAAGATGCAGTAAACCTTACTAATGCGCTGAAAGGCGACAATAAGGCCCAGGGGACCTGGGGGGAAATGATTCTGGAATCAATTCTGGAAAAATCAGGATTGGTTAAGGGTAGGGAGTATGAAGTGCAAGTTGCCATGAAGGCGGCCGATGGATCGCGGAGTCAACCTGATGTGGTTGTGCACATGCCAGAGTCTAAAGACATTGTTATCGATGCCAAAGTATCGTTAAAAGCCTATGAAGCATTTTGCAATGAAGCTCAAGCGGAACAAAAAGCGGAGTACCTTAAACAACATATCCAATCCATAAGGAGTCATGTCAGGTTACTTGCCGCAAAGGAATATCAGAATCTTAGCGGCATAAATTCACTGGATTTTGTTTTATTGTTTATGCCTGTAGAGGCTGCTTTTTCTGTGGCTGGGCAAGAGGATGCTGATCTGTTTATGAGTGCATTCGATAAAAACATTATCATCGTGGGACCTTCAACTCTGTTAACTACGCTTAGAACGGTTCAGAACATCTGGCGTTTGGCACAACAAAATCAAAATGCGTTGGAAATCGCTGTCAAGGCTGGTGCTCTTTACGACAAGTTCGTTGCATTCGTGGAAGATTTAGACGATGTGGGTGCCAAAATTGATTCGACAAGAACGAGTTATGAACGAGCCCGCAACAAACTTGGATCCGGGCGCGGTAATCTGATCACCCGAGTCGAGAAACTGAAACAACTGGGGGCAAAGACTTCGAAAAAACACAATAAGGAAATTCTTCAAGCAGTAGAATTGGAAGTGCCACCGGATGTTTTGCCAAGTCCGAGAATTGAAGTCAAGTCCGGGAGCCAGGAGCCTAATGCTCTGGAAGAAAAGTAGCCCTTTAGTTCAGCACTATAAGACCCCGCCTGTACGCTTGTCTGCTTGCCAAGATTATGTTGATTTCCTTTCCTGCGAGACTCCTGATGCCTGGATTGAATGCGCTTTAGACAATCAGGATACCTTGCTGATTGATCATGCGAATTGCGAAAAAAAGGCGGCAGCAACTGCGATGAACCTGATGTACAGGTATCTCGATGATTCGCAACTGCTGCTGAAAATGTCTCAACTGGCAAGGGAGGAATTACTGCATTTTCAACAGGTGGTTTCCCTATTAAAGCAGCGTGGAATTACTTACAAGAGGCTGGGCCCATCACGTTATGCGGCAGGTTTACGTCAACACATCGATAATACTGACAGAAATGGTCTAATCGATATCCTGATCATTGGTGCTTTTGTAGAGGCGCGCTCCTGTGAACGATTTGCCAGGCTGGCTCCTTTGTTGGATGAACAATTAGCCAGATTTTACCGCTATCTCATTAAGTCAGAGGCCAGGCATTTTTGTGATTACCTGGAACTTGCCCAGCAAAACGCGTCAGTTGATATAGCGGACCGGATTGAATTTTATGCGGACAAAGAAAGAGCCTTGATACTGGGTGAAGACAAGGTGTTTCGGTTTCACAGCGGATTACCAGCCTAGGCGATTTCTAATTTGCTTTTAGATTGTCCGAACGCAGATTACACTGAGCAGTTAACCAGAAAGTAACCGTTATAATTGGCTGCGACTTTAGTGAATCTGATCAAACTCACCGGGAAGAGTGGTGGTAAAGGTCGCCGGTAAGGCGAAGTGCTTTTTCAATACAATCAGGTCATGCCGGTCCAATTGTATATTATCACCGGCTGGAGAGGTGACTTCCTCCAGGAGTACACAATTGATTTCATCCTTGTCAAGGGCCACTATCACTCCTGGCTTATATCCATCAATCGTATCGAGGCTGATGCGCTCACCAACTCTGAAGCGTACCACCTCGCTTGGAAATGAACGACCAGGATTTATCACCGTTTCGGCAGGGTAGGGAATCGAGAATCGAGCGGCGGCAACTATGTGCATTATTCGCAACACGGACTCATCGGTTAAATCAAGTTCAATCTGTTCGCCTAGCTCAGGTGCTTCCTGATGAGGAAAGTTTTTTCGCAGCAGAATAAGAAACAGGTCAAGATCCTTCTTAGTCCACTCAATATCAATGGGATAGTCGGGAGGTTCAGCCTTATGGGGGGCTGAGATAATATCGGTTTCAATCTCAACTTCCGCGACGTCATCTTCTTGCTGATTCGCCAACACGATGCTGACAACGTCGCTACCTTGACCGGTTTCGTCACTTAATCGCCAAAAAATACTGTGGCCTGAAGCAAATATCATGGTTTTTCCGTTATATTTTTAAATGTCGCCTAAATCGTCAGGTACTTTAATCGCCAAATTCTGCTGCACTTAATGTACCAGTTATCGCCCGGGCGATAAAGGTCAAACCCGACACTATTGGCAGCTTGCTGGACGCGTCAAGTTATCCCCTAACTGTGCCTCCAGTCGGTCAAGTTGAGAGCAGGGAACTTGTTCATTACCACTCAATATAGCCACAGTCAGCCCAGGCATATTCAATAGTGCTGAAATATCCGTAATCGGATTATTGGCAATACTGAGCCCGCTAAGTTGGGCCATGCCTGAGAGTGGTTGGAGGTTAGTGATTCTGTTGCCTGCTACGTCTAGAAATCGCAATCCAGTGAATTGCTCAATTCCATCTAATTCCAGAATATTGGCGTTGGCACAGGAAAGTACGGTTAATTCTAGCGGGTTTTCCAAGGGTTGCGGACTAAGAGCAAGGTTAAGACAACCCTGTAAATCGGCATCTTTGACCACCAGGGTGTTAGGTGGAATACGTGGATCGTAAACCGATTGGTCGTTCACTGTGACAGCGAATTGTCTCGAACACCCTGCTGTGAAAGAAATTAAAATAAGTAGGATTAACAGCCTGTTCAACTCATGAATCCGGTAGATTCCCCAAATCGAGCCAATATTCATAACTGACATAATACATCAAGCATAGCTCATCTTTATCTTGCTTTACAGTCGCCTTTTCCTCTATACAAGTTGCCTCGATTCACTGGTATTTCCACCACAGGGTAGGTAGTATGCCGCCTCATTGAATGGTATTTGGCTGTTAAATTAAGAGTCTAACGAATTAGGTAAGGATAGAAATATGAGAATTTTCATATCTGCCGGAATTAACACCCTGGTAATTTTCAGTCTTGGATTCAGTATGATCACATTGGCCCAGGATCTGGATTTACAAGACGAAGATAGCCGAATTGCTTACAGCATAGGGGTAAATATCGGCCGAAACCTTGTTTCACAGCAAGTACTTGGGGAGATCGACTTTGATACTTTTGTTGCCGGCATGCGAGATCAAGTAAATGGGACCACGCAGTTGAGTGCAGAAGAAATGGAATCGTCTATCCAAACCTTCCAGGAGCGTGAGGTTGCCAGACAAAATGAAGCAATGGCAACGGCACGGCAGGATGGAGAACAGTTTTTGACCGAGAATGCGCAAAATGAAGGCGTGGTTGTTCTGGATTCAGGCTTGCAATACCTGGTTTTGGAATCAGGCGATGCCGGTGGTCCTTCACCAACGGCTACCGAAGCTGTGCTTGCCCATTACCACGGAACCTTTATCGATGGATCGGTGTTCGATAGTTCCGTAGACCGCGGAGAACCCGCTCAATTCGGGGTGTCCCAGGTTATTGCCGGATGGACAGAAGCACTGCAGTTGATGAGAGTTGGAGATAAGTGGCGATTGTTTATTCCTCATACTCTGGCTTACGGTGAGATAGGCACACCGCCTGCTATTCCACCGTTTGCAACACTGATTTTTGAGGTAGAGTTGTTGGAAATACGTTAATTATGAAACATCACAGATCAGCTGTTCCGGTAACTGCCAATTAATGAAAAGCATGGATTTTAATCGAGGGTTGTTGAGCTTTATCGATAGCTCACCAACCCCTTTTCATGCCGTAGAATCAATCGCTACTGCTCTGACACAGACCGGTTTTGCAATACTGGATGAAGCGGATAGTTGGCAATTACAGAGTGGTGGGAGCTATGTCGTCAAACGAAGTGGCTCGATAATCGCATTCAAAGTCGGGCAGGTCAGCAACCTTGAAGGTGGAATACATCTAACCGGCGCCCATACTGACAGTCCCTGTCTGAAGATTAAGCCTGTTGCTGAAGTTCGTAACAAAGGCTATGTACAACTGGGCTTGGAAGTTTACGGTGGGGCTTTGTTAAACCCATGGTTTGATCGCGATCTCTCGATTGCCGGCCAAGTGACTTACCTGACCAAAGACGAGCAGTTGGGATCATGCCTGATTAATTTAAAGGATCCTGTGGCGGTAATTCCTTCTCTTGCCATTCATCTTGATCGTGAAGCCAATACCAATCGGTCAGTAAACGCGCAAAAGCATTTGCCTGCCGTGTTGTTACAGATTGACGACGACAACAAATTTGATTTTGAGGGATTTTTACTAGACTACGTGCAACAGGAATTGGGTATTACAGATGCCAATAAAATCCTATCCCACGAGCTTTGTCTTTATGATACCCAGCCTTCAGCGCTGGTTGGCTTGAAACAGCAGTTTATCGCCGGTGCTCGTCTGGATAACTTATTAAGTTGTTATCTTGTCACCCAAAGCTTAATGCAAAGCAGTGGGGAGTTTACCAGTGTGTTGGTTTGTAACGATCACGAGGAAGTTGGAAGTGCATCGGCTTCTGGTGCACAAGGGCCATTTCTTCGCAGTGTCTTAAATAGAATTGTCAGTGGTGAGTCGACAAACCAAGATGTATTGGAGCGGGTCTTTCGTAAGTCCTTTATGCTCTCAATTGATAATGCCCATGCCGTACACCCCAACTATGCTGACAAACACGATCCCGCCCATGGTCCGGTGCTAAACCAGGGACCGGTTATCAAAATTAATGCGAACCAACGTTATGCGAGTAACAGCGAAACCATTGCCCGGTTTCGTGCCTATTGCGATAAGGTTGGTGTGTCCACGCAATCCTTTGTCATGCGCAGTGACATGGCCTGTGGTAGTACTATTGGACCCATTACCGCGGCTGAGACCGGCATCAGTACAGTTGATATTGGCGTACCTACGTTTGCCATGCACTCTATTCGCGAACTGGCAGGTGCAACCGATGCCGAACAACTTTCCCGGGTAGTGACCACTTTTTATAATCGTTGAGCACTATAGCTGCCAACTCTTTGCTTCTTTAAATTTCTGATAATGAACCTGGCCGGGCTGAGGCTATCCATGGCGTTGATAGGTAACGGAAGACTTTCGTTTTCTATCAGGCTGGCAAGAAACTCGGCGCTAAGGGGGCAGGTCGCCAGGCCGTAAGAGCCATGCCCGGTATTGATGTACAGGCCCGGTAAGTAACTGCCTTTCTGTGTAGTTTTTACTTTGGCGTTACGCCTGAGGCCGGAAAATTCCTGTTGAAACCGCTGGTAATCCGGTACCGCACCCACAATCGGAAAGTAGTCTGTGGTATTGCACCTCACTGCTGCTCTGGAATCGGTAAATTCCAAATCACCTAAGTCCCCTGTTTTAAAGACTGAATTTATACCAAGCAGGTTCTGCTCATCATCGGAGCTTCTTGGTCGGCGATCGGTCTCACCAGCGGCATAGGTTGCACCAATACAATGAGTGCCTTCCTGAGCAGGGCAAATAGTGCTGACAGAAACCACAACGGAAGAAAGTTGCTCAGTTAAGCTTGTGCCCTTGAACTGGCTGACTTGACCGCGTACCGGAATTAATGACAGAAATTCAGTCTGTGCGAATCTGGCTGCGTTAATACTGTTAGCCAGTATCACAACCTCGGCAGAGGCTACCGTGGTTGTGCCGGAACGAACCCTCCAGCCTACAGTTGTCTGTTCCAGGGAATCAATCACGGTAGATGTAACGAGCTGTATTGGGTTATCGGTATTGTCATCGAGGTACGCAGCACAAAGGAGATTGGGATCCAGCCAGCCACCGTGGGGTAACCAGAGTGCATCATGATTTAGTCCAATATTGGCGCGTTCACTGGCTTGTTGTTGCGTAAGATAAGCCACAACTCGTTTATCGTAAAACTGCTCAAGATTTTCGTGTAGGTGATTCAATCTCGGTTGACTGTGATCGAGTAACATCAACACACCGCAATTTTGCCAGTCTAACCGGTGTAATTTTTCCAGTTGCTGCAGTTGCCGGTGGGCAAACAAGAAGGACTGAAGATAGAATCTGGATTGTGCAGTAGGGTCTGCGGCTAATCGGCACTGTAATATTGTCTGCTTATTGCCGGAGGCTCCGGACGCGATGTGGTCAGCGCGGTCAATCAGGGTCACGTGCCAGCCCCTTCTGGCGAGACTGTTAGCGGTGCTACAGCCGGCAAAGCCGGCGCCGATTACCAGGGCGGTCCGTTGTCTGCTTGGGCGAGCCGCTAGCTGAAACCAAGGCTTGGAATTTCTAGGATCATTCCGCACAAGGATGTCGTCGTTGCCTTGGGGAGTCTCAGCCTTGTTAGCAACCAGCATTTCTCTTTTTTCCCCAACACCAGGTTTTTTTGCGACTGCAAAACCTGCCGATGACAAAGTGCGCCGCACAGTTCCAGCCACGCTGTAGGTGCTGAGTGTGGCGCTAGTCGAACTGTGCTGATACATCAGCTGTGCTAGTTCATCACTCCACATTGAACTATTGTGTTTAGGGTTGAATCCATCCATAAACCAGCAGTCGATTTTGTTTGAAGAAGTCCTATGGCGTTGTCTTAGAGAAGTGGCCGCATCCCCATAATGGATATCAAGAACAAGTCGTTTATCGAAACAAAGTCTATGTATCCCAGAGGTGTGATCGGGATATAACCCTAAAAGCGTCGTACTGAATTCGTCCAGTTGTGGCCATTGTCGATGTGCCCGTTGCAAATCTGTCTTTGTTAGCGGGAAGTTTTCAATTGCAATGTAGTGCAGTATGAGTTTTGCAGGTTGTAATTGTTGCCATAGTCGCCAACAGAGTAAAAAATTCAATCCGGTGCCAAATCCCAGTTCGGCCAGGGTAAACACAGATCTATGCTCAGCCAGCTTTTGCCATCGTGACTTCAGTTTGTTGGCCTGAAGAAATACAGTTTCGCTCTCTTCAATGCCGCCATGTTTGGAGTAATAGATGTCGGAGAATTTTTCAGAATAGGGTTGCCCGGAATCCAACCAACGGAGTTTGGCATTGTGTAATTCGGACAAATCGGCTAACCCCAGGCAATAATGACGTATCGTGCTGATTACGGCCCAGCATAAACGGCGAACCGTACGGATTCAAATTAGCACTGCCAATAAATTTTGAATAGGGTAGCCGGAGTTGTGAACTTAGTTAACAATCCACCTCAACTGTAGATTCTGCGGGGTATTACGGTAAAATGTCGCATTACGCCAATCAAGGACAAACTGTAGCATGGGATTCAATTGCATGATGGAGATAAACAGCCAACTCACCCAAATCAAAGACTACCTGGCAAGAGCAGAAACCCTACGGGGGTATCTTTGACTATGACGAGAAAAAAGATCGACTTGCTGAAGTCGAACTGGAGCTAAGTGAACCTTCAGTCTGGGAAAACCGTGAACGCGCTCTGTCTCTCGGTAAAGAACGGGCCATCCTTGAAGTAGTAGTTCTCAATCTGGAAAAACTGGAACAGGGTCTTAACGAGACCGAAGAGTTATTTAAACTTGCATTCGACGAATCAGATACGGAGTTGTTACAAGACGCAGATAAAGACCTGGCGGAATTAGCAAGCAGCTTGGAAAACCTGGAATTTCGCCGCATGTTCTCGGGCGAAAAGGATTCTGCAAATACCTATTTAGACGTTCAGGCAGGCTCTGGTGGAACCGAAGCCCAGGATTGGGCCGAAATGTTACTGCGGATGTACCTGCGTTGGGGTGAAAGTAAAGGTTTCGAAGTTGAGCTGGTAGAAGTGTCCGCCGGAGACGTGGCAGGAATCAAAAGTGCGACAATCTATTTCAAAGGCGAATTTGCTTTTGGCTGGCTTCGAACTGAAACCGGTGTTCATCGTTTAGTTCGCAAATCTCCATTCGACTCTGGTAATCGACGTCACACTTCGTTTGCTTCGATTTTTGTCTCTCCCGAGGTCGAAGATGATATTGAAATCGATCTGAATATGTCAGACGTGAGAGTTGACACTTATCGCTCAAGTGGGGCAGGTGGCCAGCATGTTAATAAAACAGATTCAGCTATTCGATTGACCCATGAGCCAAGTGGTATCGTAGTGCAATGTCAGAGTCAGCGCTCCCAACATAAGAACAGAGAGTTGGCGATAAAACAGCTCAAGGCAAAGCTGTATGAATTGGAAGAATTAAAGCGCAAAGAAGATATGCAGAATATAGAAGATGCAAAAGCTGATATTGGTTGGGGCAGTCAGATTCGATCCTATGTGTTGGACCAGTCTCGCATCAAGGATTTACGCACAAATATTGAATTGACCAACACGTCTGCCGTACTAGATGGTGATTTGGACAAATTCATTGAAGCAAGTTTAAAAATGGGACTATAGGGAACCATAGGCTTAATCAATGGTTGCCAAATTCCCAATTGCAGGCGACAGGCATGACAGACGAAACTCACGAACATTCTGACGACAACAAACTGATAGCTCAGCGCAGGGAAAAGCTGCATGCAATTCAGGCAAGGCGTAATGCATTTCCTAACGACTTTCGTCGCGATGCCTATGCGGCAGACTTAGACCTCCAGTTTGGTGAAAAAGACAAGGAACAGTTGAAGAAGCTGGGCCATGATGTTCGAGTGGCAGGCAGAATAATCCGGATGCGTGGACCGTTTGTGGTTATTCAGGACCCAAGCGGTTCGCTGCAGTTATATATGAACAATAAAACCTTACCCGAAGATCAGCTGGCAGAACTGAAGCTGCTCGATCTTGGCGACATAATCGGTGCCGAAGGTACAGTGTTTAAAACCGGCCAGGGGGAACTGACTGTTCGTGTTAGCAACCTCAGTTTGTTGACCAAGTCTCTAAGACCCCTGCCAGACAAATACAAAGGCCTTGCCGATACTGAGGTTCGGTATCGCCAAAGATACGTTGACCTGATTGTTAATAAAAAGTCGCGAGAAGTATTTGCGACGCGTTCTAAAATTATCAATTTCATACGGGACTATTTCAATGGAAAGAATTTCATGGAAGTGGAAACTCCCATGATGCAGTTGATTCCCGGGGGTGCCACAGCGAGGCCGTTTGTTACACACCACAACGCATTGAATCAGGATATGTATTTGCGAGTCGCGCCAGAGTTGTTTTTAAAGCGACTGGTAGTGGGCGGCTTTGAGCGTGTATTTGAAATCAATAGAAGTTTCCGTAATGAAGGGCTTTCCACTCGGCACAACCCGGAATTTACCATGCTGGAGTTTTATCAGGCTTACGCGGATTTTCATGAGCTGATGGATCTGACGGAAGACCTGTTCCGCCGCATTGCCGTAGAAGTGATAGGTAGTCCGTCTATAACTTACCAGGGCACAGAATATGACTTCTCAAATCCTTTTGAGCGCCTAACTATTTATCAAGCAGTAATGAAATACTGCGAAGATGTTGACGAACCATCATTATCAAGCCGGGAAGAGGCGGCAAAAATTGCTGATCGCTATGGCATCGAAGTTGATGAAAGTATGGGTGCCGGGAAAATTATAATGGAAATTTTCGAAGGGCAGGTGGAGCATAAACTGGATCAGCCAACTTTTATTACGGCTTACCCGATCGAGGTTTCCCCACTGGCCAGAAGAAATGATGCAGATCCGGAATTCGCGGACCGATTTGAGTTGTTTATTGGGGGAAGAGAACTGGCAAATGGGTTTTCTGAGTTAAATGATGCCGAAGACCAGGCGGCAAGATTCGAGTCACAGGTAATTAGAAAAAATGCAGGCGACAAGGAAGCCATGCATTACGATGAAGATTATATTACCGCGCTTGAATACGGAATGCCGCCAACGGCCGGAGAGGGTATCGGTATAGACCGCCTGGTTATGCTTTTCACAGATTCTCCCTCGATTAAGGATGTGTTGTTATTTCCTCATATGCGCCCGCATCACGACCAATAGAAGCCCGTTTATGTCGGAACCCGGTGATTCAAGAATAAAACTGCACGATTCCTGGAAAGCACAGCTTAAGGATGAGTTCGATAAACCCTATATGCCCGAATTACGTCGATTTCTCTTAGCCGAGAAACAAAAAGGTAAAAGGATTTACCCTCCGGGTGATGTTATTTTTAATGCGCTAAACAGTACGCCTTTTAACCAGGTTAAGGTTGTTATTCTGGGGCAGGATCCTTACCACGGACCAGGCCAGGCCCATGGGTTGTGTTTTTCAGTGAAGCCGGGCATTGCAGTACCTCGCTCATTAGTCAATATATTCACCGAGTTGCATTCGGATGTAGGGATCAATGTTCCAGCCCATGGCTATCTTGGCAGTTGGGCAGCCCAGGGTGTATTACTTCTCAACGCAGTGCTTACGGTTGAAGCAACAAAGGCCGCCTCCCATGAAGGCCGTGGCTGGGAAAGATTTACTGACGCTGTTGTCAGCACTGTCAATTCACAGAAGAGTCACGTGGTGTTCCTGCTTTGGGGAAGTTATGCGCAGAAAAAAGGAGCGATCATCGATAGGGATAAACACCTGGTTCTGAAATCACCCCATCCGTCACCTTTGTCGGCCAGTCGAGGTTTTTTTGGCAATCGACATTTTTCTAAAACCAACACTTATTTGCAAAGCACCGGCCAAGACCCAATTGAATGGTCCCTGCCGGAACCGGACTGAGATAAGTTGATTCGCGTAGTTTTCCCGGATCGGGTTAGTCTCTAAGTCATCGAGGTGCTTAATCGCCTAACCTCGATAGCGGCAGCCACTGGTACAGGTTTCCCGAATTTCTACTTCAGACAAAAGAGGAAGGTTTGGTTCAAGTCTTAGCCAGATCCATTCAGCCAGGTTTTCACTGGTGGGATTCTCCAGGCCTTCAATTTCATTCAGGTAGTAGTGATCCAGTTGCTTCCTTATTGGTTTGAAGGCCGTTGAAATATTCGAGAAATCCATTACCCAGCCGGATTCTTCGCCAACCGCACCCTCTACGGTGATTTTAACGTGAAAGGAATGCCCGTGTAGGCGCGAACATTTGTGATTCTCCGGCAAGTTTGGTAGACGATGCGCGGCTTCGAAATCAAATTCCTTGTATATTTCCATAAGCATTTAACTGAAAATTCAAGCGGCTGGTGAACAAACGCGGCAAATACTAACGATAGCTCTGCTGTGTGTATAGTGTTTTCCTCTAATCTACTGTGATGAGACTTTTACCTTATGTTGAAAGAGAGTATAACCACATTCTGGATACCCCTGTTGGGTCCAATACTACTGTACTTTGACCCCAACGGCATTTATTGACATAAGTGATCAAGTCGGTAAAATGCGCGTCTCTCTGTGCTATGGGTGATTAGCTCAGTTGGGAGAGCGTCGCCCTTACAAGGCGAATGTCGGGGGTTCAAATCCCTCATCACCCACCATTCAGGGTTGCTGTTGAAAACAGTTATGCGGACCGGTAGTTCAGCTGGTTAGAATGCCGGCCTGTCACGCCGGAGGTCGCGGGTTCGAGTCCCGTCCGGTCCGCCACTTAATTTATGTATCTTATTGTTTTAAAACAATATATACAATATTTCTCCGCTTAATACTTAATTTTGTA
>SMVA01079091.1_pt1 | contig 14780 bp, 13 predicted proteins | sample 2456451 | NCBI WGS metagenome assembly SMVA01 (sample SAMN11095933, study PRJNA526329) | marine sediment metagenome | biome: Marine sediment; feature: Surficial sediment; material: Deep marine sediment; isolation source: Hadal surficial sediment | place: Pacific Ocean | collected 2014-05 | depth...
GACATCGGCAGATCTGGCCGCGGTATTCAAAGGGGAGGGCTATGGGAAGTTCGCAGATCTCGATCAGCTCACGATTTTTGCCGACAATCTGGTCCCCCACGTTCTTCGCCGCGAAGGTGTGCTTGTTTACGCCCCCGCGCTCGCAGCAAGGATCGATGCCGGCGAGTTGCTGGAGGCGGGCTCGCCGGAGGAGGTGGAGATCCGGGCCGCTGCCGTTCACGCCGTCGAATGTTGTGTCGGGTTGTTGCGCAAAGCTGAGGTCAAGATCACAGCTCGGCAGCTCGATACGGTGCTCTGGACGCGGGGGCAGCTGGCGGAAATGAAGGCTCACCCCCGACACCGAACGCGAACGACCAATTATTGACGATCCAGGTACAAATCTGGGTTATCGTTCTGGTTCGGTCGCAGCATCGGCTCGGGTCGAATTCGCGAAGGAGCACGCACATATGCAAGGACGTTCATCGGGTGTTGGAACGGTTGCGGCGGCATTGATACTGGGCGCCTCGGTCTTGGGGGCTGCCTATCTGCTCGCGATGTCGATCGATCGCGGAACCGCACAAATCGCCGACCTCAATGAATCGGTGAAGACCGCAGCAGCAGCAGCTCCTGCGGCTGGCAAGCGGCCCTCGGGCCCCAAACGCCCGGATCCCAAGAAGGTCCATGATATCGAGTTGGGCGACGCGCCACTCCGCGGCTCCAAGTCTGCAGAGATTACGATCGTCGAATGGGCCGATTTCCAGTGCCCGTTCTGCGTCCGTGTCAATCCAACGCTCGAACAGGTCACCAAAGAATACGGCAACAAGGTTCGCTTCGCGTTCAAGCACCTCCCACTATCGATGCACTCCAAGGCTCGAGCGGCCCACCAGGCCGCAGAGGCCGCGCATCGGCAGGGCAAATTCTGGGAGATGCACGATCTGATCTTCGAGAGTCCGAGGGATCTGAACCCGAAGACCTATTTGCGCTACGCAAATGAGATCGGCCTGGACATCGATCGATACAACAGTGATTTTTCATCTTCATCGGTTCGGAAGGTGATCGATGACGATCTGGCGGCAGCGGGAGAACTCGGCGTGACGGGAACACCGAGTTTTTTCATCAATGGCCGTTTTCTTTCCGGTGCGCAGCCGTACGGGTCTTTCGCGCGCGTGATCGACGAAGAACTGGCGAAGAAGAACTAGCGTTCCGGACCGCTGCGAGATCGAGCCTCATCGCTCGACTCTCGAGCGCCGGAAATCGCCGAGACGGCGCCTCTTGAGCCTCGTTTGACCCCCGGTGACCAATCGCCTAACCTCCCGCCTTTGCTGGGTTTCTGATTACTCCATCCAAGGTTCGAGTACCGGCACGGCCCCGTCAACGAGCGTCGTTGGGGCCTGAGTGGGTCAAGGCTGGGCGGCCCGTCTCGGATGTGTGCCCGCTAGCAAGGGGGGTCTCGCCATGTTGTCGCTGGAGGATGTCGAAGCGGGATCTCTGGTCACGCACCGCAATACGGGGCTCCGCTACACCATGGTCGATGCGGGTGACGACGAGGTGCTCCTCAGTCCCGAGTCCGCCGAAATGCAAGACCTCGTGGTTCCGGTGCAGTTGTTCCGCGAAGAGTTCGTCTCGAGTGATCGCTACAACACGGGACGCAGCCGATCCAAGAGGGGAGGTCGCGGGCGTCGAGCCAGCGCGCAAAGTGCGGCGCCGACCGGCCCGAAGGTCAAGGGAAAGATCAAGAAGCTGGTGCGTGAACGCGGTTTCGGCTTCGTTCGGGGCGATGACGGGCGCGAAGTCTTCTTCCACCGCTCTGGTCTCGGTCCGAGTGACTACGATTCGCTCGCCGAGGGTGACGTCGTGGAATACGTCGTCCAAGAGGGTCCCCGCGGAGCCCGCGCCGAGAACGTTCGCGCGATTTCCGAATCCGAATAAAGCCGAGCAATTTCGTCAAATGCGATAGCGGTGGACGATGGGCAGGCGACGCCCTGAGCCGAATGCTTTTGGCGACGTCCGAAGGACCAGTGGTGCCTGGCGGCGTTTGTACTCGTTGCGGTTCAGTCGGTCGACGACGTCGCGAACGGTCTGCGAGGTCGCACCTGCGGGCGGAGTGATGCCCTCGGCGCTGAGTCCACCTTCGATTGCGCGCTCCAGGATGACGTCGAGTACGTCGTAGGGAGGCAGGTCGTCGCTGTCGAGCTGGTCCGGAGCCAGCTCGGCGGAAGGTGGCTTCTCGATGGTGCGGAGCGGGATCCGCTCGCCGGCCGCGTTCGCGTGCCGCGCGAGTGCGTAGACATCGCGCTTGTAGACATCGCCCAGGACAGCGAGGCCTCCTACGGTGTCCCCATAGAGTGTGCAGTAGCCGATGCTCAGCTCGCTCTTGTTTCCCGTCGCAAGGACGAGCCGCCCCTCTGCGTTCGAGATCGCCATCAACAGGGCGCCGCGAATTCTCGATTGGATGTTCTGGCCCGTGACCCCGTAGTCGTCCCGTTCCCCGATGAGCGACCGGAAGCTGTTCATGTAAGCGTCGTAGATGGGCTCCACCTCCACGCGCCGAACCTCGATGCCCAGTGTGCGGCCGAGTGCTTCAGCATCCTCGAGGCTGTGATCCGAGGAGAAGGGCCCCGGCATTGCGATGCCGAGCACGCGATCCGGCCCCAGTGCTTCAACGGCCAGGTGCGCGGTGACCGCCGAGTCCACTCCGCCCGATACACCGACCACCGCGCCGGGTGGGAGCCCTTGCTTGCGAAAATAGTCCCGGATTCCGAGGATCAGCCCCGATTCGAGTTGTGTGATCGCGTTGGGATCGTCGATCTCCAGCTCGCCCGACGCTGCCGATCCATCGCCTAGATCCACCACCTCGAAGGCGGGCTCGAAGAGCGCGAGCTTCTTCTGCACGCGCCCGAGCGCGTCCACCGTGAACGAACCCCCATCGAAGATCAATTCGTCATTTCCGCCTACCTGATTGACGAAGCAGATCGGAACCCCGTTGTTTCGCGCCAGGTCTCCGATCACCTGTCTGCGTTCGGCCGGTTTCGATACGTGCCAGGGTGAGGCAGACAGATTTACAATGGCCGTACAGCCCGCGCGCGCGAGTTCTGCGATTGGGTTGGTCTGGTAACCCAATTGGTCGACCCAAGCGTCTTCGCAGATCGTCAGTCCGAGCAGCGGCCCTCCATCGTGGAGTGTCACTGGCTCGCGCTGGGTCGCGGGCGCGAAGTGGCGGCGCTCGTCGAACACGTCGTAGGTCGGAAGCAGGGACTTCGCGCGGACTGCGCGGCGCTCTCCATCGGCAAGCAACACGGCCGCATTCTGGAGCCGGGTGCGCCCCGTTCCCTGGTGAGGAATGACCGCTCCGAGCACGATCGGAATGCTCCGGGACATTGGAAGGAGCGCGTCGAGCTCGCCAAGCTGATCGCGAACGAAGCCGTCTCGTTCCAGCAGGTCCATCGGCGGGTAACCGGTCAGTACCATCTCGGGCAGCACCACCAGGTCTGCGCGCTCGCTGACCGCCTTGGCGGCGGCTTCCTCGACGAGCCGACGGTTGCCGGCGAGATTTCCAACCGTGGGGTTTACCTGAGCAATTGCCAGCCGCATCACCGCAGGATCGGCGGCGCATCGGTCGTCGTCAAGGCGGTGGAGTGGAAGCTCGGCTGGCTCACCTTATTTTGGGAAGTAGACGTAGGTGACCACGCCGTGGCAGGCCGGCTTTTTCGAGCCTTCGACCTCGAAGCGGATCGAGATGGAAGCTCGAATGCCTCCGCGCGGCACCTTTCGCACAGCTTTCACGGTCGCCGACATGCGAATTCGCGATCCCGCGAGTACTGGAGTCGAGAGCCGCAACCTTTCGATTCCCGTGTTGATGACCGTCTCGCAATCTTCGATGACCAAAAGCTCTGAAAGCAGAACCGGTGTGAGTGCGACCGTGAGGTAGCCGTGGGCGATGGTCGATTTGAAAGGGGATTCCCGCTGGGCTCGCTGGACGTCGCAATGAATCCATTGGCGATCTCCGGTAGCTTCCGCAAAAGTGTCGATCTGCTCCTGGGATATTTCGATCCAGTCCGTCGTGCCGAGTTCGCGATCGACCAGATCGACGATGGCTGCCACGTTCGAAATCACGGTGGGATTCGCCAAGTCAGTCACCGTGAATCGCGTTCACGAAGGCGTCGAGTAGAGCAGTTCGGATTTGTTGGCGGGTTGCGCTTCCATAGACCTTACGGAATGCCTTTACGGGGATGATCCCCTTGGCCATCGAGCGGTGTCCGCCACCGACCCCGAGCCCCTCGACAACGGCGCGTACGACGTCCCCCGCGGCGCGCACGTAACCTACGTTTCGAACCGAGAACACGAGATCGGAGCCGACGATCCCCGCCGCGATCGCCCACTCGGCGCCCTCCGCCTGGAGTGCCAGATCCGCGACCTGGGGGATCACCTCTTCACCGACACGTCCGAGCACCAGCAGGTGAATGCCGTTTTCGACCTCGGTGTTCGACAGCGCCCGCCCGAGTGCGCGCAAACCGCTGGTCGGAAGCGCGGGACGCTCGATGCGTCGCAGGAGTGCGGGGCTGTGGCTCGCGTGGAGGTAGGCGAACGCAGTCATGTCGTGGTGGCTCGTCTCTCGGCCGAGGAGTTGGGTGTCGCTCTTGATGCCGTACACGAGCGCCGTTGCGAGCCTGGGAAAAAGATCGAGGCCCGCAGCGCGGATGTACTCGGTCAGGATCGTCGCGGTGGCGCCGTAGTTGGGGCGGATGTCTCGGAATACTGCGTCGTAGCCCGTGCGCTCCGGGTGGTGATCGATCACCACATCCACCGAGCGCACCCGCGCGGGCATGTTCTCGCCGAATACAGTCGGTTGGACGTCCAGTAGCGCCAGCCCGTCGAACTCGTCGAGATCATCGGGGGTGACTGTTCGCACGTCGATCCCGAGCGCATCGATCATCGCGATGTTTTCCGGGCGCTTGACCTCGCCGAAGGAAATCAGGGGAGCGGTCGGACGCTTGCGGCCGAGCAGCGCGCGCAATGCATAGCCGCACGCGATGCCATCAGGATCGGGGTCGGGCTGCAGGAGGATCCCGAGTTTTTCCCTTGGTTCGACGAGTTTTCGCAACTCCACCACCCGATGGAGGTTGGCGAGGTGGGCGAACTCTTCGTCGATGTCATCTCGAATCAGCGAACGCAATCCCGCTCGCAGGAGGCATGGATGGTCGGGCAAATCATCAGAATCGACCGTGTCCGAGAGCAGCAGCAGCGGAGCTTCGGGCCGGACCTCCCAGATCGCAGCAACCGCCGCCCGCACGAACGGGATGTCCTCGCTCACGAGCGCGAACTCGTCTCCGACCTTCGGGTTGAGTTTTTCGATTCCCTCAACGGTGAGCCCGCCCTGGAGGGAGTGGAATCCGGGCGGGCGGGCGCGCGGTTCGTCCTCACGCGGAACCCAGGTGAGAACCTCGATCTCGCCGGTACCGATGCGGCCCCACAGACGGGCTAATTCAGCTCCATCGCAAAGGATGATACGGCTCGCCACGAACCCCCCCATCAGCTTAGTTCTGCGGACCGCGCGGATCCGCGTGGGCTTGGGCGAGGCGGCCGTCGAGTCCACTCTCGCGGCTGATTCGCACGCTACGTGGTTCCGAATCCGCTGCGGTAGCGATCGGCCCCCAGGTTTCTCGGGGCCGCCAGCGGGCCTCGAGCGGGCGCGAGTGTAGCGAGATCGATTGGGCTGCGCGGTCCCGCGGGGGTAACTGCCCCCGCTCTAGAAGAGGAAGAGCAGGTCCCGACGCCGCAAAGCGAATCCGAAGGATTCGCCAGCCAGACGGTCGGTTCTCGGTGAGATGAATCGTGTTCCCTAGATGAAAAATCGGATTGATCGATCGCGATTCGAGGAGTAGGGTGGAACCGTACGCTGGGGGCCGCGGCTTGAGGAGATCCGAGGTCTCGCTTCCCTCGACCGCATCGCATGCTGCGGGACCTGCGTACGAGATGGGTGTCGGTGGGGGCGAGCGAACGATTCGCGGAGCTGGCGCAAGACGGGCCGACTTCGCGGACAAGGCGCGGGAGGTCTTCCCGGACCCGGGAGCTTCCAATAAGCGCTCGGAGTACGAGAGGAGTCATATCGAGTAGCGGCCATTGGTGTGGCCGCATCCGTTCCGGATGTGAACCGGTGCACCGTGGTGGCCTTCGATTCTCCTCGAAGACGCTCAGTCGGACACGCGAGCCGCTCGCGTTATTGCGTAGGGGGCTCGGGAGAATTCCGCAGCGTCACTCCAGCAACCACCAGGGCCTGCCCCGTCGGAGGCCCGGGGGACACCCGCCGCCTCGGTCAACCAGCGTCCCTCCTCCTCAGGTCGGGTACTGGCGTGGCTTCCCGCCGCGTCCGACCGCGATCTCGATCACCCACTGATTTGCACCCGCTTCAAACGCGCCGAGCTGCGGCGCGGGTGATCGTGCGAACGCAGGCACCCATCGTGTCTCGGGCATCTCCTTTTCTCTGGTATTCTCCCAAGGCTCGGCTGGGAGCCGCCGCGTCGTGGGTCGATCGAGCGGTGATTCACCGCTGAGAGCGATCCATCGCCGAGCGGTGATTCGCCGCTGGGTTGTGATTCATCGCTGGGTTGTGATTCATCGAATTGGGTGTTTCGGCTGGGCGGGGAGACCGGAGTTTCCCTGCCCACGCAACTTCGGGGCAAGAGCCGTGCGAGATGTCCGAATGAGGGGTTTTGCCGAACGGGTAGATGTGGAGGAGGTGGAGAATTTCCTCCGCACGCATACCCGTCCGCTTGCACCCGAGGCGGTGGATCTTCTCTCCTGCGTCGGTCGGGTGTTGGCCGAAGATCTGCGCTCGGAAATCGATGTGCCGGGTTTCGCGCGCTCTGCGATGGATGGCTACGCGGTGTGTGGTGAAGATACCTTCGGCGCGAGCGCTTATAACACCATCGCGCTCAGCGTTCGGGGAGAGGCTCTGCCCGGCAAGCCCTTCGCGGGTCGAGTGGAGCGCGGATCGGCGGTTCGGGTGATGACGGGTGCCCCGATTCCGGAAGGCGCGGATGCCGTGGTAATGGCCGAGGTCTGCGAAGAGAAGGACGGCAGTGTCGAGATCAGTGAGGCGGTAGCTCCGCACAAAAACGTTGGAGCGATTGGCGAAGACATCCGCGTCGACGATCTTGTTCTGCGGGCGAGCCGCCGCCTACGGGCGCAGGACGCGGGCCTGCTCGCTTCGATCGGTGTGAGCGCTCTGGCATGCGTGCGTCGCCCGCGGGTTCAATTGGTCGTCACGGGAGACGAGTTGCTGCCCGCAGGAAGCCGACCGGATGGACCGCGCATCGTCGATAGCAACTCGGTTGTCTTGCGTTCGCTGATTGCCCGCGACGGGGGCGAACTACTTCCCTTCGAGATTCTGCCCGATCGCCCGAAGATCATTCGTGAGGCACTACGCAGCCCCGACGCCGATCTGGTGATCGTCTCGGGCGGCAGCTCGGTGGGAACCGAAGACCACGCGCCGCGATTGGTCGCGGAACTCGGGAGCCTCGACTTTCACGGTATCTCGATGCGCCCTTCGAGTCCGACGGGAGTCGGCCGGATCGAAGGTCGACTGGTTTTCCTGCTACCGGGTAATCCGGTGAGCTGCTTGTGTGCCTACGAGTTCTTCGCGGGACCGAGTCTGCGCGCGTTGGGGGGGCGCTCGCGCGAATGGCCTCACCGACGGGTGCAGCTGCCGCTCGCTCGCAAGATCAGTTCTGCGGTGGGTCGAACCGATTACGTGCGCGTTGCGGTGGAGAGTGGGAAGGTCATTCCGATCGCCACGTCCGGCGCTTCGATCCTGTCTTCGACCGTAAGGGCCGACGGTTGCGTGATCGTTCCGCGCGAGTTGGAGGGCATGGCGGAGGGTGCCGAGGTCGAAGTCCTACTCTACGACGACGAACTGACCGAAGTGGTGGCACCGTGAAGCAGCAGCAGTTTCTCGAAGTGATCGAGCGCGACGAAGCCGAGCGCCGCTGGCGCGCGGTCCTCGACATCGCCGCGCTGCCTTCGGAGACAGTGGCGCTCGAGGATGCTCTGGGCCGGGTGCTGGCCGAGGACGTCCGGGCCGACGTCGATGTACCCGGCTTCGACCGATCGAACATGGATGGCTTTGCGGTCCGCGCCGAGGACACCTACGGCGCCACCGAGGTCGAGCCCGTTTTACTTCGGATCAACTCCGAAACGATCTCCACGGGCGTCGTGCCGAGTCAGGAAGTGCTGTCGGGAACGGCGACGTCGATCGCAACGGGCGGGATGTTGCCCCGTGGAGCGGATGCCGTGCTGCCCGTCGAGTTCACCGATCTTCAGGGGGACTCCATCATCGCCAGGCGTGAGCGCATTCCCGGCGCTGCGGTGTCGTTCGCGGGCACGGACATCGGCTGGGGGGAGACCGTTGTCTTCAGCGGCGCGCAGCTTACCTCTCGAGAAACCGGTGTGCTGGCGGCCATCGGGCGCAGCCATCTGTTGGTTGTTAGGCGACCAAGGGTCGCGATCCTCTCCACCGGAGACGAGATCATTCAACCCGGCGAGACCATGCGGCCCGGCCTCGTGTTCGACAGCAACGGGCGGATCCTCTCGGACGCCGTGCGCGAGTTGGGCGCAGAGCCGATCTTTCACGGCGTCTTTCGGGATGATGAAGCGGGACTTCGAGAAGCGCTGGGCCGAGCGCTGGAAGATGCCGACCTGGTGATCCTCTCGGGTGGCACTTCCAAGGGGGAGGGAGACCTCAACACCCGTGTGGTTGCTGAACTCGAACCCGGAATCGCTGTACACGGCGTCGCCCTCAAGCCCGGCAAGCCGATTTGCCTCGCCGCGAGCGGTCGCATTCCGGTCGTCGTGCTGCCCGGTTTCCCCACCTCAGCGGTGTTTACCTTTCATGAATTCGTCGCTCCCGTGATTCGCGAACTCGCTGGACTCCCGCCGGGCGATCGAGAACAAAGGCTCGCCCGCCTGGCCACCAAGACATCGTCCGAGCGCGGGCGCCTCGAGTACCTGCTGGTGGGCCTGGTGCGACGTCCCGATGGCCAATTGGCCGCCTACCCCATGGGCAAGGGCAGCGGTTCCGTCACCACGTTCAGTCGAGCGGACGGTTTCGTGCGAATCCCGCGCAACACCGAGATCGTCGACGCGGACACAGAGGTAGAGGTCACTCTGCTCTCACGCGAACTATTGGTGGCGGATTTCGTTGCGATCGGCAGCCATTGTGTGGGGCTCGACGTCATTGCGAGCGCGCTCGCCCGCAAAGGCTTCCGCGTCAAGCTGCTCGCGGTCGGTAGCCAGGGGGGCCTGAGCGCGGCGCTGCGTGGAGAGTGCGATGCCGCACCGATCCACCTGCTCGACCCCGTGAGCGGGGAATACAACCGGGGCTTTCTCGACGCTTCGCTGCGCCTGCTCCCGGGCTACGCGCGCCAACAGGGCGTCGTTACCCGAGCCGAGGAGGTCCGGGACATCGACGCGCTCCTCGCGGACCCGGAGTTGCGGATGGTCAATCGCAACCGGGGCAGTGGGACTCGCATTTTGATCGACCAGTTGCTCGGAGAGCGCCGCCCGCCCGGCTACCCCTACGAACCGAGTTCTCACTTTGCGGTTGCCGCAGCGGTATCGCAGGGGCGCGCGGACTGGGGGGTGACGATCGAAACCATCGCCCGCCAGGCCGGATTGCGCTTCCAACCGCTCCAGGCCGAGTATTATGATTTTGCGATTCCCGCGGATCGCTGGGATCGTCCGGCCATCCGGGCGCTGCGTGAGCTGCTGGCGGATGGTGGAAGCGTGCGCGCCGAGCTGAGCAAACTGGGTTTCGGAATTCGGGAGAAGGGCTGATTGGCCAACCAGTTGCGGCGCGGTTCCAGGGTGGGAAAGTACCGGCTCGATCGCAGGATCGGCCGCGGTGCATTCGCAGAGGTTTGGAAGGCGCGCGATACCGTCGAGAATCGCACAGTAGCCCTTAAGTTGGCCTACCCCGACTCGGTCGCGGAATGGGGCCGCAACAAGATCGAGCACGAGGCGCGCATCGCGAGCCGGCTCGAACACCCAGGTGTTGTCGCGATTCGCAACGCCGACTGGATCGACGGCCGCTTTGCGATCGTCACCGACCTCGCGATTTCCAACCTCGCCGACTACAGCCGCGCGAGACGCTCCGCGGCCACGGCGCTCGAGATCATCCGCGAAGTCGCCTCGGGGCTCGCCTACGCGCACGAACGGAAAATTTTTCACCGTGACGTCAAACCCGAAAACATCCTGATCTTCGAGGACGGCCGGGCGGCGATCACCGATTTTGGCGCTTCGCGCTTCGCGCGGGGAGCCGAGCGCACGGTGACGGAGGCGGGGACATTGGGGTACATGGCGCCCGAGCAGGCCTACGGGCGGGGCCGCTTGACGTCCGACGTGTTCTCTCTCGGATTGATTGCCTATGAGACCTTGACCGGCGTGTTGCCCACGTGGCCCTTCAACTGGCCGCCCGAGGGGCACGAGCGCTTTGTCGCCAAGGTTCCCGAGGCGATGCAACCCGTATTGCGCAAAGCTGCCCGTTTCGACCCGCGACGGCGCTACGTGGACGCGGGCGAATTCTACACCGCACTCGAGCGCGCGATCAGTCAGGCGTCACGCGCCAAGGTGGTGAAGAAGGTGCGCCGCAAACGCAAAGCTCCGCCGTCTCCGCTCGCGGTGCAGGCCGACGCTTTTCGGCGCGTTCACGGCAAGGGGCTCGGAATGCGTTTTTCGTGTCGGCGCTGTGACAGCCCGCTCGCCGAGGAAATGCAATTTTGCCCCTGGTGCGGAGCGTCCGATAATTCCTACCGAGATGTCACTCGCTTTCCGCTGGTTTGCGGCGATTGCGAACGCGGTGTGCGTCCCGAGTGGAATGCATGCCCGTGGTGCTACACCGGACGCTTCGTGAGCGACGGAAAGGCGCCGCCCGAAGACTCCAAGGCCGTGCGAAACTGCGCTGCTCGGGGTTGCGAGGGACAGCTGCGACTCTTCATGCGCTACTGCCCGCTGTGTAAGCGCAAGGTCAAGCGCGTCTGGTCGCATTCCGCGTTGCCCGACCGCTGCCCGCGCTGCCGCTGGCCCACCTCGTGTGCGTTCATGCGCTTTTGTCCCTGGTGCGGTCGTCGGGAGCCCCGCGCGGGCTCGTTCATGCCGGCCCGCTGAAGCCCGCGACGCAACCCGCCCAGCGGTCGCGTGCTAGGAGTCAACCCATCGCCCGTCGAAAAAAGCGTTCGAATCGTCGCCAAGCGAGAAGGCCGCCTTCGGTATCAGACTCCGAACCGCGGGTCGAACTCGAAATCGAGGAACTCGCTGCGGGCGGGGACGGTGTCGGTCACGCGCCCGATGGCCGGATCATCTTCGTTCCCTTCACGGCGCCGGGAGATCGCGTTCGCGTTCGGATCACGGCGCTTCGATCCAACTACGCGCGCGGCGTTGTCGAGGAGCTTCTGGAGCGCGGCCCGCAGCGCGTAGATCCCGTTTGCGCCGTCTTCGGATCCTGCGGTGGTTGTGCGTGGCAGCACGTCAGCTATGCGGCCCAACTGGACGCAAAGCGAAAGATCGCGTCCGCGGCTTTGCGGCGCATCGGCGGCCTCGCGCTACCGGATGATGCGGCGCTGGCCATCACTCCATCGGAGTCGCCCTACCGATACCGCACCCGCAGCCGGGTGATGGTCTCGGCGGGAAAGGTGGGATATCGCCGCCGGCGTTCGCACGCTCTTGCCGCTACTCGCGGCTGCCCGGTTCTGGTCGAGCCGCTCGAAGCGCGCCTGGCGGAGCTGGCCGACGACCCGCCGGAAGCCGACGGTGAATGGGAGTTGGTCGCGGGTCGCAGCGCCGACCTCGGCGAGCCCGCCACGCGCGCGGTGCCACTGCCTGCGGCTGGCGGCTCGCGGTTGTGGCTGCCCGTGGGCGAGGATCGCATCGGCGTGTCGCCGGGTGTCTTTGTCCAGTCGAACGGGGGGCTCCTCGATGCGCTGTCGCGAGCCGTTGAAACGGCTGCCGGCACGGGTCGTCGAGTATTCGATCTCTTTTGCGGCGCGGGGTTTTTCACGCTCGGGCTGGCCCGGAACTTCGATGAAGTCGTGGCCGTCGAGTCGAATCCAGTCGCCGCCGGAGATCTGGAAGTGAATCTTCGAGAAGCGGGGGTCGACAACGTTCGAGTGCTGGCGGTTTCGGTCGAGACTGCGATGAACGATGCAGATTTCGCGCGTCTCAATCCCGACCGGGTGGTGATCGATCCTCCGCGCAGCGGTCTGGGCGAAGGCGTCGCCGAACGCATCGCCGATTTCGAGCCCGAACGGATCATCTACCTCTCGTGTGATCCCGCCACGCTTGCGCGAGATCTTTCGGTATTCAATCACTGCGGCTACCGGTTGATCGCTGCCGAGTGCTTCGACCTCTTTCCCCAGACCCCGCACGTCGAGATGTTGGCTGTTATGGGTCGGGAGTAGTCGGCGGGCAGATCTGCGGTGCTGAGTCGTGGCGGTTAGGTGAACGCCAGAAGCAGCTCAGGAAAGATCGCGCTGGCGCGCTGCCCGGGTGTTCAGGCTTCGATGAGGCCGTGCCGAACCGCGTAGCGCACGAGTTCGGTCGCCTTGCGGACGCCGAGTTTGCGCATCAAGCTGGTGCGGTGCGCTTCGACGGTCTTGGTGCTGATACCGAGCTCCACCGCGATCTCCTTGGCGGCGCGACCCTCGGCGATCTGGTGCAGGACTTCCCGCTCTCGGACGGAAAGAATCGAGAACGGCTGCTCGTTGGCGGGCCTCGGGTTTCGAATCTGGGCGACGATTTCGCGGGCAACGGTCGGGCTGAAGTAGCTGCCGCCCCGGACGACCGCGCGAATCGCGGACAGGATCTCGCTCTTTCGCGCGTTCTTGAGCACGTAACCGTCCACACCCAGAGCGACCGCACTCTGGATCATCGGAGGATCTGCGTGTACGGAGAGCAGGATCGTCTTGGTGCCCGGATGTTTCGAGCGGATCCGCTCGAGAGTCTCGAGGCCGCTCATTCGAGGCATGGAGATGTCGAGGATCACGAGATCCGGTTTGGTCTTTTCGACCTGCTCGAGAACCTCCCGACCATCGGAGGCCTCGGCGCAGATGCTGATGTCCTCTTCCGCTTCGATCAGGTGGCGCACACCCTCTCGCACCACGCTGTGATCGTCGGCGATCAAAACAGAGATCATGCCGCTAAGGTACACTTCTGATCGATCGTTGCGCAAAGAATCTGACTGCAAAGGGCTCGGCTTGGCGTGAAACCACGGGTTCAATATTCGCTGACGCGCATGAACCCGCGGGCTCGATATCGTCTGATGCGCATGAACCCACGCGCTGAATGTGATCTAATAGGAGCGAATCCGAGCCTTCCCGGGGGGAGTTGCCGATGTTGCGAATGGGCCCCGTCGTCGAATTCTCCCATCACGCCTGCCGCCGCCTGATTCTCTACGTGGAAGGCCCCCAGGACCGCGCGATCTTGAGGGCCTGGTCGTATCGATTGCTGCCGTCGATGGGCCGCCGACTCTTCAGCGCATCGGTGATTCTCGGGGGCCGCCGTCCCAAGCGAGCTGTCGAGCATTTTCGCAGCGCAGGGGGCTTGGAGGCGGGCCTGGTTGGCGTCTGCGTTCTGGATCGAGACAACGGCAACCTGCTGCCACCTACCGATTCGGGCGCGCCGGGCCTCGAGTTATTCACCTGGGGACGGCGTCACATCGAAAGCTACCTGCTCGTCCCGGCCGCGATTCAGCGCACCCTGAGGAGGATCCCCGATGGCGACCGACGGATTCGCCGGGCGATCGAGGCGGCGCTACCGGGTTTTGTCGACGAAGCTGCCTATGGCCAGATCGACGCGAAGCGGCTGCTCGGCCCCAATGGCGAGTTGCCCCGCGTCGTCGGCCAGCCGATTTCCGTCCAGCGGGTGGCGCGCGCCACCCGCGAGGAAGAACTGCACCCCGATGTGCACCGACTCTTCGACCGGCTGCGCGAGGGGTTGGGGATTTCACACCCGCGAGCCTGACGCCCGTGGCCGCCATGAACCTCGATCCGTCGGTCCGCCTCTCGCTCGCAAACGCGGTGACGCGCGCGCTGGAGGAGGCAATCGCGGATTCTTCGGCCGGGCTTCGCGGCTCGCTCGCGCGCGGGACGAGCGACCCCTATAGCGACATCGACGTTTTCTGGGAACTGCCCGACTCGCTGTTTCATGGCGCCATCGACGACCTTCCCGAGATTCTGGCCTCGGTGGGCCCCATCGAATCGATCCGCGCGGACCCCCTGCTCCAGAATTCCGACAAGCGTCAGCTCCTATTCGTCCAATTCGCCGAAGTGCCGCTCTACTGGCGCGTCGACATTGAAGTGTTCGCGCTGTCGATCGGCAGAGACGACGCCTACGACCTCGACAACCTCGACGCCCGCGGTGATTGCTGGTCGCTCACCCACAGTGCGCTCGCGAATGGTGTTGCCGCGCTGAAGTCGCTGCTGCGTGGCGACCTGGAGAGGGCGCACGAGTCGCTTCGGACCGCTTACGCGCGAATCGATCAGCCGACCCCCGATGGCTCTGCCTTGGACCAGATTTTCGGGCTCGCCGAGATCGTCGGCCGGCTCGACCTCGAGAAAGCCGAGCTCGTGAGGCGTCTCCAGCTTCATTGCGAAGAGGCGCGGGTAGCGCTCGAAGACGAACCTTCTTCGCGATGCTGATCACGTGGATTGAATTTGGCCAGACGGGACCGAACAGGCCCCGGCGCCGCATGGTGAATCCGAAGGATTCAGCGGCTAGGCTCGCCCCGCCTTGCTTCGCCTTCTTGCCCTCGA
>SMVA01373412.1_pt1 | contig 14775 bp, 13 predicted proteins | sample 2456451 | NCBI WGS metagenome assembly SMVA01 (sample SAMN11095933, study PRJNA526329) | marine sediment metagenome | biome: Marine sediment; feature: Surficial sediment; material: Deep marine sediment; isolation source: Hadal surficial sediment | place: Pacific Ocean | collected 2014-05 | depth...
AGTGGACTATTAATATCTTCGAACAAATTTAACAAGTATATAGAATACCAAACAAGTCTCGGTTAATTTTTATAATGAGTACAAGTCTAATTCAATCTTTAGTGACTTTAGGGGAAAGGATTTCCCAAGAAAACAATGCCGGGTTGTCAGAAGCAAAACAAAAAGCTAACATCCACAACAAATGGTTTACTGAATCAAACATTGAATTGGCTTTTGTAGGAATAAAGGAGTTTTTAAATGCCGATAATTTATATACCTGGCTTCAGAAATACGAATTCAATACTAAAAAACATACTGTTGGTTTAGTCATGGCAGGCAACATTCCCATGGTAGGATTTCATGATTTGATTTGTGTACTGGCTGCAGGCAAGCAAGCTAAAATTAAATTGAGTAGTGAGGATAGCATTTTGATACCTTACCTTGTAACGCAGCTCATTGACATCGACCCCTCCTTTACAGAACGGATCCTTTTCGTTGACCTGCTTAAAGACATTGACGCAGTAATCGCTACGGGAAGCGATAATTCATCCAGGTATTTTGACTATTATTTTCGGGATATACCACACATAATCAGAAAAAACAGAACTTCAGTTGCCATTCTGGATGGAACCGAAAATGAAGAAGAATTTCTCAAACTTGGGAATGATATTCTGCAATACTTTGGTCTTGGTTGCCGAAATGTATCCAAATTGTTTGTACCACAGGGATTTGACTTTTCATCCTTTTATGAAGCTATACAACCTTTGCATGAAGTAATATACATGAGTAAATATGTAAATAATTACGATTACAATAAGTCAATTTACCTGGTTAATAAAGAAGAATTTAAAGACAATGGGTTTCTTCTCTTAAAGCCCGATGAAGCATTTGTCTCGCCTTTGTCTGTCGTATTCTACGAACATTATTCCAACGCCGGTGAATTGAATAATAAACTAAAGAATTTTGAGAATAAGATTCAGATTATCCTTTCAAAAAATAGAGAATTTTCCAATAGCCTGGCCTTTGGTGATTCACAAAAACCAAGTTTATGGGACTACGCAGATGACATAAATACGCTGGAATTTTTAGCACATTTAAATTGAGTTCGATACAGAAAAAGCGTAAAAATCAGTACTAATCAGCGACATTTAAAAATTCTGAATCTAGTTACCAAAGTAGACGTTAACGTGTACCTCGCCAAACTTCGACCCAACCATTGCTTCCAGTTCCATTTAGTTGTACGGTATAATAATAGATACCATCCGAAAGACCTTCGGCATCCCAATCATTTTGGTAGTTAAAATTTTCGTATATCGTTTTTCCCCATCGATTGGTGACGATTATGGATGTCGGGAATTCTTCTGACATATTTCTAATAAAAAAGAAATCATTTACTCCATCACCATTTGAAATTATAGTTGCCGCTACCATTTTTAATGGTCATTTCAATGCTACCAGTTGGACGCTCCATGCACGTATTCGAAATTAAAGCGGCCAACTCAAACCCATCACAATTTTGTCCGAATGATGCGGTAGGCATCACGACAATAAATAATGTACTCAGTATCAGTTTCGCAATCCAACTTATTGTTTTACAAATAACAGCTATAAAACTGCAATATTTTAACTGATACACATATTTATTTTTTTTTATTATTAAAAGTAACTACCAATAACTGTAATTTCTTCGACAAGTTAGTGTTCATTTATTTTTGTACTTTTATGGCCTTGAAAAATGATGTTTAAAACTTCCTCTTATTTCTGATTATGGCTTTTGATATTGATATGATTAAAGCTGTTTACAATCGTTTTCCTGAACGTATTGAAGCGGCTAGAAAAGTGGTGGGCAGGCCCTTAACTCTTACTGAAAAAATATTATATACCCACTTATTCGCTGGTTCGCCATCTGAATCTTTTGAACGAGGGAATTCGTATGTAGATTTTTCTCCTGATAGAGTTGCCATGCAAGATGCCACTGCACAAATGGCCCTGTTACAATTCATGATGGCAGGTAAAAAAGAGGCTGCCGTTCCTTCTACAGTACATTGTGATCACCTTATACAAGCAAAAAACGGTGCAATAGAAGATTTAAAAACTGCAAACACAGCCAATTCAGAAGTATTTGATTTTCTGGAATCAGTATCTTCAAAATATGGCATAGGATTCTGGAAGCCAGGCGCCGGCATTATTCACCAGGTGGTCCTTGAAAATTATGCATTCCCCGGTGGAATGATGATCGGAACAGATTCTCATACTGTAAATGCCGGTGGACTAGGAATGGTTGCCGTGGGTGTTGGTGGTGCAGATGCAGTGGATGTGATGGCTGGAATGGCCTGGGAACTGAATTTTCCGAAACTTATTGGAATAAAATTAACTGGAAAATTATCAGGCTGGACAAGCTCAAAAGATGTAATTCTCAAAGTTGCAGGCATATTAACGGTAAAAGGTGGTACCGGTTGTATTGTTGAATACTTTGGTGAAGGTGCCCGGAATATATCTTGCACAGGAAAAGGAACTATTTGTAACATGGGTGCTGAAATTGGAGCCACAACATCCACTTTCGGCTATGATGCTAAAATGTCGGAGTACCTGCGAGGAACTGAACGTTCTGAAATTGCAGATCTTGCAGATCAGATAAAAGAACATTTAACCGGCGATGACGAGGTATATGCAAATCCGGAACAGTATTTTGATGAAGTGATAGAAATTAATTTATCTGAATTAGAGCCACATATCAACGGCCCTTTTACACCGGACAGGGCTACTCCTATTTCTAAATTTGCACAAGAAGTAAAAGACAATGACTGGCCGCAAAAGCTTGAGGTTGGACTAATTGGCTCTTGCACAAACTCTTCGTATGAAGACATTACAAGAGCAGCCTCTATTGCCGAACAAGCTATCAATCAAAAGTTAAATGCAAAAGCAGAGTATACCATTACTCCAGGATCTGAACTTGTAAGATACACCGTAGAACGAGATGGATATTTGGAAATATTTGAAAAAATGGGTGGAGTGGTGCTTGCCAACGCCTGTGGCCCTTGCATTGGCCAATGGGCACGTCATACAAATGATCCCAATCGCAAAAACAGCATCATAACATCTTTCAACAGAAATTTCGCAAAAAGAAATGATGGTAATCCAAATACACATTCATTCGTAGCTTCACCTGAAATCGTGACAGCATTTGCAATCGCCGGTGATCTAAGCTTTAATCCATTGACTGATACTTTGAAAAATGAAGATGGTGAAGATGTAAAATTAGCTGAACCAAAAGGAATTGAGCTCCCAATCAATGGTTTTGAGGTAAAGGATTTAGGATTCCAGACTCCAGCAGCAAATGGCGAATCAGTTATAATATCTATAAACCCGGAGTCCAATCGTCTTCAGCTGCTCACCCCTTTTGAACCATGGGATGGCAGTAATCTCACCAACATGCGGTTACTGATTAAGGCCAAAGGAAAATGTACAACCGACCATATCTCAATGGCGGGTCCATGGTTGCGATTCAGAGGGCATCTTGACAATATTTCAGACAACATGCTTACAGGGGCTATTAACTATTTTAATGATGAGGCTGATAATGTTAAAAATCAAATAACAGGTGAATATGGTGGAGTACCTGCCACACAACGCCAATATAAAGACAACAAAATTCAGACAATCGTTGTTGGTGATCATAACTATGGAGAAGGATCTTCCCGGGAGCACGCTGCTATGGAACCACGTCATTTAGGAGTAATAATTGTTCTTGTAAAATCATTTGCCAGAATCCATGAAACAAATCTCAAGAAACAGGGAATGTTGGGTATTACTTTTAATGATGAAAACGATTATGATAAATTCCAGGAAGATGATATCATCGAAACGCTTAACCTGAATAAATTTTCTCCCGGTAAGCAAATTATTCTCAAGTTAACGCATTCTGACGGATCCCAGAATGAGATATTAACAAACCATACTTATAATCAAGGGCAGATAGAATGGTTTAGGGCCGGTTCTGCTCTGAATTTGATTAGTGGCGGGAATTAGCTATTAAATAAGTAAAACTGGTATTGGGTACATCTTTATTTTGATGAAAACTCAACGTCAAAACAGCAATTGGATATTCAAAAAAAATATTGATTTCAGTATGGATCGTCGAATAACTTCAGAGACACGTGTTTTATCAAAATTCATGGATATCCAATTCGATCTCAACAAAAAATCAAATTCTAAAAAATCAGTTGGTCCAATAGTTACAATATCAAGAGATAAAGGATGTCATGCAGCACCAATTGCAGAACTTCTTCTTTCAAGGCTAAACGGAAATAAAAATCCAATTATTAAAAAAACTGAGTGGCGGTTGTTAAGTAAAGACATTCTTGAAGAATCCGCAAAAAAACTCCAACTCAATCCGGAGAAACTTGAGGAAATACTGAACAAAAAAGAAAGCTCAATTTTCGAAGAAATGCTTTTAACATTATTAGGTGATAATTATCCTGATGAAAGAAAAATTCTTAACACCATACGTGATGTGGTATTAACGGCTGCTGTTCCCGGGTTTCTCCTGATTTTGGGCCGTGGAGGCATGGGAATAACCAGAAAACTACCAAACACTTTCCATATAAAACTTACCGCACCATTGGACTGGAGAATCAAGCAATTGGCAAAGAATTATAAATGTACCAGGAAAAAAGCAATAGAACACATTAAAGCGATTGATGCAAAAAGGAAGCATTTTCGTAGCTTTTATTTTGGAACAGAAACGGCAGAAGATCATTTTGACCTAATTTTTAACCTTTCATCAATAACCCCGGCAGAATTAGTAGAATCAATTTACTCCATTATCAAGGTGCGAACCAGCTAATCTTTCAACTGACGCTTTGGCGTTATTCCAAACTTTTTTTTGTACGCGGCAATAAAATGACTTGGGTTTGCATATCCAATTCTATGCGATACATCTTTTACATGAAGTTGTCGATTGCTCAGTAATTTCCTTGCTTCATTCATACGGAAATCAGTCAGGTAAGCATAAACCGTTGTTCCAAACATGCTTTTAAATCCAATCTTTAGTTTGAATTCATTTGTTCCAACCGCTTTCGCTAGATCTTTGAGAGTTGGTGGAGCGGACAGATCCTTAATAATTAGATTCCTGGCTTCTCTCATCTTCTCCATCTCCAGATGATCAACCACAAATGGACATTGTTTTTCCAGATCACTTGTCTCTTTTGGTCTTTGAAGAAAGTGGCTTAGAATTTCCATTACTTTTCCTTGTAAATACAGACTTTTATGCGCACCATTTATAGCATTATTGAAAATCTGATGAAATGCAACGGAAACCTCAGGGCTGACTGCTTTAACAGTAAAGTATTTTTTCATTCTAAATGACATCAGGAATTCATTAACAGACTCCCTGTCACCAAAATCACTTCCAAAATATGAATGTAATTTTTTAATAGATATTGCCAATATCTGTACTTCCTTGTTCAATTCCTGATCCGAAATTAATAAATCAGAGTCTCCATACGGGAATGCAAAATATGCCAGGTCCCCTCTTCTTACTTCAGCAGCTGCAGCAGGATCAGCAAGTTGAAGCTTGTAAATTGAGCTATCAGAGTTGAAAAAATAAATATAATCTTTCGACACTTTCAGATCCACATCAATTCCTCCTGACCTCTTAACAGAATAGGCAAAAGTCTCCGGATCAATACTAACTGTAGAGTATTCCGAAATGGATTGAATTGGTGTAACTGGTAGAATCGGGTTCATAAAATGATGATGCAAAAATAATGTATTCAGGAATTAATAATAACCAATAAGGGATTTTTTAGGCCAATCATGATAATGATCATACTTCAAATCCTCTTAATGATATCTTTTATACTTTTTCCGTTATCGTCTTATTTGTACACAAGGGAAATTTGCATCTGAAGTTTATGGTAAAACTGCTTTTCGTATTCCTTGTGTGCTACAGTACTTTTACATCCGGTCAAACACTAATTACCCTTGTCGATGGTAATACCGGGTTTCCTGTATCCGATGCATTTGTTAAAATAAAGACAGATCAATGGTCGTACGAACTCTCTGATCATGCAGGAAATTTCCATATTCCGAATGAATTCCCTTCTATAATATGGATATCGCATATAAACTATGCACCAATCATTGACACCTTACTTTCCCCAATCAAAACCACTTATAGCCTAACCCAGATTACAAAACCATTAGAGGAAGTTGTGATCACAGGTCAGCATGAACCACAATCTGCTGAAAATTCAGTGTATAAAGTTCTTTCCATCTCAAAGGCTGAAATTCAAAGCCGGGGTGCTACAAGTTTAGATGAAGTCTTGAATACAAAGCTGAGCCTTCGATTGCAAAATGATCCTTCCACAGGAACTACCAGTTTGAATATGCAAGGAATTTCTGGTGAAAACATAAAAATTCTGATTGATGGAGTCCCACTTGCAGGCAGGGTTGGAAATCAAATTGATTTGGGCCAGGTAGATATTACTCAAATCGAAAAAATCGAAATTGTTGAGGGTCCAATGGCGGTGAGTTACGGAAGTAATGCCATGGGGGGTGTAATAAATATTATTACCAAAAAATCAATTGAAAATGAATGGTCGATTTCCCTGAGTCTGAATGAAGAAACTGTTGGGAGCAGCTATGGGACTGGCCAGGGAATTCATAATCAGTTTCTTGGCGGAGGCTGGCAAATAAATGACAAGTGGTATACCCAGGCTTCATTTTCTCATAAATATTTTGGAGGTTATAAAGATGATATTGAGAAAAGATCGTACTTATGGGATCCCAAGAAACAATTGCTTGGCAGCTATCTGCTGAAGTTTAATCCCGGGAAATTAAAGGCATTTTACAAATTTGATATTTTAGATGAATTGATAGAAAGTCCGGGAGATCAAACCGGTTTATTCAATCCAATTGCAATCGATGAGGAGTACGGTACCTCCAGGATAATACATCAAATTCAGGCATCATATCCTGTTTCTTCCAAATCCAGGTTGAATACCTTGTTTGCATTTACTGATTACGCAAGAATAAAAAGTCAGTTTATCACCCAAATCAACACCGGTGAACAGCAACTGTCACTAGCAGACGGGGCTCAAGACACCACATCAATAAATGCTGTCAATTTAAGAAGTAATTATACGCATCTTGCAGGGTCTGGAAATTGGTCATATGAAATCGGATATGATTTCAATCTGGAATCAGGACAGGGAGGAAGAATTCAAGGTACAGAAAAAAAAGTTCTCAATGATTTCGGAGTCTTTTCTACAGCTGAAATCCACCTTTCGAAGCTAACTATCCGACCTGGTGTTCGGATCGCATATAATTCAAAATACAATGCCCCAATAGTCCCCTCATTAAATATTAAGTGGACACCAAAAGAATCAATCCATCTGCGGGCAGGGTACGGGAGAGGTTTTCGGGCTCCTTCATTAAAAGAACTTTACTTTGAATTTGTAGATTCGAGTCATCGTATCTATGGAAATGAAAACCTGAAGCCCGAGGATGGATCACACATAGATTTAGGCGTTACCTTCTCTAAAAACTCCGGGAGCTTTCAATTGGATTTCTTTTTCAATGATTTACAGAACCAAATCAATTTTGGTCAATCTCCTGCAGATCCGACTGTTACATCATACATTAATATTGAAAAATTCAGGTCACTTGGAGGCAATGCTTCCTTCTCTGTAACAGGTAATAAGGTTTCAGGGGAAGTTGGTTTTGGTATTATCGGAAGGTCAAGTTCTGTTCAGGATACATCAAGTGAATATTTATTCTCACCTGAGTTTATCTTAAACGGAAACTTCCACTTTACTGAAAAATTCCAAACCGGGATATATTTCAAGTATACAGGCAAAACACCCAGGTACGAACTAGCTGATATCAACCAATCCCCCTCAGTGATTAATTCTGAAGCCTATAGCTGGATGGATTTAACGGGAAGCTATGTTTTCACAAGAAGTATGGTTCTCACCGGTGGTATTAAAAACTTTCTGAATGTAACCGATATTAATGCCGGTTCTTCATCAGGAGGACATGGAACGGGCGCAACAAACTCAATTGGATATGGCAGGTCTTACTTCCTCAAGTTCGATTTTACTATCAACAATAAAAATCAGAATTCTAAATCAAAAATCAATAAATAATGAAAAATCACAAATTACTACTAATCATTTTGGTAACAGCTTTTTTCAGTTCTTGCAATGAAGAAGGAACTACCGAAACCCCAGCCTCACCTGGTGCGATATTGGACGTACCCGTAGGCGGGCCTAACCAACCAAACCAGGTTTTCATTAATTTTAGCACCGATCAGCAAACCTCCGTTAATAAGTCTAATTGGGACCTTGGATTTTATACAGGATCAGAAGATAAAGTAATTCTGAATGCAGCTTCGGAAGTAATGGCAAGAGAAATATTAAAAACAGATTTCGCGGAGATTAAACCCGAAGATTACGAAGGTTTTAGCGATCAAACCACGGTAGATGCCATTTTCTCCAACCTATTCGGTGCACCACCATATCCCGATTGGTTTTTAGAAAGCAGCCAGTGGATAGATGAACCAAATGGAGATTTGTCAGGGACAGCCATAAAACTATCAACCGGATACATTTATTATATTAATCGTGGATTTACGCCAGAAAAAACTTCCCGGGGAGAATACCTGGTAAAGGTTACAGTCTCCGGAAACAGCTATATATTGGAATTTACTCAACCTGGTTCTTTAAATATAGAATCAGTTACTATTCCCAAAAGTGATAGTCACAATTTTGTATACTTTAATTTTGATGGCGGGGTTACTTCAATTGCGCCTGCAAAAGACTTATGGGATATTGCTTTCACAACCTACATGGAAAAACTTGATATAGGAGGAGGGATAAAAATACCATATCGTTTCCAGGATTATGTTGTTCAAAATAGAAATGGAGTGCGAGTCGCTAGTGTTGAGGTCGGTGAAAGTGAAAATTTGCTTGAAACTTACCAATCTCTGGATGCCAACGAAATCAATGCACTCTCCTTTCACACGGAACTAAATTCCATTGGAAGTAACTGGCGAACCGTCGCATCTCCTACTCCGGGATCAATTACCGGAGTAAAAGAAGATAGATTCTATGTTATTGAAGACACTAAGGGCAACTACTACAAGCTGCTGTTTACCCAAATGTTAAATAATTCAGGCGAACGTGGTTACCCTCAAATTATTTATGAATTGGTAAAATAATGGATATCAAAACTGTTGCCCAATATGTCCCCATTTTAACACTTTTATTTTCAATCTACTTCAGCGTTATTCTTTGGAATCATTACAAACAAAAGCCCGGCGCCACATATGTAATGTGGTGGTTGATAGGAGTGATTACGTATGGTATAGGCACATTTACAGAAAGCTATAATGCAATCGTAGGTTGGCAACTTATTAACTACAAAATATGGTACATTTCAGGAGCACTGTTGGGAGGTGCTCCTCTGGCACAAGGGACCGTTTATCTGCTATTAAATAAAAAAGTAGCAGACAGGCTTACTATCATTCTAATCATAACAATCCTAATTGCGGGAATTTCTGTTGCATTGAGTCCTGTGAATTCAGAAGCTTCAGAAATAGGCAGACTTACAGGAAGTATACTTGAATGGCAGTGGGTGCGTTTATTTTCTCCATTTATTAATATTTATGCCCTTCTTTTTCTTGCAGGCGGGGCTATTTATTCTGCTGTAAAATATTACAACTTAAGAAATGATCGCATTGGTAATACACGTTTTTTGGGCAATATTTATATTGCAGTGGGAGCTTTACTTCCCGGAATTGGTGGATCATTTACACGCTTTGGTCATGAAGAAGTTTTATTCATAACAGAACTGATTGGAATATTATTCATTTACCAGGGTTATCGTCTGATGCGTGGCGATAAAATAGTATCAATGCATCCGCAACAATTGTAAGCATTGACAATCTGCTTTTTGTTTCTCATAATCATGGATTAAGGTATATTTGTTTTTTTAACTTTAATTGCAAGGGAAATGAAAAAACAATTGGTAACAACTGCCCGTTCCTTAACTGTAGAAACCGAAAAGAAACTTAACACACAAATAATGCTTGAAGGTCAGTCTTCAGCATATTATTTATCGATGGCTTCCTGGTGCCATAAAGAAGGCTATTCAACTTCCGCTGAATTTTTATACAGGCACTCTGAAGAAGAAAGAATACATATGCTGAAGATCTTCGGATATATAAATGATGCAGGAGGGCACGCATTGCAACCTGTTATTAACAGCATCCCGCATGAATTTGACAATCTACGCAAAGTATTTGAACTTATTCTCGAACATGAAATCTCAGTAACAAAATCAATCAATGAACTGGTAGATCATTGTTTTACAATTAAAGATTTTACTACATTTCACTTCTTACAATGGTTTGTAACAGAGCAGCGAGAAGAAGAAACACTGGCCAGGCGTGCTGTTGAACTTTTTGATATTATCGGTGAAGAGGGTGTTGGTTTATGGACGATAGATCAGGAGATTGGCAAACTTGAAAACTTTGCTCAAAAACCGGGGCCGGGTGGTGAATCTGAGTCTCCTGCTTAAGGGACTACGGCTTGCATCATTAAACCGCAAATGTAAGCACCATACGTTCCAATAACGTATCCTAATACTGCCAGTAAAACACCTACAGGTGCAAGTGATGGATGGAATGCCGAAGCTACAACCGGCGCTGAAGCCGCACCACCTATGTTTGCCTGGCTTCCAACTGCTACGAAGAAAAAGGGTGCCCGAATAATTTTAGCAACAATCAATAATATAGTGATATGGACCAGCATCCATAAAGCACCAACCACAAATAATGCGGGATCTTCAAAAATCGCTGTAATATCCATATGCGTACCTATTGCAGCGATAAGTACATATATCATTACACTGCCAATCCTGCTTGCACCAACTCCTTCCATTTTTTTATATTTTGTAAAGGACAAGCCTAATCCAATGGAAGTAGCAATAATTACTAGCCAGAAAAATGAATTTGTAAGGCTGAATTTCTTCAATACGGGGGCATTCTCAAGAATCAAAGGAGCAATAAAATCAGCAGCCGCATGAGAAATCGCCATGGCGCCGAAACCTATTCCCAATACCTTCATAGTATCGGTGAGTGTTGGCATTTTTGCAATACTGGCCTGGTATTCTTCTACTCTTTTTTTAACTTCATCAATGGAAGACGAATCCGCATTAAAAAATGCATCGATGCGTTTGGATCGGCTTGCCCCGTATAGTAAAAATGCCATCCAAACGTTGGCCACGATCACATCTACAGCAATCATACTTGAAAATAGCTCGCTGCTTGGACCAAACACTTCGTACATAGCCACTTGGTTAGCGCTACCACCAATCCAGCTTCCTGCAACAGTGGTCATCCCACGCCAGACAGCTTCCGGTCCGGCTCCTCCAACAACATCCGGAGCCACAATACTTGTAATAAGAATGGCAATCGGTCCACCAAGAATTACCCCGGTAGTCCCTGCAAAAAACATTATCAACGCTTTCTTACCCAGCTTTTTGATTTCTCCTAAATCCACACTAAGTGTTAACAACACCAGACAAGCAGGGAGTAGATATCTTGATGCAACAAAATACAGGCTCGAATGCTCACCTGAAATCACACCCGTTGAATTCAATACTGAAGGAATAAAGTAACACATCAATACGGCTGGAACGAAAGTGTAAAATCTCTTCCAAAACCTGGTTTGAATGGATGAAGTGTAAAAGATGATCATTAGAACCACCATGAGCAGACCAAAAACGACCGCGTCATTGGTGATTAATGCCGTATTTTCATTTTCCATCGAAGCAAATTAAGCCGCCAATTTACAATTCTTTATAAATTGTTAGAAATTCTCTCAACATCATTGCCGTGGCTCCCCAAATAGTGTGGTTATCTACAGCATAATATGGTGCTCGCAGTCGAAACCCGGTTCGTACGTGCATATCTTTTTCTTTGACAGTGCTTGATCGTAACAGATGTGATATCGGAGCTTCTATAACCTCTTCAACTTCATGGGGCTCTTTTATGAAATCAGGACGTTCATTCATAAATCCTACTACGGGTAACACACTGAAATTACTGATAGATATAAACAACGTAGATATACTACCCAGGATCTCAACATCCTTTGCAGGGATTCCTAATTCCTCTTCTGACTCTCGTAAAGCAGTTGCAACCAGATCATCATCCGATTCTTCCTTTTTACCACCCGGAAAACTTACTTGCCCACTGTGTGCACCAACATAACTTGTTCGGAGCATAAAAGGGATATGTAGCTCATCCTTATATTGATATAACAAAATCAGTACTCCGCTCTGTATTGTTTTTGCCTCATTCTGAAATTCAAAATCCTTTATATCCCGTAAATAGGGTGCCATTTCCATTTGTGCACTCATTCCGGGAAGATCGCCTTTCAGGCGATCTTTCAATTCAGATACTTTTTCTAAATGCATATTTTACTCGAAAAATATAAGTTTTTTTCGTAAATAGCGAATGTTCGCTAATGAATACAGGAAATAGAAATATAAGACTCATTTTCGGTTTAAAGCTAAAGCAATTAAGGCTTGACCTGGAATATTCTCTTGCAATACTGTCTGAAATGACGGGCATTTCAAAATCGTATTTAAATGAAATTGAAAAAGGGAAAAAATACCCGAAACCAGAAAAAATCAGTCGTATATCCAAGGCCCTTAACATTGAATACGATGAATTGGTTTCCATAAGATTAAAAAAAAGACTTAGTCCAATTTCGCAACTTATTGAAACAAATATCCTGAATGAACTTCCTTTAGACTTCTTTGGGATTGAACAAAGTGAGCTTCTCGAGCTTCTTTCAGTAGCTCCTACAAAATTAAGTGCCTTCGTCGATTCAATTATTCAGATAGCAAAAAAGTACGACATCCAGGTAGAACAATTCTTTTATTCGGTGTTGCGATCCTACCAGGAAATGCATGATAATTATTTCCCTGAATTAGAAGAACAGGCCAAGTCCTTTCGGTTAAAGTTTGATATTAAACCGGGATCGCGAGATACAGTCAATATTCTGGAAAAGTACTTAATTGACGATTGCGGATACAGTATAATCCCTGACGGGCTGGCCAAATATCCTCAAATTGGTCAATTGCGCTATCTCTGGATAGAGCAGAAAAATGGAAAAAAGAAATTGCTTCTAAACCAGTCCCTAAGCAAGACCCAGCTCCTTTTTATTTTGGGGAGAGAAGCCGGATTTAATTTTTTAAAGCTAAAGGATCGATCTTCCACTTCTTCATGGGTTCATTCTCATTCATTCGATCAGGTGCTAAATAATTTCAAAGCCTATTACTTTTCAAGCGCAATATTGCTTCATGAGAGGATCTTCCTGAGAGGGCTTATGACGTTTATAAGTGGTAAAAAATTCAATCACAAAGGCGTTATCCGGTTGATTGACAAAAGTAATTCTTCTACGGAAGCATTTTTGCTTCGAATTACCAACCTTGTGCCGTATTACTTGAAATTTAATGATTTTTTCTTTTTTCGATACAATCATACTATGCTGGATGATGGGTATCGTCAAACGAAAGAACTTTATGCATCCGGCCTGCGAAATGTACCCCGGATCGATCTTTATTCAAAAGCATGTCAAAGATATGCGGCGATTGATTCGTTAAAAGGAAAATCATCAAACATTTCCAGAGAAACAACCGTTTATAATATAACGTATGAAAATTCAGGGATGCGTTTTCTTTTAATAGGAATTACTGATCATATGAAACCATCCGACCAAATGAATTGTTACATTGGCATTGGTTTTTTAATTAATGATAGATTTAGAGAAAAAACAATGTTTGTTGATGATCCTGACATTAGAAAAGTGACAGTTGATTATAACTGGATTAGATTAACATCCGAAAATTGCCACGATGGATTAGAAAATATTGCTGCATTGACACGTGAAAATTATTTGAATAATATTCGCAAAAACATTGAAGAAATTGCATTTTTGGAAAAATAAATAATCTTAGCCACTTGAAAAAGTACTTTTTCTTTTCACTACTATGCGTTCTTGGAGCTCAATCTGTTGTAGCACAATACGTGGCAAAAGAAAAAACACCATTTTGTAATACCAGTATTGAGGGATTGAATCGACCAAAAGGATTGATCATTAAACAAGAGTTTATCTCAGGGCATGGCATATATTCAACTTCTGGAAATACGGAAACATTTGGGAAGATCCAGCTTGCAAGAAGAAGAGAGATTAAACTTAAAGCTCCGATTTTGAACAATCCCGGATTCAAATTAGCCATCGGATTCAAATACAAAGTTGAAGATGTATTCTTTAAAGATCAATACACATATTCATCAGAATTCTATTCAGATCTTGAGAATAAAAACCTGAAGCAACTTGGAACTTCACTTTATGCTATTAAACCACTTCGTGGAGATACTTATCTTTTGATGAGAGCAAGTGTGTCCTTAAATGGGGATTATGGTAAATACAACTTGCCTACGAATGATTTTTTGAAATACTCGATTGCCCCTATGATTGGATGGAGGAAAACTGATTTTATGTCGTATGCTATTGGGGTGGCGTATAGTGAGAACTTCGGACGAATTTCAGTATTCCCAATAGTTTCATTTAACAAGACATTCAACGACCGATGGGGTACCGAAATCCTGCTTCCCCTCAAAGCAAAACTTCGATACACAACTTTAAACAAAAAGAACTTTATTTACCTTAGTTCCGAGATCATTGGTTCTACATACAATGTAACATTCAATTCGGG
>SMVA01259849.1_pt1 | contig 14772 bp, 18 predicted proteins | sample 2456451 | NCBI WGS metagenome assembly SMVA01 (sample SAMN11095933, study PRJNA526329) | marine sediment metagenome | biome: Marine sediment; feature: Surficial sediment; material: Deep marine sediment; isolation source: Hadal surficial sediment | place: Pacific Ocean | collected 2014-05 | depth...
GGCTATACCAAAGGAGCCTAGAGTCATTCTAACAACACCAGCAGTAGAGAAGTCCATAGCATTGGTGACAGATTGAAAGATTCCTGTGTCTGTATCTCCAGAGAAAGAATAAGCAGGTGCATCTACAGCGCCTGGGTCTGCTCTGAAAGGGCCAGCACCTTGTATATAGCGGTTATCATTATAAGATCTGTCACCTACCTGATTGCCAACTGTTGGGTCTAACACGTTCTGTATAACATTGTTACCTAAGTCAATCGCACCAGCCATAGCGATTCCAAAGGCACTAACAGTCATACGAGTTACACCGTCAGTAGTAATATTTACTGCTCCTGGTCCACTACTGAATATGCCAGTATTCTCATCACCTACGAATGTAAATGCAGGGACTGTTACAGTTCCAGGGTCAGCAACGAATGGACCTCCAGGAGAGCCTCCACCGATAGCTTCGTAGCGAGCATCATTGTAGCCTCTATCACCTACTTCTCCATCATCACTAGGGTCTGCTACGTTCTGTATTACATTAGCTCCTAGGTCTATAGCACCTGCCATAGCTATACCGAATTCGCTGACTGTCATTCTAGTCACGCCATTGGTAGTAATATCTAAAGCCTCAGGAGTACTACTAAATATACCTGTATTTAGGTCACCAGTAAAGCTAAAGGCAGGAAGTAATGCTGTTCCTGGGTCTGCTACAAAAGGACCACTACCACCAGGTGTTGCTACAGAGTCTACGTATTCCTTGGTAGCAGCTGCTAGATCAGGTCCAGCTGAGAAATCTGCTAGCGGTGTAGGTAGAACCATGAACTGATTAACGAATGAAAACTGCTGCTCTGCATTACTAGCATCAACAGTAAACCAGGAGAATCCTTTAGAGCCAACTAGATTATCAAAGCGGGACTCTACTACAGGCAATATATCAGTAGTATAGTTTATAACTACATTACCATTCTGAGGTACATCTGCATTATGAGCAATCTTTACTGATGCAAAGGTCGGGTTAGTTGGGTCTGGTGCAACAGTACCAGTAATAGCCGTAAAGCCTACTGCTGTAATCTCATCACCAGCATCAGCACTACTATTAAGTGCAAAGGTGACAGGAGACCGTTCATTCCAGTCCAGTACTATCCTTTGCAATATGCCATTCTTATATACTGCAAGAGAGCCTGTACCAAGAGCATATGAGAATGTAGTGAGAGTAAAGATTATCTGACTTTGAACAGCTATCTGATTCTCTTCTACCCGCTTAGTATTTGAAGATACTACAGAGTTAAACTCCGGTGTCCAAACATTGGCTTCGCTGTTAACTACGTCTGTCATGATAAGTACCTATGTTTGTATTGTTAATAGCCTACGTCACTTAGGCCGGTCATTTTAAGTAATATGTATTCTTCTACTACGAGAGCGTTATATGCAGCAGACTGTTCATCAAAGCCAATCGTCTTGAATATAACTCTAGCTGCTTCACGAATAATAGCAAATGGATGCATCTCTGCTATCCAGGAAGAATACTTATCTACTGGTGTTACTACAGGAAGAGCATAGCCACCTAATAATGCTTTATCAAATGCTACACTTGCTCGTATCTCTATAGTACGTCCTGCGATATATGCTATATCAGTACGGTTCACACCGTAGGAATCTAAGGTCTCTTCTACAGTAATTATATCAAAGAATGCACCAGTAGCACTTGTAGCATCAATACCATCAGTAGTATCCTGGCTTGGGTCTACTCTCCGCAAATACTTAAGTGCACGGAAGTTAGTGACAAAAGATATAATATCCAGTGACTGACGAAAAGACTTAACATCAAATTCTATCCCAGTTTCGAATATATCCTTAGAGAAAAAATCTGATTGGTGTGCTTTGATAGTGGCAGCACGAACTGCTGACTCTGTTTCAGCTACAAGATCAGGACGGTTAGTAAGATCAAATACTTCTTCTACCAGTTCATCAAATGTCATTGTATACCTGCCGGATTAGTCAATCTCTCAAGTTTTCTTATATATTTCTGCTTACTATCCTGCTCGAATAAAAGAGACTGTTTTTGAACATCAGTTCTTGCTGGCTCAGAAACTAGAAGTAAAAGATTAATTCTTCGTTCAGATTGTTTTATATTAAGCTCTAATCTTTCTATTCTATCCTCTCCTATTGCACTAGTGAGTCTATCTATGCCAGCATGAATGTCTTGTATTTCAGAAGCAAGAGCATAGCGAGAGTCTAGGAGAGTAAAGATGCCACCACTAGTTAATACAGTGACTAAAGTAGCCACTGCTACTTTCTTGGTGGGTGTATCCATTAGGTTAGAAGTAGGAGGCATGGCAGTATCCTAGACGTACAGTCCAACCAGCAGTGTAGCATCAGTACCGGCAACTAGTACTCTGGACACTCGGATTGGAAGTCTGGTACCAGCAGGTACAGCAGCAAAGAGTTGTACACTATCATCTGCTGCCATATGTACTGTTACATCACCAGTACCACCTACCCAGATTCCAGCAGTAAACGCATCCAAGTCTACGGTATCACTGGGAACTATAGCTTCAGCTTTACCGTAACCACCAATTAGTGCGCCAGATGCTGCATAAGTGCTTTGATCAATTGTTGACATATTACACTCTCCAAATACTATGTAGTAATATTACAATAGCTCCTAGTAAGATGCTCTCTCGCTAGAAGCTATAATCATACTGCTAGTTAGCTACACCGTCACTGGTAACTACTCCAGTTCCAGCACCACCAGCTAGACCAGCGGCTGCCTTAGCTGCCATGACACCTTGGCCACTAAAGTCTCTGCCTTCTTGAGACTTCTTAAACTCTTCAATGATCTTACGCTTAGCTGCTGCAGCAGGGTTAATCTCATCTGCGCTAACACGCACGCCTTTGGTAATGGCTTTACAACCATCATCAATAGCCTTATCAAGATACTCCATGACTTCTTCGTTTTTGGTATAGTATGTATAGTCAGTGAAGTTAATCCTGATACCACCAGGAGTTACCATACAAGTAGAAATACGAGCAGAAGAATACTGCTGGTACTCTTTAATTGAAGAGTCTTTTAATTCTGGTTCTGCTTGGTTAACTACCTGTGAACCTAATGGTGCTACAGGAGTCTGTGGTGTAGTAGTATGCACTTCCGGCTCAGGTATAGGTACAGGAGAGTCTTGTCCAAGAATTTCTCCATCTTCTGATACTGCTGGTGTCTTCTTCTTAAGTGCTGCGAGTGCGTCTTTTGCGTCTGTCATAGTGTTGTACCTTAGTTGTTTTAGGGGTAAATGTGGGGGAGTAAAAAAGCACCCTAGCAGTTTCCTACTAGAGTGCCCAAGTCAGAGTAGTACTGCTTGTTAACCTACAGCTGCTGCTGTAAGCTCTCTGATGACTACGTTAGCTGGAACGTTCTTAACCACCGTAGTCAGCTCAGTGGTCAACGTACCACCTATTGCGTCAATACCGTTGTCAGAAGCAATCTCACCTTTCGTATTAAACTCTTTGTTCTGAGTCTTACGACCAGCGAGATAAGCCAGGCGGAAGGTAGGAAGATCTACACCTACTGCCATACGTGCCCAGTCTACGTTACTATTAAAGAGCGGGTGCTCAATAATACGGAATTTACCGCGGGGAGTAGTAAGAGTACTGAATGCCAGGCCAAAGTTAGTCTGACCATCTACCAGGAAGTAAGTACCATTCAACCGGCCAATCTCATTGATAACCAGCTTAGCTGTACCACCTACGAACAGCACACGTTCTGCTGCACCTCGTGGGTCAGTAGCTTGGTTAAAGACAGGGTCCAGGAAGCCTAACAGCTGAGTCCAGTTAGTAGTGGCATCAGCGGTAAAGCTGTTAGTGCTACCACCAAAGACCGGAGGATAGTTAGCAGGGTCTTCGATAAGATTCAGCAAACCATCCATAGTACGGAAGGGCTGACCATTACGAGTTCCCTGAGACTTCTGTCCGAAGAAGATAGCTTTCTCAATATCAGCAGCATGTAGTGCAGCTGCATCCTGGCGAGACTCAGCATCAGTGCTGTCACCAGCAATAACTTCTGTAGCCTTAGCAGAACCTGAAATGCTCCAGGTATTCCGAAAGATCTGAGTTAGGTTAGTAACTCGTACCGGAATGATATTGTTAGCAAGAGGACGATCTGACGCTTCTTCAAACGCGTTACCAACTTGGTAGAAAGCATCCTCGTCATTGATAGTAGCTGCTGCTACAGAACCGACGGAACGAGTAACAGTAACACTAGTAGCATCTATCACAGTGTTAATAATTACGTTCTCACCAGTGCGCTCATTACGCATGATCATACCAGGCAGTAAGTTAACCGTACTAACCACAGTCAGCGTAGTAGCAGCACTAGTATCACCTCCGTCAGAAGCCATCTCTGGGAAGATCATAGTCTTACTGAAGAAGCCGTGCTCAACTTGCAGCGCAGTCTCATCGGTAAGCATACTAGTAAGAGCAAAGAGCGGGGCTGTACCGTTAGGCATCAACCTCGTAATCATTGCAGCAAACGACTTCGCGGCTAAGTCTTGTGTAAAGTCCGCGGTGGTAAAGATTCCCGTAGTCATAATTTATTCTCCAAAAGCCAGTTAGGCTAATTAATAAAGGTATAGCAGTTAGCCCAACGGCTAGAAAAGATTAAAAGTTGCAGCACCAGTCTTAACAAGAGTATACACTCTAGTAGAGTGACGAATAACTTCCGCCTCACCTACTAGTGCTACACCTGTATTAAGAATAATCACAACTGAAAAGACAGCTGTGTTAGCATTGTTAACAACAAAGCTAAAACCATCACCTACATTCATACCAGGAAATGCAGCTGCAAGATCAGCGCCCAAAGGCATAGTAAGATCTACATCAGCTGTTAATGTACCAGATACATGAATGTTACCACCAGCTACCTCAGCAACTGATAATGTAGCTACTTCATCACCCACAATAGAGTGGACACTAAAGTTAGCTACCATACCGTCTCCAGGACTTAATGGCTGAGGCATACCTTGTCCTCTACTCTTAAATGGAACTCTTCCAAAACCCATGATATTATCTCCAGTAGCAGTGGCTACTATCCATGTTCTAAGAATTTCTCCCAGTCTGTCTCTCCCGGAACGGAAGTGTCAACAACTGGGGAAAAAGATTCTCCCATAGCCAGGATAAAATCTTCTGTCATTTTAGTGATTTCTGCATGTGATGCATTAGGGAACTTCTGGAGGAGTTGCTGTTGAGTAGCCTCAACAATAGGCTTAACAGCAGGATTTTCAAAGAGGGGATTGGTAGTTCTAAGATGCTCGGTAGAACCAGCAGCTCTTAGTAACTCGGGGATAGTAGCCATGTGCTTTTCTATTGCAGCAGTGATCTGTTTCTCAGAAAGCTTGTTACCTACTAATGTAGCTTGTACCATTACTTGCTGAGCTACTGAATTAAGTGCTGCATTGAATGCTTCTTGCGCTCCTTCACCACCAGCTACTATAGCTGCTTTCTGTTCATCAGTAATCTGTGGTACAAAGTTAGCGTTAGCCATAACCTTCTGTACATCTTCTGCTTTAAGTTCTGGTAACTCTCCATGTGCAGGTGGTGCATTAGGGTCAGTAGGTATAGGTTCCCATAACTTCTCGAACTTAGCTAGTGGGGAATCTGGTTTAGCTGGTTCTGCTGGAGTTATAACTTCTGGTGCAGGTACTACTCCTTGTTCTGCTGGAGCACCAGGTTGTGGAGCAGGTATATTACCTGGTGCTCCTGGTGCAGTTACTACTGGTTCTCCTGGCCCTGCTGCTGGAGCTGGTGCTGGTGCTGCTGGTGCTACTGGAGTTGCTGGCTGGTTTGAGGTGAATATATCGAATAGTCCCATGGTCTTTTACCTGTTAGTTGTGAGTGAGTTGTGTTAAAAAATTGCTCCTGCTTCTGTGGGGTTTTCTTTAGCAGTTAGTGTTTCTATTGCTGCCTCTGACTGATCTAAGAAGTACATACATAGATCTATCTGACCTCTGTTATAAGCTTCATCTTGTATAGACTTAAGCTCATTATCTGTATCATATGCAGCTGCATTCTTTTCTGCTGCAATGCCTGCTAAATGGTTCTGCATCACTTGTCTCTGTGTGATAGTAAGTATACTCCCTTGTACTGCTTCTTCATCATTTAGCTGGTAGGTAGAGAATTGATTGGGGATTAATACTGCCATTATTGTGCTCCTGCTTGTGGGGTTTGTGGTGTTGTGGTTCCACCTGGTTGTGGTGGTTGTGGGGTATTAGCTGCTGGGTCATATCCAAAGTCTGCTGGTAAGGGAGCAGGACCTATATCTTCTAGGTTTACTCCCTTCTCTAGTGCTAATGCTACTAGTTGACTATGCTGTGATGCTGCTTGTTCATAAGCTATCTGTTCAGCTGACTTCTCGAATTCTGTAATCTTAGCGCCCTGAGTTTTCATAAAGTAACTAAACATAGGAGCTATGTTATAGCCTGCTGCAATCTTGTCACTACTAGCTATAGTCTGTAATGCTACAGTTAAGGTCTCCGCATTGATTAGCTTATCTGTAGGAATAAGACCATCAGATACTTTAAACTCCAGTATTGCTCTACGGAGAGCTATAGGATCTATAGTTACTGATAGCTCCCTATCTCGATTGTATACTGTGACACCTGCTTGGAACTGTAGGATGTTAGTCTTAAGTATCAGCTTCAGTGGAGTGAATACCTGAGCTTCAAGAAGTATACTAGCTAACATATCTCTACCATTAGCATTCTGCATAACAGATTCAAACTCATGGAGTGTACGGTTTCCTTTCGTAAACTGTCCCTGGTCAGTACGGTTCTGTCCTACTTGCTGGTTAGCCATGCCAAGTAGTACTTGTATATTCTGCATACCAGCAGCTTGCTGATCTTCTCTATATGGGAAGGCATATACTGCTTCAGAGATAGTCTTACCATAAGCAGATGGGCGCACTGGTATCTTAGCACTAGGATTAGCACTGTTAATAGCTGAGGAAGTAATACGGGAAGGGTCATACAATGTGCGGTCACTTATAGCACGACGGCGGGAAGCGATAATAGATGCCATATACGCAGTAGATAATTCCTGAAAAGGAAGTCCATTATCTGCCAGAGACTTAGTCTGGTAGTCCAGTCCATCTTCTAGCGGTTGTCCAATAAGAATTGGGATATAAGCGTGAGCATTAGTCTGGAGTTCTGCAAAGATAATCCATTCATGATTCACAAGGATTAGCTTATAGATCTGTGGTGTGTTAGAATTTGGTACTTTCTGCTCAAATTCGGAAGGTAGTACTTTAGCATATAAGGTAGTAACTTCGTAATTATCCTTATAGTCTATATTCATATTTCTGGTATTAGAAAGACCAGCCCAGCGAAGCCAGTTAGTACCACCATGAGTATTAGATACTTCATCTACAAGTGGGTTGATAAGAGGTATGTAGTAGTTCATAGATCCTGCATCTTGGGAGTTCCTAGTACCTCCTAGTCCAGATTCAAATGCTGGAGTAATGTTACCGATAATCTTAGATGGCAAGCGGCTGATGAATGCTTTAAGTTCTATACGAGTCATCCACTCAGTGAATCCTGCATACTCTCCCTTCCGGTATACTTCACTAGGAGCTACAGTCTTATCTACAAAGGTGTTATATGGGTCTAGTCGTTTGAGCTTATTACCAGACCATATTACCTCTTTCGGAAGTCCTCTGTCTTTGTCTATAGCTAGATTAGTTTCCACAGCATAAGTAACTTCGTTATCCCAGGATACCTCTAGCGCAGAGAAGTTATACTTATAACCATCACGAAAGAACATAGTAAGCTGTCTAGTCCAACCACCTCTTATAGACTGGTCATCAATTATGGACTCTAACTGTACTGCTTGATCTATGAACTCAGGTGTAGATACTACACCGAACAGTGGGTAGCCACTTAAATAAACTGATGCCTGGTGAGTTACAGCAGCTTCTACCTGAGGCATAACTACAGGTACAGTAATGTTCTGGTAGCGAGTAGCATCTCCCTGTCTATTAGCGCGTTCTGCTCTTAGATTCTCTTCTGTACGATCGTTCTGAGACTGGTAAGCCCGGTCTATTCTTTCCAATCTACCACGGTCTTGGTTACGGTTAATTGTAGTAGTAGCTTGCACAGCGCGATAATACTCTAGAAAAGCTGCTTGTGCATTCTTAGTAAGACTCACTGCTGTAGCTGCGGCCATGGCTGGTTACACTCCCTCTTGTCTATGATGTTCATTATGATGAGTCTCACATAACCAGCGCACATCTAGTGGTTTTGTATAGTCATCATGATGAGCGTGTATGTTTGCAATAGTAAAGCATACTTCACAAGGTTGCCTGGTAAGTTGTCCAGTACGAATAGCGTGCTGAGCTTGCTTCCTTGCATAGATCTTTTCTTTATCTCTTACTTGCTCTTGCTTCTTAACAACTATTCCTTTATCGCTCTGTCGGTATGCTTGCTGAGCTAATCTAGCAGCAGGAGATTTTTGTTCTTCTAGTAACCGTTCTCTATTAGCTAAGTAATGCTTACGATTAGCAGCTATCATAACTTGTGGATTAGCTGCTGCATACTTCGCCGACTGTGCTTTAGCTGCTTCTTTGTTAGCAAGGTAATAGCGTTGTCTGTATGTCAATGGCCTACTAGGCAGTTTATTTCTAATCTCTTGGATTAAGGCATGCACGACTAAACTCCCTCTTGTCTTTTTGGCTGGAACTCAATGTGGTGATGGTCACTTTCTAGGATTACTTCTACCCAGTCAGCTGGTATATTCTCTGTAGTACAGAAGTCTATTGCAAGCTGTATAAGTTCTTTATGCTGCATCTTTGCTGTATAAGAGACTTCACCATAGATTACAGTCCAAGACCGTACATCAGCAGCTTGGCAAGGAGTAGCATAGTGAAGAGAAGTATAACCATGCCTAGTTATCGTCTCAGAACCAGAAGTAATAGTAACCTCACTGCCTAGATTACTATAGTACTCATCTGCTTTGAATAAGAAAGCAGTGAGCATTGGATGAAACTTACATTGTACGGTAGAGTTCTTACGTCTCATACTTATAACTCTTCAAGAGCTTCCTCAATTAACTTAACTATTTTATCATCTATACTGTTCTTAGTACTCTTAGAGAGTTCAGTAAGAATAGTAATGATGATAGACTTCACCATACGCTTAAACAATACGGACTTTAGTAACTTAGTGTATATTGCTTTTAGTGTTTCCATAATAGTTACTCCTTAGAAGCAGGAATTAAACTCTAGTACCTATCCTACATCTTCCCAGTCAGTAGCAAGCATATCAGCCTGTGAAGCAAGCCAGGGAACTAACTCACCACCTACTGGAGATATATAGATGTAAGGTTGTTGCATCTTACTATGCTCATCTGGCACTTGTAAGGCAAGAAACATATCCTTACCATTCCAGCCAGATCTTGTTACCTTACGTCCTGCTTTTAATTCATGTATTGCTTGTCCGAAATTCATGGTGTATCTCCTAGTTATTAGTTATTAGAAACAGGAATTAAACTCTGGTATCTCTAATGCTTCAAACTCTTGCATCTCTATAATATTACCTGCTATTACAAACTCACCAAACTCATCAATTATACGAGAGCTATAAGTGAGTAAATCTAGCAGTCCATCAGTATTATCTCGCTTAAGTGGATTGAACTGAGAGATTTGGAGATGCACTTCTAAGCGACAATCCGGGTGTACAAACAACTCACCTGCTGCATAACTCTTAAACATAGTGAGTATACGAGCACTCTTAGAGGATATTCCAGAGTATATAGGTACACATTCCAAACCTATTATACCCATCTGCCTACATATGAAGTCAAACCAGTAGAGAAGGCTGTATTGGTAGCTGTTAGCTTCTATAGCTACTAGTCTACAGTTGTGTGCGAGAGCAAACTTAAGTGCTTCTCGTATAGTGTCTCCTGGAGAGAATCTTCCTTCCTTAAGTTCCATAAGTGCTGGTACTGCATCATGTACTTCGAAGTAACCTATACTTACTTCATCGCTTCCTAGCTTGTCGGTAGCTGGGTCTATGAGTATGAAGTTACCAGCTGCTATATCTCCATCTTGGTACTTAAACTCTGGTAGCTTAGAGAGGTCAATAAGAGTGTTGGCGGAAACATTCTCATCATTAAGTACTTCGCTATAAAAGATCTCTGGATGACCCATACCAAGATCATTCTCAAACTCCTTAATAAGCTGCTTAATAGGTTGTAGTTCTTCCCATAGGCTAGTACCATCTGCTAATATGCCACCAGCAATAAACTTAACCCATGTAGGATTAGTTTTCAGCTTACGAAGAATGGAGTTCTTAGTAGGATACATATTACCTACAAATATGAACATACAGCCAGTAGGAGACTTAGCCTTCATAGCTGTACCTATCATCCAGTTCTCCAAGCTGGTACTCTGTACTGGACTATCAGCACACTCCCTAGACTGTATATCCTCGAATAGCATAACATCCGGTCGGTTATTCTTAATGTTAAGACCTCGGAGACTGGTTTCTGCTCCTATCCCAGCTAATGCTATGTTCCTACCTCTAAAACCGAACTTCTTAAGAGACTGTGTATCCTTAGTAACTCCCAGCCTCCAATCACCGAATACTGACTTAATATTGGGTTCTTCCAGCATATCTATTACATCAGATAGTATATTCTCAGCATTCTTCGCAGTCTCGGATATAACTAGTATGAACTTCCTATTAGTGAATAGTATGCAGTATACTATGAATATCTTCATCAGAGTAGTCTTACCGAAACCACGAGGTAATCCTAGAGCTAGTTGCGGGAAGGTTCTTGCTTGGTTCACGTAGCCTAGTAACCAAGACCACACTGACTTAAATACTGAAGGGAAGCAGAAGGTAAAGATAGTAGGCATAATAATAGCTGCTAGGAAGTCTAAGTCAGCCTTAGCTAAATTATGTATCTCCTCAGCAGTAGCACCTAATTGCTGTATCTCGTTGGCTTCAGCTACAGGTGGTGGTATAGTATCTTCATAACCTGCCATATATGCTGTGCTAACCTCTCACTTTAGAATGATGCACAGTAGTACTATTCCTAGCACCACTGAGAATAGAGCTATTAGGAATTATAGTAAGCAAGCGATCTAGAACTACACGAGCAGAAGTTATCTCTTGCCGAGAGTATACTACTCTACTAGCTGCAAGAATTCTGCTATGCTTCTTATCTTCCAGTCGCTCCATGATCTGTAACAATGTAAGCTCCTTACCGTTTATTCCTCTGCACATCTCTCTCCTCCTAGAGATCTAATACAACCTCCCCATTATCATCCAGGAGGTTTCGTCTTGCTTCTCTCTTTTGTTCTACTTGAGCCAGTAAGTTACTAGATGGTATAGTATGTAGCTCTTGATCACCCGCTCTAGTAACTTGGTTATGAATATTCACACTGAAGCGCTCAGCTATAATAGCAGGTAGCACTAGTGTTACTATGTTCTGGTTATTAACTACTTGTTCTGGAGCTGCTACTCCTCGTCTCTTAGCACCATTGATTACACTGATAGCTTTAAGCAATGTCTCAGGTCTCATGATAAGACTTAGCTGGTCAGATAACTTCTTAATCAGGCGATCTTCTATATTATCATAGCTATCATCTCGCACATTATGCTTCTGCAGATTCTCGTACCGGATAGTAGCTACCTTAGTGGCAAATACATCATCAGCTAGTAACTGGGATATGTAGGAAGGCGTGACTCCTAGCGCAGAAGCAACTGAGTGAGCTACTACTCCAGCGCCCAGTAAGCTTAATGCGCGGTCTTCCACACTAGTGGTAGCTCCATGCGGCATCTTCCCAGTACCAGGCGCAAGCGCGGGTAGTGGAAGCGACTTCCGTCCTCTTGCGTATCCTAGGGACTCTAATGTAATAGCTTCTGACATCTAGCTACACCTTTAATTTACTATATCTAATAGACACTATTATACCAGAGCATAGTAGTTCTGTAATGTAGTAATCGAAAGTAAGTTCCAGGATCTAGTGCTCTGGTAAAAGTTTAGGAATATAAAGAGTGATGTTTAGGATACAGCGTCTTGTAAAATGTAAAAAGGCCCTTGGGCTATCCTTTTTGGGTGAGTACGAGGTACGAGTATGCTCTAATAGAGTGGAGCTTGCGACAGCATTAGAGTCTTGAGTCTTGTGTTGCTTAGTGCTAACGCTAAGCGAAGCGCTAAAGAGGTGCAACTTGTTGCAACCTTAACCGAGCGAAGCGAGAAATTTCTAGGGTATAGCTAACTGTACTAGTGGTAGCTCGCCATCCGTGGCAAGCTGTAGGCCAGGTACTTACTGTGACATTGGTTAAATGTCTAAGTCTCCCAGCGCTGATAATGCTTCTTCTTCTTTCGCCAGCATCTTAGCGAAACGCTTAGTGAATCGCTGCCCCATTAGCGTATCAGTCACACTACATACTTCCATTGCTGTAGCCAGTCTAGTACGTTGTGCTACTGGCATCTGAGTCTTACCACTTGCAAGGGATATGAAGGCGGAAAGGTAACCGTCCACAACCGCGCTAACCTTAGCCAATGACTCACCCGTTAGATCTGAGGGATCGGTGTCTAGCTTGTCGCAGATAAGCTGCGTGATGCGTTCGGACATATTAGTAGTAAACCATTCCGTTATCTGCTCGGCGTCGATGCTGCCACCATTACCTGCTTCTTCCAATGTTCCCATTAGCTTAGCCAGTGATAAACCTTCGCAGTAGATGCTTGACTGCCCATCCTTATGCGCCTTGCGGATAGTCTCATCTTCTACACTACGCAAGTAAGCCAGAACAAAAGGAGCCAGTTCGCTTGCTGCGTCTACTACTGTAGCTTCGGTCAAGTGTGGTGTAGGAATGCGAGTGTAGACATTGTTCCTTGCATCCTTACCGCTAGCCTTCATAGCTGCGGTCTTTTTGTAGCAGACTGTCACTACGCGGGTTCCATCCTTATCTGCAATAGGTAGTTGAGAATCGTAATCTCTCCACTCACCATTGTCGCCAGTCACTACAGATGTAGCCATTTCCGTACCAGTTGAAATATTCATAATCTTAGTTCTCAAAAACCCTAGATCGGGAGGGCTGACCCGCTGCCTAACAACCGTTGAACAGAGTTCAAATATACAGTAGTGCAAGCCGGAAATATACCCTTTCGGGAGTATTTGTTAGTAATAGGTAGAACAGTTAGTTATGTAGGTAAATTAGTTATAACTAAAAGTTCTAAGTTTTCGGCATACCTAGGGATACTCACTTCGCTATTGTGCGGTAATTACCTTACAGGCAGCATAGCTACTTTACAGGTAGTATAGCATAGATAGGTAACTTAGTCTAGTTCTTTCGTTCAAGTAGGTTACTAGACTTCTCTATTGGGCGGTATTACCTTGTAACTTATTTGGCTTATTGGCTTTGAACCAGCTAACCACAGAACCATAGAACCACAGCACCGGATATGGTGTATATGAGGGTGTATTTCTCGGCGTAGCCGTAGCTAGGTACTAGCACATAAGAGTAGTAAGGTAGTAGTATGTATATATAGTAGTAGGTATAAGGGTATATCTTATTTATAATACAAAAATAATACACCCCTCTCTATACATACGTCAACTAGCAGATACATATAGTGCTACCTCCCAGGATATACATAGGTAGTTACCTTACAGGTAGCATACCTAAGTAGTAGGTAAGGGAAACAGGCATGGATATGGACACTAAGATACCTCTTGACACCAAATCGGTTTCGTGGTTTAATGGTACATGGGTTTGGAACCAAAAGCCCGAATTGCTCTTAGCTACCAGTAAGTAGCGGAGCTTACTTAAAAAGGAAGATATACCATGAGTAATATACATAAGTTAGTGCTTCGTAACATCTTTGGACATGAACCAGTAGTTCAAGGTGATGTAGTTAAAGGACATGATGGTGTAGAGTTTACACTTACAGGCTTTGTCTGGAACCATAGGTTTGCTAGTACAGGTAGAGTCTATGTAATACCAATAAGCAACCCTGATGCTTTCGCTAGTAGCTTCTTCCCCAGTGTCTTTCTCCTGGAGATGGTAGCAGTAGATAAAGAAACTGGTGAAACTAAGGAGTTATGGCAACTATGAACCAGTCTACTGGTACTAAACTCCACGCTGCGTTCCAAGCAGCACATGATAGTGGACTTAAGCATCCTAAGATGCACTTCCCTGAGTTTACCATAAGCAGAGCACCAGACAGTGGTAATAACCATGGTTACCTGTATGTAAAGGAAGGCCCTGCTTATGAAGCTAAATATCTAGGTAAGATAGCACCAAATGGTAAGTTTACTATTGGCCATAATGTACTGGTATCTAACGCACTTAAAGATACCATACAATATACTTGTGAACAGCCATTGCAAGTAGTAAGTAAGATAGGTAGGGAGACTGGTAATTGCTGTTGTTGTGGTAGATTACTCACCAATAAGCTATCCGTACAGTTAGGTATCGGACCAATATGTAGAGGAGGTTGGTTCCCTAATGCACAGCCACCGCCAATAGAACAGGTAGAGTTAGCTGATTTGGAAGATACTGATACTGATATTACTGACTTCACTGGTAGTTTCCCAGAACTACTACAAGGTAAGTTAGCAGTACCAGCAGCAGTACCAGCAGAGCCATTGTTTCCTAAGATGGCTGAAGAAGAACAAGAACCAGAACCAGAATTAGTGGTAGTAAATGAGATGGTAAAACTATACCACTCTCTTACCGTATCACAAAAGATTGAATTTCAGACTAAGTTAATACTACGAGAGGTAACAAGCTA
>SMVA01166754.1_pt1 | contig 14770 bp, 11 predicted proteins | sample 2456451 | NCBI WGS metagenome assembly SMVA01 (sample SAMN11095933, study PRJNA526329) | marine sediment metagenome | biome: Marine sediment; feature: Surficial sediment; material: Deep marine sediment; isolation source: Hadal surficial sediment | place: Pacific Ocean | collected 2014-05 | depth...
AGTTAACCCTGGATATCGGTGGCGAAACACGCAATGTCTTTGCTGGAATCAAATCGGCCTATTCTCCGGAAGATCTGGAAGGAAGATATACTGTAATGGTGGCCAACCTCGCACCGCGGAAAATGCGCTTTGGTATTTCTGCAGGCATGGTATTGGCCGCAGGTCCAGGTGGTAGCGATCTATTTATTTTGAGCCCGGATGAAGGTGCAACGCCTGGAATGAAAGTGAAATGAGAATAAAATAGAATCAGAGTAAAATAAATGAATGGAAGAAATTTTTCTTGTTCTGATTAGTTCTGCGCTTATAAACAACATAATTGTTAGTCATGTTATCGGCACTGACCCTGCTTTAGTAGCAGCACAAAGACGTGATGTCGCTCGTGGTATCTCAAATATCATGCTCATCCTGTTACCAATCACGACCGTCATTGCTTCTGCAACGACACAACTCATACTAATTCCATTGCAGCTACAATATTTGCAAACCTTAGTGTTCGTTATGTTGATCATTATGGTTGTTTATGCTCTCAGAGTATGGCCTAAGCCTTTATGTAAATACGGTTCGGAAATATTTTTACCACTTGCTGGTATAAATGCGACCGTGCTTGGCACCCTGCTTTTAAATCAACAACAGGATAACAATTTATTTTATTCATTCATCTTTGGTTTGGGGACGGCGATTGGTTTCGTGCTCATGCTTGCCCTGCTCACGGCTATCAATACACGAGTGGAAATGGCCGATGTCCCGGCACCCTTCAAAGGGCCTTCCATTACCCTGATCACATTAGGGCTAATATCGATGGCATTCCTTGGCTTTTCAGGACTTGTTAAATAGATGCTTGGTGTTCTAATCATTTTTTTACTGGCGCTGATAAGCGGTTTTCTTGTTTCCAGATCTCCTGAAACGACAGCACAACATAACAAGATTGAAGATATCCTTTCTGTCTTACCACAAACCCAATGTGGTCAATGTAATTATTCTGGCTGTCGACCTTATGCAGAGGCTATTGTTCGTGGCGAGGCCGATATCAATCAATGCCCACCTGGTGGTGAAGCAACTATAAAAACAATAGCTAACTTATTAGGTCGTCAGTTCAAACCGCTTAACTCCGAAAATGGAATGGAAAAAGGAAAATACATTGCCCTGATAGATGAAACACTTTGTATTGGTTGTGTAAAATGTATCAAGGCCTGTCCGGTGGATGCCATACTCGGTGCCGCCAAACAAATGCATTCTGTACTTGCTGAGGAATGTACGGGATGTGAATTATGTGTTGCACCCTGCCCCATGGACTGTATCAGTATGCAAGCGGCAGTAGGTTAAACAAGTGACTCTCAAACAAGCAAACAGGGAACTACAGCCATTCCCGGGGGGATTAAACCTCGAAACATACAAGGAACTGACTAATAGTAAAGAATCTTTAAGAACACCACTTCCCGATAAAATTATCCTGCCACTACAACAGCATATTGGCACGCCTTCCGAAGCAATCGTTAAAAAAGGGGATACCGTGCTTAAAGGACAAAAAATAGCTCAGGCCAGTGGCTACATCAGTGTGCCAGTACATGCCAGTACCTCCGGGAAAATTTTGGATATAGGCACCTGTCAATCCATACAGCGAAAATCAGAACAGGTGCCTTGCATTATTATCGAACCGGATGGTAACGATGCCTGGTTTGAACTCGAACCCGTGACAGATTACCTGTCCATCGATCCCGAAAAATTACAACATTTGATATGCGAAGCAGGCATAGTCGGTATGGGAGGTGCAGGTTTCCCGGCACATGTAAAACTAAATGAAGGCACAGCCACGGAAGTAGAAACCTTGATCATCAATGGTGTTGAATGCGAACCGTATATCAGTTGTGACGACAGGATCATTCGAGAGAAAGCAGACTATATCGTTTCTGGGACACGCATGCTGCAACATGCGATTCAGGCAGAACATTGTGTGATTGCCGTTGAAGAAGATATGCCTGAAGCCTTTGATGCACTGGATGCCTTAATTGACGACGATATTGAGCTGGTAAAAGTTCCTGCCCGATATCCGGCCGGCGGTGAAAAACAACTAATTAAGGTACTTACTGGTAAGGAAGTCCCTAGCGGCGATTTGCCGATTCAAATTGGCATCGTCATGCACAATGTGGGAACCGCTGCTGCGGCCTTCAGGGCCGTAACACGTGGAGAACCCCTGCTTTCCCGTTATGTAACAGTTTCGGGCAATGTTGAGGATCCCCGTAATCTACAGGTATTGCTCGGCACACCGGTCGAGCATTGTCTCGAGCAAGTCGGTTATCAACGGCGTGATGATGAGGCGGTGATCATGGGTGGCCCGATGATGGGTAAATACATACATGACATTTCCATGCCCGTAATTAAAACCACCAATAGTATTCTTGTTACATCAGAATTTAATCATGGCGGGGAAAAACCATGTATAGGATGCGGCGATTGTATTGATGTATGTCCCGCTAAATTGCTTCCTCAAGAATTATTCGCCTATGCACGGGCAAAAGATCTGGATCAGGTTCAAGCATTACACTTATTCGATTGCATTGAATGTGGCTGTTGTGCTTATGTTTGTCCAAGCAATATTCCTCTGGTGAAATATTACAGACAAGCAAAGAATGATATTGTCGTTTATGAGAAAAAACAGGCAGGGTATGAACATACCCGCCTCCGATTTGAGGCACGTAGTGAGCGATTAAATCATGTTGATGATCGTTTTGATAAAATCAAATCGCTCTCTTCAGATCAGAATCCCGTTGAAGAAGACAAACAATCTTATATTCAGGCCGCTGTTGAACGCATCAAACAGAAACGAAAGAAAAAGAAAGGTTAAATGGATTTCATCGACAAAATAAGTTCGCCCTATATTCATTTAGAGACCTCAGTGAACAGGGTAATGCAACAGGTGATTTTTGCACTCGTCCCGGGACTTATTGTATCCGCGTGGATATTAGGATGGGGTGTCCTTGTACACTGCGTACTTGCTGTTTGTTTCGCTCTGGCTTTCGAGGCACTCATGTTGACACTCAGGAAACGCCCGCTTGAAGATTTTATGTTTGATGGCAGTGCCATTATCACCGGTTTGTTATTTGCCTTAACCATCACACCCTTCGCACCCTGGTGGGTGACTTTATCTGGTATCTGTTTTGCGATTGTTTTTGTAAAACATCTCTATGGTGGCCTTGGCTATAACATCTTCAACCCAGCCATGGCAGGCTATGTCTTTGTGCTGATTTGTTTCCCGGTTGAATTGAATTATTGGCCGACTATATTAATTGACATCGGAAATAGCGATAGCGGCCTCATCGAATGCCTTAAAATAATATTCATCGGCTTACCTCATGAAAGCCTGGACGGTCTGAGTGGAGCAACGCCATTGTCATTTACCAAATCTCAACTTAATGGTATGGCCATGCTTTCAGAATTTTCCAACGGCCCTTTATTTGGTGTACTGGGGGGCAAAGGCTGGGAATGGATTGGCCTTGCCTTTCTTGCGGGTGGGGTCTGGTTAATGATCAAAGGAATAATTAAATGGCAAATTCCCCTGACTATGCTATTCATTTTATTCGCACTGAGTCTAATTTTCCATGGCTATGATCCTGAAAGATATGCCTCATCAACGTTTAATATATTCACTGGCGGCACACTGCTAGCTGCTTTTTTTATTGCCACAGACCCGGTGACCGCTTCTGCCACACCACGCGGGAAAATTATCTACGCCGCTGGTATTGGATTACTGACTTACATTATCAGGACATGGGGTGGTTATCCCGATGGCATCGCTTTTGCCGTACTGATAATGAATGCTGCTGTGCCATTTATCGATAATGTCACAAGACCTGACGTTTTTGGCAAAACTGCTCTATGAAGGTCTCACCAAAAGAATTAATGCCCTTTAGTGTTTTAGCAGTTCTTTGTGCCATTGTTTTATCATTCAGCCATGAGCTAACCAGGGAACGTATTTCTGAAAATATAGAAATGCAAGAATTACAGATAATTACTGCAGTCATGACAGCTGATTTTGATAATGATATCTACAACGATGTGAAGGTAATCAATTATACGGATGATTCTGGAAATAAATTAACCACCAATGTCTATAGAGCACGAAAATCTGACAACCCAGTCGGCGTAGTCTTCATGCCCATCCCTGCAACAGGCTATAACGGGCCAATTCAGTTATCGGTTGGCATCCTTCAGGACGGGTCAATATTTGCTGTACAGGTACTGTCACATCGTGAGACAGAGGGTCTTGGTGGCAATATTCATCAGGACAAAACGAACTGGCTGAATAATTTTGCACAACAGTCATTCGCCACCACCACAATGGAACGATGGGCTGTAAAGGATGAGTCCGGCAAATTTGACCAGCTAAGTGGTGCAACAATCACCTCTCGCGGTGTTATCAATGCTATTAAAAATAGTCTAAAATTGTACATGACTGAGCAGGACACCTTGTTTCTAAATTAAGGTTATTTCAGACTTGGGGATACAGATATGGCACTGACCAAAGACCTGCCTGATTCACCTGAAGATATTATTGAGTACCTCCGCAATCATCCTGATTTTTTTGTTGAACACACAGATATACTTTCTGAACTCAACATTCCACACAATACTTATGGCAACCTCGCTTCTACTGGTAATGTCTCTTCGCTGATTGAACATCAAGTGGCGCAATTACGTCAGGAGAATTCCAGTTTAAATGAACATCTTGAGAAATCGGAAGAAGATGTAGCTCATCAGCGAAAATTTGCAAAAGATACGCATGCTTTATCTTTACAGCTAATAAAAATTGATTCGTTAAAAGCACTCAATGATCTTCTGAGTAAAAGTCTAAGACAACATTATCAGGCCGATCAGTTCTTGTTTCTGGTATTTAAAACACCTATAGATTCTGAAGACTATTCTGACATCCGTTTTCATGATACTAATTCAAAATTAGCCTTCATGTTTACCGAGCTATTTCATCACAACAAACCACTTTGCGACAGTTTGCAAACGGAGCATATAGATGCACTGTTTGGAGCAACAGAAGAAGCAGAGTCAATTCGTTCTACGGTACTTATTCCGGTGCAACAATCCGATTGGCACGGAATGCTGGTGCTTGGCAGCAATAAACAAGATCAATATTGCCATGGCTTCGAAATAGATTTGCTTAGTTACATCACGATGATTTCTGCTGCACTGATAGAAAACATCGTTTCTAATAGTCATACAACTAACCAAGGGGGAGATACCATCATGACGGATAAAAAAATATTACCAGCTTTCCTGCTTTGCTTTTTTCTGGGAATGTTCGGGGCTCATCGATTCTATGTAGGGAAGATTGGCACTGGTATCGCACAAATACTCACCCTGGGCGGCCTTGGTTTCTGGTCACTATATGACTTTATTATGATTATTATCGGTAAATTTACTGATTCAGAGGGGAATGTTCTGACTGAATGGACCTAACAAGCTGTTGAAAAATCCTCAGCTTGCAGGATACTATGTTAAAAATGTCCTTAAAAATGCTCATTTATGATCTATAAACTGCGCTTTTTCGGCCATTTTTCCTTGTCTCGCACAAGCTGAGGGTTTTTCATCGAGCTTTTAGTGAATATTTTCTTATTGATGAAGCGTTTCAGGAGACTGAAGTACTTTTCGTCATCTCTGTTTAGGGTGTCTCTATTAATTCATTGATTGCCTGACACCATAAAGTTTTGAATAAAGACCATCCTGGGAAAGTAACTCTCGATGGCTGCCTTGTTCACTGATCACTCCTGCTTCAAACACATAGACATGGCTTGCCTGTTTGATGGCACTTAATCTGTGCGCCACTATCAATGTAGTTCTATCTTTTAGAAAATCACTCAAGGCGGCATGTAGTTGATATTCAGTCTCGGCATCCAGCGCTGATGTGGCTTCATCTAGAATTACAACTTTTGGTTCACTTAACACCATCCGTGCAATAGCCAACCGTTGTCTTTGCCCGCCAGATAAGCGAATGCCTTGCCTGCCAACAATGGTATCAAGACCATTTTGCATTTCCTCTACCGTGCTTTTTAATTGTGCTATTTCCAGAGCATGCCATAACTGATCATCATATAGTTCACGACCCATCGTTAAGTTAGCTCTGATGGAGTCATTAAATAATGCAGGGTGCTGTAATACCGTCGCGACATTCTCGCGAATCACATCAAGACCAATATCTGAGACAGGGACACCATCATAATAAATCATGCCTTCACGGGCTGTGTAGAGACCGATCAACACCTGCACTAATGTCGATTTACCGCCACCACTGGCACCCACCAGCGCTATTTTCTCGCCCGCTACTATATCCAGATTAATCCCATCCAGAACATCCGAATCATTACTCCCATATGAAAAATGGACATCTTCAATTCTGATGCCGACAGTATGTCTGTTCTCAAATGGATTTTTTACATGGTGATATTCGGGTTCCTGCTGCAACTGAGGTAAAGAATTAATTCTTTCCAGAGCAGCCTTAGCGCTATACCAGGCATATTGGATATTGAGAATCTCCTGTACCGGCCCCATCATGAACCAGAGATAGCCAAACACAGCGAACATTTGCCCGATGCTTAGACCTGAAAAAACCACCATCATCATAGCCACAGCACGAAATAGATCAAAGCCAAACAGAAATATCACAAAGCTAAGGCGATTCGCCGCATCGCTTTTCCAGGCAAATGCAGCACCATGTTCCTTGACTGTGCGCGCCTGATTGATAATACGCTTGATGTAATGACGTTCACGATTACTGGCACGTATCTGATGAATAGAATCAAGTGTTTCAACCAGGCTTTGCTGAAAAATGGCAAATGCCGAATTTTCTTCTTTCTTTAATTCCTTAACATGCTTACCCAGAACCATAGTGAAATAAATCACAATCGGATTAACCAACAGGATGAGCAATGCCAACTGCCAGTGTATCCAGAGCAGTATCGCTGCAACGCCAATAACAGTAAGAATAGCAACCAGTAAACGGCTGACAGTAGTTCCCACAAATTCATCAATGGTTTGTAAATCTGTGACCAAATATGATGCGACGGTGCCGGAGCCCAGCGTTTCATATTCAGACATGGAGACTTTCTCCAAATGTGATAACAAGGAATGACGAATTCTGAAAATGACATCTTTAGCAATAATGGTAAACTGTCTTGATTGCCATACATTTAATACCAACGCAGTTAATCGTAAACATAAAGTAAAAATCAATATCACTGAGATATAGAGCGTTGGGCCATGCCATACATCTGGGGTATTTGCATTAATTGTTGCCACAACGGTTGCAGGTTGATTCAATAAGACTTCATCAACCAGTAATGGCATCAATAAAGGTAAAGGCACACTAGCGAGTGTTGCCAGGATAGCAATAATATTTGCATAGACAATTTCACGTTTGTGTTCACTGGCAATATTTAAAATATATTCCCAGTTATACAACTGGCCCACTGCCTTATTTTTTTCAGGGATTGGTGTATCGTGAATATCTGACATTTTATTTTAATATTTATCCAATAGAGACCTTAGCACGATGTGAATTTTTTGTCGGGGCAAGGCAAAAATAGCCGGAAAAGCGCAGTTTGCACATAGTAAATGAGCATTTTGAGGCTTTTTTCAACGCAGCCATGGCGAAAAAGTCGCTTCGTGCTAAGGTCTCTAATAGGGTCTGTCCCATTGCAAGGGCGGCTCATCCATTAATGCCGCTTGTTCGCGTAAACTCAGTATATGATCCTCCCAATACTGTTGGGTATTAAAATATGGGAATGCCATGGGAAAGGCAGGATCACTCCATCGACGTGCTATCCATGCTGAGTGATGCATGACCCTAAGCGATCTGAGCGCTTCGATTAAATACAGTTCGCTAATATTAAAATCACGAAACTCCGAATAACCTTCCAGTAAGTCAGCAAGTCTTTCCGTCATGTACTCTCGATCACCTGATAAAAACATCCACAAATCCTGAATTGCCGGGCCCATTCGGGCATCATCGAAATCAAGAATAAAAGGGGTATCATCTCGCCAAAGAATATTGCCGTGATGGCAATCACCATGTAAGCGAATGATGCTGACATCACCTGCCCGTTCGTAACATTGATAAATTCTTTTCATAATATCTTCGGTCAATGTCCGATATGCCGTGACAAGTTCAATCGGTATAAACCCATTCTCAAGCAAATAGATATTGCAATCAGTGCCAAAGGTTTCCGGGTCTAATGTTGGTCTATATTGATATGACTCGGCCGCACTGACATTATGGATCCGCGCCATAAATCGACCGAGTTGTTTCAGATGCTCGGGATTATCCAGTTCCGGGGGACGCCCACCTCTCCTGGGATACAGTGAGAAACGAAAATTTTTATATTGATGTAAGGTTTCACCCTTTTCATCGACAACTGGTCCAATCACTGGAATCTCATGTTCGGCTAACTGGATTGTAAATTGATGTTCTTCCCTGATTGCCTCATCCGACCATCTGGCCGGCCGGTAAAACTTGGCAATGACAGGCTCGGATTCATTAATACCTATCTGGTAAACCCTGTTCTCATAACTGTTTAACGCAAAAATACAACCATCACAGTGTAATCCTATACTCTCAACCGCATTTAGGATTTCATCAGGGACAAGATTTTGATAAGAATCAATTGCTTTTTCTTCATTCATGATTCTAATTCTATCAGGCACTGATGAACAACGGTAAAACGGTTTGCCTGAACACTGAAATAAATAGATGATTAATTATGCCGATGGACATATCACAACTCATTTCAGAAGCTAGCGCAGGAAATATTGATGCTCAGCTTCAACTTGCAGATCTATATGAAAGTGGATTCGGTGTTCCTGTTGATTTTGCTCAAGCTGCATACTGGTATCGAAAAGCTGCGGATGCAGGATCTGCAAAAGCTCAAAATCAATTAGGACAACTTTTTATCAGCGACAGGGGCGTGCCACAGGATAATTCACAAGCGTTTCACTGGTTCTCTTTATCTGCAAAACAAAATTATGATGCTGCACAAGCTAATCTGGCCTGGTGTTATCAACTTGGTATGGGCATCAAAAAGGACTATTCAAAGGCATTCGAATGGTACCTAAACGCTGCAAAGAATGGACATGCAGGTGCCAGATATAATCTGGCTTACATGTATGCGCATGGCCATGGTATCGATAAGAATTATGATAAGGCCTTTAAATGGTACACCCGTGCTGCTAAGCAAGGTCATGCAAAAGCACAACTAAATGCTGGGCTAATGTGTATGAACAGCCAGGGAACAGAGCAGAATATGGAACAAGCTTTAGTGTGGTATAAAGACTCTGCCATGCATGGCTATGACAAGGCTCAGTATAACCTGGCTTTAATGTACGCTGGAGGTCATGCTGTTAAGCAGGATGATAAACAAGCTTATGAATGGCATAAGAAATCAGCGAAACAAGGTTATGTTAAGGCGCAGTTTACTCTCGGACTCTTGTACTTACACAGCCTTGGTGTTGAACAGGATTACACCAAAGCGATGCTTTGGTTTCAAAAGGCATCTGCGCAAAATTATACGAAAGCAAATTATCAATTAGGCAAAATCTATATGGAAGGCCTTGGTGTCCCTGCTGATGTAATAAAGGCAACCAAATTCCATCAATCAGCCGCTGAAAATGGTTATGCGAAAGCACAATATCGACTCGCACGTATGATAAGTAAGGGTTTAGGCATGCATAAAGACGAAGCGACCGCTTACACCTGGTTTAAAAAGGCGGCAAAACAAGGATACGTCAAAGCACAGTATGCTACTGCTATACATCTGGCAAAAGGCCTGGGTGTAGCTAAGAATTATGTCGATGCATATGCGTGGATGCTGCTTGCGAATAAATCACAAAATCCTCATACCAAAGATCTTCTATTAAGAATTAGTGATAAATTGACTGACTATCAAATCATTGAAGCTAAGACACTCGCAGATAAATGGCATGGTGAGCAATATCGATCAACTACAGCATCTTAATAATCATAACACTGGAGAATTAATGATCGGCAATATTTTGTTTTTCCCTTTGCTGTTTTCTTGACTATGTTGCTGGACAACTCTTTCAATTTCGGCATTCTTCCATTTTAGAATGTCATAATAGCGCCGAATATTTTTTACATAACTCACAGGTTCGCCCCCCCTGGCATAGCCATACTCAGTTTTTTGGTGCCAGTTTTCATCTGCTAATAACGGCAACCTTTCTCTTACATCCAACCATTTATCCGCATCGCCGCCCTGAGACTGGGTCAATATTCTGGCATCCTGCAAATGTCCAAAACCAACATTATAGGCAGCAAGTGCAAACCACACTCTATCCTCCCCCTGAATCCTTTCCGGTATTCTATTTATCATCTTATTCAGGTAACGCGCACCACCCATAATACTTTGTTCTGGATCAAGTCTGTCCTTAACGCCCAGTGATTTGGCTGTGTCTGTTGTTAACATCATCAGTCCTCGTACACCTGTAAAAGATTTTGCTTTTGGATTCCAGTGAGATTCCTGATAACTCATTGCTGCCAGAAGGAGCCAGTCCAGTTCCGTTTCTCTGGCTGATTTTATAAATAGCTTCCTGAATTTCGGTAAGATGTTATGAACATTCTCTATAAACACACGCGTATCAATATAATCAAATGATTTTGCATGTTTGTAATAATGATTAACTAATTTATCCAATGAACCATTCTTATTAATTTGCCTAAAGAATTTTCTGACCGCTTTATTCAATGAACGATCACTATTGTGCTGATACACCCATGCAACAGGTAATTCCCCCGTGATATCGAAAGCGACTCTGACTTCAGGAAAAACATGACGATACATGTCTGCCCAATTAGAATCAGCAATAGCAATTGGCACCTTATTATCATTCACCATTTTTAGAATTTCAGTCATGCTTTTATTTTTAAGCACGCGCCAGGAAAGACCTGGATGAAAAAAGCTTAATTTTTCTAACAGCGTTTGATGAGACTTATCCTCGCCAATGACGATCTCATATTCTCTAATATACGCAATTGATTTTGGTTTTCTATTTTTCTGATGATAAACAAGTTGCCTCCTTGCCGTGATATAGGCAGGTCCATATTCAAGCGTATTATTAGGATAACCAGATAATGCTGATGCGGAAGAACCGATATGAGCTTTATTTTTATTAATCAGTGAAACCACATCGTGCTTGTTTTTTACAATAATCAATTTCAAATCTAGGTCCAGACTCTCAGCAAACATACTGGCCAGTTCGTATTCGAGACCTTCGGCCTTGTCATCTGATCCTTTAAAATATGTTAGTGGACTTTCTACAGTGACAAACCGTAACTCACCAGACTCACGAATTGTTTCAATAATCGTCTTTTGATCACCACATGACGAAAGCACTAATACGTAAACAATAGATAAAAACAATATTTGAATATTGCTTTTTCGACCCCACATCTGATGATAGTTTTTATCATTCATATTTATGATAGTCATAGCCAGAATTACTTGAGTATAAACATTATAATAGTTAAACATTTTACGGCATTTATAATGCTATTCTATATAATCTATATGCCCTTGATAATTTAGAATCCTGACAATCTGACACGATGATCCAGCAGTTAATTCCAATATTTTGTATATTTATTTATTGCTCTGTGAGCCTCGCAGAGCCATTGCCTGGCCTGGATCCTTATAGCGAAAAGATTGAACGGCAACTGAAGAGAGCCATCGTTGCCAAAGGCAAGGATTATTTACCAAGAACTCGCCATCTCTCTGCTGAAGGACAAGCCATCTATACCAACCGATTGATTCTCGAAGATTCACCCTACCTGATCCAACATGCACATAATCCAGTGAACTGGTTTCCCTGGGGGGAAGATGCCCTTAATTTGGCAAAAAAAGAAAATAAGCCCATCTTTCTTTCAATTGGTTACTCCACCTGCCACTGGTGTCATGTCATGGAACATGAAAGTTTCGAGAATAAGAAAATTGCAGAATTCCTTAATCAACATTTTATTGCCATCAAGGTAGATAGAGAACGTCACCCGGATGTCGATGAAGCCTATATGCTGGCCGTTAGACTGGTCGCAGGGCGCGGAGGCTGGCCCATGTCATCATTTTTGGCACCTGATGGAAAACCCTTTTATGGAGCAACCTATCTGCCACCAGATATCTTTACCGGACTCCTTGAAAAAATAAATGCCACATGGCTCAGGGAACCGGAGCTTATTCTAAATCAATCGGAAGAATTGAGTACGCTGGTCACACAGATAATGCAGCACAAGAGTAATTTGAAATCACTGGAAGAAAATACCATTCAACTAACCGAGGAATACTTATTAGGTCAAATAAATAACTTTACCGGTGGTTTTGGTCATGCCCCAAAATTTCCCAGTGAACCCGCGTTATTATTTTTATTACAGTTTGCTCAACGTCATAGCAATCAATCATTGAATCAAGGTATAGAAACTACGCTGGAATTAATGTCTCAAGGAGGCATCTATGATCAGATAGGCGGTGGTTTTCACCGTTATGCGACTGATGATATCTGGTTGATTCCTCACTTTGAAAAAATGTTATACAACCAGGCACAACTTGCCCAGGTCTATCTCCATGCCTATCGCATGACAGGAAAAGATAATTATGCACGGGTAGCACGCCAGACACTTGATTATGTCTTGAGAGAATTAACTTCTAATGAAGGTGGTTTTTACTCAGCAACAGATGCTGACAGTGAAGGGTTTGAAGGTAAATATTTTGTCTGGCGAATTGATGAAATTAAAGAGATTCTTAATAAAGAAGAGTCGCAGTTGGCAATTGATCTATTCGCCATCACTGAAGAAGGCAATTTTGAAGGACGTAATGTCCTGCACCTGCCGGTTTCATTAACTGATTATGCCCTGAAACATCAATTACCTTACCAAGCATTGACGCAGATAATTGACAGTATCCGCGCCCAACTTCGAGCATATCGTAGTCAACGAATCCCTCCCTTACGTGATGATAAGATTATACTTGCCATGAATGGGATGATGATCTCTACGTTAAGTCTAGCTGCTGATGTTCTTGATAATCCTGCTTACAAAGATGCTGCGATACGTGCCGGACATCTACTTTGGAAAAAACTTTGGCATAACGATGCCTTGTTCAGAATTTATTTTGACGGTAGACATTCTATTCCGGCGAAACTGGATGATTATGCCTATTTTATTCAAGCACTCATGGATTTATATGATGTTGATGGTAAGCCTCTTTGGTTAGAACGTGCTCGCACCCTTGCCGACCTCATGAATACACGCTTTCATGACAGTACAGTAGGTGGGTTCTTTATGTCTGACACGAAGAATTCGTTGTTTACCAATCCCAAAATTTTAAATGACAGCGCCCTGCCTTCTGGTAATTCAGTCGCAATAATTGCATTAGCAAACCTCGCTCTTCGTACAGGAGATCTATCTTACCAGGATAGTGCAAATGAGGCTTTACAAGCAATCGCACCCTCTCCCGGTGAAAATATTTTTTCTTCTGCTTCTTTATACAAAGCTCTGGATTTATTGGTCCATGGTGAAATTGGCAAATACCAATATGGTGCACGTGGTGCAGTCAAGGCAAGCGCAGAAGTAAAAAATATCAAGGGAGATAAATTTATTGTGGTAAAATTACGGCTTGCCGATAATTGGCATATCAATGCTCAGCAGTCCAGGGCTAAAGATATCATCCCGACATCCATTCGTATTGATATGGACTATTCTGCGGCAAAATTAAACAAGATTATTTACCCTGAATCAGTCAGTAAAATATTTAGTTTTATTGATACTCCTTTGCAAGTGTACGAAGGTAATGTCATTCTGCGAGGCTCATTAGATGTTGATAACAGTGCCCGCCTGAATAATATAGTCCCCATAATCATCCGGTTTCAGGCATGTAATGACCAGGTATGCCTGGCACCGGAAAAACTCACACTCAGGGCTTCCTTGCGATAGGAAGCATTAAAGAGATAATGAAATTTCTCCAGTCTTCATTCATAAATTTTTTATTATGCTTCCTTGTCTTAGTCCTGTATGCCTGTGAACAACAGCCTGCACATCAGCAATCTGTCATTTTATCAGGCATTACCATGGGCACGACGTACACTGTCAAGATACACGCTCCCAAGACAAAAACAGATCAAGCTACAATATCAACAGAAATTAATCGTCTCCTTGATGAAATCAATTTTCAGATGTCTACCTACATGGAAACATCTACCCTTTCACTATTTAACCAATCAAGCACTCAAGAATGGGTAGAAATTCCGTTCAACCTCTATACAGTGATCGAGGAGGCGTTGAGAATAAACAAGCTAAGTCATCGTGCTTTTGATATCACCATAGGTCCTGTTGTTAATCTCTGGGGCTTTGGTCCAATAGCGAGGTCTAGCACCATTCCAGATGAATCAACAATCAAAGAAGCGCTTGATAAAGTTGGATCTGAATATATCCATTTACGTAAACAACCTCATGCAATCAAAAAAGATAAACCGAACCTGTATATTGACCTTTCTGCCATCGCAAAAGGCTATGCTGTTGACGTGATTGCCGATTACCTTGATGAGTTGAGTATCAATAACTATATGGTTGAAATTGGTGGTGAAATAAAAACCAAAGGCATAAATCCCGAGAACAAGATTTGGCATATTGGTATTGAAAAGCCTCTGGATGATCAGCGCTCTGTACAAACGGTCATCACCCTGAACAATACGAGTATGGCAACATCAGGTG
>SMVA01326333.1_pt1 | contig 14770 bp, 11 predicted proteins | sample 2456451 | NCBI WGS metagenome assembly SMVA01 (sample SAMN11095933, study PRJNA526329) | marine sediment metagenome | biome: Marine sediment; feature: Surficial sediment; material: Deep marine sediment; isolation source: Hadal surficial sediment | place: Pacific Ocean | collected 2014-05 | depth...
CGACTGACGGGCACGCTTACGTGCTGATAAACTGTTAGCCAAGTTGGTCTCCAAAAATGGTTACAAAAAACAAGCCGGCTAGTATCGTGGTTTTTGCTCTCCGGGTCAATGACCGGAAGGACTTTTTGGTCATGGAATCTTCAAATTGAAACTACTCAAGTCCACTGCCACCGTCAGTGGCGCCACCATTCTCTCCCGAATTCTCGGTTTTGTCCGGGATGTGGTATTGGCCCGCCTGTTTGGTGCAAGTGGTACAACTGACGCCTTTTTTCTCGCATTTCGTATCCCCAACCTGATGCGGCGCATGTTCGCGGAAGGCTCATTCTCACTGGCATTCGTGCCCGTGCTTTCTGAATATCGGGCCAATGGTGATCGCGCTGCGCTGCGTGATCTGATCGACCATGTGACTGGAACACTGGCATCTGTGTTATTGATCATTACCGCCATTGGAATGCTCCTGGCGCCTGCAGTGTTGACCGTGTTTGCCCCTGGCTGGGTGTTGAACGAGCGGCCGGAGTTTGACCTCGCAGCTCAAATGCTGCGAATTACTTTTCCTTATATTTTCCTGATTTCCATGACTGCGCTTGCCGGGGGAATACTCAATACCTGGGAAAAATTCCTGATCCCGGCATTAACCCCGATTTTGCTGAATGTGTCACTGATCGGCTGTGCACTGTTGTTATCACCGGTAATGGATGTCCCGGTCAAAGCATTGGCCTGGGGTGTGTTGCTGGCCGGTGTGGTGCAATTACTGGTGCAAATTCCGGCATTAGCCAGGCTGGGCATGCTCCCTCGGCCACGCTGGAGCTGGAGGCATTCAGGGGTACGGCGAATACTGAAACTGATGGTACCAACGCTGCTGGGTTCATCAGCAGCACAGATCAATATTCTGATTGACAGTGTGATCGCAACATTCCTGGTATCGGGCAGTGTTTCCTGGCTTTACTACTCTGATCGCTTATTGGAATTTCCACTGGGCGTTTTTGGAATTGCTTTGGCCACAGTGATCCTGCCGAACCTGTCCCAAAAACATGCAGAAAACAACAGCGAGGCGTTTTCTGACACCCTGGATTGGGCACTGCGACTGTCGATGATAATCACCTTGCCCGCAACCGTTGGCCTGGTCGTAATGGCCGAGCCAATCCTAATCACATTGTTCCAGTACCAGGCTTTCCAGGCAGATGATGTCGCAATGTCTACGTTGAGTCTGGTGGGCTATGCGATCGGCCTGCCGGCGTTTATTGCGGTAAAGATACTTGCACCCGGATATTTTGCCCGCCAGGATCCAAAGACGCCGGTAAAAATTAGCTTACTGGCAATGCTCGCCAATTTCGTCATGAACCTGATTTTTGTCGGCACCCTGATTTCCTGGGGTTTTGCCGGGCCACACGCTGGTCTGGCACTGGCCAGTTCAGCCGCCGCTTTTCTGAACGCCGGATTGCTTTATCGCGGCTTAAGAAAAAATGGTGCGTACCGGCCGCGCAAGGGTTGGTTAAGGTATAGCGTAATCGTGTTCATGGCCTGCCTGTTGATGGCCGCCATTTTAATAGTCTGGACTCCCGACGGGGAAATCTGGATTGCCCTGACGGCGGTTAATCGTGCCATGGACCTGTTGATTTACATTTTCTTCGGTGCATCAGTTTATGCACTGAGCTGCTGGATTGCCGGGATCCGTCCCCAGCAATTTTCCCGTGGTGCAAGTTGAGGGTCTTTTAGCGGTCAGGACGTTAATAACACTGCGGTTTGAGCCGCTCCCACTGCTATAATTCGATCCTTTTGGAGCCATGCAAACGCCGCTCTGCAAATGAAAGTGATTACAGAAAATACGGTTGGCTCATTGAGTCGCTCCAGCGTTGTCACAGTCGGAAATTTCGATGGCGTGCACCTGGGGCACAAGGCTCTGATTAATCGTTGTATCTCGCTTTCACAGATGGAAGATGATGTGTCAGTGGTGACATTTGAACCATTGCCTCAAACGTATTTTTCACCTACCAGGGCGCTGGCGAGATTGAATGGGCCAGGGCAGAAACTCGGGCTGCTGGAGCAATCAGGCGTAGACCTGGTCTGGATGATGCATTTTAATCAGGAATTGGCAGAGATGAGCGCTAAATCATTCGCCAAAACGGTATTTGCCGACACATTGGCAGCCAGGACAGTTGTGGTTGGAAATGACTTCCGGTTCGGGAAGGAGCGCGAAGGTGACCTGGTCATGCTGAAGAAACTGGGCAGTGATCTTGGTTTTACAGTTTCAGCTGTCGCCGATGTTGAAATCGACCGGATCAGGGTTTCAAGCACAGTGGTGCGGGAGATGCTGGCGAACGGGCATTTTGATCTTGCCCAGAAGTTTCTGGGTTACCGCTTTGTAATGCGCGGTGAAGTTATTCAGGGCTCCCACTTAGGCAGAACACTTGGCTATCCCACTGCCAATCTGAAGCTGGAAGCTGAGCCAAGCCCGCTGTCAGGGGTTTTTGCAGTCAAAACCAGGGTGGGTGAGGGTAAATGGCTTGATGCAATTGCGAGCCTGGGAACCAGGCCGGTAGTTGCTGGTGATGAATTTCTGGTCGAAGTGCATATTTTTGATTTCTCCGGCGATCTCTACGGCAGTCGATTGGAAGTGGATTTCATATCGAAAATCAGGGATGAGGAAAATTTCGATTCGATGGAACAACTGGTTGCTCAAATGAAAAAAGACGAATCAACTGCGAGGGAAATCCTCGGGCAACAAAATAATGATGAGAAGTGATTAGAAAAACCGATGGATTATAAACACACAATCAACCTGCCCAGGACATCGTTTCCGATGAAAGCCAATCTGGCCAACAGGGAACCGGTAATGCTGAAGCAATGGGAAGATACCGGCCTGTATCACCGGATACAGGCAAAAACGGCCGGTCGCCCGGTATTTATCCTCCACGATGGTCCGCCGTACGCCAATGGCGATATTCACATTGGCCATGCAGTGAACAAGATTCTGAAGGACATGGTGGTGAAATCCCGCCAACTGGCAGGCTTTCATTCGCCTTATGTACCGGGCTGGGATTGTCACGGATTACCTATCGAGCACCAGGTAGAGAAAAAGATCGGCAAAGTGGGGCGCAAAGTAGATGCAAAAACCTTCCGCCTGAAATGCCGGGAATACGCAATGCGCCAGATCGATCGCCAGCGTGAGGATTTCAAGCGCCTTGGTGTTTTAGCGGATTGGGAAAACCCATATGCAACCCTGAATTTCAAGTACGAAGCTGACATGGTCCGGGCATTGGCCAAAATCGTTGAGCGCGGGCACGTGACCCAGGGCTCCAAACCTGTGAACTGGTGTTTTGATTGTGGCTCGGCATTGGCTGAAGCTGAAATTGAGTACCAGGACAAGACTTCTCCTTCCATCGATGTGCTGTTTCGAGCACTAGACACAGCAGCATTGCTGGCTGTATTTGCTGTTGACTCGTTTGAAGGTGAAGCCGGCATTCCAATCTGGACCACAACGCCCTGGACACTACCCGCAAACCAGGCAGTGACTGTGCATGCTGAACTGGATTATGTGCTGCTGGGTGGTAGCTGGCAGGGCAGTCGGATGGCCCTGGTGGTCGCAAAAGAACTGGCAGAGTCATTTGTTTCCAGAATTGAACTCTCAGACGTTCAACAGTTAGGTGCTTGCCCTGGTGCGTTGCTAGAACACTTGCAACTCAAGCACCCGTTCTATGCGCGTGTTGTACCGGTGATCCTGGGTGAGCATGTCACCACCGAAACCGGTACCGGCGCCGTTCATACTGCGCCTGGTCATGGTGTAGAAGATTTCCTGGTAGGACGTGAATACGACCTGCCGATCAGCAATCCAGTGGGTGGCGATGGCGTTTTTCTGCCAGAAACTGAACTATTTGCCGGCCAGTTTGTATGGGCTGCCAATGACAATATTATTGAAAAACTCAAGGAAGTGCGGGCGCTGTTGAATCATGAGCCTTTCCAGCACAGCTATCCGCATTGCTGGCGTCACAAATCACCTACAGCTTTTCGGGTGACGCCGCAGTGGTTTATCAGCATGGAACGAGCAGGCTTGCGCCAGGATGCGCTGGAAGCAATCAAGACCGTTCGCTGGGTGCCAGCCTGGGGACAGGACAGGATCAGCAACATGATTGCCGGTCGACCGGACTGGTGTATTTCACGCCAGCGCACCTGGGGTGTTCCGATTACTTTATTTGTTCACAAGTCTACGGGCGAGCTACATCCTGATACGCAGAACCTGATGCACAAAGCTGCCGATGCATTTGAAGCCAATGGTGTGGATTGCTGGTACGAGGACGGGATTTTTGATTCATTGGGGGTTGATGCCCAGTTATATGACCGGGTTGATGACATCCTGGATGTCTGGTTCGACTCTGGTGTCAGCCACCGTTGTGTGCTCGATACACACGAGGCTCTGAAACGGCCAGCTGATATTTATCTTGAGGGCTCGGATCAGCATCGGGGCTGGTTCCATTCTTCATTATTGAGTTCGGTAGCCATGCATGGCGAGGCGCCATACCGGCAGGTACTTACACATGGATTTGCGGTTGATGCTGACGGTAAGAAAATGTCTAAATCAGTGGGTAATGTCGTGGCTCCTCAAAAAGTGATGAATTCGCTTGGCGCGGATGTCTTGCGTCTGTGGGTGGCCTCGGCTGATTACAGCAGGGAGATGACTGTTTCCGATGAGATTCTTCGTCGTGTTTCGGACGGATATCGCAGGATACGCAATACCGCCAGGTTCCTGCTCGGAAACCTGGATGGTTTCGAGACTTCTGATGCCCTGGACACTGAAGACATGCTCCCGATGGACCGTTGGGCTGTAGACCGCGCGCGCTCCCTGCAGGATGAGATCAGTGAAGCCTATGAAAATTACCAGTTCATGACGGTGTATCAAAAGGTTAATAATTATTGTGGCCTTGAACTGAGCGCCGTCTACCTGGATGTGATCAAGGACCGCCTGTACACCATGGCTACGGATAGTCACGGCAGGAAATCGGCCCAAACAGCTATGTATCTCATTCTCGAGGCACTGGTGCGATGGGTAGCACCAATACTCAGTTTTACCGCAGAAGAAATTTGGACCCTGATGCCAGGCAAGCGTGAAGAAAGTGTGTTTATGGCGACCTGGTTTGACGGCCTGGCTGAATACAATGAAAAGCCATATGACCGCGTGTTTTGGGTGCAAACACGGGCATTGATCAATGAAGTCAATTCCGCCATCGAGCGCGCAAGGGCAGAAAATATTGTTGGTGGCTCTCTTGAGGCTGTGGTCTATATCAAGCCGGGTAACGATGTGAATCGTACGTTTCTGGAAACCTGGGAATCAGAGCTTCGTTTTCCATTGATTGTTTCAGAGGCGCATATAACAACCACGGGCGATGAAATTCCTGGTCATCATTTTGAAGGTGACGGGTACCAAATTTGGGTGAGTAAGAGCAGCAATGTAAAATGCGTGCGGTGCTGGCATCAAGTTGCCAGCGTCGGGCAATCAGAGCAGCACCCTGAATTGTGCGGACGCTGCATCACCAATGTCGATGGGGCCGGCGAGAAAAGGCGGATTGCCTGAATGAATAAAAACCTGGTGAATGACAACAAGGTAAGCCGGCGCCCGGTCCCTGCATTAGTAAAATCCCTGTTCTGGTTGGGTCTTGCTGCCGTGGTGATATTTTTGGATATCGAAACCAAGCAATGGGCCAGCGAAAACCTGACCCTGTACCGCCCAAGCCATATCAGTTCGTGGTTGAATTTGACCCTGGCACATAATTACGGCGCGGCTTTTAGCATGCTGGCCGATGCGGGCGGTTGGCAGCGGTGGTTTTTCACCGTCCTGGCCAGTATTGTTACTGTCGTGCTGCTGGTATGGTTATTCAGGCTCAAACAAGATGAATGGCGTACCGGCTTGTCGCTGGGCCTGATTATTGGTGGCGCAGTGGGTAACCTGATAGATCGTATAGAATTGGGATATGTGGTGGATTTCATTGATGTGTATTATAAAAATCATCATTGGCCCGCATTCAATATTGCAGATGCTGCAATTACCTGCGGCATTATCATCATGCTGGTGGATGCATTGATGCTGAGCTTCAAAAAAACGGATCCCGAAAGCGCGCAAGGGGAGGCTGGCGAATGAACCTCCTGCTTGCCAATCCACGGGGCTTTTGCGCTGGTGTAGACCGGGCAATTGAAATTGTCGAGCGCGCATTGGAGTTATTCGGTGCGCCCATTTACGTCCGTCACGAGGTTGTTCATAACCGTTTTGTTGTAGACCGCCTGGCATCCCAGGGCGCCGTATTCGTTGATGAACTGGATGATGTCCCGGATGGCGGTACGGTTGTGTTCAGCGCACATGGTGTTTCGCAGCAAGTTCGCCTGGCAGGTAATTCGCGTGATTTGAAGGTCTTCGACGCCACCTGCCCACTGGTGACCAAGGTGCACATGGAAGTTACCCGTCATTGCAAATCAGGTATGGACGTCATCCTGATCGGTCACGCCGGTCATCCGGAAGTTGAAGGCACCATGGGCCAATGGCTGCAAAAACCACCGCGTGGCAACAGGATATTCCTGGTCGAGTGCCTTGAGGATGTCACTGGCTTGCAGGTAGGGTTTCCGGAACACCTGGCATTCGTTACACAAACCACACTTTCAGTGGATGATACCAGTGAAATTATTGATGCCCTGCAGCATCGGTTCCCGGGCATTATTGGTCCCAAGCACGACGATATTTGTTATGCCACGCAAAATCGCCAGGATGCAGTCAGATCAGTTGCCCAACAGGCGGAATTATTGCTGGTTGTAGGCTCCGTCAATAGCTCAAACTCGAACCGGCTTCGGGAATTGGCGGAAAAGCAGGGAGTTCCCGCGTACTTGATAGATGGGGCTTCTGACATCAAAGAGGAGTGGTTGGCAGGCATCAAGACTGTGGGTCTTACCGCCGGTGCCTCGGCCCCGGAAAGCCTGGTTCGGGGTGTGGTCGACCGATTACGCGAGTATGGCGCCGGGAAGCCCATTGAGGTTGATGGTATTCATGAAAATATGGAATTTGCCTTACCCAAAGAACTCCGACTGGAAATTCGAAATTAGTTCAGCAGAATAATTTCTAGCGGCTGGACCAGCACTTTCCAACATCCGCGTTATTGTTACCGACTTCCCTGTACCCACCCTGATCGAGCATCAGTGCACCGCATGAATCCTTTAATTGTCCTTGAATTGGCATTGCGATGACTTTAAATGAATTGGCAGAGCTTAATTCCAGAGCCTGATATTGGTAGCGGTAATACTGATTGGGAAAGGGCAGGCAGGTGGCAGTGTTATACATGCCCACTTCAGCCCGCATACGTTCCTGGCAGGCGGCAACCTGCAAGAGTTCTGTAATCGCAATGGTGCGCTGAGATCGTAAGCTAAAGTTTCGAAATGCAGGTGTGGCCAATGTCAGAAGAATGGCGATTATCGCAATCACAATCATCAACTCAATGAGTGAGAAGCCATGTGTGGACTTCAATTTCAATGTATTTGCCGCCAGGCGAGGCGACCACAAGGGATTGTGTCATCAACTGCCAGGCAGAAGCCTGCTTGATCCAGGGCCGCTGGAAATGCATCGCGAAGCGACACATCGCCCCATGGCCTGGCAATGATACTTTCAGAAACTATGAATAAGGCCCCATGGCCTGAAGAAGCCCTGGCCAATATCCGGTAATAAGTAATTTCAGAAATTTTGTCGTCATTGGGTAGTGCCGGTTCAGAATATGCCTCTTTTATCAGCCAGTAATTGTCGGGATAGGTTTCCACCAGAGCCTGATCGAGAATGATTCCGGTCTGTGGATCCTTGCCGGTCGGGTGTGCATTTTTCTCCCACCAGGCCAGGTTGTGAAGCGCTGCATCATCATTAAATGACCGTTTCTGATGCACAATTTCCGAGCTCAAACAGGAATCTGAGCAGACGCCCGGTTTCTCTGTTCCTTCGAGCCCAAAAAGCCAGTCTTCAGCCCAGTCAAGCGTGATATCTGCTGACTGTGAGGATTGTGAACCGATAATTTGATTACTGGACATTCGTGCCTGCAGCACCTGGTCAGATGCTGCCGCCAGACCTAGAAGTGTGAGCGCAAACAACATCAGCAGACAAAGCACCAGGACTGTGCCTTTACTGTTCATTTACGCCGGCCCTTAATCGTGAATATCGACTGGAACTTCTTTCTCAGGCGGCCATCACTGGATGAATTGATGACGGTATCCAAAACCTGAATACTTCCTCCGGATGTTTGGGTTACAGGGCTGGGGGAGGCAACAACTATGGCCAGTTGCACTGCAATAATGTTTGATTCATCAAGCCAGTGGCCGGCCGGCACCCACCGGTCAGCATTGCCGTCTGCGTCTGTGTCTTCGGCATACAGAGCCTGTAAGGCTTCAGTATTTTCTACCAGGCCAAGCTTATTGATCTGGGTAGTGAGTTGTCCGGAGTCCGGACCGTAACGGCATGTCTGTGCAAGGTTTTTGCCGGTGTTTATCACAAATGAGGACTCCCTTAAATGGAATGCAGAAATACCCTCGGCATCAAGCACCGGATTGAGGTTGTCGTAGCAGTTTCGATTGCTCCATCTGCGAATCAGCAATTTGTCGCTTTTGATACTGACCGCGTCATTTGAATCAATCGTCTTGTTGATATTGTTGAACCAGGGTTCCTTTACATAGCCGGCAGCTTCAATTTCCCTTTGCATGGTATGCAGGGCAAATCGTGCATTTTCCTGCAATGCACCCAGGTTTTGCTGAAGTTGATAGCTACTGCCCGCTGCAATGACCAGTTGCGTAATGGCGGTCATCAGGAATGCTGCAATACTCAATCCGATCAACAGTTCGATCAGTGTGAAGCCATAAGGTGGGCGCCGGAGTATATTCACCGGATAATTTTCACGACCCTGGCATCGGATGCTTTAAATTTAGCCCCTGCCTGCCAAAATACCTTTACCACCAGCAGAGCGTTACCGTCACACTCTGGCGTTTTAGGGGTTCCATCAAACGGGCTGCTGTCTTTGCAGACAACACCAAAACCCTTTGGAAGAAGATCAGCAACATCGCGGTGCCAGGCATTCAGGCTTGACTGCAGAAATTGCTGAGCCGTGCAGTTGCTGTACTCATTACAGTTTGAAACGATAGCGGGTGGCGAATTTAGAAGTGCTTTGCGGGCAGTAGGTGAAATCTCTGATAGGGTCAACATGCTGTCTGCCAGCATTGAAGCGGTCGTCTCATAGGAGGAATGGGCCGTTCCAGACACCGATGTGTACAGCAGGGCGGCAAGTCCGGCCAGGCCGGAGCTCATGATGGCTCCAGCTACCAGCACTTCGAGCAAACTGAAGCCCTTTTGCAGCTTGAACTTGTGACTGATTATTCCTGCTTTCACCTTGGTCGTGCCTTGATAATTGACGGACTACCAGTTTGAAAATTAGACAAAGAAGACGCAATCGCAAATCATCAACTCCTGCTAAGGATAAAGGCCTCAAACGATGTAGGAATTCTTCAAATCACCAACAATTTTCAGGTGTTGTTAGACAAGGACAATTTGCATATAATTTGCGCCCTTCAAGTGCCGACATAGCTCAGTTGGTAGAGCGGTACATTCGTAATGTATAGGTCAGAGGTTCGATTCCTCTTGTCGGCACCATAAAATCAATAAGTTACATCAATTATATTTTGATTGATATCTTTCGTAAATCCCTGGTATATCCAAAGAAATAGAAAGCGTTAACAATTCCCATTAATAATCAATAAACATGTGGTTTTATAGATGTTGTAAGTTGTCGGTACAAAATCTTATGAAAACACTGTCCTCATGCTGGAAGTTGTTTTCTTGCGAAATTACTTCAGCTTTCTCGTTGTAATCCCTTATGCAGTAACCATTCCCGCCTATATAGGGGCGGGCTAGGGAAGCTCCTCCCCTATGTGGAATAGATCAAAGTCTAACTTCAACCCACCTTTACCAAATGTCTAATATCTGCTTAAAACCATCCATGCTTTTGATTGATAAAAGAAGGCATAAAAAGCATTGAACCAAAAGATACGAATCAATAAGAATCTATACTTGTTTATGGAAGCATTTAGATGAAATATTCTGGTTAAAGACGCGCCCCTCAATACCCATTGTAACGGCAGACAGGCTCCGTATGACGCGTTTCCCGGTTTAGCAAGACTCGATCTTTCGGTAAGGAGTTATGCGATCCAGGAGAAGCTGAGAGGGCAGGAATGAGCTTCAGAATAAGGTCCGCTTTCGGCTGCGGTCTCAGGTGAAAGATCTTCGATAGATTGCGCGGGGATATACCTGAACTGGCAAAGGCGATCGTAATATTTAACGCAAGCCGTTTCATTTTCTACTCCGTAGAGCAGGGCCAAGCAAATGCTAATGCACCCATAACGACTAATGTCCCTCCAGCGTGTCTGGCTTCTGGTTTTTCTCGAAGGCTTTTTTCGACTACATCTTTCACCTGCTCAAAGGTAACACTAGGAAGGCAATACCATTTGTCGAAATCTTGCAGTTTACTGAAGAGAGAGTGAGCGTCCATTACTGCCTTGATGTAGGAAGTTGCTCCTGTGCAATCCCCAAACGTGTGCGGCTAAGCTAAGCAGTCCGTTATGGGGATCAAGCGCTGGCACGTAGTTTGGTGACGCTGGAAAATATCTGTATCATCCATTATCTTGCCGGAAAAACCCGATTGAGGTTCTGCGGTACTATTGGGTTAAATTTCTCAATACCAAGTCACCCTTTGAAAAATAATTTCAAAATGTTCGTCATTCAGATCCTGGCCGGTTTGCTGTCTGTGTTATTGATTATGCCTGCCGGTGCGCAAGATCTGGAACTGACAAAGGCTGAACAGACCTGGATCGAAGAACACCCGGTCATTCGTGTTCACAACGAAATGGACTGGCCGCCGTTCAATTTCAACCGGGGCGATCAGGCCATGGGTTTCTCGGTGGACTACATGAATCTGGTGGCCGCCAGGGCTGGGCTGCAACTGGAATACGTCAGCGGTCCGTCCTGGAACGAATTCGTGGAGATGATACAGTCCGAAGAACTGGACGTGATCATCAACATGACGCCCACGCCCAATCGGCAGTCTTTCATCCAATTCACCACGACCTACGCGGAGGCTCCGGCCGTGGTGATGACCGCGATTACGGCGCCGCCCATCCAGTCCATGGCTGACCTTCGGGGCAAGAAGGTGGCGGTCGCCGAGGGGTTTTACCATCAGGAGTTTCTTGAGCGCAACTACCCCGACGTTGAACTGGTGCTTGAAACGGACGTCCTGGGCGCTCTCTACGCGGTGCTCGAAGGGAGCGCCGACGCCATGTTTTCGAGTTTACCGTCCACTCAGTCATTGATGGACAAGCAATCGCTTACCGGATTGCAGATCGCTCACATCACCCGGGAGGCGGGTGCGGCGTCCAAACTCGCACTGGGCATTCGCCACGATTGGCCGGTCCTGCGGGACATCCTGCAAAAGGCCATGGACACCCTGGGCGATGAGCAGATTGCCCCGCTTCGACGCAAATGGCTTGCTTTCGAAAAGCCAACGGTACAGGCGGAGTCGGAATTGAAGCTGACAGCGGAGCAGCTGGCGTGGATCGCCGAAAACCCCATCATTCGTGTTCACAACGAAACCGACTGGCCTCCTTTCAACTTCAATGAAGACGGGCGGCCGACCGGATTCAGTGTGGAGTACATGAACCTGGTGGCAGCCCGTGCCGGGTTGCAGGTGGAGTATGTCACCGGCCCTACTTTTGATGAATTTCTGGGCCTGATGCGCTCAGGTGATCTGGATGCGATGATCAATGTCATGTCGACACCCGAGCGCCAGGTCTACATGAATTTCACCACTCCTTTTTTTGAAACAGCCACTGGCGTATTTACCCGCGAAGACGACACGCAAATCAACGCCATGGATGATCTGCGAGACAAACGGGTTGCGGTTCCGGCAGGGTTTTTTCATCAGGGTTACATGGAGCGAAATTATCCCAACGTTGAATTGGTCCTGGAGGACGATGTGGTCAGTTGCCTTTACGCCGTGCTGGAAAGACGCGCCGACGCAACCATTGCCACCTTCGCATCCATGAACTACCTGATCAACAAACGAGCGCTGACCGGCTTGCAGCTCGCTTTTGTTCCAAAAGATCCGAGGCTGGTCTTACCTAACGCCATCACCGTGCGCAAGGATTGGCCCGTATTACGCGACATTCTGCAGAAATCCATGGATGGCCTGAACCCAACCCAGGTCGATACATTGCGTCAACTATGGCTCGGTACCGGCCAGCAGGGAGCAACCGCAGAGCGCGACCGGACCCTGGTATTCGCATTGCTCGCCCTGTTGGCGCTGGTCATTGTTTTGTTGATTGTCCAGAGTCTCCGCAAGTCGGAAAGGGGGGCCAGGATATGGACCGAGCTGTTCAAGCACGATTGGCCATACCTGACTGGTGCAGTGGTTGTGGTCCTAATGGTTGCAGCTGGCGCCTGGTGGAACCAGATGCGCATCGAAACACAAACCCGGAGTGAAGTCGGCAATGCGCTGTCCGCTGTCCTGCTGGCAACCAGCGAGGCAGTTGATCACTGGTTCGCTCAGATGGGGCAGGAAGTCCGCATTTGGGCCAATCAGGACAACGTTCAGGCACTGATGATACAGCTCGCGTTAAATAACTCTTTCGCTGCTCGCGATTCTCTGACGGAATCAATGTCCAGGGAGTGGCTGGACGAGGGTGGGGTTGAACTCGATAAGCTGCTGAGTCCACTGATTGACGAACGGGGGTACCAAGGCTACATGGTAGTGACTATTGATGGTGAGTTGCTGGCCAGCAGTGCCGGCGGCCGCGGCCGTGCGGAAATCACAACGGCCTTCCTTCGGCGACTGCAGCGAGATCCCAAACTGACGGCCATCAACCTGCCGAGATTGAGTCAGGGCAGACAGCATCCCGATATGCTCGCGGGTGCCGCCATAGTCGATGAGGATGGCTCCATAGTCGCCGTACTGGTTCTCGAAATCGACCCCGAACAGGATTTCACCCAGATCCTCCAGCGCGGCCGGATCGGTGAAAGTGGGGAGAGCTACGCCTTCAATGACCGGGGGCTATTGATCAGCGAGAGCCGATTCGACGACAACCTGCGTGAGATCGGGCTGATTACCGCCGAGCAGCGCGGAATTCTCAATATCAGCATCCGCGACCCGGGCGGCAATCTGTTGGAGGGGTTCGATACCTCTCAGGAAAATCAGGAATTCACCCTTATGGCGGACAGCGCGCTGGCCGGCCGCTCCGGCCTGAATCTTGATGGCTACCGCGACTACCGCGGTGTGACAGTGATCGGCGCCTGGATGTGGGACGATCGCAACCGCTTTGGAATGGCCACCGAGATGGATGTAGCAGAAGCCTACGAACCCCTGCAGCGTCAACGCCAGATGACCACGATCTCGACCGCTCTCACTTCTGCACTGATTCTGATCATGACAGTGCTTTTCCTGAGGAACCGCCGGGAAATGGCGATTGCCAACGAAGGACTCAAGGACCTGGTGCAACAGGTGGAGGCTCGTTCGGTGGAAGCGGTGCTGCTGCACAAGGTGACCGAATTGGCCGCCGAATCCGCGTCAACCAGTCAAACGCTGCAAGACGTGACTGACCTGATCTGCGAAATGACCAAATGGCCCATTGGCCACGTCTACCTACCCGACCCGGAGCAACCTGATCTGCTGAAACCGACTGAAATCTGGCATTTGCCAGAGGGCGCGGATTTCCAGGCATTCGAGCACGCCACGCGCCACACCGATTTCAAGTCCGGTGTGGGTCTGCCGGGAAGAGTGCTCGAATCCGGTGAGCCCACCTGGATCGAAAATGTTCAGAAGGACGACAACTTTCCGCGACAGGAAGCCGCCCGGGAGGCCAATATCAGAGCAGCGATCGGTATGCCCGTTCGGGTGCAGGACCGGACCGTGGCGGTGATGGAGTTCTTTACCACGGAGGAGTTGCCCAGGGACGAGAACCTGCTGCTGCTGTTTGCCAACATCAGTGATCAACTTGGACGGGTGTTTGAACGAATCCTATTCCAGCACTTCGTCGAGGAGCGCAACAAGGAATTGGAGGGCGTGAGCAACATCATTCTTCGCTGGCGGTCGGACGGAACCATCGTGTCAATAAATCGCTATGGGCTGGAATTGTTCGGCTTCACCGAGGAAGAGCTCATCGGTAAAAGAATGTCAGGCACCATTGTTGAGTTTGACGAGGAAAGGAGCGAGAGTGTTCGACAAACGGTCGAGCAACTGGCTGAAAACCCCGAAATTCTTGACGACATGGTGGTTCAGAATCTGCGAAAGGACGGCACTCTGCTGTGGATCGCCTGGTCGAATAAGGCAGTAATGGATGAAAACGGAAAATTCAAGGAGGTGCTGGCGGTCGGCCACGACCTGACCAAAATAAAGATGCTCGAAGCCAGTTTGAATGACGCCAAGGAAACCGCCGAGGCAGCGACCAAGGCAAAAGGTGACTTCCTGGCCAATATGAGCCACGAGATCCGCACTCCCATGAACTCCATCATGGGCTTGAGTGATTTGTGCCTGAGAACCAAACTCAACCCCAAACAGCAGGATTATCTGGACAAAATCTATGGATCAGCAGAATCTCTGCTCGGCATCATCAACGACATTCTGGATTTTTCGAAAATCGAGGCTGGCAAGCTCTCCATAGAGGCCATCGATTTCGAGATTGACCAGGTGCTTAAAAACCTGGCAACCGTGTCCAATGTAAAAAC
>SMVA01227096.1_pt1 | contig 14767 bp, 10 predicted proteins | sample 2456451 | NCBI WGS metagenome assembly SMVA01 (sample SAMN11095933, study PRJNA526329) | marine sediment metagenome | biome: Marine sediment; feature: Surficial sediment; material: Deep marine sediment; isolation source: Hadal surficial sediment | place: Pacific Ocean | collected 2014-05 | depth...
GAATACGACGCTTCAGTTGAAGAAGCGCTCTGCTTTGGCTGGGTTGACAGCATCATCAAAAAAATCGATGCTGAAAAGTATGCACGGAAATTCACACCGAGGAAGTCCGGAAGTCTCTGGTCCGATTCAAATAAGGAGCGAGTGAATAAAATGATTGCAGAGGGTCGCATGACTGAGTCCGGTCTCGCACGAATAGAAGAGGCCAAACAGAGTGGCCTTTGGCAGAAGTCTCCCCGTGCAGATATTTCATTTGAGATCCCCGAGGAATTTGAGCGCGCTTTGCAGCAGAATAAAGAAGCACGGGATTTTTTTCAGCAATTGGCGCCAAGTTATCAAAAGCATTACATCGGTTGGATTGTAGTTGCCAAGCGACCGGAAACCAGAGAGAAGCGAATCAAAGAATCCATTGCGTTGTTGACAAAGGGTGAAAAACTTGGTTTGAAATAAGATTGTTACTTCTTAGATGGCTATATCCTCCTTCCTCACCTCTGCTTGGGAAGGAATTGTTTTCGAACCGACAAGATGGTTAGTCTTCCCACACAAAAGAATTTGAAGTCAACAGGAAAGTCAAAACCAGGAACAACATGAGAAAAAGAACCGACATCAAACTTACGACTGCCGGGAATGCCGCGGGCTCAACCTTAGTTGTATCGAATGGCCCATCCGCCAGTAACTGGATTGCCAAACCTTGAATCAGCGGCCAGTTCTCGAATGTCAAAAACAGCAGCACTAACCCCAGAAGCGCGCCAGCTGCAATTTGGAAAATCACCAGTGGACGTAAAGCTTTTCGTTGTGCCTCTTGTTTTTCCCTGAATTGAGCTTTCAGCCAGATAAGACCGTATGCCGCCGGGTTTGCTTCTTTTTCGGTTTCCCGGGCAAATGATTTCAGCCAGCTCCAAACCTTTGCCTCTTCCTGACAAATGGCACAAGATTCGAAATGAGAGCGAGTCTCATTATCCCATTTTCCGGTTTTAACTGCTTCGAGTACGACATCTTGATTTTTGCAAATCATACTAACACCTCTGCATCGATTCCTTTTTTACTTAAAATTTTCGCTAATTTCTTACGGGCACGAAATAGAGCGACTCGTACACCTTTTTCCTTCAAACCAAGAATCTCACCAATGCTGCGATGCGAATGTTCTTCAACATAGGCCAGCCAAAGCAGGGCGCGTTCTTGCGGTTTCAATTCGCTGAACACGCCCGCCATGTCCGTTTGTAAACCAACCGCTTCGTCAAGGTTCTCCAGTTTACCGTTCTTCTTTTCTGCAAATTTAAGCCGCCATTTTTCATGAACTTTCACTCGTTTCCAGCGGTCGTGATTCAGGCGTGTGGCAATGGTATACAAATAAGATCGCGTTTGCGATTCGCCGGTATTCCGGGGGGGCTTTTGCAGAAAACGCAAGTAACTTTCCTAAAGCAGCTAAATGAGCATCACCACAAATGCGATAAATGTACGCCCACAATGGCTTTGAAGTCCGGGCGTAAAACGCTTTAAAGTTGGTTTGATCCATATAGATCGTTCGACTCAGTCCCGGTTTTGACTGTTTGGGGCTTCCAAATAATCTTGATCGAACAAGCCCCACTTCCGGCCCAGGAAATACGAAAAAGCGGCAGCGGCAAACAAACCTATGGCCATTGCCGGCAGAAAGATAGCAGGAAAAATAAGGTCGTCCTCTACTTTCCAGGCGATTATCATCGCACCAAAACCCATAAAAAGCATCAGAAAACCGGCACTAACTGTCACAAGGATCGGCACCTTGCTCCCCTTGCCGGAGGTGGTCAGCGTATTCAAGGCAGCCAAACCTCTGTCACTTTGCAAAAACTCCATCAACTGTTTTTCGTCGCCGAACTTGTCGATTATTTTGTTAAAACGCTCGGTTTTTGCTTGTATTGCGGCTTTGAATCTTTGATTTCGCAGATAATTAAACCATCCAATCAATCCGAAAATCCCGACGACTACGGAAGCATTAAAAAACCAAAACATAAGGGTCTCCTTTATAAGATAATTTCCTATTTTTAGTAGTAGAAAACAACTCTTTTTACTTTTCGATTTTCATTAAGAATTGAAACCGCCGTATTTCGCTGGCTCTCTTCCTCAGATATTTGAAAGTGAACGGGTGTTTCAATGTCTTCCGGGAAGAACTTATTTTCGTCGAGCGGGAACAATTCAAATTTGCCGATACTGGTGGTCATGATGAGGGATTTTTCCCCGGCTCCAATTTCTAATTTACCTAAAAAACGGTGACGATAACTTCCAAGGTACTTGTTTAAGATTTCACTTTTCACCTTAACTGATTTTGGCTGGCGTCTTAGTGGCGGTTTGTGATCAACGAGACTTGGTTTAGCTTTTGGCGCACCTTCCTTTGCTTCCAAGATCAAACTGAGAAGGTTCATGATGTTTCCATGGCGCACATTGTTGTTATCATAACTATTGACTACGTGCACAAAAACCAGGTTTGCATCCGGCAACACACAAATTCTTTGCCCGCCGCTGCCGCTTGCAAAATACATTCGCTGACCTTTTAGCTCAGAAACCCACCACAGATAGCCGTAACTACCCCGTTCGCTGAATCTTCCGAGCTCCGTTGAAAAAGGTTTTGTGCTTTCGACGACCCATTTTTCAGGAATAATCTGCTTGCCGTTCCAACGACCCTTGTTGAGAAAGAGCAGACCGAATCGGGCCATATCGCGCGCCGTCATTCTAAAGAGATAGGCGGGATGTTTGGATTTATCTTCTAATCGATAGTGAGTAAATCGAAGCGCAAAATCTTCCATTTGGATCTGATCTGCGACATCCTCTTTGAAAGCATCAAATACGCCTTTTTCGGTTTCTTGTTCAAAAATAGTTGCCAGCGTATTAAAATCCCAGTTGTTGTAGTACCAAAAAGTGCCCGGCTTGTGACTGCCGCGCTGAGGAAGGTTTTTTTCCATACCTCTGGTCGAATGAGCCGCGGGGTGATAAATTCCTGATCTAGCTGTCAACAGGTCGATGACCTTCGCTTGTTTCTCCTGCGCGGTCAGAGTTTGTACATCATCAATTTTTAAATCAGCCAGCGTTGCGTTCAAGTTTATTTTCTCTTTTCCAACATAAACTCCGTAAAGAGCGCTCATAAAACTTTTGCGAATGGAAGCACATCGAAATCTTCGTGTGGTCTCGCCCCACGAAACCAGTACCCGGCCGTTATGAATGACCAAAACTCCTGCGGCTTCGCTTTGTTCAAAATCCTGCTTTGCAAGTTTAAGCTTTTTAGCTGAAAACCCGGCTTCCTCTGCAACAGCATACTGCTGCCAGTTTTTACCAGGGAAGTCTGCTGCCTGTCCCGGGGAGTGATTTAGGAAAAGTAAGATTATACTTAGTAAAAGAACTCTTGTTTTGAATATCATATAACCTCCCATTTAGTTTTAAATCGCCTGAAATGAATCGCTATTTGCCTATTAGACGATTAAAGGGGTGGGATGGTTAACTGGAGAAAAGATGAAGGTGGTAGAGTTATTGTAAAAAAAAGTAGGACTAAATTTCAAAAGTAGAAAAAGAACAGCCGTTTCGGTAAGAGTCCTGGTCCATTTCAATCATTTTTTCAAGATTAATACTTTGAAAAAAAGAAAACAAGTTTTCATTGATTCCATGAATGGCAAATCGCCGTCCCTGTTCAGCCAAACGTTTGTGAAGCACAATCAGTTTTCCCAGCCCGGAGCTGCTCATATTTAAAAGGAAACTGAAATCAAAAACGACGTTTGGCTCGGCGGTATTCCTTGAGACTTCGTCGATCATTTTTTTGAAAAATTCCTGTTCGGGTTCCATCAGTTGACCGGATACCTTGACGAGGAGGGTCTCGTTTGATTTGCCAATTTTAATCTCCATGATTTAGAATATCGGCAAAGTTTACGCCCCCTTTAATTCGTTCCCCTGAAGGAGGTTCTCAAATAAATCACCGCAGCAGTCTCTCCCGTGCTTGTAACCCCCGCAAAGTAAAAAACTGCAAGAGCACCGCTAAAACCATAATCGTAATTCGGTTCTGCCACATCCACAGGTACCAGGTGCCGGGGTCGATGTTATGTGGAATATCATAGTAGTTAAAAAAAAGCGGATAACGGGTATCTTGGAGAGCGCTAAAAAACATTATGTTCAGCAAAAGAAACAAAATGGTTACCATTGCTGCTGCAAACCCGCTTCTGAATTTCACTGAAAGATAGAGAGTTACCGCACCGGTAAAAAAGCCCGGCACAAAGCTGTTCATCGCCATGGTTAAAATCGGCAGGTCTGAAAATGTGAAAAATGTCAGGCAACTGAGGCTAAAGGCAACTAGAAGTAAAATAAGATTCAAGGTTCCAACGCGGAGTAACCAGACCTTATATCTTGAACCGGCGGTAGTAAACAAAACCTCGAGGGTACGGTTCTCCTTCTCGCTGGAAATAAGCTGCATATTCAGATAGAGAGCCAGTCCACAAAGGGGCCATTGCAGAAACCATAAAAGATCTTCCAGCTCCATCCTTTCATGAATTTCTTCAAAATAGTTTGTAAAATAAATAGTGATAAAGTACCCCAGAACCACTGCCATGGCCCAGGTAAATTTTTTAGAAAAAATGATTTGGACTTGAGAACGGAAAATTTCCCAGGTAACTTTGAGCTGGTTCTTTTTTGTTAACCCTGAAAAGCTTTGGTAAATGGTTGTGTTTTTTGCGAGTAGATTTAGTGTATCTTTGGGATTCATAAGAAGTAACCAGAATTTAGGAGTCAGAAAACAGAAGAAAGAATTCAGGAGCCAGAAGACAGGATACCTTTAGAGTAACCGCCAAGTAGTTTGCCAACTTCTTCAACTAATTTCATTAAATCTGTCGAATCTGCGTATCTGAGATCTCTTGCCAAAATTAAGTAATACCGCGCTTCTTCCAATGAGCCTTGAGCTATGTTCAAAAACCTCAATTTGTCGCGTTTGCCCTTTTTCTTGAATCCTTCAGCAATGTTTGCTGGCACTGAAACCGCAGATCTGCGCAATTGCGACGTCAGACTGTAAGTTTCAGATTTGGGAAAATTCTCTGAAAACTTATAAATTGCCAGGACCAAATTATGTGCTTTCTGCCAAACAATCAAATCCTGAAAATTTTTAGCAGGCTCCCTCATTCCAACTTCCTCAATTCTGCCTCCTGTCTCCTGAATTCTGACTACTTAACAAATAAACATACGCATCTTCCAGCGATGGCTCAACAGGCTTGGCATCTAAACCGCTGATCGCCATTTCACTCAAAAACCGAATCCGAATGTTTCCATTTACTTTACTGTGCTGGACCACCCGGACTTTTTTCTGCCATTTGCGGAACTCATCATCGGGAATAATGGCTTCGAAAACCTTGCCTTTTGCCCGTTCCTGCATTTCCTCCGGTGAGCCGCGGTATTGCACTCTGCCTTTATCCAGCACCACCAAATCGTGACAGGTGCTTGAAATATCCTCGACAATGTGGGTACTGAAAATAACGATACGTTCCTTCGCTAATTCAGATAAAAGATTTCTGAACCGGATGCGTTCGCGCGGGTCAAGGCCGGCGGTCGGTTCGTCCACCACGATGATTTGCGGCAAATGCAGCAGGGTCTGGGCAATGCCGACCCGCTGTTTCATACCGCCGGAAAAAGTTTTGACTTTATCATTTCGCCGGTCCCACAGGCCAACACTTTTGATAATATTTTCAATCAGCTCCTTTCGGCCTTTAGGTTCATAAATACTGTTGTTCAAGGCATGATAATTTAGATATTCGAGCGGGGTCATGTTTTCATAAAGTCCGAAATCCTGTGGCAGGTAGCCGATTGCACCGTGAAAAGTTGCCCTGTGCTCTGACAGTTTGAGATCATTAATTTTAATGCTGCCTCGATTCTCTTCCAAAACGCCGACTAGAATCCGCATCAAGGTGGTTTTCCCCGCCCCGTTTGGTCCAAGCAGCCCGAACATGCCTTTACCTATTTCCAGATCGACACTGTGCAAAGCCACCACCTGATTTTTCGGCGGCCGAAGCACCGGAATATTCCGGGCTATCGTATAGGATCCTCGTTTAATTTTCCTGAATTTGCCTTTCGGCTGCTCGGGGTCGATTTCACCTTTTTCGATTTTGCGGGCAATCCGGTTAAACCCGGCCAAAACGACTGTAATAATGAATATAGTGATAAGCAGGCCGGTCGAGCCAACCCGAATAAACAGATAACCCAGGAACAACAGGACAAAAAGAACCGTGCCTTTGCGTGGGAAATTCAGCGGTGTGACTTGTTCACTCGAAGTTGACTTTTGCGGTTTTTGTTTAGGTGTCCTTCTAAATACTTTTTTGAATAAAAATACCAGCCAACCGATCGTCACTAAATAAAGTAATCTGCCAATTCTCGAAAGCCATCTAGGAACCGTCAGTTCAAAATTTGGCGCTTTACCGCCGACGATTCTCCAGCGATACCAAAGTTCCCGAACGCCAAAAATCCATGTTAAGGTTAACAAACTGAGAAGAGTCAGCCAAAAGCCGCTATTAAAAAAGATGTGCAAGTAGACCAGCAGAGCGCCCAGGGCCGCCAGCCAAATGGCGGATTGTTGCAAGCTTTGTTTCTCCCAGGGGAGACAGCCGTCATCAACAATCTTGGCCCAACGGCGCGCCTGCTTGCGCCATTCTCGTCTAAATCGGCCGGGAGCGCCGTAGATTTTAGTGAGATTCTTAATGCGAATCGTCAGAGTTTTTTCAGCCAAACGCTGCTTCTCTTGTCTGATAATAAAAAATTGCTTAATGCCGTAAACGAAACCAAGAAGCCCGAACCATACTGGTAAAACTATGATGGAAGTATAAAGAACGCTTCGATAATTATTCTGAAACCAGAAGACCAGCACGCCTGCAACGATTGTCCCGCCGCCGATATTGACTAGACCGATTTTTTTCAACCAGGCTTTAATTTGCTCAAGCGCGACATAGAGCACCGGAATAAAAATCAGCGTCGCGACTGAAGAGACCAGCAAGCCGCCAAGAACCGTTATTGCGAACGGCGGCCAGAGTTCAAACTCCGTCCCTTGTTTCAGTGAAAGAGGAAAAAGGCCAAGCATAGTGGTTGCAGAGGTCATGATAATCGGCCGAACCCGGCTTTGGCCTGCGGTAATAACGGCCCGTTGCCAGCGGTAGCCGTGGCGATTTCTTAGAATAGCTATTTTATCTAACAAAATGATGCCATTGTTAACCACAATTCCGAGAAGCACGATCAAACCAAGCAAAGCCATCGGCGCCCCCTGACCCAGGGACAGCGGTGTTCCACTCAAAGCCAAGGCAAACAAAGCTCCGACGATGGCAGTCGGTACGGTGCCCAAAATAACCAACGGCGAAGAAAACGATTCAAACTGAGCCGCCAAAAACATGAAAATCAAAAGTGCGCCGATGCCCATCATCCAATAATAGACCGTGCGTTCGTTTTCTTCTTCGAGCTTCTCTAACGTGAACCCTTTCGGCAGCCGCATTGTTTTCGCGAACCGCTCGATTTGAGATTTTGCCAATTCCAACCGCGACTTGGACTGCTGTGTTTCCTTGGTAAATGCGTAGGTGATTTTTACCTGTCGTTCCTGATTATGCCGCACGATATTTCCCGGACCGTCGTCAACCCGCACATCGGCAACCATACCGAGCGGTATCAACTGCCCGGCCTGATTGCGAATTTTCATTTTCTCGACGTCTTCAAGTTGGCGCTCTGCTGCATTCTTTATTTGCAGGCTGATAGCAACATCGCCGCCTGTCTCCGAGAATGGAGTTGAAGTTTTTGAACCCTCGGCGCGAGTAGACCAGATTGCCGCCATAATCTGCTGCATGTCCAATCCGGAAAGCGCCAGGTTAAGCCGGTCGCCGCGGATCTGCAGCTCCGGTGCGCCGCCTTGCAAATCCGAGTTGATTGATTCTCGGTCTAGTTCCTGCATGGTGCCCAAAGTTTGCTTAATTTGCTCGCTCAATAGACGCAATGAATTTAAATCGTGACCTTTTAGTTTCAGACCTTCTTCTCCGGCCAAAAATCCCGAGAGACCGTCATTGCTCTGAACTGAGCCGCCCGTTCGCGGCCGGTCAAATGTGAGGTCAACCTGAGCCAGCCGCTCATTTTGTTTTCTAATTTTTTCTTTAATCTTCTCTATTTTTAATTCTTCCGTGCGTTCTGCAGGCGGCAAAAAATTTACTGAAATATTCGCTTCCTCGGCGCGGATACTCGCCCGGACTTCTTTCAGATCAGCCAGCTCCAGAACCTGGTTCTCTATTCGCCGGACGATGTTATCCGACCAATCCAAGGTCGAGCCTCGGGGCATGGTGAGATAAATATCTATGCGTGACGGGGGCGGCGGCGCTGCTTGCTGAATAATAAACACAACCGCGATAAACAAACTGATCAATAAAAACACTACCACAAGACTGATGGTCCGAATGCGATGACGAATTGCCGATTTGAGGAACAGACGATAGATTTCTAAAATTCGACCACTTTTGAAAGCTTTTACTGATTTGCCTTTAAAAGCCCGGCTGGCAAGCAAAGGAATTAAGGTCAGGGCGACAATTAGAGACACGGTTAACGGAAAAATAACCGACAGGGCAAGCTCCTTTACAAATAATTGGGCTTTGCTCTCCACAAAAAGAACCGGCAGGAAAACCAGTACGGTGGTGCCGGTGGCAGCGAAAATAGAACGGCCGACCTCTCTGGTGCCGGCTAAAGCCGCCTCTTTGGGATCCTTGCCGCTTTGACGATGCAAAAAAACATTTTCCATCACCACGATGCCGTTGTCTACCAGCATGCCAATAGCCAGCGCCAGCCCGACCAGCGACAGAATATTGATGGAAAGATCAAAGGCAAACATGAGATTAAATGTGACCAGAAGCGAAACCGGAATAGCGATAATCAGGATGGTTACAAAACGCAGGTTGCGTAAAAACAAGAAAAGCAACGCCATCGCCAAAAGAGCTCCGGTTAATGCTAGTTTTTCAACACGGTCAATCGCATTTTGAATCAACTCTGCTTGATTAAAATTGATAACCAGTTCGTATCCCGTTTCCGAAAGGTCTGAGTTAATGCTTTCTATCTCTTTGAGGACGGCGTTCGAGACTTTCAGCATGTTGCTGATATTGTCTTTTTGAACGAAAATGCCGACACTGGCCTTGCCATCGACCCGGAAGAGTTGGGTGCGCTCCTCATGGCTGTATCCGATAGTAGCAACATCTTTCAGTCGTATCCCGCTGCGAGGTTCGATAATCAAGTGGCTGAATTCTTTTAGGTCATCGATCTTCCCGAGCAGAATAACGTCGAGAAAATTCCCGGAAGAAATCACTCGGCCCAGATGTTCACGATTGCGGTGAAAGGCGTTGATCTTTTGCTGCACCGAGGCGACCGGGATGTTCATGGCCGCACAGCGGTCGGTATCGATTTGAATGCCGACGGTTCTTTGATCGCCGCCGCCAATATGGATGTTGACAACGCCATCGATTTGCTCCAGCCGGCGGCGAATTCGTCTTTCTGCAAATTCACGGAGGGTTTCCAGACTGGCGTCGCCGCGAATGCTCAGTTGCATGAGGAAAGTTGCCAAATCTGCGGTGTCAAATTTATTGACGGAAATCCGGGTTCCGGCGGGAAGCCGGTTTTCAAGAGCGCTCATTTTTTGCTGTAACTTAAGTACAGCAAATTTCATGTTAGTGCCCTGGTTAAACGAAACCGTGATATTCGCATAATCGGAAAAGATCCGCGATTCGATATCGTGGATATCGTCTAAAGTTGCCAGCTCCCCTTCGATAGGAATGACCAGATCGTGCTCCAGTTTTTCCGGAGACGCGCCTGCCATTCCGGTATTGATGAAGACCTCGGGGAAAATAAATTGCGGCAGTAGCTGCACGGACAACCGCTGCCACGAAATCACGCCGAGCAAACAGAGTCCGGCCGTAATCATGAAAATGGTTATGGGGCGTTTTAGGGCGAATGCAGTCATGTTTTATAAGTGTTTTAGTGTTAGTGTGCTAAGGTGTTAAAGCAAATGGGGGAGATAGAGAACCAACTTTAACACCCGAACACTTTAACACTCAAACACTTTTTTCCTTTCTAAGTCCATCTAGCAACTCATAAACCACGGGAATCACCACCAGCGTCAAAAGGGTCGAGGTCACCAGCCCGCCGATGACGGCGATGGCCATTGGCGCGCGCAAACGAGCGCCTTCGCCGAGTCCGATGGTCAAGGGCAACAGCGCCAGAATTGTGGTTGCGCTGGTCATTAGGATAGGTCTGAGCCGGTCGCGGCCGGCTTGTAAAATGGCGTCGCGGCGTGCTGTGCCATTAGCCCGGAGTCGATTCACGTAATCAACCAATACGATCGAATCGTTTGCCGCGATGCCGGCGAGCATAATGATGCCAATGTAAGCCATGATACTTAGCGGTTCACCGACAATCAGAAAAGCAAAAACTACCCCCACGCCAGCCAAGGGCAGCGTCAGCATAATGGTAAACGGGTGCACTAAGCTTTCGAACAGAGAAGCGAGCACCATGTAAACCAGAAGCACCGACAAAATCAGGGCAAATTTCATTTGTGAAAAAGATTCTTTGCGGGAAGCCTCTTCACCGATGAAGCGAAGCTCGTAACCCGCCGGCATTGGGAAATCTGCCAGGAGAGCATCAACCGTAGAAATTGCTTTACTCAGTTTCACACCTTTTTGAAGTTGAGCCGTCACATGTGCGACTCGCGATTGATTGCGTCGTTGAATCTCTTTCGGTCCCTCACTCAAAATGAGTTCGGTGATATCTCGCAAACGCACGGTTGAGCCGTTGGGCGTTTGGAGTATTAAATCGGCCAATTCAGTGCGTGTCATTCGCGGAAAAACGACGCGGATATCCCGTTCATTGCCTTCGCTGTAAAAATCAGTGGCAACTTCACCGCTGAGCCTTTGGCGAACCGCCTCGCCAATTTGCTGCACGTCCAAACCGAAACTTGCCGCCAAAACGCGGTCCACTTGCAAATTTAATTCGGGCAGTCCTTGCTGAAAGCTGGTTTCAACCGTGTGCAACTCATTCAAATTGCTCAAGACTTGCGCCAGGCGTTCGCTGGTTGCTTGTAAAGTTCCGAGATCGTTGCCGCGAATTTCCACTGCAATCGGAGCTTTTTCGGCGCCAAGCGTTTGCTGCAGACTGCTTTCCCGAATTTTGAAATTGGTCGTGATTCCCTGAATATCAAGATGAGGACGCAATGCGGTAATTACTTCAGTTGGTGTGGAACTTCCATCCCCGGTAGATAAGTTCAGCGTGATTTCAGCGCGATGCTCGCTTTGTTGCGTTCCGCTGAAAAAGATGTTCTGTGACGACTGGACATTTACGGTCGAAAAAATCTGCTCGACTTTGTCGTCGAGAACTTGCCGGATACGATCTTCAAAACCCGAGATGACTGCGGAGGTTTTTTGCAGAGTCGTGCCCGGAGGCAAATCGAGTTCAATCTGCACCTGATTTTCAGCGCTGTGCGGGATGAACTCCGAACCGATAATTGGCAGCAGACCGGCGGAGACCGCTAGCAGAATTAAAGAAATAATGAGGACTCGACCGCGATGATGCAACGCCCAGCTTAAAGTTTTTTCATAAAAAGGTAGTCGAAATGCTGTTTTTTGAATAGCGGGTAGTTTTTTTGAGAACAAGCGCGCCGATAAAGTTGGGATCAAGAGGAAAGCGACCAGCAAAGATGAAAGCAGCGAAAACGCAACCACCCAGGCTTGCTCTTTGAAGAGTTCAGCTGCCACACCGCGGACGAAAACAATCGGCAGAAAAACGATAATCGTGGTCAAAGTTGAAGCCACAATGGCGACGCCAACTTCGGACGCCCCTTTCACCGCAGCTTCGTCGGCAGCTTCGCCCAATTGCCGCCTGCGAAAAATATTTTCGATAACGACAATGGCGTTATCGACCAGCATGCCTGCGCCCAGGGCCAGTCCGCCCAGCGTCATGATATTAAGGGTTATGTTTTGGAAATACATCAGGCTGAAAGTGGCCAGAACGGAAATAGGAATAGCCAGACCTACAATCACAGTTGCGCCAAGATTTCGCAGGAAAGCATACAAAATCAACACGGCCAGAATAATACCAATCATGGCAGTCGTCTTTACCTCGCCCACGGCACTTTCAATAAAAGAGGCTTGACTATAAATAAGTGAGAAATCGAGATTGGCCAACTCATTTCCCATTCGTGTAATTTCTTCCTGAACTTGTTGTGCAACCCGGACCGTGTTATCTTTGGATTCTTTGTAGATATAAAGTCCGATACTTTCCCGGCCGTTTAAAAGCACGATGTCGGTGCGTTCCTCAGGCGCGTAAGCCACTCTTGCGACGTCGGCTAAGAAAATTGGCACTTTGTCCGGGGTATAAACATTTCCGGATTGCTGCTGTCCTGAAGCTGTCGAGTCCCCGGCACTGCCGTTGGTGCTCTGTTTGTAACCAACGACGGTTCTTCGAACTTCGTCGATATCCGCAAACTGACCGATGCCTTTAATGATGTAGGCTTTATCCTGCTGAACTAATTTTCCACCGGAAGCGTTGGCGTTTGACTGTTTGATTTTTCTGCTAATATCGCCCGGCGTTAAATTATAAGCTTGCAAAAGATACTCGTTAAGCTCAACACGGACTTCTCGTTTGATGCCGCCGTAAACGCGCACCCGGGCCACGCCGTCGAGACGTTCGAGATTGCGTTTGACAAGGTTTTCGGCAACCCGGCGGATTTCATCCGAGTCACGACCGTCTTGCGTGTTTGATGTCAGTGCATAAGTCAGAATCGGCTCCTCCTGCGGGTCGTAGCGCGCAACTGTTAGATTGCTCACCTCTGGATCGGACTCGAAACTTGCGACCTTTTTTTGAATATCGAGAAGGGCGAAATCCATGTCTGTACCCCAGCTAAACGTGGCCGTGACTAAGATACGCCCGATGCTGCAAATGGACCGAACTTCGACGACATTGCTGACCGTGCCCAATGCGCCTTCGAGATTGCGGGCAAACCGCTGTTCCATATCCTGCGGCGAACGCTCGCCGGATTGCAGCTCCACTACAATTCGTGGATTGTAAATGGACGGCAGCAGATCCGTGCCCAGTCGATTGAAAGAGATAAAGCCAAGAATGCAGATGGTGAGCATGAGCATGGCAACTGTAACGGGGTAGCGGACGGAGAATTTAGGTAAGTTCATTTTTTTGTTCTAATAAAATTAAACACAAAGTCACAAAGTCCACAAAGAAGCACGAAGGAATCAAATTCAATATAACAGACTGCATAATAATTAAACTTTAAGAATTTGTTTGAGCTTTGTGAGTCTCAGTTGTTCCTTAGTGCACTTTGTGTTTGAAATTCTTTATTCGGTTATCCGCACCTTAGATTTATCCCGCAGCGTTTCGTGACCTTTCACCACCAGCCGCTCCCCTTCCGCGAGCCCCTCGAGAATTTCGATTTCCTCTTTAGTTTCGATGCCGGTGACGACTTCACGCAGATGGGCGCTCACGCCTTCGACCACAAAAGTTATCGGTAAACCTTCGCGCGTTTGCAAAGCGCTTTTCGGGATGATGACCGCATCCTGATGATCTTCGATGATGATGTCGGTTTTAACAAACATGCCGGGGCGCAGGCGCAGCTGGGGATTTTCAACCTGCACCGTCACGGTAAAAGTGCGTGTTTGAGCATCAATCGTTGGCTCGATTGCGGTAACTCTGCCCTCAAAAGTCTCTCCTTCCAGGGCATAATTTGTGACATTGACTTTCTGGCCAATCCGAATCTGCCCAAGATCCGAATTTGGCAGATGTACTTGCACCAGCGTCGTGGTGTAATCCATGATCTTGCAAAGCTGAAATCCGCGCTGAATTCGGATGCCGTCTAAATTTGATTGCAGGTTGGTGATGAAGCCCGAAATCGGCGCCTGCAGTTTGAGTTTGTCTGCTTTTAGCACAGCGGCTTCATGATTCAGGCGGGCATCAAGGGCGGTCTTGCGGGCCACCTCCAGTTCTTTTTCAGTCACGCCGCCTTCTTTGAATAAAGCCTGCTGTTTCTTTAACTCACGTTCAGCATTCTGCATCGCCAGCTTTTGTGATTCAACTCTGACCTCCAAAACATACTCTTGATTGTCTATTTCCGCCAGCAGGCGATCTTGTTCGACTTTTATCCCGGCATGCAAAAAAGTACCGTTGGTTTTGGCGAGATTTAAAATCCCTTGTACTTCTGCAATCACGGCCTCTTCTTTAATGCCGTGAAGGGTCCCGGTGGTTGAAATGAACCTGGCAATTGGACCAAGTTTTATTTTTTCCACCACAACGGGTACGGTTAAATCCGCCGCGGATTTGTCGTCATCGCCGTTACAGGCGAATCCTAATAGAGATAAAAGAACGAATAAAAATTTGATTCGTTTTAAGTTTTTCATTCTAACTCCCTTGATTTTAAGTGTTTGAGTGTTCAAGTATTCGGGTGTTAAAGATGTAACACACTAAACACTTTACTGAATTTCAATCGGCGCATTTTTCTCAAAATCCCACAATGTCTTTCGGCGCAAATCGGACAATGCGTTTTTATAATCAATGATTGCATTTAGAGAATTTGTACGAGCTTCAGTCAAGCGATTTTGCTCAAGTGCCAGATCCTGTGAGCTTAAGTCGCCATTTTCAAATTTCAACAAGCTGATTCGGTAGCTTTTTTCGGCCAATTTTTCACTGCGTTCGGTGATATCCACGCGCTGCTGTGCAGATTTCAGATCGCGTACACCCTTTCGAATTTCCTGTTTGATCGTTTCAATAC
>SMVA01227157.1_pt1 | contig 14762 bp, 10 predicted proteins | sample 2456451 | NCBI WGS metagenome assembly SMVA01 (sample SAMN11095933, study PRJNA526329) | marine sediment metagenome | biome: Marine sediment; feature: Surficial sediment; material: Deep marine sediment; isolation source: Hadal surficial sediment | place: Pacific Ocean | collected 2014-05 | depth...
AGCTCGTGTGCCAAACACAGTGTGGACGCCACCCACTGCGCGCGTCTCTGATCTCCCCCCAGCAGGTAGTTCCAATCGAAATCCTCAGGCGCAGATTCGAGCACGACGGCAACGTCACACAGCCACGTGGCGCGGTGCAAGCCATGGCGCAGCATGTGCATGCACATGTAGCGGAGATGATCTTCGTTTCCCAATATCCGCACGTCGACCTCGCCCAACCGAGCCAGCTGGGAACGTTCGTAGACGTCGTCCAGCGAGGCGCGGTGGAACCGAGGCAACCCCTCGTGCAAGTCCACTATGACCGTCTCCGCCGCCGGAGCGGCAAGTACCTCCGCCGCTTGCCCATACTGTTCCGGCCGAACGCACAGGTCGATGTCGCCATAGTGTCGCAGGCCCCGTTGGGCGTAGAGTCGAGCGACCGCCCAGCCCTTGACCAACAGCGGCTCCACGCCCGCTGAGCGAAGCCGCGTGATCGCCTGGACGATTTTGCGCTCCTGGCGGCCGGCCTCGAGCGTGTACATGCGGTAAGCTTGCCGAAGCTCCTGTGCCGCGGCGGATGTGTGTAGCTCGGAAGACCGTACACGCCACCACGCCAGGCTCGCCGCACCCATGCCGAGCAGCAGGGGTGTGACCTCGAGGAGAGCGGCGGGAGAGAGAGACGGAGGCGGGGGGGGCGGTGAGGTGCGCCAGGCGCCGGTGAGGACCGACGCTATTATTTTGCCCGCTCGATTAATCGGCTCGTCGTTCAACAGACCCGCGTTAACAACTGCATTGGGCGGCCGCCTGGCCCTTATTCACGCACGCGCCGTTACAACAGAATCGGTTACATTGGGTGCCGGTCCTGCACGGCGTGCAGTTCGGCTGCCCGCCACAATTCGAAATGCATGACGCCTGCGCCGCCGCCAGTGGCGCGACGATCGACTCGATCACCGGCAAGAGGAGCGAGATCCCTGCGACCCGGCGCAGCTTTCTCAGCATTTCCCTACGGGAATACCGAGTCCTATCGGCTGGCAGTGTCACTGGCTCAGTCAGCAAGTGGGCCCCATCCAAACGATCCAGCGCCATCCACACAACCGCTTCGTCGGCGGGAACTCCGAGTCGCTCCCCTACCAGCGCGGCCACCTCGAGCACGCTCGTCCTCCCGTCGCATCGCTTCCAGACCATGGCGGCGGTGTGATTGAGGCACCGAGCCTTGTCGCTTTTCAGGTCGTATACGAGGGTCTCTTCCTCTAACTCCTCGACCACCAACTCGTCTCGCCTCGCAAGAGGCATCCGCGCTCTTGACGTCTCCATGGGTACCTCACTCCAAATCGGTGGCGCGCGTCCTACTACGACAACGATTCACTATTCAGACCATGCGCACAAGCCACAGCCCTCCCCTCGATCCACCCGCTCACGAAGCTCGCACCGCAGATTTCGTCACTCGTCCCAAGATGTTTTCGGCTGTCTCCGTCGCCTCACCCCGCGCCCCCTTGAGCACTAGCGCGCCGTCGACGACGCGCCTCAAAGTTGTGAGAGCCCGCTCGGGATCCTTCCTGGCCGACACCGTGTGGGCCAAGAGTGCCATGACCGCCCGTCCCGGCAGGAGTTGGCGGGGTCGCCAACGAGCACCGGACCGGTAGCTGGTCGTCACTACCAAACCCACGGGGAGTGGTCTCACACCGATTGCCCCACCCAAGGCCTCAGGGGGGATTTTCTCCGTCGACTCGACCCCGTTTCGTCGTATCGACAAAGGCCTCGGATACGGATGGACGCGCCCGCGCTCGTCGATCACTGCGTATTCATCGGAATAGAACGTCGCACCGGCCTTCACCAGAGCACTGACCAAGGTGGTCTTGCCAGTCATCGTACGCCCCGGAATGACGATCGCTTTACCGCGCCACCCCACGACTCCGGCATGAACGAACACCCTGCGGCGAGCCTGTTCGGCGACGTACAGATGGAGGTCGCGCTCGAGCGCCTCCAGTGCCTGATCCGTGTCTTTCGTACGTACGAGCTCTACCGAATCCGCATAGAGAATATTGAAACGGCGAGTGTTGGACCCGACCTTGGTTCCGCTGACGATCAGTGAATACAAAGACCCGACACGGGGCCCGCGAGCTTCCTTGGCGTTGGGTGGGAGGAGTCCTGCGATCCGATCCATGATTTCCGGACTACTCACCCGGATCCCAACCCGTAACCCATACGAAACGAACGCCACCCCAGCCGCCCACCCGAGGCGGTCGATCTTGTCCATTCACGTAGAGCCCGGCGCCAAAACGATGTCGTCCGCATCGCGTACCAGCGGCCGAGTTGATCTAGCCTGTGTCATCGGGCTGTCAAAGGAGGGTTTCTGCAGTCAGGCGCATAACCAAAGATACGCCCCCATGCCAAGAGCAGGGAGATTCAAGCCAGCGTCTGCGGCGAAGCCGCACAGCATAGGGCCGCCGAGCGAAGCGCAGGCGCCCACCACCTTGCGCCCCCAACCCCTTGCGTCCAACCCGGTCGGGCACGAGACCCGTCGTCGTCCCCGCAGCGACGGTCTGCGGCGAAGCCGTAGAGCGTAGCGTCGGCGCGCAGGGGACGATGACGGGTCTCGTGCCTGCTCCTCAGTCCCCCGTAGCTTCTAACCCCGCAAGCGATTCAGCAGGATCCGTCAGCGGCAGAATCTCTTCTTCGTAGAACGACTGCTCTACCATGAACTCCACTTCGTCGTACCGGTGCACACCCGTTCCCGCCGGAATCAAGTGACCGATAATGATGTTTTCCTTGAGACCCTTGAGATCGTCCCTCGCCCCACGAACCGCCGCGTCTGTCAGAACTCGCGTCGTCTCCTGGAAGGATGCCGCCGAGATGAACGATTCGGTGGTGAGGCTCGCCTTGGTGATCCCCAACAGGAGCGGCTCCGAGCGGGCCGGTTTCTTCTCGGCCTGGATCGCCGTGCGGTTGACCTTCCTGAACTCGACGCGGTCTACATTCTCACCCTCGAGAAGCATCGTCTCTCCGGGATCGATGATCCGAACCTTCTGAAGCATCTGACGGACGATGACGCCGATATGTTTGTCGTTGATCTTCACGCCCTGAAGTCGATACACCTCCTGGATCTCATTCAAAAGGTATTCCTGGACGGCCCGGGGGCCCCGAATCTTCAAGATGTCGTGAGGATTGATGGGACCCTCTGAAAGTCGATCACCCGCCCGCACCCGGTCCCCCTCATGGACGCGCATGTGCTTACCCACCGGAACCGCGTAGCCACGCTCTTCCTCCGGACCTGCCTCAGGGGTAACGATGACCTCACGCTTGCCGCGCTTGATGTCCCCGAAACGGATCTCTCCGTCGATCTCCGTGATCACCGCGGGGTCCTTGGGCCGGCGGGCCTCAAAGAGCTCGGCTACCCGAGGCAGACCCCCCGTGATATCCCGAGTCTTGTACACCTCTCTGCTGATCTTCGCGATCGTATCGCCAGGCGCGACCTCGTCGCCGTCTCGGACCGAGAGTGCAGCCCCCACCGGCAAGATGAACTCACGAAGCTTCCCCGCCTTCTTCGTTTTCTGGAGAATCTGAATGGTCGGGTGAAGCTTCTTGTCCCGGTCCTCGATGATCGTCATCTGGCGACGTCCGGTCGCCTCGTCGAGCTCTTCCCGCATGGTCTGCTCATCGACGATATCGATGAACTTTACCACACCACCCGAGTCGGCGACGATCGGCTCCGAGTAGGGATCCCAACTGAACAGCTGATCCCCTGATTCGATGACCTGCCCCTCGTCGATCATCAATGTGGCGCCGTAGGGAATGCTCAACCGGCTGCGTACTTGCCCTTCGGGCGTCCTGAGAATGATCTGGCCCTCACGGGACGTGACGATCTTCGTGTCGTCCGGTGTCTGAACCGTCGTGACCCGATCGAGAGACGCTACGCCATCGATCTTCGAGCGACGTTGGGTCTGAGCCGCGATCCTCGCTGCGGTCCCCCCGATGTGGAACGTCCGGAGCGTGAGCTGAGTCCCCGGTTCACCGATCGACTGGGCCGCCAAGATTCCCACGGCCTCACCGATGTCCACCAACTGCATGGTCGCCAGGTTACGGCCGTAACACTTTTGACACAGTCCCCGTTTCGCTTCACACGTCAGCACAGATCGAATTTTTACGACCTGGATGCCGGCGGCCTCGACGGCCTCGGCCGCTTCGTCTTCGATGAGTTCATCCGCTCGGATCAGCAGCTCTCCGTCGATCGGATCGTAGACGTCCTCGAGCGCCGTGTTGCCAACGATTCTGTCTGGCAAGGGCTCGATGATGTCTTCGCCTTCCTTCAACGCCACCATGTCCAGGCCGAGAATCGTCCCGCAATCCTCCTCGCTGGTGGTCACGTCCTGAGCGACATCGACGAGGCGCCGCGTGAGGTATCCCGCATCCGCGGTCTTGAGCGCCGTGTCAGCCAGCCCCTTCCGGGCTCCGTGAGTGGAGATGAAGTACTCCACCACCGTCAATCCCTCGCGGAAGTTCGACTTGATCGGACTCTCGATGATCTCGCCGATGCCCCCCGTCAATTTCTTCTGAGGCTTCGCCATGAGGCCACGCATACCGCACAGCTGCCGCATCTGATCGCGATTCCCTCGGGCCCCCGAAATCATCATCATATAGACGGGGTTGAAGCCCTCCTGGGAGCGCTCCAAGCGATCCACCATCGCATCAGCAACATCGTTGTTCGCGTGCGTCCACGTATCGATGACCTTGTTGTAGCGCTCGCCGTTGGAGATGTAGCCATTCGCATAGGCCTTCTGGAACCGTGCCACTTGCTCACTGGCCGCCTCGATAATCTCCAATTTTTCCTCAGGCACCTCGAGATCGGCGATGCCCACGCTGACACCACCCATCGTGGCATAGCGGAAGCCGAAGTCCTTCAGAGAATCGAGGAACTCCGTGGTGCGGGTCAGGCCGGCTGTCGTGAAGCACTCGAAGATCAGGTCTCCGAGTTCCTTCTTGCCGAACGTCTTATTGAAGAACCCCAGCTCCTCCGGGACGATGGAGTTGAAGAGCACGCGCCCCGCAGTGCTTCGGACCCATTCGCCTGCACGTTCTTCGTCACCATCGGAGTCCTTGGGTACCCAATACCAACACGGGCTCCCGAATGCCAGTCGCCCCAACTCGACGGCCATCTCGACTTCGCCGAACGTCGAGAGATGCGGCGCATCCTTGAACAACTCGTCCAGACCCTCTCCGGCCTTCTCGCGGGCGTTCTTCGGCGCCTTGCTGTTGTAGGCTACTTCCTCGAGATCGGAGATTTCCAGCGACGGCTTGGTCAGGTAATAACAACCGATGACCATATCTTGAGACGGAGCGGCTACGGGTCGACCGTTGGAGGGAAGCAGAATGTTGTTGCTCGAGAGCATGAGCACCCTCGCCTCCAACTGCGCCTCGAACGACAGCGGTACGTGGACCGCCATTTGGTCGCCATCGAAATCCGCGTTGAACGCCGCGCACACGAGGGGGTGGATACGAATCGCCTTCCCCTCCACGAGCACGGGCTCGAACGCCTGAATGCCGAGCCGGTGCAGCGTCGGCGCCCGGTTCAGAAGAACCGGGTGGTCCTTGATGATGTCCTCGAGCACCTCATAGACCTTCGGATCGTCGCGCTCGACAATCTTCTTGGCCCTCTTGACCGTCTCGGCCTCTCCACGCTTCTCCAGCTCGTGGATGATGAACGGCTTGAACAACTCGACGGCCATAGCCTTGGGAAGACCGCACTGGTGCAGCTTGAGCTCCGGACCGACCACGATGACCGAACGCCCCGAATAGTCGACACGCTTGCCGAGCAGGTTCTGACGGAAGCGACCCTGCTTTCCCTTGAGCATGTCGGAGAGGGACTTGAGCGGACGTTTACCCCGACCGCGAATGGCCTTCGACCGACGCCCGTTGTCGAACAGCGCGTCCACGGCCTCCTGAAGCATGCGTTTCTCGTTCCGCAGAATGACCTCCGGAGCGCGCATGTCGATCAGCTTCCTGAGGCGGTTGTTCCGGTTGATCACCCTCCGGTACAAATCGTTTAGGTCGGAGGTCGCGAACCGTCCCCCGTCGAGGGGCACGAGCGGCCGCAGGTCGGGCGGAATGACCGGAATCACGTCCATGATCATCCACTCTGGACGGTTCCGCTCACCCGATTTGTCCCCCGAGTGACGGAGTGCGTCAACGACCTTCAACCTCTTGAGTTTCTTCTTCTTACGGTGCTGAGACGTTTCCGTCGCGATCTCGATTCGCAACCACTGTGCCAGGCGGTTGAGTCCCTTTCCGTCGGAGTTACGATCGTTGATCCTCCGCTCGGGGCTGTCGAGCAACTTGAGGAGCGTGCGTACACCCTCCGCACCGATTTCCGCCTTGAATCTCTCGTCGCCCTCGTCGCGCGACTTCACGCGAAGGTCGTAGTACTCGTCTTCGTCGAGCAGGTCTAGGAACTCCACGTCCTGCTTACCAGGCACCGTCACCACGTACGAGGCGTAATAAACCACCTTCTCGAGGTCCCGGAGCGTCATGCCAACCAGGTAACCCAACTGGCTGGGAAGCGTCTTGAAGAACCAGATGTGACAGATGGGAACGGCCAACTCGATGTGGCCCATGCGCTCTCGCCGCACCTTGGACAAGGTGACCTCGACGCCACAGCGGTCGCATACGTGTCCGCGGAAGCGGATCCTCTTGAACTTTCCACAGTGACACTCCCAATCCTTGACCGGACCGAAAATTCGCTCGCAGAAGAGTCCGTCCCGTTCCGGCTTGAAGGAGCGGTAGTTGATGGTTTCGGGCTTGGTCACCTCACCGAACGACCAAGACCGAATCTCCTCTGGAGACGCGATCCTGATCTGGATGAAGTCAAAGTCGGCCGCACGCTGTTCTTTGGACCTGGGAAAATCGATCATACTTCAAACACCCCGAGGGTTTGGGCGGCATTCCGGCTAAAGCTCCACATCCTGATTACTCCTCCCGTCCGAGCGTGACGGATAGTCCGAGAGCCTGCAGCTCTTTCACCAAGACGTTGAACGATTCGGGAATTCCCGGCATCGGAAGATTGTCACCCTTCACGATCGCCTCGTAGACCTTCGAACGTCCCGAAACGTCGTCGGACTTCACCGTCAGAATTTCCTGAAGCGTGTGGGCTGCCCCATACGCTTCGAGAGCCCAGACCTCCATCTCCCCAAATCGCTGGCCGCCAAACTGGGCCTTGCCCGCCAGAGGCTGCTGCGTCACGAGGGAGTACGGTCCGATGCTCCTGGCATGGATCTTGTCGTCGACCAAGTGGCTCAACTTGAGCATGTAGATGATCCCCACGGTCACGGGGAAGTCGAACTGTCGTCCACTCCGCCCGTCCCGCAGCATCACCTTTCCGTTGGGCAGGATGTTCGCGGCATCCATGATTTCGAAGGCCGCGGCATCCAAGCCCTCATCGAGCTTCCTTTTCCGGGATAGGCGAGCTATCCCCGGGAAAGCGTCGGCGAAGTCTTTACCTCGTCGTTCGGCAAGCTCCTTCCCGGCTGCGACCAGGTAATTCTTCATCGAAGCGAAGAACTCCCCCTGTGTCTTCGAGAGCTTGAGACCGAGATAGGCGTCCACGGTACGACCGATACCGACTTTACGAGGGTCGCCGCCGTTCCCGTTGCCGGAGTGATGTATGGACTTCGGGGGCAACTCGTGTGCCAACTGGAGAAGCCCCGTGGTCGTCTGATCGTCGAGTGCCGGCAGCTCAGCCTTGATATCCAGGCATTCATGCGCCCACCGGAGCCCGGCGAGCTTGAGCAGCAATCCGACCTCGTCCTCCGAGGCCCCGTGAAAGACCGGGGTCTTAGCTTCGAGGCCCAGAACTCGTGCCGCCCAACCCAGATGGGTCTCGAGGACCTGTCCAACATTCATGCGGGAGGGAACCCCGAGCGGGTTCAGCACGATCTCTACCGGTCTCCCGTCGGGCAGGAAAGGCATGTCCTCCTCGGGAGCGATACGCGCTACGATACCCTTGTTCCCGTGCCGGCCAGCCATCTTGTCGCCAACGGAGATTTTCCGCTTCTCGGCGATATAGACCTTGACGAGCTGCACCACACCCGGCGGGAGCTCATCGGGCTGGAACACCTTGTCGATCTGCTCCTCCGTCTTGGTCTTGACACGCTCGATGCGGCGCATGGCTTCGTCCACGACACGGCGTATCTTCACGCTCGCATCCTTGTTCTTCACCTTGAACGTGGCGAGATCCATCTTGGAGAAGTCCAGGTCGGCCAGCACCTCTTGTGTCAGCTTGGTTCCTTCCTCAAGGAAGGGTTCCACGGTGCCCCGTTTGAGGGCTAGGGCGACCGTATTTAGGCGGAGAATCTCGTGAAGCTCTTCGTCCCTGGCCCCCGACACACGCACGATCTCGTCGCGCTCCTGCTGCCGCAGCTCTCCGATTCGGGCCCCGTGCTCCTTCTCGAGAAGTGGGTCGTCGATCCGCCTCGAGAAGATCTTGACGTCGATGACGGTCCCGCTCATGCCGGGTGGGACCCGTAGTGACGAGTCTTTGACGTCCTTGGCTTTCTCGCCGAAGATCGCGGTAAGAAGTTTCTCTTCCGGAGAAAGCTCGGTCTCCCCCTTGGGTGTGATCTTACCCACGAGAATATCACCGCTCTTGAGATGAGCCCCGGTCCGCACGATCCCCCGCTCATCCAGGTCCACGAGATTTTCCTCGGCCACATTAGGGATCTCGCGAGTGATCTCCTCCATCCCCCGCTTGGTGTCCCTCACATGGAGTTCCAGCTCCTGGATGTGGATCGAGGTGAACACGTCCTCCTTCACCAGTTTTTCGCTGATGACGATGGCGTCTTCGTAGTTGTACCCGTACCAGGGCATGAACGCGACCAGCACGTTGCGTCCGAGAGCGAGCTCACCGTTATCCGTGGACGGGCCATCGGCGATGATCTTGCCCGGGTCGATCTCCTCGCCCGTCGTAACGAGCGGTCTCTGATTGATCGCCGTGTCCTGATTGGTCCTCCAGAACTTCTTGAGCCGATAACGATCGTACTGCGCCAGTTTCGCCAACGGCTGATCCGACTGGCCGGGGATGACGGAGCCGGTATCCACGAGAATTTCGTCGGCGGTCACGCTCACCACCTTGCCTCCGCGGCGTGACGTGATCACAGCGCCGGAGTCGCGGGCCACCTTGAACTCGAGGCCGGTCCCGACCAGCGGTGCATCGGGGAACAGCAAGGGTACGGCCTGCCGCTGCATGTTCGACCCCATCAGAGCTCGGTTGGCGTCATCGTGCTCGAGGAACGGGATCAGGGCAGCCGCGACGGACACCAGCTGGTCCGGCGCCACGTCCATGTAGTCGATGTCTTTCGGCTGGAGAAGCGGAAAGTCTCCCTTGGCACGACAGAGCACCAAATCGTTGACGTAATTCCCTTTACTGTCCAACGGGGCATTCGCCTGAGCGATCCGTGCGTCCTCCTCCTCGTTGGCGGACAACCACTCGATCTGGTTCGTCACCTTCCCCTTGGACACTCTGCGGTAGGGCGTCTCGATGAAGCCGAGCTCGTTAATGCGGCTGTAGGTCGTCAGGGACGTGATCAGGCCGATGTTCGGACCCTCTGGGGTCTCGATCGGACACATCCGCCCGTAATGGGAGTAGTGGACATCCCGCACTTCGAAGCCGGCGCGCTCCCGCGTGAGGCCGCCCGGGCCCAGGGCGGAGAGACGTCGTTTGTGCGTCATCTCGGCCAAGGGATTCGTTTGGTCCATGAACTGGCTGAGCTGCGACGAGCCGAAGAAGGCTTGGATCACCGCAGACACCGTGCGCGCGTTCACGAGGTCATCGATATTGACCTTTTCCGGATCGGTGTTGATGGACATCCGTTCCTTGACGAGGCGCGCCATGCGGGAGAGTCCCACGGAGAACTGGTTGGCGATCAACTCGCCGACGGTACGGACTCGACGGTTACCGAGGTGGTCGATGTCGTCCGTGGTGCCACGACCCTCGCTCAGCTCGATGAGATACCGAAGGATCTCGATGAAGTCGTCTTTGGTGAGCACCGTCTCATGACTGGGGACTTTCGAGCCCAAACGCATATTGATCTTATAGCGCCCCACCCGACCGAGGTCGTAGCGCTTGGGATCGAAGAACACGCGTTCGAGTGCGGCACGCGCCGTCTCCATGTTGGGCGCGTCGCCCGGGCGTAACAGAGAATAGATGGCCGAGAGTGCCTCTTCCTCGTTGGACGTGGGATCCTTACGCAGTGTGTTCTTGATGATCGGGCTCTCACCCCGACCGGTGTCGTGCTCACTTGCGTAGATCTTGACCTTCTTGAGACCGGCACGCTCCAGCAGCTCCACGATCTCGTCGTCGACTATGGAGGACGCCTCGATCAGCACCTCGCCCGTGTCACGATCAACCACCTCGTCGACGAGCACGGATCCGAGGATCTCCTTGTTGCCCAGCTTGTCTTCGGCCCTCGGATCGACGGTCTTGGTGGTGAAGAAGAGCCGATAGATATCTGCGTCCGTGCTCGCGCCGAATGCCCTGAGCAGGGCCGTCGCGGGAAACTTCTTCTTCTTATCGATGTGGACGTAGCAGATGTCGTTGATGTCGATCGTGAACTCGACCCAAGACCCCCTGAACGGAATGATCCTCGCACTGTGCAGCTTCGAGCCGTTCGGGTGAATGTTCTCCTCGAACACGACACCCGGCGAACGGTGCAACTGGCTCACCACGACTCGTTCGGCGCCATTGATGATGAACGTGCCCAACTCGGTGAGAAGAGGGAGATCACCGAGGTAGACTTCCTTCTCGATGATGTCACCCGGACGCTTCTCGGCGTCCTCCAGCGTCTCCCACACGATCAACCGGAGCTTCGCCTTGAGAGGCGCAGCATAGGTCATATCGCGTTCGATGCACTCCTCTACAGAGTATTTCGGCTCCCCCAGCGAAGCCGCAACGTACTCTAGAGTGAAGTTTCCGCTGACGTCGGAGATCGGAAAAATCTCCGCGAACACTCGATCGAGACCGAAATCCCACTGCTCTTTTGGATCGACTTTCTGCTCCACGAGCTTCTCGAAGGAGCGGATTTGGACATCCAACAGATTGGGCATCGGCATGATCGACTTGAGCTTGGCAAAGCTCACGACCGGACGGGCATCATTCCTAGTATCCAACGGTTTTTCCCATTTCAGGCTCGTACCTCATAAGAGGCCGAACGAGCATGTGGTCGATGACGACGAGACGTGCGGACTCCGAAGCACACATACACCGCTCCAGAGGCCCACACGTGGTGGTCCCATAGTATTGGGCTCCCCCTTCCTGCGAGCCCGATTGGACGTCCCTCGGCCGAACCGAGAGGTAGCGTCACGAGATTGACCTACTTCAGGGCTGCCGTGGCTCCCTGCTCCTCCAGCTTCGCCTTGACTTGCTCGGCTTCGTTCTTGGAGAGCCCCTCCCTGACAGTACTCGGAGCGCTGTCGACCAGGTCCTTGGCTTCCTTCAGCCCTAGGCTGGTCACCTCACGGACGACCTTGATGACCTGGATCTTCTTGTCCCCAAAGCCCTCGAGAATGACATCGAACTCATCCTGCTCCTCGGCGGCATCCGCTGCACCAGCGGCCGCGCCGGCCGCTGGTGCTACAGCGACGGCTGTGACGTTGAACTTCTCCTTGAACGCATCAACGAATTCCGATAATTCCAGGACGGTCATGCCGCCGATCGTCTCGAGAAGCTCTTCTTGGTTGGTCGCCACGATCTGGCTTCCTCCTCGGTTCATCCAGCCTCAGGCCGGAGTTGGTCAACAAATCCTTCTTCCATGCGGGGTGACCCGTCTCCTAGTCCCCCTGTCCCTCTCCCTCTTTTTTCTCCCGAAGGGCCTCGAACAGACCCGACATCTCTTGAATCTTCGCCTCGAGCACGCTCGCGAAGGCGGCCATGGGCGCCTCTAACGCGCCGGCTAGCTCCGCGAGTAGCTCCGCCCGCGGAGGCACCTTGGCCAGACGCTCGATTTCTTCGGCCGAGACCAATTTGTTGTCGACGATGCCGAGCTTGAACACCGGCTTGTCATCGTGTTCTTTCGCGAAGTCGCTGACCGCCTTGGCCGGCTCGACAATTCCTTCGTAGCCCAGAATGACCCCGGTGGGGCCCAAGAGGGCCTCCGAGATATCAGGAATATCCAGCCCCTCGATAGCCCGCCTGGCCAGTCGGTTCTTCACGACCAGGTATTCGGCTCCGCAGCTCCGGAGGTTCTGCCGAAGCTGGGTCATGGCCTTGACGTTCAACCCCGAGAAATCCGTGAGGTATATGACCGGAGCGCCTTGCACCTTTTTCCGGAAATCCCCGATGAAGCTGTCCTTTTCCGTCCGATTCATCTATGGGCTCCGACGAAACAGGTTGGGATCGATCGAAACACCTGGCCCCATCGTACTCGAGATCGTGACGCTCTTGACGTAGGTGCCCTTGGACGCGGACGGCTTGGCTCGCACGATGGAGTCCATGATCGCATTCAAATTTTCACTGAGCTGCTCCGCCGAAAACGAGACACGACCGATGGGCGCATGCACATTACCAGTCTTGTCTACACGATATTCGATCTTGCCTGCCTTGATCTCGCCGACAGCCCGGCCGATATCGAAGGTCACCGTTCCACCTTTCGGCGTCGGCATGAGTCCACGAGGTCCGAGAATCCGCCCGAGCGGACCGACTTTACCCATGAGGTCCGGAGTGGCCACGCAGACGTCGAAGTCCAACCAACCCTCTTGGATCTTATCGACGTACTCAACCCCGACGTAGTCGGCGCCGGCCTCCGTGGCTTCGGTCTCCTTCTCTCCCTGAGCGATCACCAGGACGCGAACAGATTTTCCCGTGCCGTGAGGCAGGACTACGGTGCCTCGCACAATCTGATCGGCCTTGCGTGGATCGACGTTGAGGCACGTGGCGACCTCGACCGTTTCGTCGAAGTTCGCGAACGCGACGTCCTTTACCATCTGGACGGCCTCATCGGGCTTGAATTGGGAGCCCTCAGGCAACTTGGCCTGGGCATCCCGGAATCGCTTACCGTGTCTTGACATTACTCTGAACCGACTTGTTTAGCCCTCCCACCCGAGGCGGCTCTCATCGGGTGGTTCATCGGACTCTCTTTAACTCTCAGGATACCTCGATGCCCATCGACCGGGCACTCCCAGACAACATCCGTACCGCGGCGTCCATGTCCGTCGTGTTGAGATCCTCCATCTTGATCCCAGCGATCTCCTCGAGCTGCGCGCGGGTGACCGTCCCGACCTTCTCACGATTCGGCTCACCCGAGGCCTTCTGGAGACCCGCAGCCTTCTTGATCAGAAAAGAAGCCGGCGGCGTCTTGGTTATGAACGAGAACGAACGATCGGCATAGACCGTGATCTCCACCGGAATCGTCACACCCTGCTGCTGCTGTGTCTTCGCGTTGAACTGCTTACAGAATTCCATGATGTTCAAGCCGCGTTGACCCAGGGCCGGCCCGACCGGAGGGGCAGGATTCGCCTGCCCTCCCGTGACATGCAGCTTGATGTATCCCGTAATTTTCTTTGACATATCCCAGCTCTATCTCCGAGACCCCACCGTGCGCCCCACCGTGCGCCTCACCGTGCGCCCCTAGAATCCCTTCAATTGGGTGTAGTCCAACTCGACCGATGTAGGCCGTCCGAAGAGCGAGACCTCCACCTTGACCTTGCCCTTTTCCGCGTCAATCTCCTTGATGGTCCCAGAGAAATCACTGAAGGGCCCTTGGGTTACCTCTACGACCTGATCTACACGGAATGGAATCTCTTCCTGGGTTCCATCATCCTCGCGTTCGATCTCGATTCCGAGGATCTTTCTGATCTCTTCGTCATGTAGCGGCTGCGGAACCTTTCCGGCGCCTACGAACTTGATGACCCCCTGGATATTGTTCACCACGTGCATGGTCCTCTGATTGAGATCCATGCTGACCAGCACGTAGCCCGGATACAGTCGCTTGGTGACGGTGACCCGCTTGCCGTTGCGAATCTCCACCACGTCCTGAGTCGGGACGATAACCTCTCGAATTTCCTTCGTTTCTCCAGCAGCCTCTCCCTCAGCGCCCTCTTCTTCTTCGATTCGACGCTGGATCAGCTTTTGGACCTTATTCTCGTGTCCGGAATAGGTCTGAACCGCGTACCACTTCGAGTCCGTCATGATCCCCATCGATACCACCGGCTCAGGCGCCGAAGGCCCCCATGATCCAGCCGATCACGGTTCGAGACGCCACGTCCATAATCCATATGACCGCAGAAATCAAAATCACAAAAGCAATAACCACCAGGGTCGCACTCTTGAGCTGATCGTAGTCGGGCCAGGTCACCTTCCCCATCTCGTCCCAGCACTCTTCGATGAACACTTTCGTCGCCGAAATTTTCTCTCCGATCGCCATGGGCCGCTTCTCTACTTGGTCTCTTTGTGTGCCGTATGGTGCCGGCAACGCGGGCAATACTTGCGATACTCGACCCGCTCGGGATGCAGACGTTTGTTCTTGGTCTGGTGATAATTCCGCTCCTCACACTCCGTACAACCAAGAATAATCTTCTCTCTAGCCATGACTTCCTCTCGTTCTAGCTCTGTCCTACCACCTACCTGCTCCCCGCCCGCGCGCCTCTCGGGCGTGCTGACGGAGCCCCGCTTTGTGAGGGGACCTCACCTCATCTCTCTCCCGTAGCGTCCCGGCCACGGTGTAGTCGGAGGGAGAGATATGAGGTGATGTCCCTATCTATTCGATGATCTCCGTCACAACCCCCGACCCCACCGTGCGTCC
>SMVA01003140.1_pt1 | contig 14759 bp, 11 predicted proteins | sample 2456451 | NCBI WGS metagenome assembly SMVA01 (sample SAMN11095933, study PRJNA526329) | marine sediment metagenome | biome: Marine sediment; feature: Surficial sediment; material: Deep marine sediment; isolation source: Hadal surficial sediment | place: Pacific Ocean | collected 2014-05 | depth...
GGCAGCACCTACCGGCGATGCGAACACGCCACCGATGCCGGTCAAGCGAAATGAGCCGGGCCGGTCTTCACCCGTGCGGGCGTTCACACGGGACAAGATGCCCTGGGAGTGATAGAGAAAATACAGAGAGTCTCCATACAGCAGTGGCGAGGGCACATACGGTGCTCCGCGGACGCGGGACCATGCGACCTGTGCGGTCCCGGTGATATCCCCCTTGGCCCCTTCCAAGCGAATCCCCAGCATGGCCTGCTTGTCGTATGTGCTCCCGGCGAAGACCATGCCATCACCGGCTACAGGCGAGGAAACCACATTCTCGGATGACATCCCGCCGCATTCCCAGATGATCCTGCCGGTCGCCAGATCGTAGCCTCGCACATGGTCCGAACCACTGACGATCACCTGCGGCTTGTCTCCGTGCTCCACGATAATGGGTGTGGTCCACGACGTTCCCCCGTCACGCTTGACCTTCCAAAGCTCCTTGCCGGTCCGTTTGTCGAAAGCAACAACAAACGACTCGCCCTCCTGGTCCCAGTTGACAATGAGGGTATCCCGGTAAAGAGCCGGCGAACTGCCCTCGCCATGACCGTGGAGCGTGTTCATCCGCCCGAGGTCGGTCTGCCACTTCAGTTCTCCGTTCAGGTCAAGACAGTAGAGACCCCAGGAGCCGAAGTGCGCGAAGAGGAGCTCACCATCAGTGACCAGAGAGCCCGACGCCAGGCTCGCAGTGGTGTGCCCTCCCTGGTGGGGAAGTTCTTCGCGCACGGTCCGTTTCCAGAGGATCTTTCCATCCCGGCGATTCACGGCGATGACCATGAACTTCTGGCGCTGAGTGATGGGAACTTCGTCATGAGCTCCAGGGACACCGCTGTACCTGGATTTCAAAACCTCGCCGTGAGGAACGGCTGTGGTGATGAAGACACGATCGCCCCAGATGATCGGGGTCGAATGTCCCTTGCCCGGCAACATGATTTTCCAGCGAATGTTCTTGCTCTCGCTCCATTGGACCGGCGGTCTGGCGCGGGGCGCGACGCCCGTGCCCAGGGGGCCGCGCCACTGGGGCCAGTTGAGTTCGGCGGCCGCGCCATCTCCTCCTCCTTGTCCCGCCGCAGGCATCATCATGGAAAGAGCCAGGATGAGTAACAGGCATGGGAGTCTTATTGACAAGGATTCTCGCATCTCTATTCACCATTATAGTTGTTTCCCATTCCTTACCTCGACCCGGGATCGGCATGGCGTGCACGGTCTCGCCCTCGCCCTGGAAGTCCACCGGGACGCGACATCCCTGGATTTCTTCTTTATTTCCTGCGATCAACCCGTGTATACTGGCGCCATTCCTGGACAAGGGAGGCACCCATGCGTTTGTTACGACTCGCCGTGGCCGCGTGCGTTATCATCATCGCCGCTCAGGGCGGGGCCGCCGCATTTTCACTGCTCGACGAGGTAACCGTCATCGATCCCAATCTCACGGCCGAGCTTGTATGGGAGATGACCGATACCAAGACATACTGCCAGTCGTCACCTCCCAACCTGGATCGACTGGCCTGCAAGGAAATTATCCCCGACGAGTTCTGGATCGGGGTAGATGCTGTCGGCAACCGCTACGGCATGATCGTCACGGTTGAACCACTGGGAACATTTTTCGACATCTACCGGCGCCCTGCCGGCACTTCCTTCAATAATCGTATCGTGCGCGTCACCAAACGAGTCGAGCAAGTGGTTGGTCAGCCCATCAAGCTGTTCGCCGTGGGCAACTGGGAGATCGACGTCACCAGCGGTGTGCTCTTGATCGGCCTCAAGGGGGAGTGCTTCACCAGTGCGTGTACGATGGCGAACGATACTGTCGAGCACCTGGGCGTGATTCGCATCACGGGTCTGACGGCGCTGTTCGACATCATCGAATCGTACCAGCCACCCTCCTCGTTGTCGTTCAACCTGCCAAGGTATCCAGAGGGATTGTCCAGCGGCGACCAATATGACGTGTACTACGGTAATCTCTCTGGCTTGCCGGATCTGTCCCAAGCTCAGCCCCTTGAGTGCGATGTTGCCACGGGCAAGTCAGTAGGTGATCGGGTCGAGGTCACCGACACACTTCCGGACCCGGTGCCAGGAGAGGTCCGCTATTATGTCACGGTCGTCAGCAGCGGAACGGAAAAACGAGCAGGACGGAGAAGACAGGCCGGCGGCCTGAGCGGGCGGATATCGGCGTCGCTGCCGCCATGCGTCTCGCCCTGATCGGGATAGCCGCCTGAATACCCAGGGCGGCGCTTTCCTGACGAACTCGACCGCCACCTGCGACTTCCCGCTTCCCGTACAAGCCCCTTGACTTTGGGGTTACCAGTGTGTTCTGCTGTGCCAATTCGGTGTCAGCGTATGCGCACGAGCCAGTTCCCGGGGTGGAGTGCCATGAAATTACGCCCTGAGTTCCGCTCGTTCTGTATGCTTTCAAGACCGGCGGTTCATAATTCTCGAGGGGGGGGGACACGTTCCAGCGCAGTCGTCCTTTGAAGAGTCCACTGCGTTGCCATGTCCCTCCTCCGTCCAGGGGAGGATCGAACATGATGCGAAGAGTCCTGAGGCAATCGTTCTGGGTTCTGGCTGTGGTCAGTCTGGCGGGAGCCACCAGCCTGGCAACCACCATGCTGCACATGAACCTCGATGACATGGGCCGGCAGGCGGACAAGATCTTCCGCGGCACAGTTCTCAAGGTCACCGAAGGCGAAGTGGAGGTCGGTGGCGGCATGTTGCCGACGACCACATATGTCCTGCAGGTGGACGAGGCGTTCAAGGGCGAATTCGAGACCGTCAAGGGCCTGCAGCTCGTCGAGATCCGCATGCTGGGAAAGATGCGCCCCCATGCGGTCGGGTCCTTGAAGCGCATGTCAGTGCTTCCCGACATGCCCCGACTGGATCTCGGCCAGACCTATCTTCTGTTCTCCACTCAGCCCAGTGGCGCCGGCCTCTCCACCACGGTCGGTCTGGGCCAGGGTTCTTTCCACCTCTCCGGCACGCAGTACAAGGAGATGGCGGTGAACGAGTACGGCAACCTTGGCCTCTTCAAGGGCATGAGCGTCAAAGATATCAATGCATCGGGGCCGGTTCCATACCTGCGTCTTGCTGACCAGATCCGGACCGGCCTGGCCGCTGTCCAGGGAGGAAACTGATGACCCGCAACAAGCGTTCTGTTGTTTTCATGGCCGCGCTTGCGGCAGCCAGTCTCATCATCTCCCTGCCGGCCCTTGCCGGAGGTCCTCTCGCCGTGTTCCAGTCGGGGCAACCGTTCCTGTGGCCCAACGGTGGGGCAAACATTGAGTTCAATCCTGACCAGGGAGGGTTCGGCGGCCTGACCAATGCCCAGGCCGTGCTCATGACCGAGAATGCCTTCGGCCAGTGGGGCTCTGTTCCGACGTCAACCGCCAGCTACACCAATGCCGGCCTGCTGCCGGTCGACGTGGACGCCACCAACTTCGTTCCCTGGCTGAATCCAAGCGCCCCGGATGGGCTGAGCGCCATCGTCTTCGACGAGGATGGGTCCATCTTTGACCTCCTCTTCGGTCCTGGATCCGGCGTTCTCGGCTTCGCCGGTCCCGAGTGGGGCGACTTCTCCAACGGAACAATTCTGGAGGGTGTGGCATTCTTCAACGGTTCACCGCTTCTGTCGGGCTCCATCAACATGGGGGCGCAGCGGACCATCGCCGTGCACGAGTTCGGCCATTATACCAACCTGGCGCACACCGTCACCAATGGCGAGATTGCTGCATTCGGCGACAACACCGGTCCGTCACCCTTCAACACCTTCCCACCGGAAAGTCTGTTTCTGCGCATCGAGACCATGTATCCATTTGCCCTCATCCTGCCCGACGGTAGCGACTTCGGCGGCGGGGAGACACTGAACCTGGACGACACCAGCATTCTCTCGACCCTCTATCCGGCTCCGGGTTTCTTCACTGACTTCGGCAGCATCAGCGGGACAATCCTGTCACCCGATGGCGTCACCAAACTGACCGGCGTCAACGTCATCGCCCGCAACGTGACCAACCCTTACGATGACGCGGTTTCGGCACTCTCCAGCGACTTCACCGACAACACTTTCCAAGCAGACCCGGTGGTGGGGACCTTCACTTTCAACGGCCTGACCCCGGGCGCCCAATACGCGATCTATGTGGACCAGCTTCTGGCAGGCGGCTTCAGCACGCCGCCTCTGTTCCCGCTGCCGGGGCCCGAAGAGCTGTACAACGGTGTGGACGAGTCCTTCGACTCGTCCACCGACGACCCGTCTATCTTCACCGGCGTGGCGTCGGTGGCCGGTACACCCACGACCGGTGTGAACATCGTGTTCAATCGGCCCGGGCCCGGCGACCCTCTGCTCCTGGGAGATGACGATAACATCGAGATCGTGATGCCCTTCACCTTCAAATTCTGCGGTGAGGACTATGACTCGGCATTTATCAACTCCAACGGCAGCGTGACCTTCGGTGCCGGCAGCAACGATTTCAGCGAGTCCACAGTGGACATGCTGGGTGGGCCGCCACGTATAGCCGGCCTATGGGACGATCTGAACCCCGCCCAGGGTGGCGTGGTCACGTTTTTCCAGACCCAGGACACCTTCACGGCCTCCTGGACCGACGTGCCCGAATTTTTCTCGACAGGCGCTAACACGTTTGAGATCGTTCTGTACCGGTCGTCCAACCAGATCGATCTGATCTGGGGAGGCCTCACAGCGACAGACGGGATGGCCGGCTTCAGTTGTGGCGAGGCGGCGGCCACCGGCCAGGAACCCTCCTCGGATCTGACGCAACTTGCGGCTGATGCCGAGGATCGCACCATCAACGGGAGGCGCACACCGGCCATCTACGAGTTGTTCAACTTCGCCAATCCCGGCGACCTTTCCGGCGACGCCATGACCTTCACGGCTCCCAAGGAATTCAAGGACAAGAATGAGCCCAACAATAGCCTCGGCGAAGCCACCCGTATCAAGCTGCCATTCAGCAGTGGCGACCAGATCGGGAACAGCTCGAAGTTCAGGTTCACGGACATCTCGCCCGAGGGAAACGACGTCGACTACTTCGCGTTCACCGCTAGTGCCGGCAACACCCTGCTAACCGAGATCATCTCCGGCGGCCTGGACAGCTTGGTGGGCTTGTTCGATGCGGGCGGAACGCTTCTCGCCACCGATGACGATGGTGGTGCGGGCTTATTGTCCCGGCTCCAGTTCGTCATTCCGGCAGACGGGATCTATGTGCTCGCAGTCACCACCTTTCCTGACTTCGATTTCGACGGGGATGGCAATTCGTCCGGGCGATATGTGCTCGAGATCGAAGAGACCTCGGGCATCATCCTGAGTCTCGGCGACGACGATAGCCAGGAACTGGCTCTGCCGTTCACTTTCCCGTTCCAGGGCCAGACCTGGAACAGCGTGTTTGTGAATTCCAACGGCAACCTGACCTTCGGCACCGGGAACACCGACTTCAGCGAGAGCGTCAGCGAATTCCTCAGTGGACCGCCACGTATCGCAGCACTATGGGATGACCTGAGCCCCAACAATGGCGGGACGGTGACCGTGGATTTCACGCCCACGTCCGTAACCATCACTTTCGATGGGGTGCCCGAGTTCTTCAGCACCGGAGCGAATACGTTCTCCTACACGCTGCATGACGACGGCGATGTGAATATCGACTACGGGCCCTGCACATCCACGGACGGCATCGTGGGCGTGACCGGGGGTAACGGCGCAGCAGACCCAGGCGAGACCGATCTCTCAGCCGGCGGGCCTCTCCCGGTCCTTGGCACGACCTATGAGCAATTCCTGGGCGATTTCGATCTCGCCAATCTGTCCGTGATTTTCCAGTAAGTCGTTACTCGTTCATTGCGGGGCGGCGAGTCGTCTGACTCGCCGCCCTTTTTTCTTGATATTCGCTACGAGTACCTCGTTAAGCCTGTTCCGGAAAGTCCATGAAAATGTTCGGTCAGGACTTGCGCTCCGTGCTCAGCGCAATCTCGTGGATCTCGAGGACGCTTGAGCCGGCGAACATCTCGGCCGGCGGCCTGTTGGAGTGGGCTTTCCGGAAAGACTCGCTCCGGGTCCAGTCCCAGAAGGCCTCCTGGCTCTCCCAGTAGGTTTGCACCAGGTAATAGCCCTGCTCCTTCGTATCTTTCCAATCTCCAGTCTCGTGATCGAAGCGCCGCTGGATGGGACGCAATACAAGATTCTTGACGAAGCCGGGGTGCTTATCGATCAGGTGTGCTCGGTTTCGGAAGCGGTCTTCGAAATCCTCTTCGTGACCAGGGGCCACAGGAATACGGTTGGTGACGATGAACATGTCTGACATCTCCTCTCAGTATCTCTGAATGCGTCAACAATAGCCCAATGCACCATGGTGTTCCAGACATGCCGGGTGGCTTGACGACTGCCGAGCTGGTCCACTTCGAGGACTCATGGTTGAACGCTGGCTCCAAGGGCTCCAGGCGGAGAGGGCCCTCTCACGGTCAATCGCGAGAACGTGTAGAATGCGAGGCGCACGGAGGTTACAGCGATTTACCGTTGCAGACCAGGAGATCCGACCATTCAAACCGTCATCAACAAGACACGCAGGCCTATCAGGATCTCCTTACCTCGGGGCAAGACCCTGTTTCTTAGCCCTTCCGGCCGGGGTCAGGTCCACGATGACACTCTTGAGCGCCCGGCGTTCAAGAAATTGCTCGAGGCGGGAGATGTGGAAGTTCTCGTCGAGGATGGTTCCCCGTCGGTGGGTGCAGATGGGGGATCGGCCCGGATCAGCCGGTCGAACCAGGGCCACCCGGCGACCAGGAACGTGTCGCGCAAGGGGGATCGCTAAGTCGGCACACCCTGCCAGGTGGAACCACCGTGCCACAGATTGCGCTCACTTTCGCGATCTCCACCTCGCTGGAACACTTTCACGGGGCGGCTGACCGCTCATAAAGTGCGGCCCACACGGCGGCATACCAGAGTTCGCCGTGCATGCGCAACCCGAGCGATGAGAAGTGTATGCCGTCCCGTGCGCGCAAGCTGCCCTGCATATCGTCGGTGGTCGGTCCCTCCAGAGCCAGCCCTTCCCGCCACAGGAACTCCTGGGCACGGCGTATTGCCGCCATGGCATCTGGCTTCAGGCCGGGCAGGAAACTGGCACGGGCCACGACCCATGGCACATCCATACCGGTATCCCCTGCCAGAGCCTGCCGCAAGTCGTTGAAGTCCCGAACGTAGGCGTCGGTGCCAGTTCCCTCCCGGGCATCGCTCTCTCCCTGATGCCAGAGAATGGCCCGGGCACCGCCCAACGCCTGCAGGCGCCGGCGCAGAACCGTATAGCGCGAGGAATCCAGGAAGGCGCTGACCGGTGGTCGTCGCGGATGCCAATCTGCGATACGGGTATTTCCATGGCCGACTGACGCCAGCCCCACCGGCACGCCGGTGGCTCTCTGGATCAGATCGCCGAACACCGGCCACGGGCTGCCGTCACGAGATCGATCCTGGACACCCACCATGGGGTCCGCCGCCCGCCACCAGTGCTCCCCGTCGAACATGGCCACCCGGTCGTTCACGCCCGGCTGCCGGCCGCTGCCGGTGTTGGTGGCGTTGGACTGTCCGGCCAGGATGAACAGATCGCCAACCCCGAAACGGGAGACCACCGTCAGCGGCCGGCCCCCATCCAGGCGCAGTTGCAATTGATACCAGCCGCCCTGGGGAACACGAAGATTGCCGCGGAACTGCTGCCCGCCGGCGCCCGTGGCCAGAGACAGCGGCCTCCACGGTGTCCGATCTTCACCGGCAAGTATCACCGACATTTCGATCTGTCCAGTGGAGGAAGCCAGGCTGCCGCGAACTTCCACCCAGGCACCTCCATCACTGTCCCGCTGGATCACCTGGTAGTCGACGGGTGTCTCCACCTGGGGCACGGGCGCACAGGCGGCCCCCGCCAGAGCGATGGCCACCAGGGACACAACGGTTTGGGCGCGTATCAACGGCTCCTCCGGGCCGGTGCCTTGCCCTCCCGGGCTTCGATCTCAGCAGCGGCCGGACGGGTGCGGAAGGCCCGCTTGAGGGTCAGAAACGGCTTCTCAAAAGAGTGATAGCTCATCCAGGCCAGCGCCGCGGAGATACTGCCGGCCACGGTGATCACCATGATCTGTCCCGGCAGACGGGAACCGAAAATCGCAGGTACAAGGTCCACCGACAACCCGGCCCTCCCCAGGAAGATGATCACGAAGTGATGAAAGACGTACAGACCGTAGCTGTAGACCCCGAAGAAGCGCAGTATGGGGCTGCCGAAGAAACGCCCGAGCCGGGAGTCCGATGGCGCCGCCACCGCCAGGATGAGCACCGCGGCAAAGAGCCCGGCGAGAAGACTTCTCCCGACAGTGCGATAGACCGGTAATTGAGGCACCCAGCCTCCGCTCCAGACCAGCAACAGAACAGAATGGTGCCCGTGACCAGGGCCACCGGTCGCGCCCGTCGCGCCCAGGCCTGCAACCCGCCTGGCCGGCGGGCAGCCACTGCTAGAAAGGCGCCGGCGGCCAGAGCATCCATCCGGGCCACGGTCATCACGTTGATACGCGGCAGGAAGCCGGCCTGCCAGAAGGCCACCCGGGCAAGGAGGCTGCCCAGAATCACCATCACGCACAGGATCCTCAGACGCTTCCCACCCACGGCGAAGACCGCCAGCGGCCAGACCATGTAGAACTGCTCCTCCACCGCCAGCGACCAGAAGTGGCCGATGGAGTTGAAGGCCGGCCAGCCGTCCAGGGCCATGCGTACGTTGGCCAGATAGGTCCAGTACCATCCCTGCTCACTCAGCAGGCGCGCCAGTTCTTCGTCGCCACCGCGGAACAGCGGCAGGATCAGAAAACAACCAGCAAGGGTGGCGTAATAAAGCGGGAAGATGCGCAGCACACGGCGCATATAGAAATTGCGAAAGTAGCCCGCCTCATGGCGGCTGTCCAGAAGGATCCCGGTGATCAGGAAGCCGGAGAGGACGAAGAAGAGATCCACACCTGTGCCGCCCAACATGACGACGCTGCGATAAGCGCGGTCCAGGAAGACCACCGGGTGCAGACCACCGTAGCTGGTGAAGTGAGCCAGCATGACCATGATGATGGCCAGGCCGCGCACCCCGTCCAGGGCCGGGACATAGGCGCCGCGGCGGGGCAGCTCGCCGGAGGAGGAGGCATTCACGAGATATCCTGGATCAAAATGAGAGACTTCGCGGTTCTCTACCCGGCGTCGAACTCATCCATGGCAACGAAAATACAATTCTGTGAAGATCTATGACAAAATAGACGGCGGAGGTTCGAGAAGTGTCCAGAGCAGCATCCTTCCTGTATCGTATCCTGTTCCTGGCATTGTCTTCCATTCTGGGCGGAGTGAACCCCGTCAGCGGACAGATTCTGAAGATCCTGCCCCTGGGTGACTCAATTACCCAGGCCAACGTCGACCACTATGGATATCGCTACAGGCTGTGGGTCAAACTTGTCGATTCGGGGGTGACGTTCGATTTCATCGGATCGGGCAATATGAACCTCTGGGGAAATCCACCGTGGCCCCCCATCAAGGGCAAGAGTTTCGATTCGGATCATGAAGGTCACTGGGGCTGGGAAGCCAATGAAATCCTGGATGGCAGGGTGGGAGAAGGCAATCTGGCATCCTGGCTTCAGGACTACACCCCGGACATTGTCTTGATGCACCTGGGCACCAACGATGCACTGCATGAAGACTCGACCGAGAGCACAGTGCAGGAGCTGGAGCAAATTATCCAGGTTCTGCAGGCGGACAATCCCGCGGTGACCATTCTCATGGCGATCCTGATCCCCAGTACCGACCCTCAGGCCTGGCGCATTCCAGCCATCAACGCGGAGGTTCCGGCAATAGCCCGCCGCATGCAAACACCCACCTCGAGAATAATCGTTGTGGACCAGTGGACCGGATTCGACACGTCCACCAATTTATACGATCAGTGGCACCCCAACGACTCCGGCGAAGAAAAGATGGCGCAGAAGTGGTTCGAAGCCCTGCTTGCCGTGGCACCCCTCGCAATCGAGTTGCAGTTTGAACCGGATCTTGAGACTCTTTCGTGGCAAGCCACTATCGGCGCCGAATTCTATTCCGTTTACAAGATCGATCCCTTGTCCCTGTTGGATACTGATGGAGATGGGCTACCCGACGCCGGCCTGGGTGATTGCATCACGGCATCGGATCCGGACACAAGTGACACAACTTTCGTGGACCAGATCCCATTGCCGGCACCAAACAGTGCGGTTTTTTACCTCGTGGCGCCCGTCACTTCCTTCGGAGAAATCAGCCTCGGCACCACGGGCTTCGGGCTCAGACGGCAACCGTCCACCGCATGCCCCTGACCCGGGAACAGCGTCAAAGCCACCACACCAGGACACAGCCACCCTCCTCTATTTCCGTTTGGTCATTGAGGATTTCACTCTGTCGGCGTATGCAAAACGTATCGCCGACAAAAATGAAGCCAATCGGAGGGGTTGGGGAGGATCCATGGGCGGCAAGACGTCGGATGAACTGGCGCGCGACTTCCTGCGTGTGGCCCACCTCTATCGCCTCGGCATCCTGCCCACCGAGCAGCCTCACCCCGGAACAGCCGGATTATCCCACTGGGCACGTCACGATCTGCCGAGAGCGGTAGATGTGCTGAAGGGCGTCGACATGAGCGCCCTCAAGACACTGCATGGGAGGGCAGACAACATCGATCGGCTGGCTGCCGCCGTGCGGGCGACGTTGTCCGCCGGCCGGCGCATTTTCTTGTGCGGTTGTGGCGCCACGGGACGGCTCTCCCTGAGCCTTGAATTCCTGTGGCGCCAGGAGAATGGCAACGACCAGAACGGCAAAAGCCGGCGCGACCAGGTAAGGGCCTTCATGGCAGGTGGCGATATCGCACTGGTCCATGCTCTTGAGGGATTCGAGGACCACCCTGACTACGGCGCCCGGCACCTGGAACAAATGGGATTCACCGACGGCGACCTGCTGATCAGCTGCACTGAAGGCGGCGAAACCCCCTACGTGATCGGCGCAACGGAGAGAGCCGCCGAACTCTCATCCAACCCACCATACTTTCTCTACTGCAACGCGGACTCCATTCTCGCCACCCATGTCGAGCGTTTCCAGCGTGTCTATGACAACAAGGGCATCAACAACATCTGTCTCGATGTCGGCCCCATGGCGCTGGCCGGAAGCACGCGCATGCAGGCGAGCACGGTCCTGCAACTTGCCGTTGGAGCCGCGCTGCTTCATTCTCAGACGTCAGCAGGTCCCCTCATTGAAGCGTACATCGATTGCATCGCCAATACGGATTTCTCCTTCCTCACCGACTTCATCGCGGCCGAGGCCGGTATTTACGCCGCAGGCGAGCACTTGACCTACCGGGTCAGGGACTACGGCATCACGGTGCTTACAGATACGACCGAAAGAGCGCCCACTTTCAGCCTGGTGCCCTTCGATCAGCTCAAAGAGCGGCTTCCCGCTCACTCTCTCTGCTACGTGGCGCTGGACGACGCAGCGGATCCCGAAGATGCGTGGACCCGATTGCTGAACCGGACACCGCATTCACTGAACTGGCCGGAGGTGGACACAAGAACAACATCTCAATACCTCAATGGTTTCGATTTCAGTGCCGGCGCTACGGCGCAGCGCCAGAAACAGATCCCTGGCCGGAGACATCACGAGTTCCGTATTCGCCGCTCGGGCAACGGTATGGAACTCCGCCTCCAGGCGCTGACGCACACTGTGCCGGTCAGCGGGCTGCCGGAACTTCACCAGCACCTGCTGCTGAAGCAGATGCTGAACATTCACTCCACCCTGGTCATGGGCCGTCTCGGCCGCTACAAGAGCAATCTGATGACCTGGGTCTCCCCCACCAACGGCAAACTCATCGACCGGGCAGTTCGCTACGTTCAGCACCTGCTCGCCCATGCAGGGGAAGCAGAACGAACCTACGAGGGCGTCGTCCATCGGCTGTTCGTCGAGATGGAGAGGTCTGAGCCCGGCGAGCCCGTCGTGCTCCGAACCTATCGTGCTCTCCTGAGACGCTCCCGGGAGCGCACCCTGGTGTAAGGATGGAACTCAGCGGCCGTCAGCGGACGACGAGTGGCTGCGACGCACAGTGACTCCACCCATGGATGTGTTCACATCCAGGTGCAGGGTCGCAGCATTGGCCGCCACCGGAAAATTCTTGTCGTCTTTCAGACGACCCATGGAGCCGCCGAGGATGACCATGTTGGATGAGTCCTCAGCGATGCGAACATCGGTGGGGATGATGAGGGTCAGGTCACCCATGCTGTGGTCGATGGTCACCTTGCTGTCACTGCCGGCCGGCCAGTCCCCGTTGAGGGAGACCCGGAAGCCGCCCATCCCGGTATCCACCACGATCTCCCCGGCGCGGGCATTTCCCAGGCCGCTGACCCGGCCGTCTCCCATTTGCATGGACACGGCCATACGCGGGAGGGGCGCCGCCAGCGGTTTGTTGAACGACAGCTTGAAGTCTCCCTTTGAGAGATCCACATCCAGATCGGTCAAGGTGAGCCCCCCCAGTTCGACCCTGGATTGCCCCGCATCCATCTGGATATTGAGATCGATGGGGATATCCGGGGGAATGCGCACCGTCAGGTCGTTAGGATGGTTATGGTCGAAGTGGTTGAGGCCGGCGATCATGCGTGTGAACCACCCGGCCTTCGGCTTCAAGCGCAACGAGACCTCCATGCCGTTCTCGTCTTCGACCCGTTCCTCCACCAACTCGTAGTAATTAGTAGCGTAGCTTCCCTCCACGGTGATATCGCTCCCCGGCGGTCCGGGAACAATCTCGAAGTTGCCTTCGGAAAACGAGATATTGAGCCGTACAGCCACCGGACTGCGATTGGCGCCGGGGAATTCGGAGGGAGAAAGGGTGGCTAGAGCGGTTCCCGCGGGAGGGGTGGCCACAGGGTTGATTGCCACCGACGGCGAGACTTCGCTGGCGGGAGGCGCGGCACGATCACCCACCGCTATAGACAAGTCCGCGGTATCGCTGGTGGGTGCTCCCAGGCTCCGGTACGAAAGCCCCGCCCAGACCACCAGGATTCCGGCAATGCCAACAATGAGAAAAATGATCGAGAGACACCCGATCGCGATGGACATGAGCTTACTGCGTCCGCCCTTGGCACGTCCCATGGTGGCCTCCTCCCCCGAAAACAGTTCCCTCATGAATACGCTCTCCGGTGGGCGGAAGTTCGCAGGCACTTCCGGGAAGTGGCAAATCTCCAGCGAGGGGGCAGAGAGCCACGCTGACCCTCCACGGGACCGAAAAAGAAGGCGCCCCTCCCCTGAATCCTCTGTGACCCCTTACCTCATGATCATGGGCAAGTCCGTCCATTCCGGGCCACACCCGACGCGGTGAAGCCAATCCCACCGTCACCGCCCGGGCAGTCGTTGCGAGCGCGCACCAGATAGAAGAACGCCGTGCCCATGGCCGGACTCTTCCGCTCCAGCGCCTGGGTGTCGCGGCTGTCATTGGTTTCGAGACACGAGGCAGCAGCGTCGAAATCGGCTGCTACCGTGCTCTTGAGTAGATCGTAGTCGAACATGTAATCCTTCCACGCCGAGATAAGGCCGGTAGGTGTTTCCGGGTTGCTGTCGTCATCAAACAGTGCGCCAATGAGCGGGACACTATCGATGAGAATGGCGCGCACCTCGAGGTCGGGACGGACCCTGAGCACTCCGGGCAGGCGGGAGAGCGCAACTTCAGAACCGGCGGGCAGGCCGCGCACATTGTAGCGGCTCGGGATCAGGGAGTAGGCGTGATGGACACGACCGCCCTGGGTGCGAAGCAGTTCACGCAGGGGACCCGCGTCGGCGCCAGGCGTGAGATCCACGAGAAATGAGCCGGGGATGGCGCGAGGGTTCCGGGGAGCCGCTGGCGGAACAGCGGTGGGAACGCTCATGACGAAGAGGACCGGCCAAGCCACCAGGGAAACGCCTACAAGGGAACGTTTCAGGGAGTCACCGAGTTTTGGCCGCAAGAGCATGTGGCATGGGCCCCTTCTGCTCAAGCACTCATGTTACAACCCGGCACCCATAACATGATCTTTTTCTTGCTGCGGATCAGGGCCAGAAATCGCCGAGGGCGTCTGCAATCTTTCCGGCGATGTGCCGGTGGCCGGCAGGCGATGGATGCCAACCGTCTTCCCCGAACAGGCCTGGGGGCCGCTCATGGAGGTGGATGAAGGTCGAGATATACGGAATCCCCTCCTCCGCCGCCACCGCCGACAAAACGGCATTCTCTTCGATGGCCTGGATGTAGCCGACGAACACCACGGAGACACCATTCTGGCGGCACAAGCGGATCATTTCGACAAGATTGGTGCGCAGATCCTTCGTCACTCGGGTGATCTTCTCTTCGTCCTTTGGCTCCTCATACAGAATGTTCTTGGAGGCGCCATGGCGATAAAAGAGAATTTCACCGTTCTCCCTCTTCACGTCTGAACGGGCCAGTTCAAAGATAAGTCTTGTCATCTTGTAGACACGAAGGTCGGAAACGAAAGCCGGGACCAAGCTCTCCCTGGCCGGACGCAGGCCGTTCAACTGGTCGTTGTAATCATTGGCGCCGGCCATGATGGTGACCAGGCCGGGGCGTACGACCTGCAGCTTGTCGGGCAAGGTTCTGAGCATGGCGGTTGTGGTCAGACCGGGCACTCCCCGGTTCAGGCCCACGAAACGCCGCCCTGGATACCGCTCCTCCAGCAGCCCGGCGAGAACA
>SMVA01251281.1_pt1 | contig 14759 bp, 13 predicted proteins | sample 2456451 | NCBI WGS metagenome assembly SMVA01 (sample SAMN11095933, study PRJNA526329) | marine sediment metagenome | biome: Marine sediment; feature: Surficial sediment; material: Deep marine sediment; isolation source: Hadal surficial sediment | place: Pacific Ocean | collected 2014-05 | depth...
GGTAAACATCGTGTGTTATGGCACATTTATTCGTAGCCAGCCGGTGCATGTCCCACTCTCACTGACAGATACCTGCCAGCTACCCTGAGTATGGTCGAGAATGGAACGGAAGGACTATACATGGCACATTGCGGCCCCCTGAATAGTTAAATCGAAGGCATTTGACCGGCCGCTGTGTCGAGGAAGCGGCCCTAGCCGTATTTAGATTGTGCCTGGTGTGAAGGTTTCCAGAGTTGAGTGATAAATCGGGTGTAAGAGGTTCATTGTTGGGGTATTTATGGGGGTACATTTATATTTTAAATAATATATATTTATATATATCAATGATATAGGGATAAAAAACGTTAGAGGGTAGTCCTACCAATAAATTCAATGAGTTAGAGCAGAACCCGATTTTTCACATCCATGCTAGGTGGGATTTCAGGTGGAATTTCTCTGCAAAAAGGGCCTATCGGCCCCTAATTACATCACCACTCAAAGTATAAGACGAATAAAGGGGCCATAGGGAAATTTTTCCTTCCAGCATCCCGATGCTTTACATGAATTGAGCCGAGCGATGGCCACCGAGTGTGCTGAAATCGCGCTTGCATTGGTCCGCTTGCAGATCTTTTGGATTCGTTTTCAGGCTGTAGGCCACAGGAATCTATACCAATCTGATATTCAGTGGTGCCTCTGCTGGTTGGGCTGTGATAATGCGGACTCTGCTACCGCGCGCCCTTCCCCGCGAAAAGAGACAGCGTGCCAGGCGGAGCTCTCGTGTGTGGCACTAGGAGCGGCTGAGCCGGTGCATCCTGTTCCCTCCTGCGCAGGTGATCCAGAATTCGATCAATGGTCTCCTGCTCTTCAATGCAGGCAATGACCCTGGCAGCACCTCCGCAACGGTCGCAAACTTCAATATCTATATTGAAAACTCGCTCGAGCCTTTGCGCCCATGTCATCGCCGCGTGACACTCTGCCGGTGTCCTTGCTTGTGCATTGGCGGCCTTCTTCAGCTCCTTGCCGCGCCTGGCCGGAGTGACCTCCCCACGCAAGCGGTGATTCGGGGCCAGGACGCCGTGGTAGCGACTACCCGCAGTACAAAGCCTGATGATCATCAGGCCCAGCCAATAGACCTGCTTGGCTGTCATGGAATTACCGGAGGAATGGAAAGATCCGTCTGCGTGATTGTAGAGCCTGGTTCAAGGCTTGCTGGTGTTTGCATAAACACACACTAATTTCCGCTGCAATTTCAACAACACATGCCTATACTTTTGCTACTGTCAGAATAAAACAATAAGGGTGTTTAAAGGCCAGTGAAACATGATTTGAAGCTAGGTCTGGTCCTGTCGGGCGGCGGCGCTCGCGGCGCTTACCAGGTAGGCGTACTCAAGGCCATTGCCGAACTGCAGCCCAAACATGGACACAACCCCTTCTCTATCATTACTGGAACCTCTGCGGGTGCAATCAATGCGGTGTCGCTGGCTTCCTCGGCGAACAACTTCCGGCTGGCGGTTAAAAAGCTGGAGAAAGTCTGGCGCGATATTCATGTTCACCAGGTTTTCGATGTCAGGGGTCGAAAAATGCTCACCAGTGCCGGCCGTCTGATGTACTCCTTGTTTCACCAGGGTGTCAGCCGCTCCGGGCCGCTTGCAGTGCTCAACACCGATCCGCTGCGCACGCTGCTCAGCCATACCATACAATTTCGAAATATTTCGCGGCACATCGAAAGTGGGTATCTGGATGCCGTGGCGGTCACGGCATCCGGGTATACCTCCAGTGAGTCCGTGACTTTTTTTCAGTCCGGCCCACAGCAAAAGAAATGGCGGCATGGTCGCCGGCGCGGTATTCCTGCCGAGCTTACGGTTAGCCACCTGTTGGCTTCGTCTGCCATTCCGATGATTATGCCGGCGGAAAAGCTAAGCCGGGAGTACTTCGGCGATGGTGCCTTGCGTCAATTGGCCCCCCTGAGTCAGGCTTTGCAACTTGGGGCGGAAAGGCTATTGGTTATCGGCGTTAGCGGTAATCCGACCCACAAGCCGCGCGAAGATGCGACCCCTAGGCCGCCTTCCATGGCGCAAATGATTTCGCATATTTTTAACAGTGCATTCATCGATAGTCTGGACGTAGATTTGGAGCACCTCATCCGCATCAATGACCTGGTCGGATTGGTAGAGAATGAAAACCCACATATCGATATTGAAAATGTTCGCCCAATTGATCTTATGCTCATTAACCCATCGATCGAGTTCGATGAAATTGCGGCCAAGCACATCAAGGACCTGCCCTATAGCATGCGGACCTTAATGCGTATTATCGGCGCAACCGAAGAGGGTCGCGGCGCGAGCCTGGCCAGCTACCTGTTGTTCGAGAGCGAGTTTTGCAAAGAGTTGATTCAGTATGGTTATAAAGATGCAATGGAAGAGGAGCAGGCACTACGGGATCTGTTTATTGGTTGAATCTGAAACGCAAGCGCCGAATTAACGGCGCCGTCCCAGTTTGTCGCCGGAGCTGCTGCGCGAGGTGAATCCACACTTAGACGCCGCAGCAGGGCGAAGGCGCCCCGCAGGGGTCACAACAGGCCGTTCGATGGTTGTATAGAACAGGTAATGAACAGCCAAGGGCCAGTCAAAACACCCGGCGAACTTCCTCGGCAATAATTTTAATGCCTTTTTGCACTATTTCAGCATCCTGGGCGTAGGACACCCGGATACACTCGTGCTTGTGTGGCCAGTTGTCATCCATGCCGATGAAGAAATTTTGCCCCGGCACGATCAACACGCCGCGCTTTTTCAAATTCTCATAGAGTGTCTGGCTGCTGATTGGCAAGCCCTCAAACCAGAGCCACAGAAATATCGCGCCCTCGGGCTTGTGGATATGGTAGGGAAGATCGCCCAGAGCCTCGCGAAACCAGTGCACGGTTTGTTGCGAGCGCTGCTGATAGAACGGCGTGACATATTCTCGCGAGAGGGAAATAATTTCGCCGGACTTGAATAGCTCCTTGGCCAACGCCGGCCCCAGCGTGCCGCAGGCCAGACTCACGATGGTGTTGATATTGGTATAGGCCTCAATGATCTCCTCCCTGGCCACTATGATACCGGTGCGTACGCCGGGCAGGCCCAGTTTCGACAGGCTCAAGGTGAGAATTGTATTGTCGTTCCAATGGGAGCTCGCCTCGGTGAACATGATGTTGGGAAAAGGTGAACCGTAGGCGCCGTCAATAATAAACGGGATGTTCCGCGCTTGGGCGATTTCATCCAGGTGGGCGATTTCCTCATCGGTGAGTACGTTCCCTGTGGGGTTGGTTGGTCTGGAGACACATATCGCAGCGGTGCTACCGGTGAGTTTTAAGGTGGAGAAATCCACGTGGTACTTGAACAGATTGTCCTCCAGCAGTTCGATGCTGGGGCGGGTGGCGGTGAAGAATTTCTCGGTCAGGCCGATGTCGGCATAGCCCAGGTACTCCGGGGCCAGAGGCAGATGAATGTGCCGCTCGCTACCATCATTCATGGTGCCGGCGAACATATTGTAAAGGGCAAAAAAGGCCGGCTGACTGCCGTTGGAGATGGCGATATTGTTCGCGCTGAGTTGCCAGCCACATTGCCTGCCCAGGAAACTGGCGATTTGTTCGCGAAAATCCAGATCACCCTGGGGCGCTTGATAAATTCCGAACAGCGCATGCCGTTGCCGTGGGTCATTCAGTATGGTTTCGAGGCGCTGTTGAAAAACGTCCTCCACTTGTTGGAGGTGCCCCGGGTTGCCGCCGCCCATAAAAATCATATCCGGATTTTCGCTCAGCGCTGTACCCAAATCGTCCATGAGTTCGACGATGCCGGATTTGCGGGAAAACTTCTCTCCAAATGCTGAAAGCTTCATAGCCTGACCTTGTCAATCACCCTTCAATATAGTTCGCCTGATCCGGCGCGGCAAGGGGGTTTGCCTTGCGGGTGGTACCTATTTTATTTCAACGCCGCAATGATGTTGCGGGGGAAAATTTCTGTTAGCGTGTATTTTCGAATATCAACCAGCGAAGAAAACGGCCATGAAGCATATTGATCCAGAACGTGAGCAGTTTGACCAGTTTAAATCACTGCCGCGGGACACCCCGATTCACATGCTGAATCTGATCAAACTGAAAAAATCCGCCAGTTATGAGGATGGCCGGGTCGCTACAGGCGCCGAGGCTTATGCGGCCTATGGTCGTGACAGCGGCCCCATTTTCCAGCGTGTTGGCGGTAAAATAATCTGGCGCGGCAATCCCGAATCGATGGTCATCGGGCCCATCGACGAGCTGTGGGATATTGCCTTTATCGCCGTTTACCCGAACTCCGGCGCATTCCTGGAGATGGTGACAGACCCCGACTATCAATTGGCGGTGAAGCACCGGCAGGCCGCGGTTGATGACAGCCGCCTGCTGCGCAGCGCTGAGTTGCCGATCGGAGAATTGTTCTAGCCTCGCAACGGTACCGCTCTCCCGCGCTATTGAAAAATAACAACCAGGGGTAACAATATGACCGAGGAACAGTATAAACAGTACTGGCGTCGCAACATCAGATTGATGCTCAAGCTGCTCGCGGTTTGGTTTGTGGTCAGCTTTGGCTGCGGCATCATTTTCGTGGAGGAACTCAACCAGATTCAGTTAGGTGGCTATAAACTCGGCTTCTGGTTTGCGCAGCAGGGGTCAATATACAGTTTTGTCGCCCTGACTTTCTACTACGCAAGACGGATGGCTGCTTTGGACCGTGAATTCAATGTGGATGAGGACTAGCCGTGGATCTGCGTAGTCTCACCTTCCTCGTTGTTGGATCTACATTCGCGCTCTATATTGGCATTGCGATTTGGGCTAGGGCGGGCACGACAAAAGAGTTCTATGTGGCCGGCGCGGGCATACACCCAGTCGCCAACGGCATGGCGACCGCCGCCGATTGGATGTCCGCCGCTTCGTTTATCTCTATGGCGGGCCTCATCGCATTCATGGGATACGGAGGCTCGGTATTCCTGATGGGTTGGACCGGCGGCTTTGTATTGTTGGCGATGCTGTTGGCGCCCTATCTTCGCAAGTACGGCAAGTTTACCGTGCCGGAGTTCATCGGTGATCGTTATTACTCCAAGGCGGCGCGCGCGGTAGCGGTGTTGTGTCTCATTATCTGCTCGGTGACTTATGTCATCGGCCAGATGAAAGGCATCGGGGTGGCCTTCTCCCGCTTTTTGGAGGTAGAGTACGACACCGGCCTGCTGATTGGCATGGGTGTTGTATTTTTCTACTCAGTGCTGGGTGGCATGAAGGGCATTACCTACACCCAGATTGCCCAGTTCTGCGTGCTTATTTTTGCCTATACCATTCCCGCGATTTTCATAAGTCTGCAACTGACGGGCAACCCCATTCCACAGCTGGGCCTGGGCAGCACCATGTTGGGTAGTGACACTTATTTGTTGGACAAGTTGGATTTGATTGTCACCGATTTGGGATTTGACCAGTACACCACATCTGCCCGCCTCAGCAGTTTGAATATGTTTGCCTATACCATGTCGCTGATGATCGGCACGGCGGGCCTGCCCCATGTCATTATTCGCTTTTTTACCGTGCCCAAGGTGCGCGATGCGCGCGCATCTGCGGGCTGGGCGCTGGTCTTTATTGCCATTCTCTATACCACCGCACCCGCGGTAGCTGCCATGGCACGGCTCAACCTCATCAACACCATGGAACCTGTGCCGGGCGAGGCGCTGATCTATGAAGAGCGTCCCCAGTGGTTTAAAAATTGGGAGAAGACCGGTCTTCTGCAGTTCCAGGATAAGAATGGTGATGGTCGAATTCAGTACAGTGCCGACCCGTCAATCAACGAAATGATCAAGATCGACAACGATATTATGGTATTGGCCAACCCCGAAATTGCCAATTTGCCCAACTGGGTTATCGCGCTGGTTGCCGCTGGAGGGCTTGCGGCGGCGCTTTCGACGGCGGCGGGCTTACTGCTGGCAATCGCCTCGGCGATTTCACATGATCTGTTGAAAGGCATGATCAAGCCGGATATTACCGAGCGGCAAGAGTTGCGAGCCAGCCGGATTGCCATGGCCGTCGCCATTGTTGGCGCGGGTTATTTGGGCTTCAACCCGCCCGACTTTGCGGCGGGGACGGTGGCGCTGGCCTTTGGCCTGGCGGCCTCGTCAATTTTTCCGGCACTGATGATGGGTATCTTTTCCACGCGAATAAATCGCGAGGGCGCTATAGCCGGGATGGTTGCGGGTATCGGTGTTACCTTGTTCTACGTCTTTCAGCACAAGGGCATTATGTTTATCCCCTCTACCTCCTTTTTGGGTGATCTCCCGCCCAACTGGTTCTTTGGAATCGAACCGAACGCCTTTGGCGTTGTGGGGGCGTTGGTAAACTTTGCCGTGGCCAACCTCGTATCAAGAGTCACCGCGCCACCGCCCGCTAGCGTACGGGAGATGGTGGAATACATTCGTATACCGGGTGACGCCAAGCGAGACTGAAGCTACTGTATTGCCAGTTGCGCCACCAGGCGCATGGACTCTTCACACAATTGCGGTTTTAGCCCCTTGATCCGGGGTCGCGCGGCGATCAGGTAGTTCAGCCCCAGACTCTCGCGGTAGCGGCTGACCTGTTCGGCCACCTGTTCTGTATTGCCCACCAGCCAGGATTTTTCCCCGGCGGCCATACCAATTGGCAACGCCTTGCTCAGAACAGTCAGCTCCTGGTCAATCCGCCGGCAGAGGGCGCTGTCATCGCTGATGAATATGGTGCGCATGACGGCGATATCCGCTGGCGTTGTCTTGCCGTACTCGACCAGGGCCTCGTTATATAGCTGATGGTTTTTCGCCAGCTGTTGCAGTGATTCCATGGGCGAGGCGAGGTAGGGCACACCCAGTTTGGCTGCCTGGCGCAAAGCCATGGGACCAAATGCGGCCATCCAGAGAGGCGGGTGGGGCTGTTGTAATGGCAGGGGTGACATTACCGCAGCGTGTTCAGCGGAGCCCACAACCTTGCCGGACCAGGCATCAAGCATGGCCTGCAAAACCTGCTCGAACACCTGGCGTTTCTCGCTGGGCTCAACCTTAAAGGCGTCCAGCATATTGGCCTGAAAACCTCTACCCAGGCCCAGAATAAGCCGTCCGCCGCTGAGCTGATCCAACACTGCAACTTGCTCCGCGGCTTGTAATGAATTGCGTATGGGTAATAAATAGGAAGTCGTGCCCAGTTTGATGGTGGTGGTTCGCCCGGCCACAGCGGCCAGTAAGAGCATGGGTTCGGGGACCGAGGGCGTCCCGGCAAAATGACTCTCGGGCAGCCAGAACGAATCATAACCCCACTCTTCTGCCAGTTCAGCTTGACGGCACAGGGCATCTGCTTGCATACCGCTGTTCATATGCCAGGGGGTCATGCCCAGGCGCAGGGCGTTTGATGCTCTATTTGTCATGGAGATATGTTGCGATTCTGAATTAACCTGAAGGTAAAGTTTACCCGAGATTCTTCCAGGTTTTTAACCTTTGGGATTCTATGTTGCCAGTACTGCTGTATACCAGGCCCCATCATCAATAGTGAACCGTGTGGCAGGTTCAGGTCAAAGCGCGCTCGAGTGTCGCGATGGCGTAGCTGAAATTGCCGTTCTACCCCCAGGCTGATCGAGGCGACAACCGGCGCCGCACCCAAAATCGCCTCGTCATCGGCATGCCAGTCGACACTGTCCATACCGCTGCGATAGTAGTTGGCCAGAGCGCTGTTGAATTCGTATCCTGTTTGCCTCTGCACCTGCAGGCGCAATTGATCCAACCAATGAGGAAAAGGATTTGCCGTCATTTGTATGCCCGACCATTCATAGCGCGCAGCCGGTTCGCTATACCAGCGGTGTAGCCTCGGAATGGGGATGGATTTTCCGGCAATGGTAATGCTGTCTGATTGCCAGGGAATCGAGGTAATCGCCGATGCAAGGCAGGCATCCGCTTGATCTGCGGCCATCCAGTCTGGCCAAAACATGAGCTCGCCATCCAGAGAGGGTGTTAAGGGCAGGGCGATATGTTGTTGGGAAAATAGCTGCATGGCTTAAGGTCGTTTATGAAGGTCGTAGGGCTAACTGGCAAAGTACCCCCGGATTGGCCGATCATATACCCTGTAAGGTAGCGGGCAAAATAATCTGGTTTAGATGGAGTTTCCCCCTGTGGTTTTAGAAGTGGATAGCCTTGAAATATTGAAGGAAGCCGTGGCGGTTCTCGAGCAGTCTTATTCGACGATGCCCGACTTTGAATCACCGCTTGATCAAGCCGGGGTGCGGGAGGTGTTAATGCGCACTGCGGAGAAAATGCAAAATAACTTCCCCTACGCGCACCCCCTGTATGTCGGCCAGATGCTTAAGCCGCCGCACCCGGTGGCCAGGACAGCCTACGCCATGGCCCAATGGGTAAACCCCAATAATCACGCACTCGATGGTGGGCGCGCCAGCTCGGCCCTTGAGAAGGAGGCGGTGGCCAATATTGCCGCCATGTTCGGTTGGCCATCACAGTATCTGGGCCACCTCACCAGCGGCGGCACGATGGCAAATCTCGAGGCGCTGTGGATAGCGGGCAAGTTACATCCTGCCAAGAAAATAGTTGCCTCCGAACAAGCCCATTACACCCATGGTCGGATTACCGACGTCCTGCAAATTCCCTTCGGCTCGATAGCCGCAGACAATTGCGGGCGAATGGATATGCAATCCCTGGAGTTGGCGCTGCAAGACGGTGGCGTGGGTACGGTTGTGGCCACATTGGGCACTACTGGCCTGGGCGCAATCGATCCTCTGGCGGATATCCTGGCGCTACAGGAGAAGTACCCCTTTCGCATCCATGTCGATTGTGCCTACGGCGGGTACTTCAAAATTGCCGACAACCTGGGTGGGCAAGGCGCGGCCGCCTTTGCCAACATCCACCGGGTGGATTCCATTGTGGTTGACCCGCACAAACACGGCTTACAACCCTACGGTTGTGGCTGTGTCTTGTTTCGCGATCCCTCGGTGGGTGCTTTTTACAATCACGACTCGCCCTACACCTACTTTACCTCCGATGAACTTCATCTGGGCGAGATTAGCCTGGAGTGCTCCAGGGCGGGTGCCTCGGCGGTGGCATTGTGGGCGACACAACAATTGCTGCCAATGACTGCGGGCGGCGAATTTGCCAGGGATTTGGAAAGTAGTCGCAAGGCGGCATTAAAACTGTATGCTCTCATTGCGCAAGACGCCGGGGAGTTGGGGGTGTTCGAGCCGGAGCTGGATATTGTCGTATGGGCGCCCCTGGCCGCCAAGAGCTCGGAAATTTCTGAGCTGTCGCGCCGGGCTTTTGCAGAGGCTGCGCGAAAGAACCTCCACCTGGCCGTATTGAAACTACCGGCAACGCTGTTGCGGGCTTACTGGCCGGATGTGGAGTTTGATGAGGAAGTGGTCACCGTGTTGCGCACCTGCCTGATGAAGCCCGAGCACCTGGCGTGGGTGGACCGCATCTGGGCGATATATAAATCGGTGCGTTGACGCGGGTTATGACAGCAGTATTTTGGCAATTTACCGAGACACTTCGACGATGAAACTAGGCATTTATCAGCACTTTAAAGGCAATCGTTATCGGGTAATGGCACTCGCCCGCCACAGCGAAACCCGCGAAGAAATGGTGGTTTACCAGGCGCTGTACGGCGAGCGGGGAATCTGGGTTCGGCCATTGGCGATGTTTGATGAAACACTCGAGCGGGACGGCAAGACGCTCAAGCGCTTTGAATTTATTGCCGAGGGTGGTCAATAGCCGGCGTTGGTGTCGGCCTAACACTGAGGTTTTGTACCATGCCGCTAAGAACGGTAGTAAAAATTTGGCCGCTGTTCATGGGGCTGTCTCTGATAGGGTTGGCGGTGGGGGTGCAGGGCAGCTTGCTGGGATACCGCGCCGAGTTGGAGGGATTTCCCGATAGGCTCATCGGTCTGCTGATGTCCTGCTATTTTGCCGGTTTTCTCGCCGGCTCCCTGCTCGCCCCCGGCCTGATCCAGCGGGTGGGGCACATTCGTATTTTTGCCGCCCTGTCGGCGGTGGCCTCGGTGACTATTTTGATCCACGCGCTCTATGTTGATCCCTGGAGCTGGGCTGTTATGCGCCTGTTGACCGGGTTCGCGTTTTCCTGCATTTACGTGGTGTCCGAGAGCTGGCTTAACCAGGCCGCCAGTAATGAAACCCGCGGCCAGATTTTAGCCATTTACATGACCATTATGTTGATGGGCATCTGTGCCGGGCAGTTCATGTTGAATCTGGCTGACCCGGCGGGCTTCCAATTGTTTATTTTGATATCCGTGATGGTCAGTGTGGCGGCGGTGCCCATTTTGTTGACCGCGCTGCCCACGCCTCCGATAGAGGAGCAACAGCGAGTCACAATTGCACATTTGTGGCGCAGGGCGCCCATGGGTGTGATGGGTATCATCCTGTCCCAGTGGTGTGCCAGTGTCGTGTTCGGCATGGGTGCGGTGTATGCGGCAAAGATGGGCATGAGCGTGGGCGAGGTGGCTTATTTTATGGGCGCGATCATGGGGGGAGGGATGATCCTGCAATGGCCTCTGGGCAAGCTGTCAGACATGGTCGATCGGCGTTGGGTTATGGGCGGCGCCAGCATCGTCGCGGCTATTGCTGCCATTATTGCCAGCCAGGAAGTCTCCGCGTCGATTCAACTGTATGCGCTGGCATTCGTGTTTGGCGGTTTTAGCCTGTCCCTCTATCCGCTGGTGGTGGCGCTTACCCACGATCATTTGCGCCCCAGCGAAATAGTGCCCGCTAGCGGCACGATCATTTTGATCGGTGGCCTGACCTCGGTGACGGGGCCGATCTCCGTGGTATTGTGGTTGCAGATCTTTGGCCTGCAGAGCTTCTTCCTGTCACTGGCGGGCGGCTTGTTGTTGATGGCGTCAATCAGTATCTGGCGAGTGATTACGATTCCCGCGCTACCCCCCGAATATAAAACTCAATCCACCTTGCAGACGGCCACGAATCCGGTGGGCACGGTGTTACATGCCGAGGAAGAGGTGAGCAAGAGTCAGTAGCGCCAGAGCCCCGGCGCCCGAATCAGGCAATACCGTGCCCTCAGAGGCTTGCCAGAATCTCCGCCTTCACCTGGAGCTTGAGTACCTTGTTAGTGGCATTGCGGGGTAAGTCTTGCTCGATGAAGAACACCTTGGAGGGCACCTTGTAGCTTGCCAAGCCCTCCCTGGCGGCGCTCAGTAGCGCCTCTTCGCTGAGTGACTTACCCGGGTGCAACCGAACGACTACGGCCACCTCCTCGCCCAGGCGTTCGTCGGGCAGGCCAATGGCTACCAGTTCCTTCACCTCATCACACTCCAGCAACAGATTCTCGATTTCGATGGGGAAGATGTTCTCCCCGCCGCGAATAATCATATCTTTTGCCCGATCCGACAGAAACAAGAAACCCTCCTCGTCCAAAAAACCGATATCGCCGGTTTTGAGGTAGCCGTTTTCGAACTCCTCCGCATTGGCCTCGGGCCGGTTCCAATATTCGCGGATATTGGTGCAACTGCGCACCCATATCTCCCCTGGTTCACCCGCTGCCATCACCTGGCCCGCATCATCGCGAATCTCGATTTCTACAATGGGGTGGGGGACGCCGGCGCTACCGGGTTTGTAGGCGAATGCCTTGCCGGTGAGCGAGGCGCCCTGGGCGTTGGTTTCGGTCATGCCCCAGCCGGTGCCGCTGAAGTTCTCCGGCATCTTGGTCGCTATCAATTGGGTGACCCGGGGTGGGGTAGCGGCGCCACCGATGCCCAGTGAAAACAGGCTGCCGGTGTCGGTGCTGTCGAAGTGCGGGGACTCCAGTAAATCCATAATCATGGCCGGGGCGGCTGCTATGGTGGTAATTCGCTCTTCTTCAATGTACTGCAGCGCCCGATCTACGTCCCATTTATACATCATCACGATACGGCGCCCGCCGCGCAGGGCACTCAGAAATTGCGCGTGACAACCACTGACGTGAAACAGCGGAACCGCCAACAGAGAGGTGGGCTCAAACCCCCGCTCCAGCATGGCCCCTATGGTCTCGCCGTTACACATGGCCGCAGCGGTGGAGGCACACTCGAAATTATACAGGGCCTGGCTGATGGCGCGGTGGGTGGAGGCGGCACCCTTGGGCTTGCCGGTGGTGCCCGAGGTGTACATGATGATCGCCAAATCTTGCGGGTCTATGGCTACCGCTTGTGGTGTTTTTCCCCGACATTCATTGAGCGGGATATGCAGGCTGTTGGAATCCTGGTCATCATCCGGGCGGGCGATCAGGGGGATTATGCCCTGTTCCTGCAAAAACTCCGCTACACCGTTGTAACGTGGCTGGTCGCAGATAGCGATTGAAACCTCGGCATCCCCCAGGGTAAAGGCGATGTCTGCCGGTTTGCCCCAGCTGTTGATGGGAACGATGACGGCGCCAATGGTTGTGACCGCGATAAAACTGATCATCCACTCGGGATAGTTGCGCATGGCCAAGCCGACGCGATCGCCAGGCTGTACCCCCAGCGACTGTAGGGCAACGGCCAGTGCGTCTGCGTCGTCCATCAACCCGGTGAAGCTGAAGCGCTCACCCTCGTAAACCAGAAACTCCCTCTCCCCGTGCTGACGCGCTGGCGCCAGCGCCTCCACCAAGGTCGCCGGGGCGTTGACGAAATAGGGGCCAGTATTGTCGCGTGCCAGTTCGAAGGGGGCCCCTGCACACGTCAGTTGGGTCATGACGGCATCGAATTCCTGCTTGATCTGCGACATGCGAGGTGGCTCCTGTGTGCGTTGGTTGTATCGGGGTAGGATAGTATAGTAACGGCGTGAGGTGACCAATGGCCGTGTTTGGCAATGTTTGTTGACCAAAACTTTCAACGACAGAATACGCTCCTATCGAGCCTCCATAAAGGTGTAGAAATAGTGGCGCAAAAGGAGCCCGACAGCCCATGGCGGATACCATTCCCTTACATTATGCCCAGTCACTGTTGCGAATGGTGCCGGTTTCCGAGGAGATCTTGCGGGAGGAATTGGATCGACTTAAATTGCCCTTGGTGTTGCTGCAAAATGTAGCGGTGGGCGATGCCCAAATTTCCAACGATGACTACGGCCGCCTGTTCATCCACTTGGTGCGTCGCATGCAGGCGCAACTTCCCGCCGGCCAGGGCAGTACCGACAATGCACTGGTCTATAGCGCTTATCGAATGATGTTTGAGGCCATGCTGCATGCGCCCAATCTGGGGCAGGCCATGCACCGGGCATCGGTATACTTTCAGCGCCTGCAAGAAAACGGCGAAAGTTTCTATCTCGAGGATGCCGGCGACTACGTGCGCTGTCGCTTCGAATTCGCAGACGAGACGGAGCACACCCTGACTTCACCTGAAATCTACGCCATGGGCCAGTTGCACTGGCTGCCGGGCGAGGGAGGGCGGCTTGTCTCCATGTCCATGTGGCATCGTGTGTGTAGTTGGTTCATAGGCAGCTACATAGACTTGCATGCGGTGGAATTGCGCCAAAGCGGCGAACGCGACAAAGATTGTGCCGAAATTTTTGGCACGACCGTGAGCTTTTCCAGCGACTGCGATGTGATCTACTTCCACCGCCGCTATTTGCGCTTCCCCATTGTGCAGAGTGAGGAGTCCCTCAACCAAATGTTGGAGACCTACCCGGCGGAACTCTTGAAATTGGATCCGAGCGATGACAGCGTCAGTGGCAAAGTCAGGCGGCTCATCGGCACCAACTTTCAGCGCGAGCTGCCCAGCCTGCAGGACATCGCCGAGCGTCTCTACCTGACTACTCCCACCCTGCACCGGCGGCTGCGGGAGGAGGGCACGTCTTTCCAGAAACTCAAGGATATCTGCCGCCGGGATGCCTCTATCAAATTTATCACAGACGGCAATTATACCACCGGCCAACTCGCTGAGTTGATGGGCTTCTCCGACAGTAGCACCTTTCATCGCGCCTTCAAGAAGTGGACCGGCAAAACGCCCCAGCAGTATTATCAGGGCCTGACTGCTCATCCCGAATAGATCTATTTGGCACCTCGGCCGCCGCGCGTCACGTTGGCTTCCCTTTACATATCTTAACGGATTCACTGCACAGTTTTACCGAGGGCGATGCTAGGCTAATGGTTCATCGCCACACTACTTAAAAAAATAGATATGATGAAGTACCTGGTATTTTTTCTGTTAACAGGCAGTCTGGCCTATGCGGAGCTGCCCCCGGTCACTGCCCCGCCCGAAAACCCCATCACCGAAGAAAAGCGCGTCCTGGGGAAAATACTCTTCTGGGACGAACAATTGTCAAGCGATAATACCGTAGCCTGTGGCACCTGCCATATCCCCTCGGCCGGCGGAGCTGACCCGCGCACAGGGATGCATCCCGGCTCGGATAGCCTGCTGGGTACGCAAGACGATGTCATTGGATCTCTTGGCATCGCTCGCCAAATCAGTACCGGCGAAAAAATTGACGACCTATTATTTGGCTTTGGTCCCCAGGTGACCGCTAGAGCGGCGCCAAGCAACATTATGGCCATGTATGCCGACTTCCTGTTTTGGGATGGTCGCGCATCACCCACGTTCAATGATCCACTGAATCCCTCTGTGGAGCTGATCGCCAGTGGCGCTGCACTGGAAAATCAAGCGATCGCACCTATTCTAAGTGACGTTGAAATGGCCCACGTCGGTCGTAGCTGGGATGACGTTATCGGTAAGCTAGAGGGGGTGATACCGTTAAGTTTAGCGAGTAATGTTCCACCGGACATGTCGCTTGCGCTA
>SMVA01294065.1_pt1 | contig 14758 bp, 10 predicted proteins | sample 2456451 | NCBI WGS metagenome assembly SMVA01 (sample SAMN11095933, study PRJNA526329) | marine sediment metagenome | biome: Marine sediment; feature: Surficial sediment; material: Deep marine sediment; isolation source: Hadal surficial sediment | place: Pacific Ocean | collected 2014-05 | depth...
CTGAGTTGAACACTCACGGCTGCTGCTTGATTGTGTTGCCAGAATTCAAGGCTCCAGTTTATGGAAGCGAAGGAATCAAGCTGATAACCTCAAATATCAGGCGCAACCCGCCTCAATGCCTAGATTCTAAGATCCATCACAACAATTTGATAAATAACATATTGGCAAAAATCGAAGCGAACCTGGCTGGTATGGATGACGCTCTAATGTTGGACATCGACGGTTTCGTATCGGAAACCAATGCAACAGACGTGTTCATGGTCAAAGACGGAATTCTCAATACTCCTTTTCCCGACTCCTGTTTAGCGGGTAGAACGAGAGCGATAATCATTGAGATAGCCAAAGAGAAGGGCATTCCCTTTGAAGAGAGAAGATTGTCACTGGTGGAGTTTCAAACGGCAGATGAAATGTTTACTACGGGAACCATGGGTGAGCTGAGTCATGTTTTTGAGTTGGACGGTCGCCAAATTGGTGATGGCGTGCTTGGGCCAGTCACGAGTCAGCTTCAAGCTCTGTATTCCCAAAAGACTTCTAATGAAGGGGTGGAGATACCGAGATAACGGGTTCAATGAGCGCAGGCAGGTCAATGCGAAAGCCTGTTCGTGCGACACTGCGAGTAATAGGGAGAACTATGACGCGCCCGTGGCGCTGAGTGCGGGCGAAAAGGGGAAACGTCCTTAGTTCCTTTACAACAAACTGGCTTCTTCTAGGAGGAACGGCACCGAAGTCGCGTTTCTCGTCAGGAGAACAAGTGGCACAGGATTCACCCAGAATAACCACAGGCACGCGCTGGGCTTACGGCGCCGGCGGCGCGGGGTATGGCGTACTTTACAACGCTCACTACTTCGTCCTGATCTACTACAGCCAGGTGCTGGGGCTGGACGCGGGCCTGACCGGCCTGGCGGTGGGTATCGGCCTGGTGTTCGACGCCATCACCGACCCGCTGATCGGCTACCTGTCCGACAGCACCCGCTCAAAGTGGGGCCGGCGCCACCCCTGGCTGTACGCCTCGATTCTGCCATTGGGCGCTTCGTTCTATTTTCTCTGGCACCCGCCCGGCTTTGTCGAGGGCGATACGCTGCTATTCGCCTGGCTGGTGGTCTGCAATGTTTCGATGCGCACCGCGCTCACCATGTTCCTGGTGCCCGCCTACGCCATCGTGGCCGAACTCACCGCGGATTACGATGAACGAACCCGCCTGCTGACCATTTTCCACGTGATCTACTCGGTGGTCACCAACGGCATGTCGGTGCTGATGTATGCCTTCTGGCTGGTGCCCACCGAGGGGATTTCCGATGGCATCATGAACCCCGAGGGTTACCAGAATGCGGGCCTGTTCGGCGCCGTCGTCATCATGGTATCCATCCTGGTGTTCGCCATCGGGCTGCGGCGATTCATACCCAAGTTCAGGCAATACCAGGTCGACAAGGCACCCAGCCCGGGCCAGTTCTTCCGCGAGGTGGCCGATGTGTTCAGAAGCACATCCGCGCGCGTCGTTGTCGCGGGTGGTGTGTTGTACTACGCGGGCGTCGGCACTTACACGGTGCTTTGGGTCTACATTTACAGCTATTTCTGGGAGTTCACGAGCGAGCAGATTGCCATCATCGTCATCCCCATGTCGCTGGCGGCCCTGTTCCTGCCGGCGGCCATGGCGCGCTGGGCGATCGGGCGCGAGAAGAAAACCGTGGCCATCGCCGGCATGTTAGGCGCCATGGTGATCAACGTGGTTCCCATCAGCCTGCGCCTGCTCGGCTTCTTCCCCGAGAACGGTAGTGAGGCCCTCTTCTGGACCATGCTGGTGGCTGGTTTTTTCGAGACCATTCTTTTCCTGGTGTTCGACATCTGCTGGCGCTCTATGATCGCGGATCTGACCGAGCGAACGGAACTGGAGACGGGGCGTCGCAACGAAGGAGTGATCTCTTCGTCCATTACTTTCGCCACCAAGTGCGCCGACGCCCTGGGTACGCTGATTGCGGGTATCCTGCTGACGCTGATCGCATTCCCCACCCAGACCACCGTCGGCGACGTGCCGCCAGACACGATCGCCAAGCTGGGGTTGATCTACGGGCCGGTGGTATTCCTGATCTGGATGGGAGTGATCCTGTCCCTCAGTCGCTATCGCATCAGCCGTTCAAGCCACCAGGAAACGCTGGACCGGCTGGCCGGGGACTGAGCGAAGAAATCCAAGCTGCATTTTCGTTCGGCGGTCGAGTATGGGCGTTATGTCAAGCCTCAACGGGAAGCCCGCGGCGGGCAACCGGAGAACGCTAAGCGTCCCTGTAATTGCTTGAAAGAAATGCTGACCCAAGCGCGATTTCCGGCAGACCCGATGAGGTCGATTCGGTTCAGCCGAGCGGAAGAGTCGGGAATGTTTCCCGCATAGGGTCTATCCTGAGAAGATCGAAGAGATCATCCAGTGGAGTGGGTCCTGATGTCATCTGGGAAGGAAGTCGTCATCGTCGGAGCGGGTGTCAGCGGATGCTCGATCGCCTATCACCTGGCGCGGCGAGGGGTCACGTCGACGATCGTCGAGCGCGAGTCGATCGGCACGCGGGCTTCCGGCAAAGCCTGGGCGGTCATCGCGTATCCGCCGTCGAACTTGCTCGACCAGCGGCTTCCGCCGGATCTTGGTGGTGGCGCGGACCCGCTACAGGGGCTCGATGCGGTACCGCCTGAGGGGGAAGACCACGCGAGCTGGATCGATCTGTTCTGGATGGGATACTTCGGCATCCGCGATCTGGTTCGAGAGATCGAGCAGGCCTCCGGAATCGACGTGGAGTTCGCCGAGGGCCGCAGCACCCTCCTCGTCGACGACAGCCACGATCCCAGCAGCGCCCGCGATCGACTACTCGCGCTGGCTCGCGGGACCGTCGCCAGTGAGTATCAGTGGATCGATGCAGACGAGCTGCGAGCCAGTTTTCCCGGCATCAGCCGCGCATTCGTGGGAGGCCTCTGCACGCCGGAGTTCCAGATCGAGCCCTACAAGTTCACGTTGGCTCTAGCACAGGCCGCAGAGAAGTTGGGCGTCGAAATCCGACACGGCGAAGTGGTGGGCTTCGGAACGCAAGAGGACCGAGTCACCTCGGTTCGACTCGCATCGGGCCACGAGCTCGACGCCGAGGCGGTGGTACTCGCAGTGGGACCCTGGAGCGAGCAGCTGGCGGCAAAGCTTGGGTGCGAGCTTCCCATCGCGAACGCGTTAGACGACTGCATCCGGGTCAAGGTCGACGAGCCCCTGCCACTCCACTCTCTCTCCGACGGCGACAGCTGGATCATCCCCCTGCGCGACGGGGACGTGATCTGTGCAAGCTGGCACGACGGAGTGGAGTCGAGGCGGCGAAGCAACTTCGACGCGAGCCTGAGCGACGAGGTGGCCCTGCAGATCATGACCAGGGTGACGCGGATCCTTCCCTCCCTCGAGCAGGCGCGATTTGTCGAGCACCGGGGGGATCTCCTGGCCTTCGCGCCGCCCGCGCCCTGCGAGCGCCCCGTACTCGGACGCATCCCCGGTTGGGAGAACGCCCATGTTGCGACCCGCTTCGGTGGCTCGGGCATGATGCTCAGCCCGGGAGTCGGCGAGCTGATGGCAGAGCTCGTGGCCGATGGCAGCATTCCGCCGCGCGCGCAGCAGCTGATGAATGTGCTGAGCCCGGCGCCGCGGCGAGATTTAGCTGATGGCGACCGGCACGAGGACCTAGACCGATCCCCCCCGACGAATTGAATCACAATGACTTGTTAAATGGTGCCACGGTCACGTCGGGCGGACGCGCGAATCGAACCCGACGACGGCGAACCTAACGCAGTGCAAACGGACGGCTGGTTCATTTTCTAAATTCATCATTCAACTCTACGCCAAGCCCGGCTCCAGTAGGCAGGGTAATCCTTCCTTCATTGTCCAGTGCAAAGGGATCATGCTTGAGAAGATCCGTAATTATTTTGTGAGGCATATACTCGACCATACAGTATTCATCGTCGGACATTGTTGCTTGGAATTGCAGATCAGCGGCAAGTCCTACGGCTGTATTCCAACCATGTGGAATCAGATTCAAATTATTTCGACTGGCGGTAGAACGAATGGCTTGCATCTGTGTCAAGCCCCCTACCCTCGTACAGTCAGGCTGTAGAATGTTCACAGCTTTTAGGTCTGACAAGTTCTCAAAATCTTTCACGAGGATAAAATCCTCGCCCCCGGCGATAGCAATATTTGCAAGCCGAGTCAGTCGTGCAAAGTCTTCGAAGGCCTCCGGAGCCAATGGCTCTTCAATCCAGAGGTAGTCCAGTTCTTCCAAGACTTTTGTTGTTTTAAGAGCCCAGTCAAAATCTCCTGTCCATTCCGGGTCAGAGCCATAAACGTCAAGCATTAGTTGAACATTTTCCCCGATGATACTTCTTGCAAACCTCAAGAGTTTGGCTTCACAAAGATCCCATTCTGTATCGGATTTGCTGTTATCCCGGTGACCGAAGTTATCGATGCAAATCTTCACGGCCCTGAAGCCCTGGTCTACTACAGAACGTAAAATCTTGTCGAAGGCATCACCCGCTGTAGCTGAAGTCATCGGTAAACTCACAGTCGCATAAGCAAGAATACGATCACGCTTTCTACCGCCAAGAAGTTCACTGACTGGCTGGTTTTCTTCTTTCCCTCGGATGTCCCAAAGCGCAATATCGATTGCGCTCATCGGGATGGTCATCTCAGCATCAGCGTTGTGAAGGCTTTCAGGGTCTTGTTGATATTGGTTCAAGGCATCTCGCAATTGATTAACGCCTGTATAAGCAGAGCCAAGACCGGTTGTACCGTCAGGGGTAGTGATTTCTACAAGGACAACATCCTTTTGAACGTCGTCACCCCAATCCACTGGGGGTAAGGGAATAATCTTTGCATCTTCAATCATCTATAATCAGCTTTCCATCAGTACATTTGACTTTATTTGTCGCCAAGGCGATCCGATCGCTCTCTGACTACTACAAGCCTGTCCACTTGAAGAGCGCGGCCGGCACCGCAGGAATGACATAGAATCGGAAACTCCAGTTCGAGCCGATGCTGTCGGGTCGGACGACGTTGTAGAACGCTTCGGCACCGAAGCGCACCGGCACTTTGCCGAACTTGAAGGTGCGATTGATGCCGAGGCCGATCGGCACGGTCCATTTGTCGCCACTCCCGGCTTCCCAGTTCGCGATGATGTTGGGGCCGGCGCCGACCGACATCACGTCGCTGAGCGAGTAGTAGTAGAAGTATTGAAGGTTCGTAAGTCTGACATTGTCACGATCGCTGTCCCCAGAATGGCTGAAGTAGTTCTGGATAAGAGCTGCGATCTTCCACTTCGGTCCCAGGTAGCCAGCGAGTCCAGCGGGCCCGGTGGACCATTTGCCAGTGCCGAGAACGTCGTCGGTGGCGGTCGGAAAGGACTGGTTGACTCCGAGGGCCCATATCAAGATGCCGTCACCGATCTTGGGAGCCGCCTTCGGCGAGAGCATCCCGAGGTAGTACATGTCGCCAAAGCCGGTGGTGCGCCCGCTGAAAAGGTCGATGGGCAGTTGCGGCCCCGACGCTGGAGGCTGGGCCGGGCCACCACCCGGCGGCTGTGAGGGCGGAGTGAAGCCGCCGGCGTTGTCGATCTTGTTTTGACTCATGGGGAAGCTCGGGACGCTGTAAATGATCCTGTGGATGATGTTCCAGTTCTCGGTGATGCTAGTCGGGACCTGGATGATCTGCATGTAGTTGACCTGCGTCTCGTCCCTGCTCTTGCTGACCTCATCGTTGGTCAGCTCGAAGACGTCGACCTGATGGAACCACATCGCGACGTTGCCAATCGGGTTGTCCATCAGCTTCGACATCTGCCCGAGCGTGGGCTCGCAGCCAGCCCGCATGATGTCCCCGATGTTGGCGTCGATGTTGGCGCGCAAGGCGATGCACTCGGCCGACATCCCCCCCTCTTTGGCTGCGGCTTCCCCGGGCTGCGTCTCGTGAATAGACTCCTGGACCTCGCTCAATTCCAGCTCGTCGGCCGCACCCGGCGAGATCTCCTGAACGGGCTCGGGCGCCTCGCTCGGTTCCACCTCGTCTGCCGCAGCGTGAAAAACGGTTAAAGCGGTGACGACACAAAATACAATCAGCGGGCGTCCCATCTCAGCCCCCTTTCTAATCCAGTGACTGCGTGGGCGGCGAGATCATTTCCGTGACCGTTCCCGCCTTGAGCCAGTCGGACATCAGTCCGGTGGCCATTTCGCTTCGTGGAGCCGTATCCCACTCGCGGGTGGTGCCCTGCGGCCACGCCTCGTGATTGAAGGTGACTTCGCGTACGACGACATCGTCTTTGGTGAGATTGATGACCGTCAGATCCGCCGCCATCGCGAGCGGACCGTCATAGGTCGTGCGGATTGCGTTGTACATCGTGAACTCGAGATCTCGGTGATTCCAGTAATGGTAGGCAACCGCGAGGCGCGGCTTGATGGTGCTCATGATCTTTCCGAAACCTTCGGGTGTCGTATGGATGACGGACGTCACCCAATAGGCCTGTTTGTACGGGAAGCCCGCGATATCCATCCACTGCTCCGGGGTGAAGAAGGCTTCGTGAACGACCACATCCGCGTTCGCGGCCTCCTTCAGAAACCACTTGTTGGGTGCACTGTCACCGCCAAAGACGAAACTGAGGCCGTTCCAATCCAGCCGAAAGCTTACCGCACCATCCATGATGTGGATTGCGGGGAAGCTCGTGATCTTGACGCCGTTTTCGTCGTAGATCACAGCCGTTTTCGAGAAATCGAATTCGTGTGCGACGATCTCACCGCCGGCGTCGGGCAGCACACCTGTGCGCGCGAAAACATCCCACTCCCAGGCGGCGCGGATATGATCGATGTGGGCCTTCGTTCCGAAATTCGGTTTGGCGCCCGACGGTCCCCATACCTGGAGAGGCGTGTAGCGGCCACTGAGCCAGCCGCCAATCCAGAGCGCGGCGATGTCGCCGACGTGGTCCGTGTGCAGGTGGGAGGCGAAGACCTTGTCGAGTTTCGCGTAGTTGAGTTCCAGGCCGGATAGGCGATCGGTAGAACCCACTCCGAGGTCGAATAGAAACGAATCCCCGTTGCCCAGTTCGACGAGGAAGCAAGCGGCAGCATTCGTCGGGCTCTGGTTGGGCATGCCGGTGCCTACGGCGGTGATCCGCATCTCCTTTTCGCCCAGGCGCTCGGTGTTCGGGTAATAGGTACGCGGGTATTTGCCGTCCTTGATGACCTGGGGAATCCGACCTGATGGAACGGCGATGCCGTCCACGATGTCGGGCTTCGCCCATGAGAGGGTGGTTGCGAGCGCGACGCCAACGCACACGGCGAGGCCTGTAATTGACTTCGAAAATCGTGTCATGCTTCCTCCTGATCGGATGTGCGTTGTCTGAGCCATTTCATCGGTCTTCCCGGTGCGCGCAGAGTGTCATGATGAATCACCACAACGAGGCCCGCAAACGCGCCACCGAGCAGACACTCAGTAATGTTGAGCGAGCCGCAAGTGCTCGAAAGCCATGCTGGCCCGGGCGCGATGCCTGGAAAGCGTTTCACGATGAATTCCTGTCCTACGGCGGGCCTCCGATTCCAATGGTGCGAAAAGCGATGATAAAAGAAAGCGAAGCCAAAGCCGTTTTTTGATCTTCGGAGTCGGACCGCTCGCCTTCCGCAGGACTCGGGCCACATCCCAGATCGCTCGATGGGTTCAGACACTCTCAACCGGCGTTGCCGTTCCTCCGATCAGACCTGACAGTGGCTTTCCATCCGCCCAGGGAGAACGAACATGCAACGATTCCTCGCCATCGCACTGTCGATGACCGCCAGCGTCTTACTTGCCGGGCCGGTGGCCTCCGCCCAATCCACGAAGTGCCAGATCTCATACGACCTCAAGGGCTGGTCCGTGTTCTACAAGACATCGAAGGGGACGGGACGCATCACTTGCACCAACGGCCAGTCTGCCAACGTGAGCCTCAGCGCTCACGGCGGCGGCATGACCTTCGGCAAATTCACGGTGACCGGCGGCAAGGGCACGTTCTCGACCGTGCGGGACATCGCCGACCTCTACGGAACGTACGTGGAGGCCACGGCCCACGCCGGGGCTGGCGGCTCCACGGACGTCCGAGCGATGGCGAAGGGCGAGGTGAACCTCTCCCTCGCCGGTACAGGTCAAGGCGTGAACCTGGGCGTCGCCTTCGGGGGCTTCACGATCCAGCCGCGCTAGAACTCTGGCTCCGGCGGTCGAGTAGATTTGTATCGCGACGTTAGTGCGCAAGCGCACGTACATGGCGATATCCTCTCCATCTGCGTATTCCATCCAAGTGGCGACCAGGCTCAAGCAGACTCGAGCGCCTTCATCAGCCAGTCTTTGAACTGGCTCGCTTCGTCCTCACCGGGAATGTAAACGCCGCCCTTCTCGAAAGCCCGGGAGCCAACGCCGAGCTGTGCGCGTTCACAGGCTTCCCAGTCTTGCCGGGCGACCATTTGAACCGCCTCGACGGCGTCGCTCGGGTCGAAGTCCTCCCGCGCCATCGTGGAGGGCTCGAACAACCACTCGGTAACGATGTGCGTGCGCGTCGGACTGACCGGCCACAGCGTGCGCGTGGCGACGAAATCGGGCATCAGATAGAGCATCAGGTTGGGAAGGATGGACGTGGCGTTGTAGACACTCTTCTCGTGCTCGCTCAAACCCGCAAACAGAGGTCTACGCGTGGTTCCACTGAGTGTGAACGTCACGACGCCATCGCCAAAGGGCGCGCCTCCCTCTTCTCCTTCGAGAACGGGGCCCTTGGCGTAAAGGGGGACGAGCTTGCACAGCTCCGGGTGGATGCCAGGACAGTGGTAACACTCGGTGTAGTTTTCGTAGAGAATCTTCCAGTTCGCCTCGACGTCGTTCTCGAGATACTGAGCGGTCTTCAACTCGGCAAGGGGATAGCGCTGCGCGTAATCGGGTAGCTCTCCCAGCTGGGCCGCGAGCGGCTGGGGGTGGTCAGCGAGGTTGACGAAGATGAAGCCTCCCCAGACATCCAACCCAACCGGAACCAGCGAGAAGCTCTCTCTCGAAAAACCGTCACCCTCCTGCAGGTGTGGCGTGCCGATGAGACGGCCGTCGAGCGCGTAGGTCCAGGCGTGGTAGGGGCAGCGGATTGTGCCCTCGAGATGACCTGTCGCCTCCATGCACAACTTCGTGCCCCGGTGTCGGCAGACGTTGAAGAACGCTCCCAGGTGCCCCTGCTTGTCTCGAGTGATGAGGATGTTCTCGGGCCCCACCTGCACCGTGAGAAAATCGCCCGGCTCGGAGACGTTGCTCTCTCTCCCCACGCAGAGCCACCTGCGGTGAAAGATCTTCTCCCACTCCTTCTCGAGGATTTCCGGATCGCAGTAGTAGGATCCGGGAAACGTCGGAGCGATCTGCTGATACTTCCTCGCGTTCGCTGTGGCCACGACGACTCCTGTGTTTCGCAGAGGGTATCGCTCGGCCAACCCTTGCGCTCGCCCAGCCGGCCTGCGCTCATTCAAAATGCGCTCCGGAGAAGAAAAGCTCGCCGCCCGACGGATGGGAATCACCCGAGAAGGCTTCTACAACGACTGCAGACTTCGAAGAAAATATTGGTGACCCGGGCGCGATTCGCGGAGCTTTGCCTCGCGTCTGGGCCACTAGGAGGCGACTCTCCTCACAGATGCTTCAGCCAGGCGATGCCAACCGAAACGACCACCAGTGGTCAGGCCGCGGCGAGGGCGAACCGTTCGCTGGGTCATCCCCCCGAAGTGCCGCCATCTTCAATGCTCTGGCTCGCCAAGCAACATCCAGTTCGCTTCCGTTGGTCACCCGAGCGAGCGACACCGGATAAATAGATTCGCCGATACGGATACGCCCTCGGCGCGATTCGAGTGCGATCGTCGACCAATGCTTGCCCTCGCATCGCGCGCAGCTGATGTACAAGGCTCCATTGGTCGACATGCAATTGAGCGTCACCGAATGCGGAATCAACGATGGCACCTCGAGCTCGCAGAGCCCGACATCGTTGGCGAAAGTCCAATCTTCCACTGCTGCTTTTTCGACGTCGCCCAACAACCACGCACCGGGAACGTCATCGCACGGGCATTGCGTAAGCCAGTAGCCGGTCGCCGACACAGCGACCAGTAGCAGGACCCCTATCACAAGAGATTTCATCGGGTTTCCTCCGAATCGTGGATCGGAAAAATTAGCTGAGGACAGCCAATCGAAGCCGCGTTTTCGGGAGGATAGGCAATTGAAGCTGGGTTTTCGGTAATGTCCAACAACCCAGGATTCTGTTCAATAGCGAGGCAAACCCGTGGGATCCAACCCCCCATGTTTTGATGACAATGGCTGTTCACCATGTTAAGAAGGGGCGCCACAAGTGGGACTGAAATCCAAAGCAGAGAGCTTCGAAGTGTCTCGTGAATTAGAAAATCACTGATGATGATATCGACGTGGATGCTTTTCGCCTTCGGAGCCATGTTCGGCTGGGGGCTTGGGCAAGGATTTACCAAGAAGTACATCAATGATGTATCGGGTACAAAATTTTGTTTGTATTTCGTCGTCGCAGTTTCAGCCGTCAATCTCGTAATCTGGGTGACGAATGGTTCTCCCAATCCCTTTTTCACCGAAGCGGGAGAGTTTGAGGCTGGGTTCGTAGCATTTGGAACCATGGCTTATGTATTCGATGGGATTGCTTGGGCCGCCTATTTCATATGTATCAAATATGCTCCGATTACGATCGTCGGAACTGTGTCGGCAGCCTATCCAGCGATCGTAATGGCCGTTTTGTATTTTTGGATCGGCCAAGACCCGAGCCCAATCATGTGGGCTGGAGGTGCGCTTGTCGTTTTGGGGTGCATCGCTCTTGGTTTTACCCCGAAATCTGCGATCGATGAAGCTGTAGATAATTCACATGTCGTTCCTAGAATTTGGATCCCCTTGGCCGTTCTTGCGGCTGTTGCTTGGGGGTTCGCGTTCTCATTTTTGGGATATACGTTTAGTGATGCCGCCGGCTTCGAAGGCGCGGAAGGAGCCGATATCTATCCGTTGATGGCCATCGGCGATGCGCTGGTCATGGTTCCATTCGCCTTCTTTGCAGGAAGAAAAACAGATACCCACTCGTTCAAAGGAATCAAGCTAGCAGCCATACCGATGATATTTTTTGCGCTTGGTAATGCTTGTATGCCTTTGGCCAATTCATTCGACACAGAAGGATTGTATGGTGGGCTAATCGCGGCAATTAGTGCGGCATATCCGATGGTGACATTGGGATTCGCTTATGTTTTTTTGAAAGAACGAATCATTGCGTTCCACTGGTATGCTGTTTCTGTCGTAATGGCCGGCATTATGGTGTGTACCGGCGCTGTAGGCTTGATCATGGATTATTTAGGATCGTGGTAAGGCGAAAATGACTGAGGCGGGCGCCGATCGACCAGGCCGGGGATGCTGAGATGAACCGAAGCGACCGAGAGCTGGGAATGGATCGAGGGATTTCTCGCCGCGACTTCCTGAATGGTGTCGGGGCTGTTGCCGCGAGCACCTTGATACCAGGATGTTCATCGCTGCGAAACTCCGACCGGTACGACGGGGGGCGCGCCACCGACGGCTACCCCCCGACCCGCATGGGGCTCCGCGGGAGCCACCCGGGGTCATTCGAAGTTGCCCACCAGCTGGCGTTCACGGGGCGAAGTGATTGGGGCCCGGTTCAGGAGCCCGATCCAGATCTGTACGATTTGATCGTTGTGGGCGCCGGGATCAGCGGGCTGGCGGCCGCGCACTTCTTCCGTCAACACGAACCCGATGCGCGCATCCTGATTCTCGACAATCACGACGACTTTGGTGGTCACGCGAAGCGAAACGAATTTAAGGTGGGTGATCGGACCTTGATCGGTTACGGGGGCAGTCAGACACTCGAAAATCCCTACGATTACAGCGATGTCACGAAAGCGTTGCTCTACGACATCGGGATCCGACTAGAGCGCTTCGAGTCTGCCTACGATAAGGATTTTTACCGCAGACATGGCTTGCGGGGCGGCGTGTACTTCGATCGTGAGACGTACGGTGTTGATCGCTTGATTCCCTATGAGATCGTCGCCTATTCGAGATACCTCCCGGTCGTGCTGTCGACGCTTTCGCCCCATGAGGCTGTCGCGCAGATGCCCCTTTCGGAGTCCGGAAAGCGGGATCTTTTGAAGTTGCTGGAGGCGGATGAGAGTTTACTCGCGGATCTCCCGCTCCCCGAACAGCGCCGCTATTTGCGTCAGATCAGCTATCGCGACTATCTCATGAAGCATCTGAACATCACCGCGCCTGAAGTCTTCACAATGCTCGAAGGTATGGCGACGGACGTGAGCATTGGCATCGACACGGCGTCAGCTGGGCAGATGATGGGCTACGTGGGCCTTCCCGGCTTGAGCACTACGGACTTGCACCGAGACGACTTCGATGACGATCCGTACATCCATCACTTTCCCGACGGCAACGCGTCAGTCGCACGGTTGCTCGTTCGCAGCATGATCCCGCGGGTGGCCCCGGGAGATACGATGGAAGACGTGGTGACGGCGAGGTTTGACTACAGGCGCCTCGACGAGGCCGATTCGCGAGTTCGCCTGCGCCTGAACAGCACGGCGGTCCATGTCGCCAATGAGGGCGGGCCCGCGAATTCGAAACGAGTGAGTGTCAACTACGTTCGCCACGGGCGCGCCTATCGCGCATGGGGCCGTACCTGCGTGATCGCGGGCTACAACGCAATGATTCCGTATCTCTGCCCGGAGTTCCCAGAGACCCAACGCAAGGCGCTCTCCGAGGCCGTGAAATCCCCGATTATCTACACCAATGTCTTGCTGCGAAATTGGCAAGCTTGGAAGAAGTTGGGAATCGGGGCCATGGCGGCGCCCGGGAGCTACCACGCCAATGCGATGCTCGACTTCCCGGTAAGCCTTGGTGATTACGCCTTCTCCGCCAACCCCGATGAGCCCATCCTCGTCCACCTGGAACGCTTCGCGAAACGGCCGGACGCAGGCCCGTCAACCAAATCCCAATACCGCGCGATCCGACACGATATGCTGAAAACCCCCTTCGAGACCATCGAGCGGGGAACCCGCGCACAACTCGCAGGCGCACTCGCTCAGGGTGGATTCGATCCGGCTCGAGATATTCTGGGGATCACCACCAACCGCTGGGCGCACGGGTATGCGAGCTTCTATTTCTCCCGCGATAGTGACATGGCCCCGAATCTGATCGGGCGGAAACGCTTCGGCCGGATCGCAATCGCAAATTCCGATGCCGGTGCCCGGCCCGTCATCCACAGTGCGATCGACCAGGCGTATCGGGCGGTCGGAGAGTTGGTGGCCTAGAAGCGCAACGGGTAGAACTCTTTGAGGGGTGCCTAAAACCGAAAAAGGTAGGACCCCTTGATGACGATCTCGGTCACCCCGGATTCCAGCAGGGGGTTGCCCCTGGGGTCATTGTTGTCGCGCACGCGAAAACCGTGATTCACCACCACCAGAAATTCCTGCCCGTCTTCCGGCTGATAACGCAGGCGGCTGTTGATCGCAAAGTCATCGCTCTCATTGTCGTATTGAACTAGCGTATTCCAAGACCATTGACTGTTGAAAGCGATGCGCAGTGCACTCGAAAAGAGACGTGTCGTGAAGTTTCCCTCGTCGAGAGAAACCTTGGATTGACTGTAACTGACCTCCGCGGAAAAATGCGGGCTCGGTTGCCAGGTGATCTTTGGTTCCAGATCCAACCGGTGCCCGGAATAGAAGCTCCCGAACTCGACCTTCATATCGATGTAGACGGGTCGGTGCTCGCCGGAATCGATGCTCGCTCGGTAGCGTTCCCAACTGTAGTCTCCGATTGGAATGAAGACTCCCTCCGATATTTCGAAGGGCTCCGTCAGAACTTCACGGACGAGACTCATGCCTGCACGAAACCAGTCCGTATTGCGGGTGCCGAGGAACAGCGGCTCTAGGTCGAGGCTTTGCGATTCTGTATCTCCACCGAGATCTTCCACGTGCTTGAATTTGAGGTTCGGGTCCAGGAATTGAACCCAGGAATCACGGAAATATTTGCGAAACTGTACTTCGCCGGTGTATTGGCGAATCCCGTTGCGGTTCACAAACCCCAGGGCGGGATTGAAATTCCTGCCGACCTGCCGCATCGATGCTTCTCCGTACCAGCCAGCGGTCCGTGGAATTTTGACGGTTGCACCAAACGCATCTTCGCTGCCGGAAAGATCCGAGGTATCCGACCGCTGATACCACAGATTGCCGCGCAGAATTTTGCCTTCTAGCAGATCACTATTTTGATAATTGGCATCAACACCGACCAGCCAGTTGTCTTCTCCGGAGACCGGTGAACCATGGGTGAAGATGCCGCCAATGGTGGACTCCTCTAACACATTGACGCTGGCGCGACCGACGAACAGGTTTTCGACACCGCTTCCACCGCTGGCATCCTGCACGACATCCAAAACACCCAAATTGACACGACCGATGCGCCCTGTCAGCTTGGCGCCCCCGAAGATATCCACGAGGGCACCATCGTCATCGAGACCGATGCGACGGGAGAAAAACGGAATGCCGTTACGATCCAGATCCGAAAACGGACCGCCGCTACGGTCCAGACCCGCAAACGAAAAGATGTCGGCATCCTGCAGAAAGAATTCGCGCTTTTCGGGGAAAAACACCGAGAAACGATCGAGGGAAACGACGCGGTCGTCTACCTCGGCTGCAGAAAAATCCGTGTTGGCAGTGA
>SMVA01326332.1_pt1 | contig 14758 bp, 13 predicted proteins | sample 2456451 | NCBI WGS metagenome assembly SMVA01 (sample SAMN11095933, study PRJNA526329) | marine sediment metagenome | biome: Marine sediment; feature: Surficial sediment; material: Deep marine sediment; isolation source: Hadal surficial sediment | place: Pacific Ocean | collected 2014-05 | depth...
GCGACTTGCTGCCCGACTCCCTCGGCAAGGGCGCGGTCGAGAACGACCTGCCGGTGGTGGAGCGCGCCACCGTGGCCGAGAACCTGCGCCTTGTCGCCTCGACGGGCTACATACGTAATCAGTTCCGGGTCCTGGAGGGCGGCGCGGGGCGGGCGCCAGCACCTGCCGCGACGGAGTCGGCGACCACCACAGCCACGGCGACTGTCATGTCGGGCGCCGGCCAGGGGGTCGCCGGCCAGGCTGTTGCGGTCCAAATTGCGGTCCCAGATGCAGTTACCGGGCAGGTCGACTTGCGCCTGGAGCGCATGCAGGAGGCACGCCTAAAAGGCTACGTAGGCGATTCCTGCGGCGACTGCGGCAACTTTACCATGGTGCGCAACGGGACCTGCTTGAAGTGCACGACCTGCGGCGCGACCAACGGCTGTTCGTGACTCTGCTCAAGCTTCACGCCGAACCCGTACAGGACCCGTGGCTCGACGCTTACGGGCATCTGAACGAGGCTTATACCAGAGGTCCTTAATATTGACCCATAGAGATCGCCTGGGCGATCCGCCGGACCAAAATGGGCGGGCAGGAGGGGGGCCGCAGGCGATGCGGGGGCCCCCCCGAGTCCCAGATGGCGGCAAGCCCCCCCGACGCACGCCGCCCCTTGGCCCGCCCCCGGGCCCGCCCCCTGGCCCGGCGGTTCGCCCAGGCGGCCGGAACGGCGGCTTCCTCCAATCTTGTGGACGCGGGCTTGTGGACGGGGCCCGCGGCTCGCGGTGCACCGCCACGCCACGCGCTCCCCATTCCGCGAACCTGGGCCGAAAACCTTTGGCCAAAAAACCCAGTCTCGAGGCATGGGGGAAGCCGTCTCTATGAGTCAATATTAAGGACCTTTGGTATTAGGGCCTCTTTGCGAGTGTTCTGGACCAATTACCGTCCTCGCCTTGGACCCACCACCAGATGGGTGCGGTCACGTTCCCCGTCCATACGAAGAGCAACAGCACCGGCGCGTCGCCGGTATGCAGGGCGTGCGGCATCTCGGACGGTGTGACGGAATACTGACCGGGCCCCAGGCGGCGCGACGCCGCATCCGTGCCGTTCTGAATATCGACTGTCCCGGAATGGACGTAGTAGATCTCCAGCGCCCCATGATCGTGCATGAGATACTCGAAATTCGGCGCCAATAAAAAGATACCGGCACGTATGGAACTGCTGGCAAACGGCCCTTTCGGGCCGACAACTTGTTTTGCCAGCATAAAATCGGCCATGGCAGCGTTGAGTCCGTCCCCCGTATAGACTTGATACCAACCGGCCCCGGATGACAGCCCTGCGACGGATTCAACAAGTTCAAGCGGGCCTTGAGCCGCATTCAAAGCGTCATCCAATTGCGCCAGCAGGGGATGCCTTAAATCCTCCATATTACCATCTACCGCCACCGGGGCGACATCCCGCAGGGCCTCGATGAAGGGTGCCACATCACTGTCCAGACCGGCTTTTGCCTCCAAACAGTTTTGAAACGCATTGATGAAGAGGAGGGGATAATTCAAAAGTGATGGCTCCGAGACAGGCATCGCCGAGGTATGGCGTATCTACATAACACTTGGTTATACATTGTCGTGACCTTCAGTCTGCATTTAACAGCACGATGGCGTCGTCTGACCAGCTCAACCAAACGGGTCCCTGGTGGTTTTCCCCATATGTTTGTGTCTCATCCAGATTCTGAGCTGAGACCGCGACGGGTTTTTCGACCCCCTGGATACGCACATAAAAATGACTCCTGTCGCCCAAGTAGGCGGTGGCGTCCATGATGCCTTCCACCGCATTTGCCGTTGCCGGCTTTTCGCTGGAAAGGGTAAATTTCTCCGGGCGAATGGCCGCCAGAGATTTCTGACCGGCGGAAAATTCCAAGGCTCCCGGCGATGCGGTAAGATGGCCCAAGGGGCCGGCATCGATCCTGACCTTGCCGTCCAGGACCTCTTGCACACGGGCATCGAAAAAATTCATGGTGCCGATAAAGTCCGCGACCTCACGATTTCGCGGCGCTCCGTACAATTTTGTCGGTGTATCGATCTGCAGATAACGTCCTTCCGACATGACGGCGACGCGATCGGACATGGTCAGGGCTTCTTCCTGATCGTGAGTCACGAACACGAAGGTAATACCGACCGAGCGTTGTAAGGCTCTCAGTTCAAGCTGCATTTTTTCGCGCAATTTCTTGTCGAGCGCGCCCAGCGGCTCATCGAGCAACAGCACCTTGGGCCGCCGGATCAGGGCGCGGGCCAAGGCGACACGTTGGCGCTCGCCGCCGGAGAGTTCGTAGGAGGCCCTGTTTTCGTAACCAGGCAGCTTGATCAACTCCAGCATCTCACCGACTTTGGCATCGATTTCCGATCTTGAGAGATTGTCCTGAGTCAGCGAATACCCGATATTTTTCTTGACGTTCAGGTGGGGAAAAATCGCGTAATTCTGGAACACCATATTCACCGGTCGGCGGTTGGGCGGGACTGACGACATCGGTTGCCCATCGATGAATATTTCTCCCGAGGTCGGGAACTCGAAGCCTGCGAGCATGCGGAGAAGAGTTGTTTTTCCGCAGCCCGATGGGCCGAGCAAGGAGAAGAACTCTCCCCGGGCAATATCGATGCTGAGACGATCGACGGCACGAACGCTGCCGAAGTGCTTGCTGACATCCTGAATCGATATAAACGAGTCGTCTTCCATGTGAATCAGGCTCCGCTAAGTGTTCTTCGTGTATTGACTGCCCATGCGGCGCAGCCATTCGGCGGTAACGATCAAGACGACGGAGACCATGAAGATGAGGGCCCCGAGCGCCAGTACGGGCGGCAATGTCTGTGGGAACCGAACCTGGGAGTATATGTAGACCGGCAAGGTTACCTTGTTACCCCCCAGGAACAAGGCGAACAGGAACTCGTCGAAGGAGGCGGTGAAGGTCAACAGGAACGCTGCGCCCAACCCGGGCAGGATGAGCGGGAATGTTATGCGCCAAAAGGTCATCCAGGCGCCGATGCCGAGATCGAGCGACGACTCCTCGATGTTCTTGCTGAAGCCCTCGAGACGCGCCATCACGATCAGTGTCGCGAAGGGCACAGTGAAGACGACGTGGGAAACACCGATCGTCCACAACGACAGTGGCATGCCCACCGCGATTGCGAGCACGAGAATGCCGACAGCCAGGATGATCCCGGGCATCACCATGGGCAGCAGAATGAAACCGATCGCCACGCTCCGCCCGGGCATGCGATAGCGGGTCAACGCTTTGGCCGCGAAGGTCGCCAGGATGGTTGTCACGATGGCGACCGATAATGCGACCCTCAAGCTGTTGCCAAGCGCCCTCAACAGGGCAGGCTGGTGCGCGAGCGCAACATACCACTTGACGGTAAATTCCTTCAGCGGAAGCACCATCTGAATGCTGTCGTTGAACGAGAAGATCGGCAACATCGCTGAGGGTATGTAGAGAAACATGAGATAGAGGATCATATAGACGACAAGCCAGTCGAAACGGCGGCCTTCGGTGGCGGGCGGCTCCTGCTGGATCGAAGTCGCCTCCATCGCGCGGCGCTTGACCGTGCCCCACCGCGATAGCCAGATGAAGGTGCAGGCGATGGCCGTAATCGAGATCATGATGATGATCGTCAGCGCCGCGCCCAAGGGCCAGTTGTGGGCCACGCCGAACTGGGCCGCGACCATCTGACCGATCATCATGCCCCGGGGGCCGCCGACCATCACCGGCGTGATGTAGTCGCCGACTGTGGGGATGAATTCGATGACCGCCGCGGCGATCACGCCGGGCATCGACAGCGGCAGCGTTATCCTGAAGAAGCGCTTGACCGGGCCATCGCCGAGGTCGGCCGCGGCCTCCAGGAGCGAGCGGTCGATCTTTTGGAGCGACACGTAGATTGGCAAAATCGCAAACGCGGCCCAGGCGTGGGTGAGCGTGAGCACCACCGCGAACCGGCTGTACAGCAAGTACCGAAGCGGTTCCTCGATGAAACCTATTTCCATGAGGCTGGAGTTGATCACGCCGTTGTTGCCGAGCATGATTTTCCAGGCGAGCACCCGAAGCAGGTAACTGGTCACGAACGGGATGTTGATCAGGATCAGCCAGGTCATTTTGTTCTTCTTGACCCGGAAAGCGAGAAAATAGGCGGCAGGATAGGCCAACAGGATGGTGATGACCGTCACCGTCGCCGACATCTTGATCGACCTCCAGAGCAGTTTGGCGTAGATTGGTCTTTCGAAAAACAACTCGTAGTTTTTCAGCGTAAAGGTCTCGTCGATGTGGACGTAGGTTTGCGACCAGAAGCTATAGTTGACCAGGGTAAAGACCGGGAGCGCGAGCATGCAGATCATCACTACCAGCGTCGGCGATAGCAGCGTGTAGCCCCGCAGCCACTCGTTTCTGAGGAAGTAGGTCCGCGCCCGGAACGTCCAGGTTCGCTCCGCCATGCGGCCGGCTACGATCGGTCGCGCCCCCTCTGTCACCGGCCTCTCCTGAGCTTTGGATTTTTCGGCCGTTCGACATACCCAATTGCAGCGCCGATCGCATTGGCGGCGGCGATCACGTCCGGCGCGATCTGCTCCATAACATCTTCGGTCAAGCGGCTCGAATGCCCGGCCACGCTGATTGCGGCGGCGACTTCACCCATTCCATTGACGATCGCCCTGGCGATGCCATTTACGCCAACCTCGTTTTCTCCGACATCGACGGCGTATCCTTGCGCCAGGAACCGGTCCAGTTGCGCCTCGAGGGTATCGATGTCGGTGATCGTGTTCGGCGTCAACCGCGGCAAGCCGCGCAAGCGGTAAACGGTGCGCCGCATCGGCGCATCCCATTGCGCCATGAAGGCCTTGCCTAAAGCGGTACAGTGATACATCGATCGCCAGCCGCCGTAAGCGGTGGCATGCAACAATCGAGATCCCTGGTAGCTATCGACGACCAACAGATCGAGAAGATCGGGTAACCCCAGGTTCACCGTCTCGTTTGTCTTATTACAAAGATCGGCGAGTATCGGCCGCGCCAAATGCGAAATGTGCAACCGTTGCTGGACGATCCGGCCGAGTTCGATGTTGCGCAAGCCAAGCCGGTACCACCTCGAATGCTCGTCTTGCTCGATGAACCGAAGCGTGACCAGTGACGCAAGAAGATTGAATGCCGTTGTCTTGTTTAGCGCCGTCGCCCGGCTGATCGCACTCAGGCCAACGCCCTCCGCGCCGCCGGCGGCGATCACGTCGATGATTGCGCTCGCCCGCGCCAAAGCTTGAATTCGCGGGAGTTTCGGGGATGGGGGAGCCGTCACCATGGGGCGCGTCGCCTAGTCCCAAGGAAAGATGAATGTGCCGGTCATCTCACGAGCAATCCGTTCCAATTTTTCGATAGTTCTATAATGTATAACAAATTGGCGTCCTCAAAAGTACTACAAAGTCTCATAGTGCTTGACAAAGTTCAACATGATCCGCCACGATCCGGGTGTTTTTAACGACACCCATTCGTACTCTTGATTTCACAATCCAGGTGACGGTGTATATTGTATAGCATGGATGACGGGGACGGGCGGCTATTTGACCGGTTAACTCATCGCCAAAAAAATCGCTGGCGCGTTGAATGTGATGCGGAACGGGCCAAGGGAACGATTGACGTACGCAAGGGAGGATCACATGACCCACAAAGAGACGATTGAACTGCTCAAAAGCGGGAGGCTCTCGCGCCGCCAGATGATGACGGTGATGGCCTCGGCCGGCGTCGTCATGGCGGCAAATCCGCTCCTGTCACGGCCGGCGGCCGCCGCGTCTGTCGATCTGACGCTGCTGGAATGGAATGGCTACGAATATGAATCGTTCCATCCGGAGTACAATGCCAAGTACGGCGGACAGCCGGAGGTCACGTTCTTCGCCGCGACGGAAGACGCCTTCCAGAAGATGCGGGCCGGATTCCAGTGCGATCTGGTGCACCCCTGCACCGGCGAAGTCAACATGTTCAAGGAAGCAGGGCTGATCAAACCGCTCGAGACCGACCGAATTCCGCGCTGGGGCGAAATCATTCCCTATTTGCTGACCGTGAAGGGCGTGAAGATCGACGGTGAGTACTGGTTCTCTCCATGGGATTGGGGATATTCGACGGTCGCCTTCAACCCCGACACCATGGGCGTGGAAAGTGCGACATTCGATATCTTCGTCGACCCGAAATACAAGGGCATGACCGCGCTCGATTCGTCCATCGGCGTTAATATTGCGATCGCCGGAGTCATCGGCGGCTGGGCGGAACCGCTAAACCCGACCGAGGCGGAACTCGAGACGGCGCCCGATATATTCAAGGCGATGCTCGAGAATGCGCGCTTCATTTGGACCGACAGCACCCAGCTTGAGCAGGCTTGGGCTGCCGGCGAAGTCGGCGCCTCCTACGTCTATGGCAGCGCCTCGCGCAGAATGAAGGAGGAAGGGTTCAAGATCGTGGTGATGGACCCTGTGTTGCCGTGGATGTGCGGACTTTGCGTCAGCGCCAACGGCGCGGGCTCGGAGGATCAAGCCTACGATTATATCAATGCCATGCTCGACCCGGTCGGCGGTGTGTCGTTGTTCGACGTGTATGGCTACGGACACGGCAACAGAAACACCTACAAACTGATCGACGAGGCCAAGCTCTACGAGAAAGGCCTCAACGATCCGGAAGGACTGTTGTCGCGCGGCGTGTTCTTCGATGAAGTTCCGCCGGAAAAGAACGCCAAGTTGTTGCAGTATTGGCAGGAAGCCCAGGCTGGCCTCGAATAAGAGGGTGCACCGGGCCGCATGGCATCGACAGTTTTTGTCACGTCGATGATCATGCGGCCCGGGCGGTCTTGAGTGCCTGCGAACGCGTTCGCGGGCGGCGTGGATCGTGCCGAGAGTAGAGGCGGAGAGATGGCCGACCCCGTCGTCGAGTTCTACGACCTCATGAGTCTTGAGTACCATCACAACATGGGGTTCGACTGGGAGGCCTCGGTGCGCGAGGAAGGCGCGGCGCTCGACCGCTTCCTCGCGGACCGTATGGGGCGGCCGGGCCCCTATACGGTGCTCGATTGCTCCTGCGGAATCGGCACTCAGGCGATTGGCCTGGCGCTTCACGGCCATCGGGTCCATGCCGCGGATTTGAGCCCGGTGTCGGTCGATTGCGCCCGGCGGGAGGCCGCCGCCTTCGGCGTATCCATGAACTTCAGCGTCGCCGATTTTCGCGAATTGAGCGCGTCCATCTCCGATACCTTCGATGCCGTCATTTCCTGCGATAACGCGATCGCCCATTGTCTCGACGACGACAGCCTCGCCGCCGCTCTGGCCAGCATGAAGGCGCGGCTCAAGCCCGACGGCCTCCTGCTCTTGAGCCTCCGGGACTACGATGCCCTGGTCGCGGACAAGCCCCGCTTCGCCAGCCAGCACGTCCAGGACAGGCCGGACGGCCGCCGCGTCGTCTTTCAATTGCGGGACTGGGCCAGCAATGGGCGGCAATACCGTGCCCATCAATTCCTGATCAAAGAGAATGATGGCAGCTACGAGCTCAAACATTTCGAAACCGAACATAGGGCGTTGCTGCGCGGCGAAATGATCGCCGCAATCCGGGGAGCAGAGTACGAAGACGTTCGTTGGCACAGCCCCGAAGCGAGCGGTTACTATCAACCAATCGTGACCGCGCGCAACCGATGAATGACGGCATCGATATGAAAGACAACCAAATGGAAGCGGCGGTCATTTACGACTCACACCTCCCCAACGCGTTGCGGCAGGCCCTGGAATATGCGGGCGACGATGGCTTTGTGGCATCGATGCCGCAGTTGCTTCACGCCCGGGCGAATGCACCTTTCGACAATGAAATCTGGAACACGTGGTTCTTCACGTCGAACTCCGAGGAAAGCGTGGCCAAAACACCGCAGGGACATCGTGTCGTGGTGGCGGTTCATGGTGGCGGAATATTTGCGTCTCCGGAGAGATTCCGCAGGCTATACCATGCGAACGCCAGCCGTTCGAGTTCGGATGGTTTCACCGGATGGTTTGGCGCCAAGATCGTCGATCGGGAAGCTCGCGACCTGCAGGACGGCAAGTTGCCCGACGGCACCGACATCCCGGTTTATCCGTTCGACGAATTCAAACGAGGCGTTGCCGATTTGCCGCGACGTTACGGTGTCGTTCTGGACTTCGAGACGGCGAGAAAGTCGGAAAGCGGACTCGTCTCGTTCGATGACTTGAAGGATGACCCGATGATGATCGTCCGCGCCGGCGGGGTCGAAGCGGCGGCGGCGTATCTCGATAAGGCGCGGGGTTATTACAACACGGAGGCGATGGGAAATTGGCACTCGTTTAACAATATCGATCCGGATCAGGCCCAGACATTCGTGACGTTTCTATTCGACAGCCTCGCGGGCGCCAGCATCGAAGAGCCCTCTGACCCAGAAAGCCGGCAGCAAGGAAACGCCGATACCTGGTTGACACATTACCGGATTTCGAGAGGCGCGGGATTCGGACTGCGCGGAGACACCGCCATGATAAACATGGCCCGTTACGTTGCGGTCGCGCCGCGAGATGCCTCGACCGATTTGCGCAATCTGCCCTTTACGAATTGAATGAACATCAGGCATTTAAAGGCAATATCGATATGGCCGACATAAAAATGGAAGCGGCGATCGTTTTCGAACCGCACGTCCCCAACGCGTTGCGGCGGGCGCTGGATTATGCGGGAGACGATGGCTTCGTGGCATCGATGCCGCAGCTGCTGTGCGCGCGGGCGAATGCGCCTTACGACAACATCATCTGGAATACCTGGTTCACTTCGAATTCCGAGGAAAGCGTGGTCACGACGCCGCAGGGACATCATGTCGTCGTGGCGGTCCATGGCGGTGGCATATACGCCTCGCCGGAGAGATTCGAGCGGACCTACCGTGCGTCCGTGGACCGTTCCAACACGGAGGGGTTTACCGGGCAATATGCCGGCAAGATCTCGCCACGAGAAGCCAGCGACGTGCTGAACGGAAAATTGCCCGACGGCAGCGAAATTCCGGTTTTCCAGTTCGACGAGTTCAAACGGGGCGTTGCCGGCTTGCCTTGGCGCTACGCCGTCGTCCTGGATTTCGAGTTGGCGAGGAAATCGACACGAGGCTACGATCCGTTCGACGTCCTGAAGGAGGAGCCGAACATGATCGTCCGCGCTGGCGGTGTCGAACCCTTGGCGGCCTACCTCGACAAGGCGAGAGACCGCCACAACACGAAAATTATGGGGAACTGGCATCCGTACAACAGGATCGATCCGGACCAGCCCCAGACTCGCATACCGTTTCTGGCCGGCAACCAAGGCGGCGTGAACACCCAAGACGACGACGACGACCTCTATGGTTATGACGCGGAATACGGCATGGGTGGCGACGCCTGTATCCACAATATGGCTCGTTACGTCGCCGTCGCGCCGCGCAGTGTCTCGACGAGTTTGCGGTATCTACCGTTCGAGTCATGAGTCGAACCCAATGCCCGGCCAAGATCCTCTACTTACCGACATGCGCCACGCGTCCGGATGGTACGCAATTCTGCCGCAACCGGCGCCGGCCAAGCGCCTCAAGGGCGAGCAGGCCGCCGACTGGGTCGTGGTCGGCGCCGGTGTCACCGGTCTCGCCGCCGCCCGCCGTCTGGGTGAGCTCGCCCCCGATGCGCGTATCGTCCTGCTCGAATCCTATCGGGTCGGATACGGCGCTTCGGGCCGCAATGCCGGGTTCATCATCGATACCCCGCACCTCACCGAGGAATTCGACCACGACGATAATCGGCGTGTCTCGCGGCTGGTGATTGCAGGGCTGGCCGAACTCGAAGGCCATGTCCGAAAGTTCGGCATCGACTGCGAGTGGTCGCAGCGGGGCCACCTGACCGCGGTCGTCGAAAGCAGAAAGGCGAAGGAGCTTCGGGCGACGGTCCGGATTCTCGATGCCCTCGACGAGAAGTACGATTGGCTCGACAAGGAAACCCTCGCCAAGGTGGTGGGAACGGACCATTACCACGCCGCCGTCTTAACACCCCGTTCGGTGATGGTGAATCCGGCGGCCATGTGCCGCGGCCTCGGCGAGACGCTGCCCGAAAACGTGGAGGTCTACGAGGAGTCGCCGGTGCTTCGGGTCGAGCCGGGCTCGCCGGTGCGGATCGAATGCGCGGAGGGCTCGATCCGCGCCACGAATGTTTTGCTCACCACCAATGCGTTCATTGCCAAGCTTGGTTTCCTCAAGAGCAAGGTGTTCCCACTGATCGGCTGCGGCAGCCTCACGCGGCCCCTTACCGAGGATGAGCAGGCGGCGATGGGGGGTGAGTCCGAATGGGGAATCACCGGGGTTACGACGCTGCGGCGCACGCTCTCGAACCGGATCCTGGTTCGATACGGCACCTACTACACGAACGACTTCCGCTTGAGCGAGAGCCGGCGTCGGGAGCTTCTGGATCAGCATAAGATGAGTTTGAAAAAGCGCTTTCCCATGCTCGACAAGCTAAAGTTCGAGCATACCTGGGCCGGCGTCTACTGCATGACATGGGGCTGGGCGTCGCATTTCGGGCGGCTTCAGCCAGGCGTGTTCACGGCACTTGGCTATTGCGGGGTCGGTCTGCCCCGGGGCACGGCCTCGGGCAGCTTGCTTGCCGAATATGCCATGGGTGCGGAGTCGGATTCGATCGCGGATGTTCAGGCACTCTCCGATCCGAGGTCCTTGCCGCCCGAACCCTTTCTCGGGCTCGGGGTTCGTGTCCGGCTGGCGTGGTATCGCTGGCAGGTTCGCGCCGAGATGTGAGTGACCGTTCCGCAATAAACGGACAGGAGCCGTATCCGATGACAAGCCGGGAATCTCTCCGCACCGACATGGATCATGCCTCGGGTTGGTATGCAATGCTGCCGCCACCGGCTCCGGCCAAGCGCCTCACCGGACATCAGGCCGCCGATTGGGTCGTGGTCGGCGCCGGTGTCACCGGTCTCGCGGCCGCCCGCCGGCTGGCGGAGCTCGCGCCCGAGGCTCGCATTATTCTGCTCGATGAATACCGGATCGGCTATGGCGCCTCGGGGCGCAATTCGGGATTTATCATCGATACTCCGCATCTCTCCGAGGAAGTCGGTGCCGATTCCAACCTGCGCCTCTCTCGGTTGGTGATCGCCGGTCTCGCCGAACTCGACCGGCTGGTCCGCAAGCACGCTATCGACTGCGAATGGTCGCCGCGAGGGCACTTGACCGCAATCGTCGAAAGCAAGCGGTTAAAAGATCTCCATGCCACCTGCCACGTACTCGATGGCGTTGACGAGAAGTACGAATGGCTCGAAGGCGATGCCCTTGCCGAGATAGTGGGAACCCGTCACTACCACGCCGCCGTACTGACACCACGCACTGTGCTGGTGAACCCGGCGGCGCTCTGCCGCGGGCTCGGGGAGTCCCTGCCCGAAAATGTCGAGGTTTACGAAGAGACGCTGGTGCGCCGGGTCGCGCCGGGTGCGCCGGTGAGGATCGAATGCGCCGAGGGATCGATCGGCGCCGCGAATGTCCTGCTCACCACCAATGCATTCATCATCAAGCTCGATTTTCTCCGGCGCGATGTCTTTCCGCTGATCGAATGCGCGAGCCTCTCGCGGCCGCTCACCGAGGACGAACAGGCGTCGATGGGCGGCACGGCCGATTGGGGAATTACCGGCTATGCGACCCTGCGGCGCACGCTTTCGAACCGTATCCTGGTCCGGAATGGCACCTTCTACTCCAGCGACTTCCGACTGAGTCACGATAAGCGGCAGCAACTCCAGGCGTCGCATCTGCGGGGCCTGCGCCAGCGTTTTCCCGGGCTCGACAAGCTGGACCTCGAACACACCTGGGCCGGTGTTTTCTGCATGACGCGGAACTGGGCGTCGTTCTTTGGCCGGATTGAGCGTGGCGTCTTCGCGTCTTTGGGCTATTCCGGTGTCGGTGTGCCCCGGGGCACGATTTCGGGAAAGTTGCTCGCCGAATATGCCCTGGGGTCCGAGTCGGATCCGATCGCCGATGTTCAAGCGGTGTCCGGTCCGCGGCGCCTGCCGCCCGAACCGTTCCTCGGTCTCGGGGTCCGCGCGCGGTTGGCCTGGCATCGCTGGAGCCACCGGGCCGAATGGTAGAACCACCGTGCCAGCGCGTTTCCGGCCGCGACCGAACGATGCGAAGGGGAGGGCATATCGCGCGGGAAAATGGCTGGGCGGCCTTCGTGAATATGCAGTGTCAGTACAATCTGCTTTACCGCGAAGAGGAGCGGGAAATGTTGCCCTGCTGCCGCGATCAGGGGATTGCGGTGACCGGTTTCAGTCCTTTGGCCAGAGGTCGATTGGTGGGTAGCACGGGCATTCGCTCGAAAACCGATGCCTTCTATAACAAGTTCTATGGGGATGCCCTGGACCGGGAAATCTGCCTGCAGGTCGCGGCCATGGCCAAGGATCGTGGCACGACATCGGCCGAGGTGGCTTTCGCCTGGCTGTGTTCGAAGCCCGATATTTGCTGTCCCATTGCCGGTGCCTCTTCGGTGAGCCAATTAGAGGACTACGTCAAGGCGCTCGATTTCCAACTCAGCCTCGAAGAGATCGAGACACTCGACGGGCTCTACAGGCCGCGGGGATGTCATCAACGACCATGTTCGTAACCCCATGCCCCGTCACCGGGGCGGTGTTCTGGCCGCCACATAAGCCCGGTCACCCCAGATTGGAGAAACTCGTTCGATGGACCAAAATTACATCGATGGTTCGACGATGGGTTCGATCGGCGCGGTACGGGGGATTCTTGAATCTTAGCTTGCCAAAGACACGGTTGCGGCGCCGAACCTGGAACGGGTGCTCGCTTTCATGCTGGAACTCCGGCTCGATTCAGAACCAGCCGGCGCCTTGCTCCAGCCCGTGTGCCGCCACCTCTCCCGTGCCATCGATCTTGGGAAATTCGGACCGGCCGCGGAAGAACGGTCGCCACGGTCTTGCGGAGCAGTCCCTCGAGGAAGGCAAGAACGCGATCGAGTGGACGCGGCTGTGGTACCGCAAGTCCGCGACGACACCGTCCGGCTCCAGTTTCAAGCTCCGGCCTACAGTCTGGCCACCTTCATGCGGACGCTGGCTTTGCCGAAGGAGGTCGAGCACTGGTCATTGACGACGCTGCGGGAGAAGCTGGTCAAGATCGGCGCAAAAGTCGTGCGACATGGTCGATACGTCACGTTCCAATTGGCCGATGTCGCGGTGCCGAGGGAACTGTTCCGGAATATTCCGAACCTGATCGACGATCACCGGCGAAAACCCTTCCGGCGTCGGTCGGGAAAGTCGATGGCCAAGTGATAACGACAGGAGAGGTGCGTCCGGATGATGGAAATTTTGGGCGAATTACCTTCCGGACACAGGAAAACCAAAAGAAAACCAGCCCATCGGATAGCTGCGGAAAACTGTGTTCCCTTTACATTGGTAGGAGGATACGATTTCACCAACTTGGAGCTGATCTGGGAAATGTCAGTATAATCACCTATAACCGATCTAGAAAAACGCAAGGTCTACCATGTCTAATTCAGTGGTTGCCATAGACTACACTCGAATGCGCAAGGCCCAGCTAATCGAAAAGCTGCGGGACCTGGAGCGTGAAGTTGCGCGGTTGGTTCAATTAGGGACCGTCGAGACGGCCACGGGCGGTATGGCGAACGACGATAATAGGCGGTTTCATGATTTTGCAGAGATAGCATCCGACTGGTTTTGGGAAACAAACGAGCATTTGCGGTTTACCTACTTCTCTGGCCGTCACGACGACGTTGGCCTTGAGATCAAGAAGACGCTAGGGAAGACGCGGCCCGAAATAACAATTGAGGACACGGCCCAACAGAAATGGCGAGATCACATTGCCGACCTTGCTGCGCAAAGGCCGTTCAAAGATTTTCGCTATTTATCTCGCGCCCGCGATGGCCGGGTTATTCACCTGTCAGTCAGCGGCAAACCGATTTTCGATGAGGCCGGGAACTTCAAGGGCTACCGGGGGACAGGAACCGACACGACAGCTTTGATCACTGCGGAAAACGAGAAAAACGCGGCCAAATCGTTGGCTGCCGGTGCGCAAGAGCGGTTCATGGCGGCGATTGAAAGCGTTTCGGACGGCTTCGCGCTGTTCGACGCCGATGACCGAATGGTTTTTTGCAACAAGCGCTTCAAGGAACTGAACCCAGATCTGGCGCCCAAAATCGTGCCTGGAATCTCGTTTGAGGAGATGCTCAGGGACAACATCGCGGCCGGCCGCATATTGGGTGCCCTTGGCGACGAGGAGGTCTTCATCCGCAGGCGCATGGAGCAGCACCGAAATCCTTGTGGTCCTCTTTTTCAACAGCGGCGGGATGGGCGCTGGCTGGAACTCCGCGAGGAAAGAATGCCAGAAGGCTCGACATTTCTCGTGAACACGGACATCACGGAGCGCAAGCGGGCGGAGGAACTTGTGCGGCAGCTCCATTCGGCGATCGAGGTGGTGGCCGAGCCCATAGCCCTCTACGACGCCGACGACCGCATTTTGTTCTGCAACGAGGCATACCGCGCCCTAAATACTGCCGTGTCAGAAACATTGGAGCCGGGCATCTCCTTTGAGGAGCACCTCCGGGCCATCGTGCTCAAGGGCCTGATGCCAGAAGTCAAGGGACGCGAGGAGGAATACGTGGCACAGCGGATGGAACGACATCGCAATCCGCGGGGGCCCTTCGAGATCGTTCGGCAGGAAGGGTTACAACTTTTAGTCCACGAACATAAACTGTCGGA
>SMVA01462262.1_pt1 | contig 14755 bp, 13 predicted proteins | sample 2456451 | NCBI WGS metagenome assembly SMVA01 (sample SAMN11095933, study PRJNA526329) | marine sediment metagenome | biome: Marine sediment; feature: Surficial sediment; material: Deep marine sediment; isolation source: Hadal surficial sediment | place: Pacific Ocean | collected 2014-05 | depth...
CTTTATGTTTGGGGACACGATTCCGAGGCCGCCGAAAAAAGTTATCTGCTGGCGGTCAAGACTCATGCCGACAACCGGGATGTGCTGGGGGAGGCCAACGCCCTCAAGGAAATCGGCGACCTGAATATGAAGCGGGATCAGCTCCAAAAGGCGGAAGGCTGGTACCTGAAATCCCTGAAAGTGCTTGAGGAGGAAAAGCCCAACCGCGTCCTCGGCAGTGTGCATGAGGGCATGGGGCATATGTACTGGCAGGCCGAAAAAATTCCCGAAGCGATTGAATCCTTCACGCAGGCGCAGGCCATTTATGCCGCTTTGTATTACCACATGGGCTACGATCACATGGCGCATGTGCTCAAACGGCTTGGAAATATTTCACGCGCCAAGCTGAAGTAAAGGCGTCACGGCGTCTGCTCACCCAAGCCTCCCCTGGCTCCTTGAGTTTTTTATCAAGAGACTCAACAATAAATATATCAGCGGATTAAAAAATAAAATTTAACGGTGGGCGGGGGCGGGGATTTTCAGGGCATCAGGTCTTTATCCTGCACAAAACGGTCTTTCATCCGGCTCAGGTCTTTCTTGTTTTTCTGGATTTTTTTTAACAAAGTTTTGATTTCCCGCTCAGGAAACAAAGCGTTGAGGTCGCCGTCCTCATCCGGATACAACGTGTTCAAATCAATGTCTTCTTCCTGTTTGGGAAACGCCGGTTGTGCCGCCGGGTCGGCAACGGAATTTTCATCGGTCACCGCCTGCGGGGCGGAGTCTTGTTCTGCGGGAGTTTCGTTTTGCGATTTTTCTTCCATGGCATCCTCCAAAATCCGTATTGCAAACCCATGGTACTGGAATTGGATAAAACTGACAACTAACATTTAAACCCCACCTGGATCGGGTGCCCCGATCCTTCCTCCCCTTGGTAAGGGGAGGCTACAGGAGGGGTGGTGTGGATTGACGCCCAATAATTGCTGAGCGCCAGCGGAGTGTGACCTGTCCAGCTCCGGCGCTTCGCCGGCTGGTTAGAAACGGGCGGAGGGTGATTTAGGCCACGGAGGAACACAGGTAAACACAAATAAAAAAATAAAAGGAAAAAGCCCCTTAACCCCCTTCGGAGAAGGGGGGACTAAAGGAATCCCTCCTGGAATCATGCTCAACCATTATCGAGTGCCAGCGGAGTGTGGCCTATCTAGCTCCGGCGCTTCGCCGGCTGGTTAGAAACGGGCGAGGTAGATCCCCAGGAACACGGCGAAACCGAGGGTGCCGAGTGTCACCTGATTCATAATTTTCATGGTGTCGAGGGTGGGCCGCACCAGTTTTTTGTTTTCGGGCCGTAGATCGAGGTGGGCGATGCGCGCTCGCAGTCCGAAGGTGGCGACCGCGCTCAGGAAAAAGGTCACGACCACAAACACCAGCTTGATTCCGAGAATATTGTAATAACCATCCTTGAGATTCACCTGGTCGGTGTAGTTTTCCATCAGGTAGTAAATTCCCGTCCCCACCAGCACCAGCACGGAGACAAAAACCGTTGGCGCCAGCAAGTCCATAATTTTGTAAGTGATGGAATTTTCATCGAGAGTTTTCTCCGTCTCCATTGCATCCAGCCGGGGCCACAGGAGCAGGCAGAAGACGCTGGCCCCGAGACCGACCGCCGCGCCCACCAGATGGATGAAAATGATGATGGAATTACTCATGCCTCAGAGCGTTTTCAGGTAGTCGATGAGCAGGCGGACGCCGAATCCTGATCCGCCTTTCGGCACGTAAGGTTTTTCGTTGGAGGTCCAGGCGGTGCCCGCGATGTCGAGATGCGCCCACGGAGCGTCTTCCACGAAGGCTCTCAGGAACGCGGCGGCGGTCGCCGTGCCCGCGCCCACTCCGGGGCCGGTGATGTTTTTGAGATCGGCGATGTCGCTTTTCACCGCCTTTTCATATTCCTCGTAAAGTGGCAGTTCCCACAAGCGTTCGCCGGTGGCGGTGCCGCTCTGGATCAATTTTTTGATCAATGCGGGATCGGTGCCGATGACCGCGCTGGCGACGTGCCCCAAAGCCATGATGACCGCGCCGGTGAGCGTGGCGAGGTCAATGAGCGCGCGCGGTTTGTAGCGTTGCGCGTACACCAATGCGTCGGCGAGGATGAGGCGGCCTTCGGCGTCGGTGTTCAGCACCTCGATGGTTTTGCCCGACGAAGCGGTGAGGATGTCGCCCGGTTTGATGGCCGATCCGCCCGGCATGTTTTCAGTGGCGGGCACCAGGCCGACCACGTTGACCGGCAGTTTCAAGCCCGCCGCCGCCTGCAGGACGCCCAGCGCCACCGCGCCGCCCGACATGTCGTATTTCATTTCGTCCATGTTGGCGCCCGGTTTCAGCGAAATGCCGCCGGTGTCGAAGGTGACGCCCTTGCCGACGATCACCACCGGCGCCTGATTTTTTTTGCCGCCCATGTATTCCAGAATGATGAATTTTGGCGGCTCGTGACTGCCTCTGGCCACGCCCAGCAGCGACCCCATCTTGAGTTTTTCCATATCCTTCTTCTCAAGCACCTTGCAAGTGACTTTAGGCAGGCGCGCAATTTTTTTCGCGGCGTCCGCCAAAAATTGCGGGGTGGCGGTGTTGCTCGGGTGATGCATCAGGTTGCGCGTGTCCACCACGGCCTCGGCCAAAATCTCCGCCTGCTGAACCGCTTTCTGCATGGCGTTCACTTTCGCTTTGGATTCGGCGAGAAATACTATTTTCTGGATGCGGTTGACCGGATTTTCTTCGTCGACCGATTTGTAGTTGTCGAAGTGGTACAGGGCGAGGTGCGCCCCCTCGGCGAGCGCGCCCGCCACCCGGTCGCCGGATTTTCCTTTGTGGGATTTCGATACTTTGCCCGCGTCTCCGCCCGGCAGATAAAACGAGAGGGTTTGGAATTTCGATTTTTCAGCGAGCTTGGCGGCCGTGCCCGCCGCCTGGCGGATTTGTTCTTCGGTAATATCCTTGGTCTTGCCAAGACCGACCACCAGGACTGCGTCCGCGCCCATCGCCCTGCCGACGCCTTGCAAAAGGGTCTGGTTGAGTTTGCCTTCAAAACGCTTGGCAGTGAACGCATCGGTGATGACGCCATTCAATTGGTCGTCGATTTTTTTCAGGATGCCCGCCGGATTTTTTTCCGGGCAGAGCAGGATCAGGCAACCGGTTTTATGTTTAAAAATATCATCCGCTTGGACAGAGGTTTTGATCATTTTGGAATTCCGTTTGGAGTTGAATAATCGGGTTCCACGCATTCTAAGTAAATTCCCCCAGCCAGACAAGGGGAAAACTCGGAGTGTGCGGGGCCGGCTCATTTGGTGATAGCGGCGCACAAGAGTACAATGCAGACCCACGCAATTCAAAAATCCATACAGGGAGGACCGGTTATGAAACGGGCACGCTTCATTTGGTTTTTTGTGTTTTTGATGATAGCCGGCGGGGCGTTACCTGCGCCGGCGGGAACCTTCACCGAGTACCACACGCCGAGCGCTGACAGCAGTCCCGCCGCCCTGGCGTTCGCGCCGGACGGCACCCTGTGGTTCACTGAAATCAACGCCAACAAAATCGGCAAACTGGTGCCCTCGGAAGTGGTGGCGGGAACCACTAAAGGCATCACCGAATACGACCTGCCGCAACCCAACAGCAAGCCGCATTACATCACCGTCGCCAAAGACGGCATGGTCTGGTTCACCCAGATGTCCGGCAACCGTATTGGCCGGTTGGACCCGGCCACCGGAGCCATCAAGGAATATCCCATTCCTACCGCCGACAGCGAGCCGCACCAGATTAAGGAGGGGGCGGACGGGAGCCTGTGGTTTCTGGAGTTTGAAACCAACAAGGTGGCGCGGCTCGATCCAGCCACGGGCGTCATTCGCGAATACCCCATCGGTGAAGGCCACCCGCATGCCATGGCCTTGGCCGGCGATAAAATCTGGTACACGCAGGGCGGCAAGTTCTGGATGCAGGCGTTCGCCAACAAGGTGGGCGTGTTGGACATTGCCACCGGGAAATTCGAGGAAGTGACCGTGCCGCCGTTAAAATCGGTGCCGCACGGCATGACGCTGGCGGGCGACGGCACGATCTGGTTCACCCAGCTGTTTGCCAGCAAACTGGCGCGGCTGGACCCGTCCGAGAGCCATCCGCAGAAGGTAGTGGAGTACCCGTTAGGCCAGCGCAAGGGTCCGCACGATGTGGTGGTCGATGATCAACGCGGCTGGGTCTGGTTCACCGCCAACCGGCCTGACAGCATCGGTCGGCTCGACCTCGCCCAGGCGCAACCGGGCACGCCACAGGGTGTGGAGTTTTTTAAAATCCCGACCCCGCACAGTCATCCCAGTCAGTTGGTGTTGGATAAAGAGGGCAATGTCTGGTTCACCGAGATGGGCATGTACTTTCGCGGCAAGTACGAAAACAAAATCGGCAAGTTGACGCCCTAGCGGGGTTCCCCTGCAGGCAGATGGCTGGCCAGTGTGCCACAGAATGAGAAACCACCCCTCCTGTACCCTCCCCTTGCCAAGGGGAGGAAGGATCGGGTGCCCCGATCCAGGTGGGGTTATCCGGTCTTCGCCGGTCAGCGTGCTAGATGCAAATGCGCTTGCTGTGTCGGGGGTTTTTGGATTGCTAAGGCCTTCTCCTGAAGCAGTTTGGAACGAGCATTACGCCGGTGAATTGGAGAGCAAGCTATCTATATATGTTTAAAGGATTTTTTGATCTCCAGTCGAGGCTCTGGTAGCATCCCTTTGGGACCCTTCGGGAGGTCTCTGATGAGGTGAACATTCAGACTCCTTGCGGGGTTGACAATTGCCGGTCCTGCCCCTAGAATTTCTGGAAATCAGCTCAATTTTATGAGACTGTATAAGCCTCTGGTGTCCTTCCCAATCAGCTAATCAATGGCTGGGTGTTGGCAGTGATCCCATTGAATTTTTTGCTTATAAAATAATTCGAATCATGAATCCGCGAATGGCGGGTTCAAGTTGAAATAGAGGAGTTTCTCCATGCCGGTTGCGGAAGCACAGCCCCAAGCCACGGAAACCAAAAAAGAAACCATCAAGGTCACGGTTTGTCTCAGCCTGAGCGGTATTGCTGAAGGCGGGATGAATGTGTACAAGGAATTCGAAAAGCAAATCGCCGAACACCAGGCGGATGCGGAAATAGCGGAAAAAGGCGGGTGCAGTATCAACCAGGTGGGGTGCCGGGGTTATTGCAGTCGCGACGTGCTGGTCGATGTCTACATTCCGGGTCAGGAGCGTGTCACCTACGAGCGCGTGAAGCCGGAAATGGTCGCCAAAATTATGAAGGACCACATCATCGGCGGCAAACCGGTGGTCAAGGGCGCGGCCAAGCCGGACTACTACGAAACTCTCAAAAAACAGACGCGGGTGGCTTTGCAATATGGCGGCAATATCGATCCGGAAAACATTGACGACTACCTGAATGTCGGCGGTTACGAGGCACTCAAAAAAGTTTTGAAAATGAAGCCGCGTGAAGTGATCGAGGAAGTCAAAAAATCCGGTCTGCGCGGCAAAGGCGGCGGTGGGTTTGTCACTGGCGTGAAATGGGGGAAAGCCGCCAACCAGGAATCGGACCGGCGCTTCATCATGGTCAATGGCGACGAGGGCAACCCGTCGTCCTACATGGACCGCAGTGTGATGGAAGGCGTGCCGCACCAGGTGCTGGAGGGATTGCTCATCGGCGCTTACGCCATCGGCGCTACCGAAGGCATTATCTATACGCGGTCGGATTACGGCATCGCCGTCAAGCGGCTCAATATGGCGATCGAGTCAGCGCGCGAGCGTGGTTTCCTCGGCAACAATATTCTGGGAACGGATTTCAGCCTCGATGTTTATGTGCACGAGGGCATGGAAGCGTTCATCGGCGGCGAGTCGACGGCGCTGATGGAATCCGTGCAAGGCAAGCGGCCGTTCCCGAAAGCACAACCGCCGCACTCGACGGAAAAAGGGCTGTGGGGCCATCCCACCATTTTGAACAACGCCGAAACCTACGCCACCGTGCCGGCTATCATCAACAACGGCGCGGATTGGTACCGGAGTATGGGTCCGGACAACGCCCACGGCTGTAAGACCTGGGCGCTGGCGGGCAACATCAAGTACAACGGCCTCATGGAATTCGACATGAACACCACCGTGCGGGAGATCATTGAGGACTACTGCGGCGGCATTCAAAAGAAAAAAGAGTTGAAGGTGGTTCACATCGGCGGCGTCACCGGCGGGTTCCTGCCTCCGGATAAAATCGACGTCAAAATCGATTACGAAAGTTTGATCGATGTCGGCGTCATCATGGGACAGGCCAGCCTGTCGGCTTACGACAATTCCGCCTGCGTGGTCGACCTCACCCGTTTTTCGATCGGATTCAATGAATCGGAAACCTGTGGCAAGTGCACGCCCTGCAGAATCGGGCTGACCTTGATCAAGCGCATGCTCGACGACATCGCCGAAGGCCGCGGTAAAATTGAATACCTGGACAAAATGCAAAGCCTTTGTGAGGAAATCAACGTGACCTCCCTCTGCGGGTTGGGGGAAACTGCGGTGTTTTCGGTGTTGACCGGTCTGAAATACTTCCGCAGTGAATTCGAAAGGCACATCGTCGATCAAGCCTGCGATGCAGCGATGTGCACCGGCTTGTACAAGTATTTTGTGGTGGAAGAGGATTGTGTCGCTTGTGGCGCCTGCATTAAACCCTGTCCCACGGGGGCGATCACCGGTGGCACCAAAAAGGTGGCCGCGCACATCGACATGGATCTTTGCATCAACTGCAACGCCTGCTACCAAGCCTGTAATTTCCTGGCCATCGTCTGAGCCCAGGAATTCTGCATTCCACAGTCACTCCTTGCCTGAACGGGGGGCATGTTTTCCGTCCGCGGTACGCCCCCGGGATCAAAAACTAAAAACCATAGAGGACCACAGGCCAGTACCCCTTCAGGGCATGAGGCCAATGGCTCTCCCTGCGCTCTCGGGCGTTGCCTGCTCCCTTGCTTGCAGGCGAGGCAAAGGATTGATCCTTAAACCATACCCAATAATTATTGAGTGTAAGTCAAAGTTCGACCCGTTGCCTGCCACTGCAGGTTGGTCAGAAGCGGAGCGTTTCCAGGGATTTGAATTTTGGGGAATATTTGAACAACATGAAACTTTCAACGCAGAAAAGGTTGCGTCTCAGGTCCAGGGTGCGGAGGGAAGCAAAATTAGGTGACGCTTCCAGAGCCCGGAATCCTTCCAGACAAATGCCGTTGCTATTGACGCGCAATTCCACGAGTTGAGTCAAATGGGGCGAACGGGCGAGGGCTATTATCCCCGCGTCTGCCATCCAGGTGTTCCAGAGAAATAATTTTTTGAGTTGCGCGAACGCTTTGGCAGAAGCCAGAGTCTGGGCGCCCCGATCCCCGAAATCATTCCGGCTCAGGTTCAACTCTTCCAATCGCGTGAAATGTTTGGAGCGCGCCAAAGCCAGCACACCGGGAGCGGTGATGCCCGTTTCTTCCAGGTTCAACGCTTGCAGGTTTTCAAAGGCGTCGGATTCCGAAAGCACCAGCAGGCCCTTGTTGCCAATTTTATTGTCCATCAGGCTCAGCGATCGCAAATTTTTCACATGAGGGGATTGCGTGAGCGCCATCAACCCCAGATGGTCGAAATGGTTGTTGCGGAGCGAAAGAGTTTCTACTGTGGCCAGCGCTTGCGCCCGCGCCAGAGCCTCCAATCCCTTGTTGCCCAGCTTCTGTCCGTTTAATTTCAATGTGGTTCCCTGCTGGTGTTTCTGAATCAATTGTTGGATTTTAACATCCATCAACGCGCGTTCGCTGGTCACGGTGAAATCGTTATCGTACATATAGAGATCGACCAGGCTGGATAAATTCTTGGACTCGGCTAAAGCGGCGGCTCCGACATCGGTGATGTGGTTGGAATCCAGCACCAATTTTTCCAGTTGGCGAAGCGTGGGCGAGTGCGCCAACACTTTGGCCGCGGCGTCATCAATTTGGTTCCATCCCAGGTTCAAGTGTTGGAGCGGCGCAAACGCTCCGGTTTGTACCCAGTCGGTCAGTGTGTCCGCGCCGATCTTATTTTTGCGGAGGTTGAGCCAGGTCAGTGACGGGTTAGCGGTGCCATCCGGGAATCGGCTCAAGCGGGACTCGCCGATTCGGTTCAATTCCAGTTCCAGAAAAGTCAGCTTTTTAAGTTTTAGGGATTTAATGAGATGCAAGGCGCCACTGTCCTGCACGCGGTTGTTCACCAAATTGATCAATTGCAGGTTGGGAAGATGGTCGGATTCCGCCAGAGCGATAGCGCCGCGATCACTTATGCGGTTGGAACCCAACTGCAAGTGGGTGAGGTTCTTCAGGGTTGGGCACGCCGCTAACGCCTGGATTCCCTGATCGGTGATTTCGTTCCAGCTCAAATCCAATCCCGTTACATGCGACAAGTCTTTATTGCGCGTCAGGAAAACCACTCCGGCATCGCCTAAAGTTTCGTAACTCAGGTCGAGGCACCGGTCTCCGCGTTCGGTTTTCTCGTGAATGGCCTGCACCATTTGCGCGCCGTTATTTTGAATTTTCATATCGGGATCAGTCATCGTCAGGGCAATCAAATCGAAACTCGGCCAGGCTGTTCAAGCGATGGGATTCGCGCAAGGCTTCAAAGCCTTGCGGAGCAATTTGGTTGTATCTTAAATTTAGTACCTTGAGATTTTTCAAGCCGGGGGTTGCGGCCAGGGCTTCCATACCTTCCCGCCCGATGCCGTTGCCATCAAGGTGCAGGGTGTGTAAACGCGGCAGGTTTTTGGAATGCGCCAGCGCCACCGCGCCGTGGTCGCCGACCCTATTGAAGGACAGGTCCAGCGTTTCCAAGTGGGAAAAATGCGGCGACTGCGCCAGCGCTTCAACACCGTCCGGTCCGATTTTATTGGAATACAAACTCAAATAACGCAGATTCGGAAATTTGAAAGATTCGGCTAAATAGCGCGCGCCCTCGCAACCAATTTTATTTTCGAAAAGCCAAAGCTCCTTGATGGGTTTGAACAGATCGGCCGCGGCCAATTCCTCCAGATAGCTGTCCTTGATCCAGCAGGTGTGCATGTACAGGATTTCGATTCCGGGCACCGCCATGTTTTCGGCGATGTCCATGGCGATCTGCAGATCAAACCTGCGGTTGGACAAATCCAGGGTTTTTTTGTCCTTGCTCAACCCCTTCTTGATCCAGCGGCGCACCCAAGTGATGTCATCAACGTTCTGATTTTTCAAGACTGATCGGCTCCAGGCGGTTTTGGGAAAGATCAATCTTATAGATGTCCCATAAAAAGTAAAGGGATAATGTTATTCTTACCGCCATGAATGATAATTTCCAACTCCGGCGGCATTTTTTCACTCCATTCGGCTTGATTCTGTTGCTGGCCGGGGGGGTGTTTTTTGCGGCCTGCGGCGGTTCTTCCGATGCCACCCGCGACCTCAGCACGTTGCGGATCGCGTTGCGCTCCGAACCGCCCACTCTGGATTGGTCTTTAGCCACCGACAACGTATCTTTCGACGTGTTGACCAACCTCATGGAAGGCCTCACTCAGTACAACTCCGATCTGGAACCGGTGCCCGCCATTGCCGAGCGCTGGGAGTTCTCTGATGACAAACGGACCCTGACTTATTTTTTGCGGGACGATGTGTTCTGGACCGACGGCCGGCCGGTGACCGCTCACGACTTTGAATATTCGTGGAAGCGTCTGCTGGCCCCGGCCACCGCCGCTGAGTATGCTTATTTTCTGTTCGATGTGGCAAACGCTTACGAATACAATTCCGGTCAGATCAAAGATCCCGATCGCGTGGGCGTCAAAGCTCTGTCCGACCGCGTCCTGGAGGTGCGGTTGAAGCGCCCGGTGATTTATTTCCCCAGCATCACCACCTTCATGGTGACCTTTCCGCAACGCGAAGATGTGATCGCCCGCCATGGCGACCGCTGGACCGATCCGGAAAATCTGGTGACCAATGGTCCGTTTCAATTGATCGAATGGCAACACGAATACAAACTGGTCCTGCGGGCCAATGAAAATTTTTACGAAGGCCGGGCAGGAGTCGACCGGGTGGTGCTCTACATCGTGCGCGAAGCGACGACCGAGTTGACGTTATACGAAACGGGTGAACTGGATATGGCGGAACTGCCGCCGGTGGCCATTCCGCATTACCGGGGCCACAGCGAGTACCGCACCCTGCCGCTTTTGCGCGGGTACTATTACGGATTCAACCTGGAACATCCGCCGTTTGATGATGTCCGGGTGCGGCGCGCGCTGGCGCATGCCATTGACCGCTCGCGGATTCCGAAAATTCTCAAGGGGGGTGAATTGCCGACTGCTTCCTGGATTCCGCGCGGCATGTTTGGCTACAACCCCGACATCGGACCTCAGTTCGACCCGCCACGGGCTCGCCAACTGCTGGCCTCCGCCGGATTTCCCGGCGGTGCGGGGTTTCCGAAAATCAACGTCGCTTACAATACCGATCCCACCAACAAACTGATCGCCGAGTTTGTGCAGGATCAATGGCAGGTGCACCTCAACGTCACCGCCGAGCTGGACAGCCAGGAATGGAAGGTGTTCCTCAACCGGTTGAAGGTGGACACGCCGCCGGTGTTTCGGCTGGGCTGGGGCGCGGATTTTCCCGACCCGGATAATTTCATGAACCTGTTCACGTCCACTTCCGGTAACAATCACCTGCATTGGAACAATCCCAGGTACGACGCCCTGATTGCTCAGGGTGCCGCGGAACAGGACTCTGTAGAAAGGCAAGCCATTTACGATGAGGCGCAGGAAATTTTAACGGTCACCGACACCGCTATTATCTCCCTGTTCGGGTTGACCCAGAACGTGCTCATCAAACCGCACGTCCGAGGGCTGGAACTCAACGCCATGGAACTGCTCTACCTCAAGCACGTCACACTGGCCAGTACCCCTTCGGGGCATGAAGCTGATGAAGGGATATCACACGTGCCGCTGGACCCAAATTGAGATCCTAAAAAAAAGAGGTGGTGCTTGAATGCCCAATAACCGCTGACTGCAAGTGGCGAGTAGGCCCCATTGGCTCCGGGTGTTGCTTCCCGCAGGAGAGGCCACGGGCTGACCATGGAATTATGCTCCGGAATTGTTGAGGGTAAGAGGAGAGTGGCCCCATTAGCTCCGGGCAGGGCGCCCCTGCCACAGTACCCCTTCGGGGCATGAAGCTGATGAAAGGGATATCACACGTGCCGCTGGACCCAAAGGGCTGTCCGTTGATCATGCCTGGTAATGGTTGGATACGGGAAGGAGTTCGACCTATCGCCGCGAGGTGCAACCTAGTTGTTGCCGGGGTCCTGATCGAAAATTTCGTTGTAACCGTCACTGGCGGTGATATCTTCGGAACGAAACCAGTCAAAATCCTTGGCATCGAGGTCGTTTTCCTCAAAAGCGCCAGCCTTTAAAGCGTCTTCATACAAGGTGGAAGGATTGACCCGGTGGATGTTCAGGCTTTCGCATCGGCAGGGAGTTTCGCCTTCCGCAAACTCGGTTTTTTTCAGCAGGCAAATGGAGAACCCGCAATCGTCACAGCGGTACTCATTGTGACTTTCGTTGAGGTTGGGATGAAGCATCTGCTCCCGGCACTGGTTGCACAGGATGAAAGTAGCCGGGGTGTAATCCGTAAAGACATTTTCAATTCTACATTCCTGGCACTCGACCAGCATGTCTCTAGGTTGTTCAATGGCCATGGATCAGATTCTCGAAAAGTCCTGCTAGTGGGCTGAGGGATCGGTTTTCATTTTATCGATGTCGATTCCCATCTTGGCCAATTCACCCGAGAAGGGGCACTTGCCGGAGGCCAGCTTTTCGGCGCCGTTTTGCGGAGCCGTCTCCGTTCTTTCCAAAGTTCCGGTCTCGGCCATGACCATCCACGATAGGGTGTCGATTTTCTGTTCCTTGTCGGCCAGGTATTCTTTCAATGCTTCTTTTGTTTCCGGTTGTTCGGCGTGGGCGCTGGCGATTTTGTATTGCTCCAAAGCGGCCTGTTCGCACTCGATCGCCTTCTGCAATGCTTTTATGGCAGTGGACATGAAGAAAGTCTCCTTGAAATTAAAACATTCGGGGTTCAGTTGTCTAGAAATATACCAAAACCCCTCTATGATAACAAGAAAAACCGGCGGCAGGGTGCTTCTACAGGCAGATGACTGAGGCTTCGTATAATCGTCAACAGTTATGGAGCGCGAGGCATAACTTTGAAAAACGAGACAAGATTAAATAATTGATCATATTCCCCTACAATCGGTGTTTATCTGTGGCTAAATCGCTCAAAAAGCGGGAATTATTTGGGTCCAGCGGCACGCTGGAGGAGGGGGTGGCCCATGGCTTCGCGTTGCTGGACGTAGCCCAACGCGCACCGGCGCGACAGTTTGCGCACCCGGCCGATGAACCCGGTGCGCTCGGTCACGCTGATGGCGCCGCGCGCGTCCAACAGGTTGAAGGCGTGCGAGCATTTCAAGGTGTAGTCGTAGGCGGGCAGAATCAGTTCCTTCTCCAGTAGCGCCTGGGCTTCGGCTTCGTACATGTCGAACCACTGGAACAGGCGCTCCTTGTTCGACTCCTCGAAGTTGTAGCGCGAAAACTGTTTTTCCGTCTCTAGGTGCACGTCGCCGTAACTCACCGTATTGTTCCATTTCAAATCGTACACGTTATCTACATTTTGCAGATACATGGTGATGCGTTCCAGCCCGTAAGTGAGTTCCACCGACACCGGGGCGAGATCGATATTGCCGACCTGTTGGAAATAAGTGAACTGGGTGATCTCCATGCCGTCGAGCCACACCTCCCAGCCCAATCCCCAGGCGCCGAGCGTGGGCGACTCCCAGTCGTCTTCCACGAAGCGGATGTCGTGTTTCAGCGGGTCGATGCCGAGCGCCTGGAGACTGCCCAGATACTGGTCCTGCACATCCTCCGGCGACGGTTTGAGGATCACTTGATACTGATAATAATGTTGCAGACGGTTCGGGTTCTCGCCGTAACGGCCGTCGGCGGGGCGGCGCGACGGTTCGACGTAGGCGGCGCGGTAAGGCTCCGGTCCCAAAACGCGGAAGAAGGTGGCCGGGTTGAAGGTGCCGGCACCCGACTCGATATCGTAGGGCTGGTGGAGGACGCAATCGCGTGATCCCCAGTACCCGTTCAAATTTAAAATCACATCCTGAAAGTTCATATTGGCCAGCATTTAACAGGCAATTTCGCGCTCTGTCAATTTTCTTATATAGGTCAGATTTTATTTCTTATTGAGGGCTTCGAGGTCGAACTTTTTAATCAGCGCGTCCAGTTTGCTATTGAACGCTTCGGATTGAATCATCTCGGCGCCCCACTCACTGCCGACGATGCCGGCTTCCTGGCTGATGGCGGGCATTTTCTGTTTCCACTCCCGCCAGAACGGTGTCTCAAACATTTCGATCAGGTGGCGGACCGTCTCGTGCGACATGTGTTTGTCGTATACCGGGATGACGCGCTCGATCAGGGTGGCCATATCCTTTTGATCGATCAATTGATGGTACTCGTCCCAAAACGCATCCGGCACCCTGGGGTAGGGTCCGTTCACCACTATGGAATAAGAGTTGAGCAGTTTGGTTTGCATGTAACTCAACTGGTCAAGGATTCCGGAAACGACCAGCAGTTTGTGGATGTCGGCGGCTTTTGGGGTGGGCGGCTCCGCCTGCGCCGGATTGGTGAGCAGAAGGACCGCCCCCAGGACCGCGGTCCCCCATGAAATTTTCACGAAAGTGTTCTTCATATTTTTTCTCATCTCACAGTGAAACTTCCAGTTTGTCTGTCAATACCGTCCTCGCGGGGAAAGCGGGTGTGTGATAAACTCAGACTACCATTGTTTGTTTGCAAAGGAGCGCCCGCCCCGCCACAAATTTCAGCTTGGGACAGGAGAATCGCCATGCACGTTATTTACCGGGAAGTGTCGATTCAGGATGCGTATCGCATCCTGGAGTACTGCCGTTACCACAACGTTCAAAACGGCGGGCTGTTCGAGGTGTACTCGACGCCGGGGCAGGACATCCACATGGTCATCGTCAACTCCTGTTCCGAAGACGAACCGCTGGAAAAATTCCGGCCGCTGGGTTCGTTTTCCATCAACTACCTGGCCCCGGGGACGCTCACGCTGGAAGAGGACGACCCGCATTTCGACGGCGCCGACAGCCGCAAATATCACGTCGCCGCCATCAAGCAGGTGATCGACCTGCTCATCCAATACGCCCGCCCCGGCCACACGATCAGTTTCAACGACCTGCCCGCAATATCACAACTGGAAAAAAAAGCTAAAAGAAAATCAAAATAATTTCTGATAACAGGATATTTGATGGGATGCTGAGGCTCAGCCTAACACAGTCCGCTTTACCCCTTCCTCAGCAAAGGGGAACTATTTAGGTCCAGGGGCACGTGTGATATTCCTTCATTAAACTCATGCCCCGAAGGGGTACTGGCCGTGATAAGCTTATCTCATATTTAAGAACACTCAGAGCGCGAGCTTTGGGTTCGACTCCAATTCAACGGAATATTTTTCAAGGGACCTTGTTTCAGGAGACTGCAATGAATCGTTTTAGAATTTTTATATTGAGCGTGGCTTTAATTTCTTTTGCTGTTTTGACTAGCGTGTCTTTCGCAGACACGGCGAGCCACCGCACCGCCGACGGCAAGCTTAAAGTGCTGTACCACATCGACGGCTCCGATCTTGGCACCGTCAAATACGCTATGGCTCTCATCA
>SMVA01207315.1_pt1 | contig 14754 bp, 15 predicted proteins | sample 2456451 | NCBI WGS metagenome assembly SMVA01 (sample SAMN11095933, study PRJNA526329) | marine sediment metagenome | biome: Marine sediment; feature: Surficial sediment; material: Deep marine sediment; isolation source: Hadal surficial sediment | place: Pacific Ocean | collected 2014-05 | depth...
ACTGGACAATGCCCGAATCAAGCTCCAAAACAAGAAGCTGGATATGATTGCGGCGAATCAAGTGGGAGAAGGACTTGGGTTCAATGTGGATGAAAATGAACTGCAGGTTTTTTGGCAAGCCAGAAATCAGGGCCAGAATAATCAAACCGAGGAAAACCAGGCCCGGGGGAATCAAATTTTGGAACACCAGACATTGAAACGTGCGCCAAAAGAAAAACTTGCACGTCAATTAATACAGGTAATTGCAAATTGCTACTATGAAAAAAAATCAGCCCAAGAAAATACAACTCAAGAAAATACAACTCAGGTGTATTGATAAAAGACTTGGCAATGAATTCCCGTTGCCAAAATATGCAACACCAGGCTCGGCAGGCATGGATATTAGTGCCTGCCTTGATGAGCCACTGGAAATTAATCCTGGAGAAACGTCTTTGATTCCCACAGGCTTTGCTATTCATGTTGAAGATACAGGTTTGGCAGCAGTCTTGTTACCTCGATCCGGTCTGGGCCACAAAAAGGGCATTGTTTTGGGTAATCTGGTAGGTTTGATCGACTCTGATTATCAAGGCCAGGTGTACATTTCCTGTTGGAACCGCGGGCATGAGTCTTATACGATTAATCCTGGCGACAGGATTGCGCAGATGGTTTTTATGCCGGTGGTTCAGGCAACGTTTGATATTGTTGATGCATTTGATGAGAGTCATCGTGGTGAAGGTGGATTTGGCCATACTGGTGTTCAAGTATAATTCTGAAAAAATCCGAGTACAAAATTAGCCAAATAAAATTTAGCCAGAAAAATCGAGCCAAGTGGAATTTAACCAAAAAAATTAAGCCACATAGAATTTAAAATCGGTTGGGAGAATAAGCAATGGTTGTGGGTCCAGTAACAGGAAGGAAATATAAACGAAGCACGGTACGTAATGCTGCGATCATTGGCGGTGTAGTTGTTGCTCTGTTGGTAATAGTATTTGGCGGTACATTTACTGTCCAGAATATCTCCGAAAAAGCAGAGAAGAAAACACAAAATATACTGAAAGATGTTTCTACAGGGGCGGCTGCAACCATGGCAGATTCAATTGCTATGATTCAAAAACAATTGGATGCTTTGGCGCAGGATGAGTCTATCCTCGTACTTTTCGCAGACGCAGACAGTGATGCCCTTGCAAGTGAGGGTGAGCAGAAAAAGACAATGTTCGAATCTGCCTTGAAGTTGAGGCTGATACTTCCTAGTCAGTACGAAACCGATAGAGAAACAATGCCACCATTGAGTTTTGCCTCGGTTGATTTACTGAGAAGGGCAGAACAATCAGCAAAGCCTGTTGCAATAGAAGTACATAGCTCGGGAGGTGAGGGGGTTCACATAGCGTTCGTGAGTCGTGTTACAGACACAGATAATCAGCTCGTGGGGTTGTTGCATTTGAGTATGCCATTGGCTGTGATCGAGGCGACGACATCAACATTTGACTTTGCTGGAACATATCTTGAGATACGGCAAAAAGCAATTGTCCTCAGTAAGTCTGGTGATGCAAAATTTCGTGAAGGCGCGCCTGTTTCTGTTGCCGTTAAAGGTACTAAATGGAATATTGCCAGTTGGAGTGAATCATCAGTTGCCAGCGTAGCTGAAGTCGGTGCGGCTGAGAAAGAGGATGAGAGTTCATCCAGTATGGGACTGATGGCTCTGGTTTTGCTTATTCTGGCGGCAGGTGCCGGTGGTTTTGTATTTTATCGTCGTAAGCAATCAGGTAACGAAGCTGGGGGAGAGGCTGAAAAAGGGGCTGTTTACAAAGGCGCCGTTAGAGCGATCATGAATGGCGAACATCCAGGACTCGAAAAACTGGTTCCAGATTTGCCCCAAACCGGGCGGGGCGCGGCCCCGGGTGAGCTTTCTCAAGGGTTGCAGGGAGATGATATTACTGCCATGGCCAGTTCTTCAGATATAGCGCAGGAAGGTGCCGCAGCACCGGAAGACACAGGCATTGAGGCTACGCCTGAAGGAAGTCCCACGCAGGAAAGCCTGGAAACACCTTCAGAGGATGCTGCAGCATCCTCGAGTGTTGAGATTTCGCCGGAAATTTTTCGTGCCTACGATATTCGCGGTATTGTGACGGAAACATTAACTGCTCCAGTAGTCCATGAAATCGGTCGCGCAATAGGTAGCGAAGCCTATGAACGTGGGCAGCAGGGGGTTGTTGTCGCGAGGGATGGGAGGACAAGCAGTCCTGAATTAGGCGATGCCTTGATTGAAGGTTTGTGTGCTTCTGGGCGTGATGTCATCGACATCGGTGTAGTGCCGACACCGGTATTATATTTTGCGACGCATCATCTGGAAACGAACAGTGGTGTGATGCTCACAGGAAGTCACAATGGTCCTGAATATAATGGACTAAAAATTGTGCTTGATGGTGAGACATTATCGGGTGAAGCCATCAAAAAAATTCAGGATCGTATTACTAACGATGATTTATCTGAGGGTCAGGGTAGTCTGCAGGTTGCTGATATCAGTGCTGATTATTTAAGAAGGATTACTGACGATATTCCTGTTGCTCTGGGCGGTGCATTCAAGATTGTTGTTGACTGTGGTAATGGTGTGGCGGGTCAGTTAGCACCCCAGTTATACAGGGCAATGGGGCATGATGTCGTAGAATTATTTTGTGATATTGATGGCACCTTTCCAAACCATCAGCCTGATCCCAGCCAGCCGGAGAATATGCAGCCGCTGATCGATAAAGTGAAAGAGGAAGGTGCAGATCTGGGGTTCGCATTTGATGGTGATGGTGATCGGTTGGGGATCGTCGATGGCGAAGGGAATATTATATGGCCTGACAGACAAATGATGTTATTTGCCAAAGATGTTCTATCGAGGAATCAGGGTGCTACGATAATATTTGACGTTAAGTGTAGTCGCTACCTCAAGGCAATCATTGAAGCCAGTGGCGGTAAACCTTTAATGTGGAAAACCGGCCATTCCCTGATCAAGGCTAAGATGAAAGAGGTTGATGCACCACTTGCAGGCGAGATGAGTGGGCATATCTTTTTCAAGGAACGCTGGTATGGTTTTGATGATGCGCTGTATGCGGGAGCAAGAGCTCTGGAGATATTAATGAATAGTAAAGATAGCCCTACTGAAACCTTTGCTGTATTGCCCGAGGGTATTTCAACGCCTGAACTTCGCATTCCTTTGGCAGAAAAGCACCATGCCAAGGTCATGGATGTAATGAAAAAGAAAATGACATTCGAAGGTGCCGAGATAATAGATATTGACGGCATACGCGTCGATTTTTCAGATGGCTGGGGCCTTGTCAGGCCATCAAATACCAGTCCATTTTTGATTGCCAGATTTGAAGCGGAGAGTAAAGAGGCTCTGGAAAGGATCCAGTCTGAATTTCGTGATTTATTGCATTCGGTTTCAGCGGACTTAAAGCTCCCGTTTTGATAAGCTGCATCGCCTGTAGCAAGTACGAATTGCACTTGCCCATAAAGTCGAATTATTACAAACAGGTTTATCGAAAAATTTCATGACGTCAGAGTTAAAAAATGCTGCAGCGATTGCAACTATCCTGACTGAGGCTTTGCCTTATATACAACGCTTCAGTGGTAAGACCATCGTTATCAAATACGGTGGCAACGCCATGGTGGATGATCAGCTGAAAAATGGATTCGCACGAGACGTTGTGCTAATGAAATCGGTAGGAATGAATCCGGTCATCGTGCATGGAGGAGGGCCTCAAATAGGCGAACTCCTCTCTCGAATAGGGAAAGAATCCAGGTTCGTAAATGGTATGCGCGTGACTGATAGTGAAACCATGGATATTGTTGAGATGGTATTGGGCGGCCTGGTGAATAAAGATATTGTTAACTTGATCAATCGTAATGGTGGATCTGCGGTAGGTTTGACAGGAAAAGATGGTGACCTGATTCATGCGAAAAGGATGGTTTTCAAGCAGACTTCCCCTGAGATGGAAGCACCTGAAATCATCGATATCGGGCATGTGGGAGAAATTGAAAGTATCAATACATCAGTTGTTGATCTGTTGCTTCAGGGTAATTTTATTCCAGTGATAGCACCTATCGGCGTTGGCGAAGATGGTCAGTCCTATAATATCAATGCTGATGTTGTGGCCGGTAAGATGGCCGAAATACTTGCGGCAGAAAAATTAATCATACTCACCAATGCAGCTGGGCTGCTAAATGCCAAGGGTGAGATTCTCACTGGTCTTTCGATAGCTGATGTTGATAAGCTGGTTGGTGACGGGGTAATTTACAGCGGCATGTTACCCAAAATTCGTGCGGCTCTTGACGCAGTGAATAGTGGGGTTAAGAATGCCCATATCATCGACGGTCGGGTTGAGCATGCGGTATTACTTGAGATATTTACCGATCAAGGTATGGGCACCCTGATTGGTGGGCGTAGTGCTGGCAAAAACTAACAGCGAGAACTGAGGGGATGAGCGCAAGCAACAGACGCAACAGGAAACAACAAATACTGGAAATACTCGCTTTGCAGTTAGAGGAGAATCCGGGGAAGCGCATTACAACTGCGGGTTTAGCCAGGGCTGTGGGTGTTTCAGAAGCGGCGCTATACCGGCATTTTGCTAGCAAGGCCAAGATGTTTGAAGCTTTAATTGATTTTTCAGAGGATGCTGTTTTTGGATTAATCACCAGCATTATTGAGCAGGAAAAAAATGGTATTGTGCGTTGTGAAAAAATTGTGCAGGTGCTGCTCGGTTTCTCAGAACGAAACCCTGGCATCACACGAGTCCTGGCAGGTGATGCTCTGGTTGGGGAAAACGAACGTTTGCGAGCACGAGCGCTACAATTTTTCGAACGCCTGGAAACCCAGTTCAGGCAAATCTTGAGGGAAGCTAATCTAGATAATAGTGCACGGCTTGTCGGGACTATTGACTCTGGGGCAAATCAAATACTCGCTTTCGTTGAAGGCAAGATGAACCAGTTTATCCGCACATCGTTCAACAAGAAACCTACCGAGCACTATCAAGAACAATGGCAGGTTTTACAAAGAGGATTATTCAGGTAGCATTCAAGAATGCTTGTTAATTTCTGGCGCTATCTTTTTTTACCCGTCAGTTCCACAAAACGCTCAACTTTCTCCGCATATTCTTTCCTGGTTTCTTCCTGTTCCAACCGTTTGTCCGCAATGAATTTATTATTGTTTTTGACTTGTCTTTTTAGTGATCGAATATCTTTCAATAATTCTTCAGAGGGTTGTTTGCCGGCAAGTTCCGCTGCAGCTGCAGCCGCGGTTCGTTTGTCCAGGGCAGACTGAATTTTTTCATTACGTTTATTTGCCAGATTGATGGTGGATTCAAGCGCGGCAACTTTTCCGTCACTTGTCATCTGAATATCATCCGTGTTGCTGTATGTATCCAGAAGAATTTTGTCCTGAGCTTTTGCCTCTGCTTTTTTTGCCTCTTCTTCTTCCTGAATGGCAAGTAAGCGTTTTTCCTCTAATCTCTCTTCTTCAGTTTTAACTTTTGCTGATTCCTCCAGGGTAATGCCCTGGTTGCTGATTTCTCTATGACTCTTTTGTGCATATTCAGGTGGGACTGTTTCTCCACATTCCCTGACACCATCACTATTTTCCCAGCACTTAATACGCGCCTGAGCAGGAGTAGATAAGACCAATAAGGCCATACATATAAATGTCAGGGTTGTTACGGTTAAAGTTCCTTTCGAAATACTCATAATTGCACCTGTTTTCAATTTAACTGTTTAATTTACCTTCGATATTAATTAGTTGCCTATGACACCATAGGATTCCCGGTATCGTTGGATCTTATCAAGATTTTCGGACATGCCTGGCATTTTTTCCAGATATTCGATCATATTTTCCAGGGTGATGATACTTATGACCTTTATTTGATGCCGTTGTTCAACCTCTTGCACTGCGGATAGTTTACCTTCTCCTCTTTCTTGTCTATCCAGAGCAATGGCAACCCCTGTTGTTGTGGCACCGGCCTGTTTGACAATTTCGACCGAAAGATTAACAGATATCCCGGCCGAGATAACATCATCAATGATCATTATTTTGCCTTTTAATGGTGCCCCGAATGTTGTGCCACCTTCGCCATGATCTTTTGCTTCTTTTCGATTAAAGCAATAAGGGAGGTTAATATCATGGTCGTCAGCAAATGCCATGGCTACGGCTGATGCAAGTGGGATGCCCTTGTATGCCGGACCAAATAACATGTCGTACTCAATATCAGCTGCTTGCATTGCGCTTGCATAAAAACGACCGAGACGACAGAGACTCTTGCCATCATTAAATAAACCACTATTGAAAAAATATGGGCTCAGACGCCCCGACTTAAGCGTGAACTCACCAAAACATAAAACATTATGCTCGATGGCGAACTCAATAAATTCAAGCTGATATTTTTGCATTAAAAACCTTCTTTACGGAACATGGTTGTGGACAATTGATTATCATACATTGTCTGTTAATCTGAAAACAAATAAAGGCCTAAATAGATGAACCTGAACAAATGAAAATAATGACATTGAATGCTAATGGTATTCGAGCAGCGCATAGAAAGGGTTTCTTTGAGTGGATGTTAAAGCAGGATGTTGATGTGATTTGTATACAGGAAACCAAGGCACAGACACATCAACTATCGGAGGAGATATTGTCGCCCAAAGGTTATGTTGGTTTTTTTAATGATGCCGAAAAAAAAGGCTATAGTGGCGTAGCCATTTACAGCAGACAACAACCCGATAAAGTTAAAAAAACCCTTGGTTGGGACCCTGCAGGTTCTGAAGGCAGATATATACAGGTTGATTTTGGATCGTTGAGTATTATCTCTATCTATCTCCCCTCAGGTTCTTCCAGTGAGGAACGGCAGATGATTAAATATGATTTTATGGATCGATTTATGCCTGTCCTGAAAAAATACGGAAAGCAGAAAAGAAACTATATTATTTGTGGCGACTGGAATATTGCTCATAAGGAAATTGATTTAAAAAACTGGCGGGGGAATAAGAAAAATTCAGGTTTTCTGCCCGAAGAGCGGGCCTGGATGGATATGTTATTCGATTCCGCCGGAATGGTTGATGCTTTTCGTGAAATCAATCAGCAGGAAGATCAATACACATGGTGGTCCAACAGAGGGCAGGCATGGGCCAAGAATGTAGGTTGGCGTATTGACTACCAAATCGTTTCGTCCGGCTTGAAAGGCAAGATCAATAGTGCCGAAATCTACAAGGCGGAACGCTTTTCAGACCACGCACCATTGATTATGGAATATGATATTTGAGGTAATGTTTAATATATGCAATCGTAAAAAAGTCGTAATTATTCAGTAAAGAATTGTTCCTGAAACGAAAGTTCGTAAGTTATATTTTCACCTTCCGGCGTAATCATAAGATGGTATTTCAGGGTTTCAGCATTATCCACGGGCGTTTCGGCAATATAATAAATGGCGCCCTTTTCTGAAATCTCACGAGGGTTTAATTCCCTGAGTTGCTGGCTCAGATTTGTTGTCGTTCCCTTAATCTTTGCTCTGGATGGTTTGCTTGAGCCATCGGCTGTTTTTTTGAGTACAGATATATTCAGTAATGCGCGTTTTTTGCTACGAGGAATGTTGTATTGTTTGGCGATAGATGGGGTTAAATTGTCTGTCGTAAAAGCACTGTAATGTATCGTATATTTACCAAATTCTTTTGATTGTTCTGCCTGGACTGTAAACGGAAGAGCCAGTGATAACAGAACTGTAAAAAGTAATTTGATTGTTAACCCTGCTGATATTCTGGGTACGTTCTGATCAAGATTCATTAGCCATGTCCCATATTTTTTTGAAATACCTTTTGTACACTAATAGCAGACAAGCCTTGTGTCAAAAGCTCCCGTGATCTTTGAGGCCTTTCCCGGTTAATTCGAGGAACCAGTCTGGTAATTTTGAAGGGGAGTGTATGGCGACAGATTTGTTCCGAGTCCGTGACCCTGCGATTATTTCTGTCCGGGATTTACTCACCTTGAATTCTCTCGCTATTATCGCGAGCAGGTATTGGTTTGCTTTTCCCTCTACTGGCGATGCTTTGATATACAGACAAAGCCTGTTGTCTAACAGGCCTTTAAACTCATTACGACGTCTGCGGGGTTGCACATGAAGTTGTAAAAACAAGGTGTCATCTTGCCAGCGATACCAGTGAGGTTTCATGTGTAACAGGATACTTCAGAAAACACCTTGTGCTTATCTTGACAGATAACTGCCCCAGTCCTGTAGGGGTGCCACCAATAGGATAAGTGCCAGATTAAGGAGTATCAGAATAATTAGAAGCGACCAATCTATACCTCCCGCTGCAGGGATATAGCGTCTGACGGGGCTGACCAGAGGCTCGCTTAACTGATAGAGAAGAACTGTGAAAGGCGAGTAGCTGCCAGGCTGAATCCAGCTAATGATAGCCTGAATGATAATCACGAATATATATACGTATATCAGCATGAATAAAAGTTTTGAGACGATGATAACTGGAAAACTTATCGGAGGTGGAAGGTGTCCGCTAACCAGTAGCGCGATCAGAGAGATCTCCAATGTCTGTAACAGGATCATCAGTATGATGGATGGCCAATCGATACCCATGAAACCCGGTATCCACCGTCGTAGGGGGTTTAAAGCGGGGTTTGTAATAGTGATCAGAGTCTGACATATTGGGTTATAGAAATCTGCTCGAATTGTCTGCAGTAAAAAGCGCAGCATCACTGCGAGTATGAATATAAAAAATACGATATTAATAAGATAAATGCCGGCATTGGCCAGATAGCTCTCTCCTGACACTTATTTGCCTCCTAATGATGTGGCTAGTTCAGCCGATCTTTTTTTGGCTGCTTCGAGAGCCTCGCGAAATAAACCTTCAATATCACCGTTCATTAATACATTCAGTGCCTGTTCTGTGGTGCCACCGGAAGAGGTTACTTGTTTACGCAACGATGCTGCATCGTGATTACTTTCCAGTGCCATCTTGGCCGCGCCAAATGCAGTTTGCAGGGTGAGTATGCGTGCCTGTTCCTGTGGTAAGCCAAGCTGAGTTGCGGCTTTTTCCATGACTTCCATGATAAGAAAATAATAGGCAGGGCCGCTGCCTGACAGTGCTGTGACTGCATCCATGAGATTTTCATCCTTCAGCCACAGGGCTAAACCAACAGAACGCATTATCGTTTCAGCCAGATCGCGTTGTGTGTTGTTGGTGTATTTATTGGCGCATAATGCGGTTGCCCCGGCCTGAATTAATGCGGGGGTGTTTGGCATAGCACGTACGATAGCAAGATCCTTGCCTGCCCACTTGCCAAGATCTGATAATTTAATACCTGCTGCGATCGAGATGAGCAGAGGTTTTTCCAGAGACAGTGGTGCTTTGATTGACTCCAGTGCGTCTTGCATGGATTGTGGCTTGACTGCCAGCACAACAACATCTGCATCTTTGATGGCCTGTTGGTTATCTTCCAGCACTTCAATATTATATTGAGATGCAGTAGCTTGACGTTGTTCAGCGTTCAAATCTGTGCCTGTGATGGAATTGACTGACAGGCCGTTAGCAATCAATCCTCCAATCAGACTTCGACCCATGTTTCCACAGCCAATGAAAGTAACGCTTGAATTTTTCATGCAAAACTCTCTTGCTTTATTTATTGTGTGTATTTGGTTAAGTGTAACAATTTATGCTGAAACCTTCATATCCAAGTAGTTTGGGTATAGGCAGCTATCGGTAACTACGTGCCCCAAAAATTCAGTGCCAATACGCACCATTGTTGCACCTTCGGCGATGGCTGCTTCCAGATCATGGGTAGTGCCCATTGATAAAGTATCCAGCCCCGGGTGTTTAGCTTGTAATTCTATTAACAATAGTCTCAATTCTCGGAAAGGGGCACGTTGTTTTTCAAAGTCAGAAACTTGTGCCGGCATGGCCATTAGTCCTCTTATTTTGATGTTTGGCAAGGATGAGCAATCATCAGCAAGCTGTTTTAATTCAAAGGGAGAGATACCGGACTTGCTTGTTTCACCACTGATATTGATTTGCAGGCACACATTCAACGGTGGAAGATGGTCAGGGCGTTGCTCGCTTAATCGTCGAGCTACTTTAATTCTATTTATGGTATGCACCCACTGGAAATACTGTGCAATTTCGCGGGTTTTATTTGACTGTATAGAACCAATGAAATGCCATACAAGTTGAGTGTTGTTCAGAAGCATTATTTTATCTACAGCTTCCTGTACATAATTCTCGGCAAAACAAACTTGCCCGGCGTTAATAGCCGCCTGGACGTCAGTAACTGGTTTTGTTTTGCTAACAGCAAGTAACTGAACTGAATCTGGTTCTCGATCGAAGCGTCGCTCAGCATCAGAGATTCTTTGCCTGATTTGTGCAAGTGCAGCAGAAATATCTTTTTCTGTGCTTTTTCCAGTATTTTCCTTAATATTTTTCATAGGATAGCAGTGGTCTAACCTTCAAAAAGCAAGTAATATTGTGACGAGAACATCTTAAATAATAAAACATTTTGTTGCTTGCCAAAGAAATATTTTAGAAAGCGAAAATATGTTTGTGTAAGATGAAGCATAAGATATGTTGTGTTGTATATAACCAGATGTTTTAACATTGTAATTATTTTCCTACGGGAGGATTTTGATGGATATTGGTGAACTTCTCGCATTTGGCGCAAAAAACGGCTCATCCGATTTGCATTTATCCGCCGGGGTGCCCCCCATGATTCGTGTCGATGGTGACATGAGAAAAATCAATGTCCCCATACTTACCCACACAGAAGTTCATGACATGGTTTATGACATCATGAACGATAAACAACGCAAGGATTTTGAAGAATTTTGGGAGTGTGATTTCTCTTTTGAAATTCCTGGTCTGTCACGATTTCGTGTCAATGCCTTTAATCAAAACCGTGGTGCTGGTGCCGTGTTCCGGACAATTCCGTCTGACATCCTGTCCTTGGAACAGCTAGGTGCCCCCAAAATCTTTGAAGAAATTTCGGACACCCCGCGCGGTGTCGTTCTAGTGACGGGTCCGACCGGTTCCGGTAAATCAACCACCTTGGCGGCAATGGTCAATTATAAAAATGAAAATGAATATGGCCATATTCTTACAGTTGAAGATCCTATTGAATTTGTGCACATCTCCAAAAAGTGTCTGATCAATCAGCGTGAAGTGCATAGAGATACCCTGGGCTTTAATGAAGCCTTGCGTTCAGCCTTGCGCGAAGATCCTGACGTTATTCTGGTGGGCGAAATGCGCGATCTGGAAACAATTCGTTTAGCGTTGTCAGCAGCTGAAACCGGTCACCTGGTGTTTGGAACTTTACATACCAGTTCTGCGGCCAAGACCATTGACCGTATTGTTGATGTGTTCCCGGCTGCAGAGAAAGAAATGATACGTGCCATGTTATCTGAGTCCCTGAAGGCTGTTATCTCACAGACCTTGCTTAAGAAAAACGGTGGCGGACGTGTTGCTGCTCATGAAATCATGATTGGTACGCCTGCTATTCGAAATTTGATTCGTGAGAACAAGATTGCTCAGATGTATTCAGCTATCCAGACAGGCCAGAAGTTCGGTATGAAGACCCTGGATCAGGATTTGAATGAATTGGTCAAGAAAAATGTGGTTAGTCGACAAGAGGCCATGTCCAAGGCAGCTAACAAAGAAAGTATTGTTGGCTGATTATTTCTTGCTGATGGGTAAATAACAGGAGGAGCTCGTGGAAAGAGAACAAGCGATAAAATTCATGCGTGATCTTCTCAAGCTGATGATTGAGAAGGAAGGTTCCGATCTGTTTATCACAGTAGGGTTTCCTCCCGCGATCAAGGTCCATGGCAAGATTACACCGGTGTCAAAAACTGAATTGACTCCAGACAATACTAAAGCACTGGCGTACGCTGTTATGAACGACAAGCAGTTGAAGGAGTTTGAGGCGACCAAGGAATGTAATTTCGCTGTTAATCCTGTGGGCGTGGGTCGGTTTAGAGCAAATGCATTCATTCAGCAGACTTATTGTGGTCTGGTGATGCGTACCATTGAAACAGAAGTGCCAAACCTTGACAAACTTAAGTTGCCAGAAGTTTTGAAAGACATTGTTATGACCAAGCGTGGTCTGGTGATTATGGTCGGCGGAACGGGGTCGGGTAAGTCAACCTCATTGGCGGCCATGATCGACTACAGAAACACGAATACATTCGGTCATATTATTACCATTGAAGATCCCATCGAGTATGTTCATCCGCACAAGAGTTGCATCATCATGCAGCGTGAAGTGGGTATAGATACAGATGATTGGGGGATCGCCCTGAAAAACACCTTGCGGCAGGCTCCTGATGTTATTTTACTGGGTGAGATCAGGGACAGGGAGACCATGGAGTTTGGTATTGCCTTCGCCGAAACGGGACATCTGGCGATGGCTACCTTGCATGCCAACAGCGCTAACCAGGCACTGGATAGAATCATAAACTTTTTCCCGGAAGAGCGTCGGCAACAATTGTTGATGGATTTATCCTTGAACTTGAAGGCGGTGATTGCCCAGAGGCTTCTCAAGACAGTCGATGGCAAGGGTCGTGCTGCCGCGATTGAGATTATGTTGAACTCTCCGCTCATTTCTGATCTGATATTAAAAGGTGAGGTTCATGAGATCAAGTCAATCATGGGCAAATCCAATGAATTGGGGATGAAGACATTCGATCAGGCATTATTCGATCTTTATGAAGATGATAAGGTAACACTGGAAGATGCATTGCGTAACGCAGATTCAATGAATGAATTACGTCTAAGAATCAAACTGGAAGGTAAGGCCGCCAAAAATGCTGAGGAAGACAACCTGGATCATTTAAGTTTGCATGAAGATGAAGAAGACTCAGGTGGGTTACGTTAAGTGGACAGAGTTTAGTTTTTGGAAAGCCTGGCATAGGCAATTAGTTAGTAATAGAAAGTAATTTTCAGCTTCGAGGGTAATAAATCAGTATGGATATCACACCTTATCTTAAATTAATGGTTGAGAAGAATGCCTCGGATATATTTATTACTACAAATTCTGAAGTGAAGATCAAACTTGAGGGCAAGATAACGCCCGTCGGCAAGACAATCCTGACAGGAGATATCTGTAAGGCAGCCGCCTATAACATCATGAACGATGTTCAGATAAAGCATTTCGAAGAAATAATGGAGTGTGATTTTGCCATTGCACTTGAGGATGGCTCTGCGAGATTTCGTGTTAATGTTTTTCGTCAAAGGGGCGAAGTTGGATTGGTGCTTCGTCTGATCCCATCGGAAATCCCGACGCTTGAACAACTGGGCTTACCGGAAATATTGCAGGAGATGATACTGAATAAAAGAGGGCTGATCCTGATGGTTGGTGCGACTGGTTCAGGTAAATCAACAACCCTCGCGGCAATGATTAATCATCGAAATAAGAACATGACAGGGCACATATTGTCAATTGAAGATCCAGTCGAGTTTAGTCATCCCAATATCAAGTCGATTGTAAACCAGCGTGAAATCGGGGTTGATACGCTATCCTATCGCAATGCCCTGAGAGCTGCTATGCGTGAGGCGCCCGATGTCATTCTGATTGGTGAAATTCGTGATCGTGAAACAATGGAAGCAGCGATGGAATTATCCAATACAGGTCATTTGGCTGTATCAACATTACATGCCAATAATACTAACCAGGCCATGGAAAGAGTTATCAACATGTTTCCCCAGGATGCACATAAGCAATTATTTATGGATTTGTCTTTAAACATACGATCAGTTATTTCACAGAGACTTGTTCTAGGTATAGATGGAAAGCGTTGTGCTGCGATTGAAATTCTGGTGAATACACCACACATTGCTGAGCTGATTCTTAGAGGTGAGATAGATGAGATGAAGGTGGCAATGGAAGAAAGCGGACAGAAAGGGATGCAAACCTTTGACAAGGCTCTTTTTAATCTATACAAGGAAGGTCGTATTGAGCTTGAGGAAGCATTGAACAATGCTGATTCGCGAACAAATCTGGAAGCCAAAATTAATTTCGGTTAAATTTCCCATTCTAATACATCGGTGGTGTTGATCATCAAAGATCATATTTATGTTGCAGGATAAATCCAAACTTTCTGATAAAAACCGTTTTTACTCTGTATACATAAAATTACTTGAGTCTTGAATGTGATCATTCGAGATCGTTCAAGGGTAGTCAGCACCGACTAGAGAACAGGCTCTCCTGTGATCGTACAGTATTAGTCATGCGAAATTTCATCAGACATCCAGCCGACATCCCGATAAAAATCATTAGAAATGATGGTAAAGATTGTCATCGTCAACCAATACAGGATATCAGTATTGGCGGTCTTCGCTGTCGGTTTAATGAGCCACTGGCAATAGGGGACGAGATAAAAATAATCATCGATCTAGTTGATCCGGTGTTGGAGATTCCGGGCAGAGTCATCTGGTGCAGGGCTACTGATACAGCATATGAAATTGGCATCGAGTATCGGGGAGAAGAGGATGTGTACAGATTACGTATGGTCGAGCAGATTTGTCACATTGAGCATTACAGAAATGAGATACAAATCAGGGAAGGTAGAAATATCAGCAGCGAACAGGCGGCCAGAGAATGGATTGCCAAATTTGCTGACGGGTTCCCGAAGTAAAGGGTTTCCCCGGATCATTTGTTTGCACGCTCGCTTGGCAACTGGAAACAGTACGTGATATAGCCTGCATGATTACCTCAAGCAAGTGGAAATACGGACGCAGCTTCGAATACAG
>SMVA01408518.1_pt1 | contig 14747 bp, 7 predicted proteins | sample 2456451 | NCBI WGS metagenome assembly SMVA01 (sample SAMN11095933, study PRJNA526329) | marine sediment metagenome | biome: Marine sediment; feature: Surficial sediment; material: Deep marine sediment; isolation source: Hadal surficial sediment | place: Pacific Ocean | collected 2014-05 | depth 0-1...
AATCGTCTCCTGCTTGGGATGAGTGACGCCGAGAATGACCGCGACGAAGATGAAGGTGGCGATCACTTCCACCAGAAAAGCGGCCCAGGCGCTGTAGCCATTGACCGGATCCCAGCCGTTCTGGCCAAGCCCGAATTCGCTGATGGAATAGCCGCCGGCCTTGCCCTGGACAATGATGAAGACTGCAAAGGCGCCCAGGATTGCCCCGGCAACCTGCGCGGCCATGTATGGCAGCACGTCTTTCTTGTCCATGCGGCCGGCCAGATAGACGCCGATCGTCACCGCCGGATTGAGGTGGCATCCCGAAACCGGGCCGATCGTATAGACCATCGCCGCCACCGTCAGGCCGAAGGCCATGGCGATACCAAGGATACCGAGCGGCATGGTCGCGCCGAAACCGCCCAGAACGATGGAACTGATGCCGACAAACAGCAGGCAGAATGTGCCGAAAAACTCCGCGATGTATTTTTTCATGGATCGCCCCTTTGCCGATATTTTCACGGCTCACGCCTTTGCTGATGATTGGGAAGTTTAGCTGATTCAGGCGGCGCGTTTGGCCGTGCGCGCCAGGCCGCCGTGAAGGTCGAGGCAGCGGTCAAACCATACCGCCACCGCGTCGTTCTCGGGCAAGGGCAAACGGCCGGTGACCGCGACCAGCCAGAACAGCGATCCGAACAGGATATAGTCGGTGTAGAGCGGCTGGGCGCCGCCGAGCCAGTCGTGATGGCCGAGCGTCATGCGCGCCGGCGTCAGTGCCTTGGCCAGCGCGTCCTGATTGGCGTCCAGCCCCGTCTGCGCCTCTTCAAGAATCTTGCCGAGCCGCTTTTCGCGGCTTTTCCGGAAATAGACCTGATCGGCGGGCGCGAGCACGTCGTGGATGTCCTTGATCATCATCCGCGCCAGAATCGGGTGGATGGTTGCGTTGGCCCAGTTCAGGATCAGCCGCGCCGCGGCAATGAGGCCGTCATGGCCGAACAGCGGCGGCAATTCGCGATAGGCGTCGTCGAGATAGATGGCGATATCGAAAGAATCGCCGACAATCACGCCATTGTCGTTGAGCACCGGGACGCTTCTGGCTACGCCGTCCCCGATCGCCGCGATCTCTGTGAACGCCGTCGGCACGGTTTCAAAGGCAAGACCCTTATGGGCTATCGCCATCCGCGCCCGCCAGCAATGCGGGCTGAAGCGCAGCGACCGGTCGGCGCCGCACAGATCGTAAAGCCTTAATGTCACCGGCGCCCCGTTCCCTGTTTCAACGATATGGACATTGTTCTATTTCTGCGCACTTGCCTTGCCCGGCAAGGCCAGCCGGTCATGAAGCGGGGAACCGGAAGATAAGGGCAGGGCGCTCACAAGAACGACCGCTTTTGCCACCAGCCGCCCCGTTTCGGCTTGCTATCCTCGACCGGTTCCAAAACCGGCTCTGGCTCTGAAGCGCTCTCCGGCTCGCTCTCAGATTCGCCTTGCCGTTCGCCTAGTCGTTCGGGCGCGGCTTCGCCACTCTCATCGGCCGGTTGAACGGCAATCCCATCGCCGTTTTCTGAAACCTCCAGATCGACAGGAGCGGTCTCAGTGCCATTGGTGGTCTCGCTCGGGGCTTCCGCTTTGTCTGCACTGGCATGGTCATCCGCGCCAGCATCTCCCGCCGCCGCGGCTGTCTCATCCTCGCCATTGCCTTGCGATGCGCTGTCGGTCTCGGCCGTAGCCGTTTCGCGCGATCGGCCGCGCCGGCGTCCGCCCCGCCGGCCACGCCGCCGTTTGCGCCGGCCTTCGCCGTTTTCCGATTCGCCGCTGGTTTCGCTCACGGCCTCGTCCGAAGCATCAGCAACAGCGGCCTCCGCGCCATCGCCGCCATCGGCCGCTGTTGGCGCTTCCGCGGCGGCTTTCTCCTCGCCGCCGCGCCGCCGCCGGCGCCGCCGGCGTTTGCGACCATCGCCGTTCTCTTCCGCTTCCGGCTCTGCCGCTTTCTCATCGGCCAGATCATGCAGGGCTACCGCGGTGGTGGGCCGTTCAAGACCATCGCCGACGGCCTCGCCTTTTTCGATAACGAAGACGCTGCCGTTCTCCGGCGGCTCGCCGGTCACCTCGATCGACAATCCGAAGCGCGCCTCAAGCTGCGCCAGATGGGCGCGTTTGTAATTGAGGATGTAGAGCGCCGCGTCGGGCCGGGTGCGGACCTTCAGGTGATGGGTGGAATCGCGCAAAAGCTGATCGTCAAGGGCCCGCAGGATTTGCAGGGCCAGCGAGGAGACGGACCGCAACTGGCCGGTGCCATGGCACACGGAACACGGTGCGGTGGAACTTTCCAGGACGCCGGTGCGAATGCGCTGGCGCGACATCTCCAATAGGCCGAAATGCGAAATCCGGCCGACCTGGATCCGCGCCCGGTCTGCCTTGAGGCAATCCTTGAGCTTCTTTTCCACCGCCCGGTTGTTGCGTTTTTCCTCCATGTCGATGAAATCGATGACGATCAGGCCGGCGAGATCACGCAGGCGCAATTGCCGGGAAACCTCTTCCGCCGCCTGCAGGTTTGTTTGCAGCGCCGTATCCTCGATCGAATGCTCGCGGGTGGCGCGGCCGGAATTGACGTCGATGGCGACCAGCGCTTCGGTCTGGTTGATGACGATATATCCGCCGGATTTCAGCGTGACCTGCGGCGAGAACATCGCGTCGAGTTGCGATTCCACGCCATAGCGCGAGAAAATCGGCGTCTCGTCCTTATAGGGCTGGACGTTCTTGGCATGACTTGGCATCAGCATGCGCATGAAATCCTTGGCCTCGCGATAGCCCTCATCGCCGGCCACCAGAATGGCTTCGATCTCCTTGGAATAAAGGTCTCGGATCGACCGTTTCACCAGGCTGCCTTCCTCGTAGACGAGCATCGGCGCGGTTGATTTCAGCGTCAGTTCGCGAACGGTTTCCCAAAGCCGCAGAAGATATTCAAAATCGCGTTTGATTTCCGCCTTGGTGCGGTTGGCGCCGGCGGTTCGCAATATGACGCCGATGCCTTGCGGTACGTCCAGTTCGGCAGCGATCGCCTTGAGGCGCTTGCGGTCGGCGGGATTGGTGATCTTTCGCGATATGCCGCCGCCACGCGCCGTATTAGGCATCAGAACCGAATACCGGCCGGCCAGCGACAGATAGGTCGTCAGCGCCGCGCCCTTGGTGCCGCGTTCTTCCTTGACGACCTGAATAAGCAGCACCTGGCGGCGCTTGATCACTTCCTGGATCTTGTATTGGCGCGGTCGCGGTTTGCGCCGGCGCGGCAATTCCTCGAGCGCGTCTTCCGCACCGACCTGCTCGACCGCGTTCTCGCCATTGGCCTCGCCGTTCCCATCGCCGTTTCCGGTTTTGGCGGGCTCATCCGCCGGATCATCGGCATCGGAGGCCTTGGCGTCCTCGTCGCCGGTTGCTTCGCCAGAATCACCTCCGGCTTGATCCCGGATCTCATCTCCGGCGCCGGTTTCTATCGGCGCGGGGGGCGCCTCGTCTGTTTGATCTTCGTCCGGATTTGTCGCCTTGCCGGACTCAAGCGGGCTCTCGTCATCGGAGATGACCGTTTCAGACGCATCGGATTTCGTCGCTAGCGCTTTTTCATCGGCCTTGTCGTCCTCGGCCGCTTCCTGCGCGTCGCTCAGCGCGTCTTCTTCCAGCAGCGCCTGCCGGTCGGCGACGGGGATCTGGTAATAGTCGGGATGGATTTCCGAGAACGCCAGAAACCCGTGACGATTGCCACCGTATTCGATGAACGCCGCCTGCAAGGACGGCTCGACGCGAGTAACCTTGGCTAGATAGATATTGCCGCGAAGCTGTCGGCGATCGGACGCTTCGAAATCGAAGTTTTCAACCTTTTCGCCATGCAGAACCACAACCCGGGTCTCTTCCGGGTGGGCGGCATCGATAAGCATTTTGTTCGACATTGTATTCGTACTCCAGGCCCGGGCGGCGCAGCCGCGCCCACGCGCCATAGCCGGCGCTGGTGATCGGACCCAATAATGGTGAATGAGGAAAAGGGCGCCGTGGCCCCGGCAGCCGCATTCGACAGCCCCGGTGGCGTCCCGAATCGGCACATTTTGCCGGGGATCGCGGGGGCAGGTCTGTGAAGCCGGGTTGTCATCGGCTGGCCTTTCGGACAATTACGGGATCAGTGCCCCGTAGGCTCATGACCGGGAACCTTTCGGCCCCGGGTCGTCTTCGTCCCTGACGCTGTCCGACAAAAAGGCGAAATGCAATGAAAACGCGGCAATCCGCACAGCTGGACGGGTCGGGAGGAATCCGTCAGGATTCTTTTATGAACGCAAAGCCGCGATTGCAAGCAAATAGGCGAATCGATCATCCTGGCGCGATGATTTCGACAAGCCGCCATCCATGCCATTCCATCGCCCTATCCTTACGCCATCAATCCGCGCCATGTTGCTAGCCGCCATGCTCAAAAACGCCATTTCGCTTGCCCTGTTCCTGGCCATTGCGGTTGCGTCGTTTCCGGTTATTGCGCCGGCCGGAGCGCAAGGCGCGATGGAAGACAGCAAGGCCGGGGCAGCGGCAAACATCAACGTTTACGGCATGCGCCTTGTCGGCGATCAGAGACGCACGCGTTTCGTCATCGATCTTGATACCCCGCCAGAATATGCCATCCTGCACCTGAGTAATCCGTACCGTCTGGTCATCGATCTTCCGCTCGTGACTTTCACCGCGCCGCGCGCCCAAACTTATGGCCGCGGTCTTATCGCCGGTTATCGTTTCGGTCTGATTGCACCTAAAAAAGCCCGCATTGTACTGGACCTGATCGGGCCGATCGCCATCGCCAAGACGTTTGTACTGCCGGCGGCCGGCGAACAGCCGGTGCGGCTGGTTTTCGATTTTGTGGGCACATCGGCGGAGGCATTTGCCGCGGCCGCCGCCGCCGGCAATCCAAGCATGGCCAAACCCGGTCGTGCCCAGAAGGGCGACCGGCTTCAAAGCAGGGGTCCTGGCAGCCGCCCGGTCGTCGTCATCGACCCGGGCCACGGCGGCATCGATTCCGGCGCCGCTGGCACCAAAGGCATTCTGGAAAAAAACGTGACGCTGGAATTCGCCCGCGATCTTGCCGCCATTTTGCGGGCCGGCGGCCGGGTCGATCCGGTTCTGACCCGCCAGGGCGATGTCTTCCTGTCGCTCCGCCAGCGCATTGCGATCGCCCGTGAAAACCACGCCGCCCTGCTGATTTCGGTGCATGCCGACACGGTTCCGGAGGAATACGTTCGCGGCGCCACCGTCTATACCCTGTCGGAGCGGGCCTCCGATTCCCTGTCGGCGGCGCTGGCCGCGCGCGAGAATCGCTCCGACATCCTCGCCGGCCTGGAGATCGAGGACCAGCCCGACGAAGTCGCCGACATCCTGTTTGATCTCGTTCGGCGGGAAAGCCGCAATCTGTCGCTGCGCTTCGCCAAGGGGCTGGTCAAGGATTTGGGCGCGGCGGTCAAGCTCAACACCAGCCCGTGGCGCAGGGCGGCGTTCCAGGTGCTGAAAGCGCCCGACGTTCCCTCAGTGCTGCTTGAGTTGGGATTTTTGTCGAACAAATTCGATGAGCAGCTTTTGCGTTCCAGCACATGGCGGAAGCGTTCCACCGAGGCTGTCGCCCGCGCCATCGAACTGTTTGTCGGGGATGCCGCACCTTCGGGCGTCAAAAACGACCTTTGAACCGGCAAGGTGTGATAAATCGGCAACTTGCGCTATGATTGGCGGTATTCTTGGGGGCCTTGCCTCAGTTTGAGCACAAAACTACAAGATGGCGGCAGGCTCGCCGGTGCCAGTCTAAAGCGTGTCGCGCAAAAGTGGACACCGGTTTTGCGAAAACGACACGCGCAAACAAAGAGATAAAGCAGGGCGCGTGAATGCGAATGAACGCGACATGCTTTAGTGATACAAGTCCAGTGAAACTGGTCCAGTGCCATAGGTCCGGTGATCCACCGGCCTGGGCGGGAATTGAAACGAGACGATCAAACCATGCTTTGGCGGATATTCGCTTACCTGTTCGCAATCGGCGCGACCATGTTCATTCTCGGCGCGCTGTCGGTTGCCGCCGTTCTGCAAAAATACAACAAGGACCTGCCCGATTACGAGGTTCTGGCGAAATACGAACCGCCGGTCATGACCCGCATTCACGCCGCCGATGGTGCGCTGATCGCCGAATATGCCCATGAACGTCGCCTTTTCCTGCCGATTCAGGCGATCCCCGATTTGATCAAGGCGGCGTTTTTGTCGGCGGAAGACAAAAACTTCTACACCCATCCCGGCGTTGATCCCGAAGGCGTCCTGCGCGCCATCGTCACCAATTTGAAAAACCGCGGTTCCGGCCGGCGCCTTGTCGGCGCCTCGACGATTACCCAGCAGGTGGCGAAAAATTTCCTGCTGACCAACGAGGTCTCCTACGAGCGCAAGATCAAGGAGGCGCTGCTTTCGTTGCGTATTGAGCAGGCCTATTCCAAGGACCAGATCTACGAGCTTTATCTGAACGAGATCTATCTCGGTCTCGGCTCCTATGGCGTTGCCGCCGCGGCGCTCAACTATTTCGACAAATCGGTTAGCGAGCTGACTTTGGCCGAAGCGGCCTATCTGGCGGCGCTGCCCAAGGCGCCGGAGAACTATCATCCGTTCCGCGATACCGAGCGGGCGGTGGAGCGCCGCAACTGGGTGATCGACCGCATGATGGAGAACGGCTACATCCGCTCCGCTGATGCGGACGCGGCCCAGGCCGCGCCGCTTGATGTTACGCCGCGGCCGCGCGGCACAAATCTGGTCGCCGCCGAATATTTCGCCGAGGAAGTGCGTCGCACGCTCATCGAAATGTATGGTTCGGAAAAGCTCTATGGCGGCGGCTTGTCGGTGCGCACGACGCTCAATCCCAGCCTTCAGAGACAGGCGCGCAGGGCGCTTCAGGCTGGCCTTGTCGCATTTGATGAAAAACGCGGTTTCCGTGAGCCGGTCGCCAAGGTCGATATTGCCGTTGATTGGGGCATTGCGGTCGGTGCGATCGAGGCGCTTTCCGATGTTCCTGAATGGCGGCTTGCCGTCGTCCTCAGTGCCGGCGAGAGGGAAGCCGTCGTCGGCCTGCAGCCCTTGCGTGAAGTGAGCGGTGGGCTGTCGCCCGATCGCAAGACCGGAACCGTTGCGCTCGCTGACATGGCTTGGGCGAAGGCCAGGCTGCGCAGCACCGGCGATGTGCTCGCCCCCGGCGACGTGGTCTATGTGGAGCCAGTTGCCGGGGCGCCCGGCGCCTACCGGCTTCGCCAGCCGCCGGAGATCCAGGGTGCGCTCCTCGCCATGGATCCGTATACCGGCCGCGTTTTGGCGATGGTCGGCGGCTTCTCCTTTGCCCAAAGCGAATTCAACCGCGCCACCCAAGCCTATCGCCAGCCCGGCTCGTCCTTCAAGCCGTTTGTTTATGCCGCCGCCCTCGACAATGGCTATACGCCGTCCTCCGTGGTGATGGACGCGCCGATCGAGATCCGCTCCGGCGGAAAGATCTGGCGGCCGCAGAATTACGGCAGGAAATTTTTCGGCCCGCTGACCCTGCGCCTAGGGATCGAGCGCTCGCGCAATGTCATGACCGTCCGGCTGGCCCAGGATATGGGCATGCCGCTGATTGCGGAATATGCGCGCCGGTTTGGCATTTACGATGACCTGATGCCGGTTCTCGCCATGGCGCTTGGCGCCGGCGAGACGACGGTGCAACGCCTTGTCACGGCCTATGCCACGATCGCCAATGGCGGCCGCAAGATCCAGCCGACCGTCATTGACCGGATCCAGGACCGTTACGGCCGGACAATCTATCGGCACGACCAGCGGATTTGCCAGGACTGCCAGGTCAGCCAATGGCTCGGCCAGAACGAACCGGTGCTGATCGACAGCCGTGAACAGATCCTCGACCCGATGACGGCCTACCAGATCACCTCCATGATGGAGGGGGTCGTTAAGCGCGGCACTGCAACCAAGGTCCAGGCGGTCGGCAAGCCGATTGCCGGCAAGACCGGAACCACAAATGACGAAAAGGATGCCTGGTTCGTCGGATTTTCCCCCGACCTTGTCGTCGGCGTCTTTGTTGGCTACGACCAGCCCAAATCGATGGGCCGGGGAGCGACCGGCGGCCGGATCGCCGCGCCGATCTTCATCGACTTCATGAAAGTGGCGCTCGCCGATCAGCCCCCTAAGGAATTCCAGGTGCCGCAGGGCATCTCCCTGATCCCGATCAACCGGCGGACCGGTCTGATGGCGAGCGGCGAAGACAGCGGCGAAGAGGTCATTCTGGAAGCCTTCAAGCCTGGCACGGCCCCGCCGAACAGCTATTCCATTATCGGTTTTCAGGATGCCATGGGCCAGCCATTGACGGTTTCGCCGGAAGCCGACAGGGCCGTTGCATCGGGCACGGGCGGATTGTACTGAAGCCCCGACAGCAATCCTTTCCAGCGCCAGCGACCGGCTTGGCGCTGAATTCACCGGAGAGATAAAGAATGCGCGCCGAAACCGAGGCGATGGCCACCAATATCAGGGATGCCCTGACCCTGATAAGGAGGCATCTTTGACTGGGATACCGCCGAACAACGCCTGGCCAAACTGAACGCCAGGGTCGAGGATCCCGATCTGTGGAACGATGCCGCGCAGGCCCGGAAGATCATGCGCGAACGCCAGCGTCTCGACGCTGCGATCGATACGGTCCACACCCTGGAACGCGATCTCAGCGACAATATCGAGCTGATCGAACTTGGCGAGATGGAAGACGACGTCGCCATCGTCGCCGAGGCCGAGGCGTCGATCGCCCGGCTCAATTCCGAAATTACGCGCCGTCAGGTGGAGACCCTGCTATCGGGCGAGGCCGATGGCAATGACGCCTTTCTGGAAGTCCATGCCGGCGCCGGCGGCACGGAAAGCCAGGACTGGGCGGCGATGCTGTTTCGCATGTATGCCCGCTGGGCCGAGCGGCGCGGCTACAAGGCCGAGACTCTGGAATATCACGAAGGCGAGGAAGCCGGCATCAAGTCGGCGACAATGCAGATCACGGGCGAGAACGCCTATGGCTGGCTGAAGACCGAATCCGGCGTCCACCGCCTGGTGCGGATTTCGCCGTTTGACAGCCAGGCCCGCCGCCATACCAGCTTCGCCAGCGCCTGGATCTATCCAGTCGTCGATGACACGATCGAAATCGAGGTCTCTGACGCCGATGTCCGCATCGATACCTATCGCGCCTCGGGCGCCGGCGGCCAGCATATCAACACCACCGATTCCGCCGTCCGCATCACCCACATGCCGACCGGCATCGTCGTCCAGTGCCAGAACGAGCGCTCGCAGCACAAGAATCGCGCCACCGCCTGGTCATTGCTGCGCGCCCGGCTTTACGAGGAGGAGTTGAAGAAGCGCGAGGAGGCTGCGACGATGGCGCAGGCTGCCTCCAAGACCGACATCGGCTGGGGGCATCAGATCCGCTCCTACGTTTTGCAGCCCTATCAGCTGGTCAAGGATCTGCGCACCGGTGTCGACCATACCACGCCGTCCGATGTCCTTGACGGCGATCTCGACCGCTTCATGGAAGCGGCCCTGGCCCAGCGGGTCACCGGCGAAAAGGCCGATATTGAGGATATCGAATAGAAGCGGGCGCCCGGCCGCGGGACCTGGCACTAAAGCGTGTCGCGCAAAAGTGGGCACCGGTTTTGCGAAACAGACACGCTCAGACAAAGAGATAAGGCAGGGCGCGTGAATGCGAATGAACGCGACATGCTTTAGAAATATTTCGAGCCGCCAAGAAAGATCGCCGGATCGAGCGCTTTGCCGCCCCGCCGGGTCTCATAGTGCAGATGCGGTCCGGTCGAGCGGCCTGACGAGCCGACATCGCCGATAATTGTACCGGCCGCGACCGGTTCGCCCTCTTTGACACGGATTGCCGACAGATGCGCATAGCGGGTTGTGAACCCATGGCCGTGGCGGATCTCCACCATACGACCGTAGTTTCCCTTGAAGCCGGCATGCACGACGACGCCATCGGCGGTCGCCTCGACCGGCGTGCCGTATGAAGCGCTGAAATCAACACCGGAATGCATTGCCGGCTTGCGCAGGAAAGGGTCCATGCGATACCCGAAATTGCTCGAAAGGCCGCCCTCTTGAAGGGGGTTTTCCAGCGGTAAACCGGTTGCCGATTCCCGGATCAGTCTAATTTTTTCCAATGCCTTGCCGGTGCTGTCGGACTTTTCGACGAAGACGACATTTCCGAACGGCAGGAATGGCCCGCCGGTCCCAGCTTTTCCTTCCCCGGCGCCCTCGGGAATATGGAGGCCGAAGCGGTCAAGTATCCCCGACAGCCGTTTCGATTCCGCTTGCGCCGCCCGGTACAGAACATCCAGCGCCGATGCCTGGACGTCTTCCGTCGCATCGATCGAGGAACGGATTTCGTCGAGCAAGGGCCGCATCGTCTCCTTGTCCATCGGCGCCTTGAGCGGGCCTTTCTTGATGAGGGAATTGGTGATGATTTCGGCCGCCAGGGGCGACGTCGGGGCATAGGCGAAAGCCTCCCCTGATGCCGCCTTTGGAGCTGGAACCTGGACGAACGCATCCCCCGGTTGGCCCGGTCGGGGCAAGGGCAGCGGGATGGCGGAATCGGCAACCGACATGCCCTCGCTGCGGGCCTTTGCGACAAGCCGCGCCAGCACACCCTGGCGGCGGTCGATCAGCTGCTGGCGTTGCACGAGGGTGTTGACCTGGCTTTCGATTGTTTGTGTCTCAATCATCTGACGGCTTGTCACGCGGTCCAGTTCGGAGCGCAGGAGCGCGATCCGCTCCTCATAGGCCCGCTGCATGGCGGCCTGGCGCGCGAAGGTCGCCCCGACAATGTCGTCCCGGTAGACCAGGTAACCGGTGGCGGCGACATAGCCGACCGTGAACATCATGAAAATGGCGACGACCGTGCCGAACACCCAGGGCCGCACCGCAAAAGTCCGCACTTTCGTGCCCCCGGCAATGATAATGCGCGACGGCATTTTGCGCTGGCCGAACGAATGCTGCTGGGAGGGGTGGACCATGAGAGCCGGACACAAGCTGAATTGGCGACGATTCCCATCATGCAAAAATAAGGTTAACGTCAGGTTGTGCCATCCTTTTGGCGCTTTCTTGCGGTTTGGCGGCATCGGCTTGGCGCTTTGCCAATTGCCAGCGCGCCCTATGCGCCACTTTCAAATCGGGTAAGGTACCGAATACACAAAGGTTTCGCCGTCCAGGTGATCGAAATTCGTGGTTGATCATGGTGATCGGCCGTCCCTAGCTGTTCCAGACAACGACATGCCTCTGATGCGCTCCAAGGCAACCGGCAAAACGAATAATAACGACGCCCGGGGCGGGCGTGCGCTTGGCTTTCGGTGGTTCCGGCTTGTCGTCTTCGGATCGGTGTTGTCGCTGATCCTGTTTGCCGGCGTGATGGCGTATCAGTTGAGCCAGTCGACTTTGCACCTTTCGCTTGTGCGCGATCGCATTGAAGCTGCATTGCAGGCCCGGTTGCCGCCCGGCCACACAATCTCGGTGGAAACCGCCTCGCTGGCCTACCGGCGCGAACGCGGATTGGTGATCGAGGCGGAAAACGTCGAGATCGTTATGCCGGGCGAGGGTTTGATTTTCGCCAGCCATATCTCGACCGCTGCCGAGGTTGCGGCCTTGTTTGGCGGCTCGCTTGAATTGCGAAAAATCACCGTCTCCGGCCTTCGCATCGTGCCCCCTGCCGCGCCTGTGCCTTCGCGATCCTTCTCCCGTGCCGAAATCATCCGCCGCAATGCCCGCCGCTTCGCCAGCGCCGTGGCAGCCGCCGATGATGCGCTGCGCGGCGCCGGTTTTGAGGAGGTGCTGCTTTTTCGCACCAAGATCGAGCCGCGCGGGGCACTTGAAAATCTTGCCGTTCCTGAGGCCTTGCTGTCGTTCAGCCAAGCCCGATGGAGCCCGTTGAGCGACAATCGCAGCAAGCTGTCGGTGCGCGGATCGGCCGCTGGCCAAGTCTGGACCGCATCGATTGAGCGGGCCCGGCTGGAGGATGGAACCGATACGGTCCGGCTTGCCCTGTCCGATCTTTCCCCGGATGTCTTCTGGCCGGCCCTGAACCAGCCGGGCCGGTTGCCGCGCTATGTCGCGCCTGGCTATGCCTTCGCCAGCGTGAGGATCGACCCGCAGGGCGATCTGGCGCAATTGCGCGCCCGCCTGACCATGGGCGCCGGTTTTTTGTCTCTGGCGCCAAATCGTATCACGCTCATCGACGAGGCCGATATCACCTTTCAGTTCGACCTGGAAGACGATGTTGTGCGCCTCCCGCGTGTGGCGGTTTTTGCCGGTCAGGCGCGCCTGATTTTCAGCGCTAAAATCACCTTGCCGGACCCGTCCGAACCGATCCGCCTGGTTGGGCGGATCGCCGATGCAGTTCTTCCGGTCGCCCCCTGGAGCAAAAAAAAGCGGTACCGCTTGACCGAGGGAATGTTCAAAGCGTCCATTGACGTTAGGGCGGGAAAAATCAGTCTCGATCAGTTGACGGTCAAAGGCCCGGCCGGTAGCGCTTCACTCGCCGGCACGGCCGAACTCACTGGCCCCTCGGCCGGCATAGCCCTTGCTCTTTCCCTGGACGAGGCGCCGATCGAATTCAGCCGCGGACTTTGGCCGGCATTTGTAACACCGAAGGTTTTGAACTGGATCGACGCCAATCTCTCCGGCGGGTTTGTCGGTCCCGGCACCTTGCGGATCGCCCTGCCGCTCGACCATCTCGGCGAGCGCGGGCGAGGCCGGGTGCTGCCTCCCTATGCGCTGGAAGGTTCCATTGCATTTCGCGATGTCCGCTTCACGCCGATCGAGAGCCTGCCGATGATCGGGGGGGCTGCCGGCATCATCGACCTGGCCGATGCGACGGCGAAGATCAAGCTCAACGTCGGCAAGGCTGATCTGGGTGAGATCGGTACGCTGGATGCCAGTGGCACGGTGTTTACGATTCCCGAGCTCGGCAAATCCGACATCAGCGGCAATCTCGAACTCCGCCTGGCCGGCCCGGCTGCCGCCCTTGCTTTGGCTTCCAATGCCGGCCCGCTGAATATCGCCAGGGAGCGCGGCATTCAAGCCGTGGACCTGACCGGCAATGCGGATCTGCAATTGACGGCGAAGATCCCGTTGAACCGGCCGTTTTCCTCAGACGAGGTCTTGCCATGGTTTCGGCTGGCGTTAAACGGCTTTTCCAGCAACTCCCCGATCAATGGTCGCACCGTTGAAGTGGCGAACATCGTCCTGGAGGGGACGCCGGACGCCTATACGGTCAAGGGCAAGGCGACGCTTGACGGCATACCGGCCGAACTGGATATCGACGCCAGCAAGGGCGCGGCCTCCACCGGTGTTACCTTGACGCTTGACGATGCGGCGCGTCGGGAGATCGGCTTCGATCTTGGCGACATGCTCACCGGACCGGTGACCGTGGCGCTGAGCGCCCCGCCTGAGGCAAAGAGCCAGCGCCTGACGGTTGATCTGGAAAAGGCGCGCATCAGCCTGCCGTTTCTGGGCTGGGAGAAGGGGCCAGGAGTGCCGGCGACTGCAAAATTCGTGATTACCCAGGCCGACGGCATCACCAGGATCAGTGATTTCAGCCTTGCCGGTAAAGGGTTCCGCGCCGTCGGAACAGTCACGATCGGCGAATCCGGGTTGATCCGCGAACTCGATCTCAAACATGTGGCCCTGCGTCCGGGCGACGATTTTTCCATTCATGTCACCCGCGTCGGCAAGGGCTATCGCGTCAGCGCCACGGGCGCGGCATTCGACGCCCGCGGTCTGATCACCGCCGCCAAACGCGGCGATGCGAGCGAAACGTCCGACACGATCACTGACGCCATGACGGTGAAGATCGCGATCGACCAGATCCGGGGCTACAACGACACGATCCTGATCGGTGTCGCCGGCGATATCACCATGAGCGAGGGAAAACTGCGCAATGTTGCGCTTGCCGGCGGGACGGTGCAACGCCGGTCCGTGAAATGGACCATAAAGGAAGAGGGCGCAATCAGTCGCTTGGCGCTTGAGACCGCCGACGGCGGCGAGATTCTTCGTTTCCTCGATGTCTACAACAAGATCCGCGGCGGCCGTCTCAGCCTCAACCTTGCCGGAAAAACCGGATCGAATGACGATTCAGGCGTCCTGACGATAAAAAAATTCAAGATCCGCAACGAAAAAGCACTCACCGACGCTGTCGGCCCGGTCACCACCCGCAATACCGAGCGGGCCCGGGAGAACATGCTGCTTGCCATGGATACGGAAAATATCGGTTTCACGACGTTGAAAATTCCGTTCCGCAGAAAGGACGATGTGCTTACGATTGGCGAAGCATTTCTGCGTGGCCCGGTGATCGGCGCCACCGGCCGGGGAACGGTCGATCTTGACCGGCGCACGATCGCCATCAGAGGCACGTTCGTGCCGGCTTTCGGGATCAACAATCTTGCCAGCGCTATTCCGCTGTTCGGCAGAATTTTAGGTGGCGGCCGCAACGAGGGGCTCGTCGGCATCACCTACAAGATTGTCGGTCCGCTGGAGCAACCGACCATGACGTTGAACCCGCTTTCGGCCATCGCGCCGGGTATTTTCCGGAAGATATTCGAATATCGGTAAGCTTGCCGAACCTACCCGACTTTCAGGAGCGCGTGGCGCTTACGGCCGAGCGACAATTTGATGACGCCCTCCTCGTTGATGTCCCGCTCGTCCAGCGCCATCCGTTCGTCAGT
>SMVA01129194.1_pt1 | contig 14744 bp, 16 predicted proteins | sample 2456451 | NCBI WGS metagenome assembly SMVA01 (sample SAMN11095933, study PRJNA526329) | marine sediment metagenome | biome: Marine sediment; feature: Surficial sediment; material: Deep marine sediment; isolation source: Hadal surficial sediment | place: Pacific Ocean | collected 2014-05 | depth...
AAAATCAAGAAGCTTGAGAAGCTTGAGAAGGTTGAGAGGTTAAATTTATTTAATCACCAACCTTGCAATCAGATTACAAATTTCTTCCAGAAACTTTTTATCCAATTCATCAAATGCTGAAAGCTGGTTGCTGTCAATATCAAGAATAAGTTGAACATTCCCATCTTTGATCACAGGTACGACAATCTCAGATCTGGACTCGGAACTGCATGCAATGTGGCCTGGAAATTTATCCACATCATCAACAATCACAGTTTTCTTTTGTTCCCACGAACTTCCACAAACACCTTTACCAAACCGAATGCGGGTACAGGCAATTGGCCCCTGAAAAGGACCCAGTACCAATTCATCTTTATCAACCTGGTAAAATCCAACCCAGAAAAATCCGAAAGTTTCTTTCAGCGCTGCAGCAATATTGGCAAGGTTGGCAATTTCGTTTGGTTCATCCTTGATCAAAGCTGTTATTTGTGGAACAAGTGATTGATATCTCTCCGATTTTGTTTGTTTGTAATCAACAATGAGTGTCTCTGACATTATTTGATATTTTTATAGTACTTCAGCTTGTCCTTTCCAATCTGCTCTGACGTGTAGTCTTCAGTCAATTCCGGAGCTGATATGCCTTTTCCAAAAATAGACTCCGACTCAAAAACCCTTGCTTCGTCCCACAACCCGGCGTTGATAAATAAATTAAGTGTAGCTGCACCTCCTTCTACAAAAATACTTGAAACACCCCTATCAGCAGCATCATTTAGCACGTCTTTTAAAAAATCGTTACTACTGCATTTAATATACTCAACCTTGCCATCAGAATTCTCACTTTGATGATATATCAGAGTTGGTTGACTTCCGTCAAAGATGTGCAAATCAGATGAAAGTGAAAGTTGAGGGTCCAGTACCATCCGAATTGGGTCTTTACCACTCCAATCCCGTACATTTAGCAAAGGATTATCGTAAAAAACTGTATTTCGTCCAACCAGAATAGCATCCTCCTCACTTCTCCATTTATGTACAAGTTTTCTGGCTATCTCAGAGCTGATCCATTTTGAATCATAGTTTTCTCTTGCAATAAATCCATCTGACGTTTGTGCCCATTTTAGAATTACATACGGTCGCTTTTTTTCATAAAGACTAAAAAATCGCCTGTTGATCCATCTTGCTTCCTTTTCAAGAACATTGAGTGTAACATTTATTCCATGATCCTGGATGCGTTTGATCCCCTTACCTGATACAAGAGGATTGGGATCCCGGGAAGCAACCACAACACGTCCCACCTTATACTGAACTAATAAATCTGCGCAAGGTGGTGTTTTACCAAAGTGAGCACATGGCTCAAGGGTTACATACACCTCAGATCCCTGAAGTTTTGATTTATCTTTTAACGACTCAATAGCCATCACTTCCGCATGAGAACCTCCATAATCGGCATGCCATCCTTCAGCTATAATATGTTCCTGTTGTACGATCACACAACCTACCATTGGGTTTGGACTAACGCTTCCTAATCCACCTGTTGACAGATCAAGCGCTCTTTCCATATATTTTTTGTCCCTCTCCACGGTTTTACTTTAAATTGTAACACAAAGTAAATCGAATTATGTAATTTTTCACGTCTAATGCCCTCAACAAAAGAAACATATAATCAATTAATTAATGATCTAAGATTAATCTATGACCTTCGGGAAGCGGAAAGTTTAGCTGCCAGGCTATTGGAAAGTATCGGAACCTCAAAGACACAAATACTCGCCGATAGTGCTCCTGAATTATCTCCACAAAATTTAGATTGGCTTGAAACATGTATCCAAAGGCTGCAAAAACATGAACCTATCCAATATATACTTGGATATGCTCCATTTTATGGATTAGATTTTAAAGTCAATAAACAGGTACTCATTCCACGTCCGGAAACCGAAGAACTTGTAGACCTTATCATCCGTGAAAATACCGGTAGTCCGAAAATTCTCGATATCGGTACCGGATCTGGTTGCATTGCCATTTCTTTAAAAAAGGCATTCCCGACTTCTACTATCAGAGCCTGCGATAATAGCCCTGAGTCGCTGGAGGTAGCCAAAAAAAATGCGTTTCAGCATGATGTGCAGATACAGTTCTATGAGAAAGATGTGCTTCATATTGCATCAATTCCTGACCACTGTGATATCATAGTTAGCAACCCCCCCTACGTAATTGAATACGAAAAAACTTCCATGGAAAGCAATGTTCTCGACTTCGAGCCGGCAAATTCACTATTTGTAAGTAACAACGATCCCCTTGTATTTTATACTGCCATCATTGAACTGGCATCTCGAAATCTTAATCCGGATGGAAAATTGTATCTTGAGATTAATGAATCAAAAGGGGTAGAAGTTAAAATACTAATGACCGCTGCCGGATTTGATGAAGTCCGGATTCTTCAGGATTTAAATGGTCGGGATCGTTTTGCTACAGGAATAAAACGTGATGCAAAAAGTTAAGTGGGGTGTATTAAGTACCGCCAAAATCGGTGTGAAACAAGTGATACCTGCTATGCAGCAGTGTGAGTATGCAGAGGTAACAGGAATCGCTTCCAGAAATAAAATTGATGCTGATAGTGTAGCGCAGGAATTTGACATCAAATCCTATGAAGGATATGATGCGATTCTCAGTGATCCTGAAATTGATGCAATTTATATCCCATTGCCAAATCACATGCATGTTGAATGGATCCATAAGTGTATTGATGCAGGAAAACATGTACTCTGTGAAAAACCTCTTGCCCTCAACTCGGATGATATTCTTCCCATTCAGGAAAAGGCAACAAATAAAGGATTAAAAGTGTGTGAGGCATACATGGTAAAAGTCCATCCGCAATGGCTGAAAGTAAAAGAAATGATTGCTGCAGGTGATATTGGGAAATTAAAAACTATAAATGGGTTTTTCAGCTATTACAATAATGATCCGAAAAATATTCGCAACGTAAAAGAATATGGTGGTGGAGCTTTATGGGATATCGGCTGTTACCCTGTCACTCAATCAAGATTTGTATTTGGTGAAGAACCTGCATTTGTTTCTGCGGTAGCAGATATCGACCCGAATTTCAAAACCGACAGACTACTTTCAGGTTTGCTATCATTTCCTTCAGGGACCGCGACATTCACTGCATCAACACAATTAGTTCCCTACCAAAGAATGCAGTTTTATGGAACAAAAAAAATGATTGAGTTACTAATCCCTTTCAATGCCCCAATTGATACGCCCTGCCAAATAGTATTGCACCACGGAGATAAGTTTGAAAAAGAAAACAAGGTGATCGAAATCCCTGTTTGCAATCAGTATACGTTGCAGGGAGATGCAATGTCAAAAGCGATACTTAATGATGGCATTGTACCTGTTCAACTGGAAGATACTTATAAAAACACAAGGGTAATTGAAGCGTTGTTTGAATCTGCCTTTAATCAAAAGATTGTGAAAATCTAATATTCGTAAGTTGTGAAAATTGAAATCAAATCTGTTTTTTACACTTTTTCGGGTTAATTTCGCATTCAAATATCTCGCTTGATGAAAGTACCTTCTATTAAATTTAACATTGATGATCAACCTGAGTTTGTAAAAGTGCTCAGAAAGAAGGTAGACAGGTATTTTAAGGAAAATAACATTTCCAGATATGCAAATTTCAGTATGAAGGCAAAAACTGTTTTCATGATTAGTTTGTACTTCATCCCATTGATTTTGATGATTTCAGGTTTGGTTTCCTCATTATGGCCAATGATGGCCATGTGGGTACTCATGAGTTTTGGGATGTCAGGTATTGGATTGTCAATTATGCATGACGCCAACCATGGCTCTTACTCAAAGAATAGAAAAGTTAATAATGCCCTCGGCTTCCTGGTTAATTTTCTGGGTGCCTACCATGTAAATTGGAAGATTCAGCATAATGTCCTGCATCATTCATTTACAAATGTGGAGGGGTTTGATGAAGATATAAATGCCCCGGCTATGCGATTTTCTCCAAATCAAAAACGGAGAAAGATATTTAGATTTCAGGTTTTTTATGCCCCATTTATTTATGGGATGATGACGATTTACTGGCTATTCGGTAGAGATTTTACCCATCTGAATAAATACAACAAACAAAACCTGCTGGCCGGACAAGGACTTACTTTAAAAAAAGCACTCTCTCACTTAATTTTTAATAAGGTGTGGTATCTGGCCTTGACGCTTGGGCTTCCTTTGATTATGGTGGATCTGCCTTGGTGGCAGATTTTAATCGGGTTTTTTGTAATGCAATTTATTTGCGGTTTATTGCTGGCATTTATTTTTCAACTTGCACATGTGATTGAGGAAACGGATTTTTATATCACGGATGCCAAAGGTACAATAGAGAATCATTGGGCCATTCACCAGTTGAAAACAACAGCCAATTTTGCCAATGGCAGCAGAGTCTTTTCCTGGTTGATAGGAGGACTGAATTTTCAAATCGAACATCATCTATTCCCAAATATTTGTCATGTGCATTATCGTAAAATTTCAAGCATAGTAAGAGAAACTGCAAAGGAATTCAATGTCCCATATTATCATCACAGAACTTTTTTTGGAGCACTGAAAAGCCATTTTTCAATGCTTCATCAGCTTGGAACTGGTAAATACGACAGGAATCTTGTTAAAGCATAGTCTCGAAAAAAGTCTGTAACGGAATAAGTTTTTTTTCAAATTATCTATTCTTCTTGTATACTCCGTCGTAGTCACTACCCCCCGATCGACCATTGATAATAATGTCATGAATCCCCGTCGTCAGTTAAATCAACCAATGCCGCTGATCCGAAAATCTGCTCGTTTGCCGGGGCTTTCCATAGCATTTTACCGTCCCTGCCATCCAATGCGAGAATAGCGCTATCGGATTGCATGAACTCCAATCCGCCGGCCCCAATAATTATATCTTTTATTCCATCATTGTTCAAATCCGAATCTCTGGGTGAAGAAAAACTTCCCAAAGAATTCAGATTGACAGACAAGTCCTTTTTATTTTGAGCGTGACTGACATGAACGAGTAAAATCAACGCAACAATTCTATAGATCATGTTTTTTTACAGATTATGCTAATAGGTTTTTCGGATTCAAGAATCATAAGATCGAGTTTAACAATCCAGATCAAAATGAATAAGTAAAAGTACTGCTAAAGAAGTCATCAAATAAAAACTATTTATGATTAATTAGATTATTAGACCTATTTATCTATTTTATAAATGTACCTTTGTTTTTTAATAACTAATCGATGGAAAAGCAAAACACAATAGAAATAGATAAGGTATTAACTGTTGGCGAACTGGTGGCAGAAGATTTCAGGAATGCCGAAGTATTCAGGAAATTCGGCATTGATTTTTGTTGCGGTGGAAATGTATCTGTAGATGCAGTTTGTGCCAAAAAGGAAATAAACACAAACGATGTTTATAATGCTCTTCAAGCCATCACCAACCAGCCTCAAAACGATACACCAAATTACAGTAGCTGGGAACTTGACGTCCTGATTGACTACATTGTAAAAACACACCACACCTACGTAAATGAAGCGCTGCCAATGCTAGATGAATTCTCTGCGAAAGTTGCCAGGGTTCATGGCGAATCACACCCTGAAGTAGTTGAAATATTCTATCACTATGGAAAAATCTCTGAAGAATTGAGAATGCACATGCAAAAGGAGGAAGGAATTTTGTTTCCTTATATTAAGGAAATGGTAGAAGCAAAAGATAATGGCAAATTGCAGCCTTTCTGTCCTTTTGGTACCATCAGTAATCCAATCAGCTTGATGGAAATGGAACATGAATCTGCCGGTGGGAGTATGTATAAAATTAATAATTTGAGCAGTAACTATACCCCGCCCCTCGAGGCTTGCAATACGTACAGGGTATTGTATGCCAAACTAAAGGAGTTTGAAAATGATTTACATCAACACATTCATTTAGAAAATAACATTCTTTTTCCTAAGGCAATTGCAATGGAATTAAACTTCTAATGATGCTGTAAGGTAAAACTGTTTGGAAAAGTCGTTTTGGTTTGGGTTCTATCTGTATGTTACGATAGACTTCCCTTTTTGCACATCCTCACTTAATTCAAGCAACGTTTTATGACTTAGCAATTGTTTTATCTTCTCTTTTACAATTTTATATTCAAAGTGAATAGGGCATGGAGTATGGTCAGAACATCTTTTTAGTCCAATCCCGCAGTTATCAAACATGTTAAGCCCGTCAATAACTTCTACTATTCGGATCAGCCTGATTTTTTTGGGGGAAACATTTAGCGAAAATCCACCATTCGGGCCTTTTGTGGACTTGAGAATACCTTGTTTAACAAGTTGCTGAAGAATTTTGCTTAGGAAGTGAAGTGGAATATTCTGTGATTCAGATATTTCTTTCAATCCAATTGAAGTCCCACCTTTTGAATGTAAGGCAATAAATAAAATCGACTGCAAAGCATATTCACATGATTTTGAAAACATAAATTTATCTGGCAGATTTCTCTAAGCTACTTTGAAAATTACTATAATATTCCGCAATAATTACCATGCAGATCTTCATGTTCCACAAATTCAAAATATTTTATTTTCAAATTTATTTTGATTGTTTCTTTGGCATTGTGTGAAAAACAAAGTCCCAGAAACGAGTTGACACACCAAATGCAATATATGGATCAATGTAATGATGCACCTGATGATGCCTCCAAAGCGATTCCCAGGGTCCATAAATGGGCGATTTTATCCTGTGCTGAGCAAAGGGCAAAGAAATATAGGCCATATAACCTACCATAAATCCAGGGAAAAATACAAATACATACGTTGAATTGATGAGCCAAAAAATTGTAAAAAAGAATCCCGACAGAACTAATCCCGGTAATGGCGGCATGGCCAAACGCGTTGGGTCGATTGGATGTTGATGATGGATGCTATGTGCATTGTGCTGAAGATTAAACAATGTTCTTGAATTTGACTCGGTATGGTATAAATATCTATGAACATTGTATTCGGCAAAAGACCAAAAAATAGCTCCACACACAGCTGCAATGATTCCCGGTAAAACTGGAATTTCAAGTTGGGTGATTCCATACCAAAATAATGTTGCATTGATAACCAGGTGCATAATTACCGGAGGAAAAATCCCCGTTCGGGTAAGGCTCTCCATAAATTTGTTTTTAAACAATGGTCGGGAGATTTCTTTGCGAATAGCCAAATGCCCGGGCATTTTCAGTTCACCGTTTTTAAAGGCAATATATTCCTCCACATTTTTCTCCATCACCTTTTATTATGAATTTGAAACATACTGGATATCTCTTTGTTTTAATGTACCTAAGCTTTTCAGGTAGCTAATGTGAGACTGTAGCGCCTTGCCGAGCGTAGGGATATCATTATATGGGAGTGAAAACTCCATTGCTGTCCGTTCAACGATTTTAGAAATAGACTTATGATGCACGTGGCAGACCCGCTGAAATAAATGGTGCTCTATATGGAAATTCAGGCCACCAAAGAAAAAGCTTACCACTGGATTACTCCTTGCATAATCAGCAGTAGTTCTTAGTTGGTGTATCGCCCAGGAACTTTTTATATCCCCTGATTGGTCAGGCAAAGGGAAATCTACACCTTTCACCATATGTGCCAATTGTATGATTATCGCCAAAGCGAATCCTTCAAAAGCATGCATAAGCAAGAAACCCAGTAAAATTTGCCACCAGGTAAAATCAATCAATAGTAGTGGGAGCACCAGAAAAACCGTATAGTAGACTGTTTTAAAGAAAAATAAATAAAAGTACTGATACCAGGGCGGCTTTTTAATCCGATGAATTCCAATTTTGCTCGAAAAAAATCTTTTATAGTCCTTTAGGAAGACCCATGATAGGGATGTCAGGCAATACAGAAACAATGTATACCAGTGTTGGAATCGATGTATTTGTCGTCTTTTCTGATGCGTTGACAATCGGATCATCGGACTGATATTAACATCTTCGTCATATTCTGGAATATTGGTATAAGTATGATGGATCTGGTTATGTGTTATATCCCATAAATAGCCATTTGCACCTGCAATGTCAAATATAAATCCCAGGATCTTATTGACCTTTTTGTTCTTTGAAATGGCACCATGAATGGCATCATGACCAATATTAACACCTGCAAATGCAGTAAATAATCCAAGGGCAGCCCAAAGTAAATACGAGACAGGCAGACTAAGGTTTGCCAGTATCAAAAGCAGGTATATGCCAATTAATCCGGCAAGAAAAAAGAATATTTTAAAAACCATAAATGCGTTTGCATAGGGTGTTATGCCTCTATTTACGAAATAATCATTGACTCTTTCTTTCAATACTGAATAGAATTCGGATTTGTCAACATTAACAAAATTTACTTTCCCTTTCGATATCATAATTTATAAGTAATAGTAATGGAGTTATCACAAACTGTGATTCAAACATAAATCGAATGCAATATAGATTATTAGACCTATATATCTAATATTTATTTTGTTTATTTACATGCATATTTGTATTTATATTCACTAAAATGAAAATTTGTAAGTATGCCACACTATCATCATCTGGGACAAATACCTGACAAAAGACACACGGTTTATCGAAACACCAATGGTGAATTATATGCCGAAGAATTATTTGGAACAGAAGGCTTTTCTGGCGTTTCATCTCTTGTTTATCATTTGAATCCGCCCACAATGGTAAAAGATATTGAAGAGCCATATTCCGTTGAACCGGAGATTGCGCTGAAAAAGAATCTTAAAAATCTAAGCTTTCAGGGTTTTGATCTGGAATCCAAATCAGATTACATGGAGAGCAGGAAGGTCCTTTTCGTGAACAACGATCTTCATATTGGTTTGGCATCTCCGATGCACTCCATGGAAAACTACTTTTTCAAAAATTCAGATGGTGATGAACTACTATTTATTCACAAGGGATCGGGAAAACTCAAAACCATGTTTGGGGGCATTCCTTTTAAATATGGTGATTATCTGATCATTCCTCGCGGTGTAATTTACCAGCTTGAGTTCGACGATAAAGACAATCGATTATTATTTATAGAGTCATTCAGCCATATTCAAACCCCAGCCAGGTATAAAAATAAATCAGGGCAGTATTTGGAGCATTCCCCTTATTGCGAGCGCGATTTCAGACTACCCCAAGATCTGGAAACCAATGATTCGAAAGGGGATTTTAAGATTATGATCAAAAAGCAGGGTTTGATTTATCCATATACATATGCTTCACATCCTTTCGACCTGGTCGGCTGGGATGGATACAATTACCCTTTTGCATTTTCCATTCATGATTTCGAACCAATTACCGGACGGATCCATATGCCCCCACCGATTCATCAGACGTTCGAGGGGAATAATTTTGTAGTATGCTCTTTCGTACCAAGATTATATGATTACCACCCCGATTCGGTTCCTTCTCCTTATAACCACAGTAATATTGATTCGGATGAACTGCTTTATTATGTGGACGGTGATTTTATGAGCAGGAGTAGTGTCATAAAGGGCCAAATAACGCTGCATCCGGGAGGAATTCCTCATGGCCCTCATCCGGGGGCAGTTGAACGAAGCATTGGGAAGAAGGAAACGAACGAACTGGCGGTAATGATTGATCCATTTTACCCGGTAATGATTACGAAAGATGCCATGTCAATTGAAGTAAAGGACTATTACAAATCCTGGTTATCTGAACACAAAAAAGATTAACACTATGGAAGATTTGAAGAACACAAAGAATGTTAATTATTCTCTTGAAAAGATTTTCCCTGAGGCAGATGATTTTCTTCCTCTCATGGGAACAGACTATGTAGAATTCTATGTAGGGAACGCAAAGCAGGCAGCTCACTTTTATAAAACAGCTTTTGGTTATCAGTCGCTGGCATATGCAGGCCTTGAAACTGGTATACCAGACCGAACTTCCTATGTGGTTGCTCAGGGTAAAATCAGGCTTGTGCTCACAAGCCCATTGGATCCCAAAAATGATATTTCCGAACACATCAAGATCCATGGAGACGGTGTGAAAGTGATTGCACTATGGGTTGAGGATGCAAGAAAATCATTCGAAGAAACTACAAAACGAGGTGCCAGGCCTTACATGGAACCCCTGGTAGAAAATGATGAAAATGGAGAAGTGATCCGCTCGGGCATTCACACATATGGTGACACGGTCCATATTTTTGTTGAGAGAAAAAACTACACTGGCGTATTTCTTCCTGGCTTCGAACCCTGGGAATCTGACTATAATCCCAGCCAGGCGGGCCTAAAACACATTGATCACATGGTGGGAAATGTGGGATGGGGAGAGATGAATAAGTGGGCGAAATTTTATAACGAAGTGATGGGTTTTGCCAACCTTATCACCTTCGATGATAAAGATATTTCAACGGAGTATACAGCATTGATGAGTAAAGTAATGACAAACGGTAACGGGCGAATTAAATTTCCCATCAATGAGCCTGCAGAAGGAAAGAAAAAATCTCAAATCGAAGAATACCTTGATTTCTATGGCGGACCGGGGTGTCAGCATATTGCAGTAGCAACTGACGATATTGTAAAAACTGTGGGTCAGATGAGAAAAAACGGAGTTGAGTTTTTATATGTCCCTGGCACATATTATGATTCCGTATTGGACAGAGTAGGAGAAATTGATGAAGATATCCTGAAATTAAAGGAGCTGGGAATCATGGTTGACCGCGATGATGAAGGATATCTACTTCAAATATTTACAAGGCCTGTAGAGGATAGGCCAACGCTCTTTTTTGAGATCATTCAGCGAAAAGGAGCAATGTCATTTGGAAAGGGTAATTTCCAGGCACTTTTCGAATCCATTGAAGCAGAACAAGCGCGCAGGGGAACCCTTTAATCTTCTTCAGTTACTAATCCTAGCTGCATTTTGTATACCCGCAATCTTTGCAGGTTAAGCATCCTTCCTGATAGATCAGAGACGTGGCATAATAACAACAAGAAAACCTCAGATTGATTATCTTGTTTCCTTAGCTTTATCAACAAATTGAATCAAGACATTCATGAGAAAATTAAACATTGCGGTTGCACAATTTGAACCCAGAGATGGGGACAAAGATTATAACCTTTCCGTAATAGAAAAATTATCCGGTGATGCAAAAGAGGCAGGCGCTGAAATCATCAGTTTTCATGAAATGTCAATTACTGCTTATACTCACTGCAAAAATCTAACCCGTAACGAACTAGAAGAATTAGCTGAAAATATACCTCAGGGACCAGGTACTAAAAAATTGATTTCTATTGCTCAACAATATGACCTCCCCATATTAGCCGGGCTTTTAGAAATCGATGAAGGCAAAATTTACAACACCTATATCTGCGTTGATAAAACCGGTGTACTTGCAAAATATAGAAAGATTCATCCGTTTATAAGTAAATACCTGAGTGCGGGAAATGAATACGTTGTTTTCGATCTTAAAAAATGGAAATGTGGCATTCTTATATGTTATGATAACAATGTGATAGAAAACGTGCGGGCGACTTCCCTCTTGGGTGCAGAGATTATATTTGCTCCTCATGTTACGATGTGTACCCCATCCCCTATGCCGGGCAGAGGATATGTGGATGATGAACTATGGCAAAACAGGGAATCAAACCCTGATCCTCTTCGAAGAGAATTTGATGGTCCCAAAGGGGTTGAATGGCTCATGCGGTGGTTACCCGCCAGAGCTTATGACAATGGTGTTTATTATGTATTTACAAATCCCATTGGGTACGACGGCGAACATCTTAAAAACGGGAACTCGATGATCATTGACCCATACGGAGATGTACTGACAGAGATTAAGTCTTTTGGAAATACCATTCAGATGGCCACCATTACTGAAGATAAGATTACGCTCTCCGGAGGATACCGATACAAGAACGCGAGAAAACCAGCGCTTTATAAAGATATAATAGGTGAAGAACATTCCTCTATAACAAAGCCAACCTGGCTGGGGAACTGATAACAAATGCTATGGATTTATTTACCGGACAAAAAGCAACGCGAAGCATAACGTTTACTAAAGAGCACGTAACCACCTACGCGGACTTGAGTGGAGACTTTAATCCGTTGCATTTTGACGAGTCCTTCGTCTCCAAAACCAAATTCAATAAACTTGTGGTGCAGGGAGGATTGACCACAGGACTTTTGCATGCCCTGGTGGCAATGGATATGCCAGGCCCCGGAACAGTTTTCTTAAGTCAGAACTGGAAATTTACAGCTCCGGTTTTCATTGGGGATACCATAACAGCTGAAGCAGAAATTAAAAAAATCCATGAATCAAAACCCGTCACCCAATTAGGAATTAGAATATTTAATCAAGACGGGGTGGTTGTTCTGGAAGGGGAAGCATGGTGCTACACCTTTTATCCTGAGGAATAGAGTTTTATTGTATAATGCTCCCGGAATAACGGTATTGTTTAATGAACATGCTTACTAATCGCATACTTTTTAAATTCTTCTTTCATTCCTTCTTCTGTCTCAAGTATTTCCTTCAACCACTTTCTACAACCGGCAAAATTCTCAAATACATATCTTTCAGCGATCAAATTTGGTACGATACTTAAATCCCTCATCAAGCCAATCACTTGTTTATTAGAGCCAGTTACAGCTACAATCACCCCTTTATTATGCAATTCTTCTACTGCAGCTTCCAGTGCATATATCCCGGATTGATCGATAAATGGCACTTTCTCCATTCTCAATACTAATAAATTCATTTCAGGTAATTCAGCAATCATTGTTCTGAAATGAGTGACAAATCCAAAAAACATTGGTCCGTCCAGATGCTTAAAAAAAACTTTTCCACTTGCTTCAGGTTCGATTTGTGCTTCATCATCCCATAATGGCTCCTCACTATGGGTTTCTATAAGACTACTGACAACAACTCGATTCGCTGAAATGTCACTCATCCTCTTCAAAAAGACTACAGCAGCGAACACAAGTCCAACAGCTACAGCATAAACCAACTGCCAGAAAACAGTTAATAAAAGTACTGTAATAAGGATAATTTTTTCGGACATCTCCATTTTAGGAAGTGCCTTCAGACCTTTATAATCCATCACTCCAAATCCAACAGTAATTAATATTCCAGCAAGAACTGCAGCGGGAATTTGAGATGCTAAAGGTCCCAGTAGAATTAATATGACGAATAGAAGTAAACCCGCAACCATTCCAGAGATTTTTGTTTTACCTCCTGCCTGAATATTTACAACAGTCCTTATGGTAGCCCCTGCACCGGGAAGTCCGCCAAATAATGCAGCCACTCCATTTCCTATTCCTTGTCCTACCAATTCTTTATTTGGATCATGCTGTGTTTTGGTAAGATTATCAGCGACTACCGATGTCAGCAGCGAATCAATGGCACCCAATAATGCAAGCAACAATGCCGAAATCAGGTATGGAGCTAATTTAATCAGGCTGAATCCTGAAATAATCTCGAAATGAAAAATGGGATACCCGGAAGGAATTTCTTTGATAAACACATAATTTATATTGAAAGCAACTGCTATAACTGATACCACCAACAATGCCACAAGCGTACTTGGGATAGCTTTGGTAAGACGTGTAAATCCATATATAATAGCGATAGTTGCCATACATAGAAAAAATTCAATAAAATTTATATTTCTGATGGCTCTTGGAAAATATTCTAAAGCACCAAATACACCCTTCGAATCTGTAGCTGCAAGCATTATAGCCTCTACCCGAATGTCCTCCTCAGATATCTTGTCAGCTTCTTCCATCGATTGTCTCAATTCTTCCAAATCCAAAATCCCATCCTTTGCCTCCTCAGCTAAAATACGATCCAGGATAAGCTCCTCGGCATAGGGTTTCATTTCATTGATTACTTCTTCATCTTGAGAAGCATAATACCCCAAAGCTGCTGGTATTTGTGTAATGAGAATAATAACGCCAATACCTGTCATAAATCCAGAAACGACGGTATAAGGAATATAGCGGATATAGGATCCAAGCTTAAAAATTCCCAGCAATATCTGTATAATCCCAGATAACAAAAAAACAGCTAGTATGATTGGAAGGGCTTCTTCCAGTTTACCTTCATAAACCTGCAAAAGTCCTGCAACTACAATCATGCTAAGGGCAGTCATTGGAGCTGTAGGGCCGCTTATTTGGGTAGGAGTACCGCCAAACATCGCAGCAAAAAATGCTATGAAAGCAGCCCCATATAGTCCTGCCGCGGCTCCAAGCCCGGATTGCTCACCAAAAGCCAACGCAAGTGGAAGTGCAACAATACCTGCAGTAATACCGCCTAGAATATCACGTCGAAAATAACTGAAATCAAAAAAACCTTTCATTATGAAGTAATTTGGCCTTTGTGGCCTATTAAAAATAAAGTTGGAATAGTTTCCCCGAGGGAAATAACAGGTTGAAAGATTATACTTCCGGTGGTGGCGTTATTACCTCAGGATATTTCATTGAAAAAGCCCAAATACATGAATTGCTGTATGTTGAATTATCCAATAATGCCAACGGTGATGCAGCGAAATTTGGTATGATACTATCCTCGTATCCCTCTCCTTTTGACTCAGAATCTTCTGTGCGTTCTTCCTCAGGATTTTCTGCTAAAAGAAAAACTTCTTCTTCATCCATCCATAATTGAAACGCATTGGTTGTTGAGTTGATAAGTACTAATACTGTACATAGCAACATAATAGTACGTGCGATATGGATATGGCTTCTTAACAAATCATTCTAGGTAAGGATACAAAAAT
>SMVA01091191.1_pt1 | contig 14736 bp, 14 predicted proteins | sample 2456451 | NCBI WGS metagenome assembly SMVA01 (sample SAMN11095933, study PRJNA526329) | marine sediment metagenome | biome: Marine sediment; feature: Surficial sediment; material: Deep marine sediment; isolation source: Hadal surficial sediment | place: Pacific Ocean | collected 2014-05 | depth...
TAAAAGGGATATTGGCCGCCGACGCGCTGGAGGCACTGGGGATTGATCCAGGTGCGCGGTCGGAGACCCTGGAATTGAGCCAGTTTATTGCGATGGCGAATGCGGCGTCGACAAGCCCCCCATCATGAGCACCTACGTGGTCGGCGACATACAGGGTTGCCTCGAGCCCCTGAAGTGCCTGTTGCAGGAGGTTAAGTTCGATCCCGAAAACGACGTACTCTGGTCGGTTGGAGACGTGGTAAACAGGGGGCCGAATTGTTTAGAAACCTTGCGATTCTTGTACGAAATGCGCAACAGCCTGGTCATGGTACTGGGCAATCACGATCTGCATTTACTGGCGGTAGCAGCGGGCGAGCGCGCTCCCAGCCGCTCGGATACACTGGATAAAATTCTTCGCGCACCCGACCGGGACACACTGCTGGAGTGGCTGGCCAGACAACCGCTGGTTCATCACCAATACGGCTATACCATGGTACATGCGGGCATCCCGCCGCAATGGTCTATCACCCAGGCCATGGGGTACGGCAAAGAGGTAGAGGCGGTATTGCAAGGCCCCGACAGAGTGGAATTTCTCCGCCACATGTACGGCAATGAGCCTGCGGTGTGGTCCGATGAGCTGGCCGGAATGGAGCGTCTGCGCGTGATTACCAACTACCTCACCCGCATGCGCTACTGCGACAAGAACGGTGTATTGGACCTAGAGAGCAAAGGTCCCAGCCCCAATGAGGACCGCCCCGCCAGCGGTCCGAAGACAGTCTCCGCCTGGTTTAGCCACCCCAAGCGCAAGACAGCCAGCGATCCTATTTTGTTCGGGCACTGGGCGTCTATTGCGGGGCACACCGATAGCCCCAACGCCATCGGTCTGGACACCGGCTGTGTGTGGGAGGGTTATTTGTCGCTATATGAATTGGAGACCCAGCGCTGGACGCGCTGCAATTGTGGTAAACCCAGCGTGGTTAGCGCCCAACCGCAGTAAAAGTAAGGATCACAAATGGGTATACTAGCCGCCATGGAGATTTACCTGGTCGGCGGCGCTGTGCGCGATGAGTTGTTAGGCTACCCCGTTATCGAACGCGATTGGGTGGTGGTAGGTGCGCGCCCGGACGAAATGCTCTCACTGGGCTACCAACAGGTCGGTAAGGACTTCCCGGTATTCTTACACCCCAAAACAAAAGACGAATACGCCCTGGCCCGTCTCGAGCGCAAGCAGGGCCATGGCTATACCGGGTTTGCGGTGAATTGCGACCCCACGGTGACACTCGAAGAAGACCTGATGCGCCGCGATCTCACGGTGAACGCCATCGCCCGCAGTGCCAAAGGCGAACTCATCGATCCCTACGGTGGACAAGCCGATATAGAGGCCCGGCTTCTGCGCCACGTATCCCATGCCTTTGTGGAGGACCCCTTGCGCGTCCTTCGCACCGCTCGATTTGCCTCCCGCTATGCCCACCTGGGGTTTACGGTCGCCCCGGAAACCCTCGATTTAATGGCACAGATCGTCGACTCTGGTGAATTGGCGCACCTGTCGGTGGAACGCGTCTGGGTAGAGATAGAACGTGCGCTGGGCCAGGGCAATCCCGACGTGTTTTTTACGGTATTACGTGAATGTGGGGCGCTACGGGCGATACTCCCAGAACTGGAAGCCTTGTTTGGCGTGCCGCAAACGGCCGAACACCACCCGGAAATCGACACCGGCAGCCACACCATGATGGTGTTGCAACAAGCGGCTACTCTCTCGCCCCTGACCACCGTTCGATTTGCCGCGTTAGTCCATGACCTGGGCAAGGGAACCACCCCCAAAGCAGAGTGGCCGCGCCATATCGCCCACGAGGTGCGGGGCCTAAAGCTGGTGGAGACCCTGTGCAAACGACTGGCAGTGCCCAATCAGCACCGCTACCTGGCCCTGATGGTTTGCGAGTTCCACACCCACTGCCATCGCGCCCTGGAGCTGCGTGCTAAAACCTTGATGAAGCTATTTGCCGCCACCGATGCCCTGCGTAGACCGGAGCGCTTTGAGGAGTTTCTGCTGGCGTGCGAGGCCGATAGCCGGGGCCGTCTGGGCCTGGAAAAGCGCGATTATCCCCAAACCCGTTATTTACGCCGCGCACTGACTACTATTCAAGGGGTGTCTGCGGCGCAATTTGTCGGGCAGGGGCTACAAGGCAAGGCGCTGGGTGATGCCATACATGCCGAGCGAGTGATGTTATTGGAGGCCATACGACAAGGGCAGCGAGAGCAGTTGGGTTAACAATATTTAGGGCTAAGTCATTGAAATAAAATATTATTTTTAAATTATACAAGAAACTCGCGAGCGCGCCTGGCACACCGTCCGCCCTACCGGAATATGCTGTGCTCGCTAGCCAGACCTGCCTCGCACACGCCGCCCCCGCCACACAAATTCAACCCGCTCAAGCGCTTGCAGCTGCCGGTCGAAACCGCGCCACAGCTCGGCATAGGTTTTGCCACTTACGGGGTGATGAACCCCCGGCGCCAACTCGGCAAGTGGTTGTAATACATAAGCATTTTCAAGAATTTCGCCCCTGGGCAGTTCCACACCTTCAATTTCCCCCACCAGCGCGTCGTAGGTGAGAATATCGATATCGAGGTGGCGTGCGCTGAAGCGGGTCGCGTTGCGCGGGCGACCGTGCTCCCATTCAATATCACGCAGCGTTCTGGCGAGCTCACTCACCGTAAATTCGGTTTCAATACCCACCACCAGATTTAAAAACGGCTGCCCATCGAAACCGATCGCGGCACTGTCATAGACCGAGGAATGGCTAAAATCTCCAAACAGGCGCGCCATTGCATCCAACCCGGCGACGATGTAGCGCTCGCGCTCGATATTACTGCCCAAGCCCAGAAATACCTTGGCCATCAGGGGTGCTCACCGCGCTCGATCAAAATACCTACATCCAGGGCCTGTGCCACCGCGCCGGGTTTACACAAACGCAGACGCAACCACGGCACCGGGAACTCATCCAGCACAATCGCGGCAAGCTGCTCTGCCATGGTTTCTATTAATTGAAACTCGCTGTTCTCAATAAACGTTAGCAGGCGAGTTGAGACCGCATCGTAATCCACTGTTTCGCCGATGTCATCGGTGCTGGCGGCCCGCCTGTTGTCGCCGGCCATTTCCAGATCCAACACGACAGTCTGACGAATCTTGCGCTCCCAGTCGTAGACGCCAATGATGGCATCGGCGCGCAATTGTCGAATAAACACGATGTCCACTTAGCGACCCACGCTCACCAGCGGCGGCAGCTCTTCCATAGGCCAGCGGGGCCTCACTCTGGTGTTGTCATCATCCACCTGCCCCGCTGCCAAACGCTGTGCGCCCGCATAGGCAATCATGGCGCCATTATCCGTACAGAAAGCCGGTGCAGGATAGAATACTCGGGCACCCTCCTTTGACAAAGCGCTTTCCAGCTGGCTCCTAAGCCGTAAGTTGGCGCTCACTCCGCCAGCGATAACCAGCGTACTCAAACACTCCTGCTTGAGCGCGCGACGACATTTAATCACCAGGGTATCGACTACGGCATCCTCAAATGCCCGGGCAATATCGCATTTATCCTGCTCACTGAGGCCACTGGCCTCGCGACAACGGGCAACGGTGTTCAGGGTAAAGGTTTTCAGGCCGCTAAAGCTGAAATCAAGCCCGGGCCGATTGACCATAGGCCGTGGAAAATGGAAACGATGGGAGTCCCCCCGCTGCGCCAGCCGGGCAATTTGAGGCCCTCCAGGGTAGGGCAAACCAATCATCTTGGCGGCCTTATCGAACGCTTCCCCGGCGGCATCATCGAGGGATTCGCCCAGCAAACGATACTGGCCGATGCGGTCCACCCGCACAAGCTGGGTGTGACCGCCAGACACCAACAGAGCAACGAAAGGATAGTCCGGGTGATTTTCTTCCAGCATAGGGGCCAATAGATGCCCCTCCATGTGGTGCACCCCCAACACGGGAATACCCCACCCCCAGGCCAGGGCTTTAGCCAATGTGGCACCTACCATTAGCGCCCCTACCAGCCCGGGGCCGGCGGTATAGGCAATGCCCTCTATATCGCCGGCTTTACAGCCGGCCTGGTGCAGTACGTCCTCTATCAATGGCAGAGTCTTGCGAACATGGTCTCGCGACGCCAATTCCGGCACGACGCCGCCGTATTCCGCGTGCACATCAACCTGAGAGTACAAGGCGTCCGCCAGCAGGCCGCGGTGTGTGTCATACAGCGCCACCCCAGTCTCGTCACAGGACGTTTCCAGGCCCAAAATCAGCATATTTTCACCCCTGCCTCTGCGTGCGCGCAGTACCGCCACACCTACTCACTATAGTCAGCTGCGCATCATAATGTACGCTCACCTTCGGAGCCAGCCAATCGATGCCAAACTGTCAGCCCCCGCTAAAGAGTGTGCACTCAAACCCTTTCGTTTGAGGCTTTGCAAAATGCCTCTTTTAAGTATAGAATGCGCGCCCTTTCAGGTATTGGTTACTCACGGGTGATGTCGCTGCCCCCATCCTGAAATAAACTGAAATTGTATACGATAAAGGTAAAAGATTAATGCCAGCTATTAGGATCAAGGAAAACGAGCCATTCGATATCGCGCTGCGCCGGTTCAAGCGTTCCTGTGAAAAAGCAGGTGTGCTAGCTGAAGTTCGCAAGCGCGAGCACTACGAAAAACCCACCACTGTTCGCAAACGCGCGTCTGCCGCAGCTGTGAAGCGTCACCTGAAGAAACTGTCTCGGGAAAACCGCAAGCGCGTTCGCCTCTACTAAGTTTTCCACGTAGTATCCCTTCCCCATGAGTGATTCATCTCTTCGCGATACCATCAAGGCTGCTATGAAGGCGGCCATGAGGGCGAGAGAGAAAGCTAAATTGGGCACTATCCGGCTGATTCTAGCCGAATTCAAGCGTATTGAAGTCGACGAGCGTATCGAGATTGATGATGCGCGAGCAATGGTTGTACTCGATAAGATGCTCAAGCAGCGCCGCGACTCCGCAAAAATATACCAGGAGGCAGGACGAGACGATCTCGCCGCCCAGGAAAATCTGGAAATTACCCACATCCAGGAATATCTGCCCGCCCAATTGAGCGAAGCGGAGCTCATTACAATGGTAGACGCCGCCATCGCAGCGAGCGGCGCCACCGGCATGCAGGCGATGGGGCCTGTGATGGGTCAGCTCAAACCCCAGTTGCAGGGCCGCGCGGATATCGGTGCTGTCAGCCAGATGGTGAAATCCCGCCTAACCGGCTAACATCCCTCCCCATGGCAGGACGAATACCCCAGACCTTTCTCGATAATCTACTGGATCGCCTCGACATCGTCGAAGTGGTAGATCGGCGGGTCAAACTGAAAAAAACCGGCAAGAATTACTCCGCCCGCTGCCCCTTCCACGACGAAAAAACACCCTCCTTCAGCGTTAACCCCGAAAAACAGTTCTTTTACTGTTTTGGCTGTGGTGCCGGCGGCAATGCCCTGACATTCGTGATGGACTACGAGAACCTGGAATTTCCCCAGGCCGTGGAAAGCCTCGCTGGCAGTGTGGGCATGAGCGTTCCCAAAGAGGAATCCCGCCCCGCCAGTGGCCCCGGCTCAAGCGCGGAAGAGCAGAGCAATCGCGAGCTCTACACCCTCATGGAACAGGTGGCAAAGTACTACCAACAGGAGCTGCGCAAACACCCCCAGGCCAAACGCGCGGTTCACTACCTCAAGGCCAGGGGTCTCACTGGGGTGATCGCCAAGGATTTTGATTTGGGCTATGCCCCGCCGGGCTGGGATAATCTGCTCAAGGCCATGGGGACCAGTGACGGCCAGCGGGCCCAGCTAATGAAGTCGGGGATGCTGGTGCAAAACGAAGCGGGTAAAATCTACGACCGCTTTCGCGATCGCGTTGTCTTTCCCATTAGAGACCAACGGGGCCGGGTTATCGCCTTCGGTGGCCGCGTGCTGGGTGATGACAAGCCGAAATACCTCAATTCCCCGGAAACCAGCATTTTTCACAAGGGCCGCGAACTGTACGGTTTATATCAAGCCAAAAAAGCCAACCGAAAATTGCAGCGCATCCTGGTTGTGGAAGGCTACATGGATGTAATCGCCCTGGCTCAGCACGGCATAACCAATGCCACCGCAACCCTGGGTACCGCCACCAGCGGCACACATCTGCAACGCATCTATCGACTCTGCCCCGAGATCGTTTTTTGCTTTGACGGCGATGAAGCGGGCCGAAAGGCCGCTTTTCGAGCGATGGAAACCGCCCTGCCCTGCATGGAAGACGGTCGTCAGGCGAGGTTTTTATTTCTGCCCGAGGGCGAGGACCCGGACACCATGGTGCGCAGTGCCGGTGCCGAGCATTTTGAACAATTGCTGGCAGCCGCCACGCCACTGGAAACCTTTCTGTTCGAGTCACTGGCTAAAGGCATCGACACCCAGAGCATGGACGGCAGGGCGCGCCTCAGCAAGCTGGCCCTGCCCTATCTGCGCACCCTGCCCGAGGGCGTCTATCGTTCGCTCATGTTCCAGGCCCTGGCCGAGCGCACTGGCCTGGACGTTAGCAGCCTGATGAAACTGGAAGTACCGCCCCTCAGATCGCCAGAGCCACCGCCTCCGCATTCAGGCCAAAGCCCCCCCGCGGAGAGTGCCACGCCGCCCAAACAGCGCCAGGCAAACCGATCCGCGATGACCAGTTTTTCCAATTTATCCCAGAAGGCCATTGCGCTACTGTTGCATCAACCGGAAATTGCCCGCCTCAGCAACCCGGCTCAGCTGAGCGAGCTGGAGGGCTACGACATTGACCTGCTGCGCGAACTGCTGGATTTGCTCAGACGACGTCCCGAATCCAATACAGCCATGCTGTTGGGTCATTGGTATGGCACCCCGGAGGGCGACCTGTTGAGCCGTCTCGCCGGCCAGGAACGGTTAATACCCACTGAGGGAATTGAGCAGGAGTTCGTCGATACTATTAGCGCTTTATCACAACTACCTCAGCGTTCGAAACTCCATGCGCAGGTCGACAAATTGAAACTCACCAACTACGCTGAAGTAAGCGACTTGGAGAAGCAGCGGCTCAGAGAGATGTTGCAACACAAGAAGCAAACTGATGCAGAGCGCAACAAGCGTAAATAGCTGGTTTCACGAGGGTTTCGTCAAAATTCGCCACGGTTGGCTCACCGCCAAAGCCCGCAGCCCGAAGTTGGCCGAGTTGGTGCTAAAAAACTCGTTATTATCGCCCTGATGGGTGGTTAAGCCATTGATTTTTCGGTTATAATCGCCGGCTGAATTTTTTTCGTATCTTAAATTAAAGGTGCCCGCTTACAATGTCCGATGTCGTGCAACAAGAGTCTCGCCTGAAAACCCTCATCGCCAGAGGCAAGGAACAGGGCTACCTGACCTATGCCGATGTAAATGACCACCTGCCCCGGGACATTTCAGATCCCGACCAGGTCGAAGACATCATTCAAATGATAAACGATATGGGCATCAAGGTATTCGAGGTAGCACCCGATGCCGATGAAATGCTCATGACCGAGGGCGACAATTCCGCAGACGACATTGCCGCCGCCGAAGCCGCGGCGGCCCTGGCTGCCGTGGAAACCGAAGCCGGCCGCACCACCGACCCGGTACGGATGTATATGCGCGAGATGGGTACGGTTGAACTGCTCACCCGGGAAGGCGAGATTGTCATTGCCAAACGCATTGAAGAGGGTATCCGCGAGTTGCTCTCGGCCCTTGCCTTTTATCCAGGGTCCGTCGATTACGTATTGGCCGAATACGAACTGGTCGCCAAGGAAGAGAAAAAGCTGACCGACCTGATGATCGGCTACCTGACACCTGCCGAACACGTGCCCTCTGCCGCAGAAGTGGCCGCCGCCAGAGAGCGCGCCGAGGCATCCGACGATGACGAAGAAGTCGACACTGGCCCCGATCCGGTGGAGGCCAAGAAGCGCTTCACCGCCCTGAAGCGCCAGCACAACAAAACAGAGAAAGCGATTGCCACCCACGGCCGCGACAGTAAAGCCGCTATTAAAGAAATGGAAAAGCTGGGTGAGCTTTTCAAGTTCTTTAAATTCACGCCCCGCGTTTTTGACCCGATTACCAAGGTCGCCCGCAGCGCATTAACTGTTATTCGCAATCAAGAGCGCGAGATCATGCGCATTGCCGTCAGAGAATGCGGCCTGCCGCGCAAGGATTTTATCTCCTCATTTCTGGGTTCCGAAGCAGATCTGAAATGGCTCTCAAAACACACCCGTGGTAAAAAAGAAAGCGCCGCCAAATTGGCAGCGGAGAAAGAGACTATTCAGCGCCTGCAAAATAAAATTGGCAGGGTGCAAACAAAGAGCGGCCTCCAGGTAGGCGAAATCAAAGAGATCAATCGCCGCATGTCCATGGGGGAAGCCCGGGCGCGTCGCGCCAAGAAAGAGATGGTAGAGGCCAACTTGCGACTGGTAATTTCCATTGCTAAAAAATACACCAACCGCGGCCTGCAGTTTCTCGACCTCATCCAGGAGGGCAACATTGGCCTGATGAAAGCGGTGGACAAGTTCGAGTATCGCCGCGGGTACAAGTTCTCCACCTACGCCACCTGGTGGATTCGCCAGGCGATCACCCGCTCAATCGCCGATCAAGCGCGCACTATCCGTATTCCCGTGCACATGATCGAGACCATCAACAAGCTGAACCGCATCTCCCGCCAAATGCTGCAGGAAATGGGCCGTGAACCCACACCGGAAGAGTTGGGCGAACGCATGGATATGTCCGAGGAAAAGGTTCGCAAAGTACTGAAAATAGCCAAAGAACCGATCTCCATGGAGACACCCATTGGCGACGATGAAGATTCCCATCTGGGCGATTTCATTGAAGACGCCCACATCCACTCCCCGGTAGATGCGGCCACCGGTCACGGCCTGCAAGAAGCCACCAAGGATGTGCTGGCCGGTCTCACGGCGCGCGAGGCCAAGGTACTGCGCATGCGATTTGGTATCGACATGAATACCGATCACACTCTGGAAGAAGTGGGCAAGCAGTTCGACGTAACCCGCGAGCGTATTCGCCAAATCGAAGCGAAGGCATTGCGCAAGCTACGCCACCCGACTCGTTCGGATTTTCTGCGCAGTTTTCTGGATGAGTAAGTAGCACCCTCGACCCCGAATTGGTGGGCCTCACTGACTATATCTATGTCGCAGGGAACACGTTCCCCGTGGCGGGCTCGCTGGTGCAGTGGAGTTGCGGTTCTATCGGAATAGATACCAATTATCTACCGGAGCGCTGCACAGATCGATCCGTTGACCGATTGAGGTTGCATCAAGGCGGAGGGACATTATAATGCGCGACTGCATCTCGAGAGTGCTCGTGCAAGTCTATTGGGGCCCATAGCTCAGTTGGTTAGAGCATCCGACTCATAATCGGCAGGTCGAAGGTTCAAATCCTTCTGGGCCCACCATTTTCTATAGTTTTCAATAACTTATAGATGGATAGAGCATCCGACTCCGTGCAGTTTTCGGGTTTGATCTGTCCTACAGCGCAGGGCCAGTAGCGGAAGCCCTGAAAACGAACCATTTAACATAATCGGGCACACACCCCACACCACTAACTTCGGAGAACATACTGAATGCTAACCACCAAAAGCCTCGAAAGAGTCATCGAACTCGAAGACAAGCTCAGAACCCAATACCAGACCCAGCTGGATGCCAAATCGGCAGAGATTGAAAATGGCAAGAAAGAAAAGGACGAGCAGCAGGCCGTCATTGCAAAGCAGCTGGAGCAGATCAAGACCCTCTCCACCGAAGCGAGCGCCAACAAGAACGTAGAGCAGCAGAATCGCGAATTGCATTCACGCTGTGACAACCTTCAGGCAGAGATCACCACCCAGAAGGCACGCACCAAGGCCCTGCAAAAGGACCTCGCCCAGGAGCGGGAGGAGATCAAGACGCTGAAGCAGTTTGATCCCGCCAAGATGAAGAAGAACCTGGACGCCAACAAGAAGAAGCTGGCTGAAAAGACAACAGCCACTGACTTGCTGCAAAAGTCGTTGAACAAGTCCAAGTCGGAAAACATCGAACTGCAGGGCAAGGTCAAGGAGTTTGAGGCCAAACTGGCAGAGCTGGAACCCGTTGAAGCAGTAAAAGAAGTGGAAGCCGTAGTAGAAGCGGCGGCATAACAGATACCCCCATCCAAGGAGCCGATCGGTTGACTATGGGCGGTAAGGTGATAGAGCTTCCCGTGATGGGTGTGTATGAGTTTGTCGATGGCAAAATCAGCGCCTGGCGGGACTATTTTGACATGGCACCGTTCACAGAATAGGCAACCCGGCCAAATACCCGACTTGAATCTGAATCAAACTGAATCAAACTGTAATATCTACTCAACGGAACCATCGCTATGGCAATCATCCGCTGGATACTCGGCTCGCTTATTCTGACCTTCAACTGGCTGTTTACGCCCAGAGGGGTGAAGCGCAATCCAGAGGCACAGGCTGCTATTGATGAGCAAACAGACAGCCTCACCCTCTATCAATACAAGGCCTGCCCTTTTTGTGTGAAGGTGCGCAGGGCTATGAAGCGGCAATCGCTGGATATAGAGACGCGGGACGTGAAGCGGTGTGAGACGGCGAAAGAACAGCTGCTCGCTGGGGGTGGGGATTTGAAGGTGCCTTGCCTGCGGATTGAGGATGACCGGGGGGGTGTGAACTGGATGTATGAATCATCTGATATCATCGACTACCTGGAAAGCAGATTCACTTCTTCGGGGACATCGGCAGCTGCTGCCTGATATCTGCAAAACTACTGAAACAAGTTTTTATACGCGTCTCGCAACAAGTTTTTTTGCACCTTGCTCATCGTGTTGCGCGGTAATTCATCGACAAAGACCACTCGCTTCGGCACTTTGAAATTTGCCAGAGTTTCTTTGATCGGCCCAATCACTTCCGCTTCGGTGAGATTTTTGCCTGGCTCCTGCACGACAACCGCCACGATGCCTTCACCGAAATCCGCATGCGGCAAACCGATAACCGCGGATTCCTTGACCCCGGGCAAATCGTCTATCAGCAGCTCTATTTCCTTGGGATACACATTCAGCCCACCGGTGATCACCATATCCTTGGCGCGGCCAACAATTGAGACATAACCATCTTCACCAATACGCCCCTTGTCACCAGTATCGAAAAATCCGTCATCGGTAAAATCTTCAGCAGTTTTTTCCGCCATTTTCCAATAGCCTTTGAATACATTGGCCCCGCGTATTTGTAAATTGCCAATCTCACCGGTGGGAACTGCATGACCACTGTCGTCCATGATCCGCACCTCCACTCCCGGTAATGGCAAGCCAACCGTGCCCGGCTTGCGCGCGCCTTGCAACGGGTTAGAAGTATTCATGCTAGTTTCCGTCATACCATAACGCTCGAGAATACAATGTCCGGTACGCGCTTCGAAGTCGGCAAAGGTCTCCTCCAGCAAGGGCGCCGAACCGGATACGAACAAGCGGATATTGCCAACGGTTTCTTTGGTAAAGTCTTCGGCCGCCAATAATCGCGTATAGTAGGTCGGCACGCCCATCATCACGGTACATTCCGGCAAATACCCAATCGCGCGCGCGGCATTAAAGCCTGCCATCCAGCGCATACTGGCACCACTGAGCAGGACACAGCCGAGTGCTACAAACAAACCGTGCACATGAAAAATCGGTAAGGCGTGCAACAGCACATCCTGATCACTAAACCCCCAGGCCTCCACTAACGCCTCGGCGTTACACAACAGATTCTTATGCGTCAGCATAATACCCTTTGGAACACCCGTTGTACCGGAAGAGTACAAGAGCGCTGCCAGGTCGTCGGCCTCTCTGGCTACCACACCAAAATCGGCCTCACATTCACGCGATTGATCTATCAGGCTACCCTCGCCCTTGGCATCAAGCGTTAGCAGATGCGATATACCGGTGGCATCCACCAAAGCTTGCATGGTGTCGACGCTGGAACCGTCGCACACGACCAAGGTAGGCTCGGCATTTTCGAGAAAGTACTGTAACTCCCCGGCCCGGTAACCGGTGTTCAAGGGGTGAAACACGAACCCCCCGCGCAAGCAGGCCAAATACAGGCACATCGCCTGCGGCGACTTCGGCACCTGCACAGAAATACGATCACCCGGTTCAATGCCCAGATCAGTCAAAAACCGCGCCAGACGTGCTGATTCGCGCTCTATATCCGCATAACTATAGGCCTGGTCAGTTTCGGTAAGCAACAGCACCTTGTCTGCCTGACGCGCAATTTGCTGTTGGAAATGCTGGTAAAGATTATAATTTTGAGCTGTCATCATATGTTCCCTTCATTAAAGCCCTCTCGCTGCCGCTAGATTGTATCGTGATAGGCCCGCGCCGCATTTAAGTAGATAACGCAAAGAGCACAGGTAAAGATTCGAAGTATTTTTTTCATGTCAAGCTCCAAGCACTGCCGACATTCGACCTCTCTCTTTCCAGGGAGGTTTAAACCGGGATTTTTAAATTACACCGAGAGGCGACCATACTGCCGCATTATGCGACACAGGGCATTGTGATCGATAGCTTTAAGCACGTGGCCCGGCGGTTTCAAAGTAACGACGGATTCCGCTGCGATCATGGCATTGAGTACCGATTCCTCTACCGCCTGCACCGCTGCCTCGTGGATCTGGTCGCTGTGTGCGTCGTTAATGCACTCCAGGTTGAAGCTGCGGGGCTGGTCGGCACCCAGTGGTGGCATGTAGATATCGTTGCCGGTAGAAAAAGCCAGCATAATATCCCCGGAGAAATGCCCGCCATAGGTGCCGGTTTTGCCAATACCCAATGCACCGCGCTTTGCCAGTCGCTGTAACTGGATCGGCAGCATGGGAATGTCGGTAGCGATGATGACGATAATAGATCCCGTCTCGTGACCGGTGGTGTTGGAGATAATGGCATTTTCGGTCAGGTGTTTACCCACTGGCACACCGCAAACGCTGAATTCCGCTCGCATGCCAAAATTTGATTGCACCAGGGCGGCAACCGTGTAGCCCTGCCCCTCGATCTCGATCCGCCGCGAGCTGGTACCGGTACCGCCCTTAAATTCATAAGTTTGCATGCCCGCGCCGCCGCCCACATTGCCTTCGGCAACGGGGCCAGAACTCGCACCGTCCAGCGCCGCCAGTACATGCGCTTCGGTAATGTGGCGTCCGCAGATATCGTTGAGCATGCCGTCGTAAGTCTCGGCAATCACCGGCATGGCCCAGGAGTGATAATTCTGGTAGTAATCCCGATATTGTTCCACCATCCAGCCCACCGTCGCGTGATGAGCCATGCCCACGCTGTGGGTGTTGGTAATGCAAATGGGGCTGGCAAAATAGCCGGCATCCCTGATCCAGTGCGAGCCGGTCATTTCGCCGTTGCCATTGAGATCGAACTGGCCCGCCCAGACCGGCCGGGGCTGCGCCGAGCGGCCGCGCGGCAGAATCGCAGTGACACCGGTATAGATCGGACCTACACCCACCTGCAGGTTGCCATCGCCTTCGATGACGGTACTGAAACCAACTTCAACGCCTGGCACATCGGTAATGGCGTTCCACTCCCCGAGTTGCCCTTCAAGGGGCAGGCCGAGATCCCTGGCGCGCGGCTTTGTAACGGTACTCATTGCTGATTAACTCCTTGGCGCCTGTCTCAGGCCGATACAGGTCCTACCCCGCGGCGACTCCCCGCTGCTACAGCGAACAACACAAAGCTCAACATCACGGCTGCGGCGGCCAGAACATTGACCGCGATAAAACTGTTCCCTGTAACGAACAAAGCTGCCATCCCAGGCCCGACTGCGCCCCCGGCGGCGTGAAAAGCCGGCGCGGCAGCCACGCTGCGGCCGCTGTCGTCTGCAGCATTCACCGCCGCGTACTGGAAGGCCAGAGAGAAGTTCCAGACAAAGTTATACAGTGCCAAAGCGATGACAAAGTTCTGCTGGCTCACACCATCAACCAGCAATACCAAGGCTAGCACCGTACCCACAGCGCCGAGCGCCAACGGGCCGACCCGGCCAAAGCGGTCACTGCTCCAGGCGGCCAATAGGGCACCCGGGATGCCGAAAGAGACACCCACCGCCAGGCTTATTCCGATAAAATTGGCATCAAATTGTGCGGCCGCACCCATGCGTTCGATATAGGTCCAAACGGCGCCCACATTGAAGAAAAACAAGAAACAGCCCGCCAGCGCCGCCAGCACGGCGGGCTTGAACAGGGTGCGACCGATGGGCGCATGGCTAACCTCATCAGTACCATGGCGCGGAAAGTAGCGCAGTAATAGCAGCCCGCACAGCGCCAGTCCTGCCAGCACGGCGAGCACGCCATTCAGGCCAACCCCTTCAATCACTGTGGGTAATACCAACAACCCCACGACCTGAAAGGAAACCTGGGCCGCCACCGCGAATCCAAAACAGCGGTCTGGGTGCTTGTTGTCGGACAGCGCCGTCAACGCCAGCGAATAGGCAGCGCCACCCCCCAGGCCCGCCAAGAACTGACACAAGATGAAGAACGCGAAGCCATCGGCAAACATAGCGGTAACGTGAGAGGCGAACAGCAACCCCAAAGAAACATAGCCTGCCCTGCGCCAATCAACTCGCCGGATCCAGAATATGGCCAAGATGGAACTCAGGGCCGACCCGGACATTATCCCGCTGGCCAAGAAGCCGACCTGGCGCTCGGTGAGACCCATGTCGCCGGCCGCAGCCCCGACAAACACCGGGAGAACCAGGAAGGCTCCGACA
>SMVA01115881.1_pt1 | contig 14734 bp, 13 predicted proteins | sample 2456451 | NCBI WGS metagenome assembly SMVA01 (sample SAMN11095933, study PRJNA526329) | marine sediment metagenome | biome: Marine sediment; feature: Surficial sediment; material: Deep marine sediment; isolation source: Hadal surficial sediment | place: Pacific Ocean | collected 2014-05 | depth...
CACCCCTTGTCGAACGACAGCGCACGCTCGAGGCGCGCTTCGGGCGGCAACACCTCTTCGTCGAGCTCGGCTCCGAGTCTTGGCACGCCGGCTTCGATGCGCAGGATCTCGAGGCTGTCCGGGTCGGCTTCGACGAGTCCCCAGGGCGCGCCGACTTCGAGCAGCGCGCGGATCACGTGCTCGCCACTGCCGCTGGGGACGAAGAGCTGGCGCGCCTCCATTGCGCTGACGCCCCACGCGCCGACCACGCAATCGACACCGGCGAGTTCCGCATGGATCGCAGCGTCGCGAGCCAGACCGAGCGCGCGCCCGGCCAGCTCGTCCACGATTCGGGGCGCCATCGGTCCTTCGAGCGCGAGCCGTTCGACACCCGCACTGCAATCTCGCAGGCTGACGTCGTCCGCAATGATGAATTGGTCGAGGGTCGCGAGGGTCGCGCTCACGGCATCGCCATCGAGCTCGAGCCAGAAGTCGTCGCCCAGGGTCACGACCTGGGGATCGGCCTGGATCCGGCCCGTTCGGGTCAAGAGCAGCGCGGGGCAACCCGACCGATCGGGACCGGGCTCGAGGGAAGCGACGTCGTTCGAGAGCATTCCGTCGAGCCAGCGCACGCGGTCGCCGCCTTCGACGCAGATCAGCCCGCGTCGGGCCAGCCGGAAGAGACCGGCTGCTGCGCGTATGGCGTGGATCGCGTCGCTCACGCGGCTTCGCTTCCGCCCGAGCCCTTGGAGTCTCCGGCCCGGCCGCGGCTGCCAGCGACGAGCCTCGGATGCCGGCTCTCGCCCACCCGAAGCTGGTCGGCATACCAGCGCTCGAAGTGTTCGCAGGCGATCTGGTAGTCGTGCTCGTTGTCGATGTCGACGGCGCAGCCGCCGATGTCGGTGACGACGAAGGCGAAGTCCGTGTCGAGCAGACCGCTGCATCCCTTCTCGATCCGTGCCGTGGGAATGAAGCGCCGGATCCAGTCGGCCAGTCGACGCCAGCCTCGTCGGTCAGCGAGTCCCGCCACATGCATCAACCCATAATAGTAGAGAACGCCAAGGCCCCCGGTCTCGCTGACGAGCAGCGTCCACGCCAGCCCCAGGATCTGTCCGAGCTCCCGCTGGTGCCGGTGCTCGTACATGTCCTCGATGTAGTGGCGATTGCCGAGCCGGCCCGGCTTCACGTAGTGCAGGTTGCTCTGGCGGAAGCGGCCTTCGCGGAGATTGAAGCACGCCATCTCGATGCCGGGATCGCCAGCGACGGCGGGCGCGAAGCCGGCCATCGAAGCCTCGGTCACGAGCCCGGCGGCGTAGTCGCAGCCGCGCTGCTGGCTGCGCTGGATGAACTGGGAGATCTCGTGGGGCGTTGCGAAGGGCAGGTCGGCCGAGACGTACAGGACCGCAAAATCGAGGTCGTCGCCAACCGGGTCGCGGCCGTCGGCAGGGGCGCCGGGCAGCGAGCGTCGGTAGGTCTGCCAGGCGTTCTGGTAGAGGTCGCGAAACTGCTCGACCAGCCGCAGGGGTTTGCTGAGGCCGTCGCTCAGGGCCGATGCGTCGAGCACGCTCCGAAGCCGGGCCGCGTCGCCCACCACCCAGATTTCAGAGACCTCGGGAACGCGCTGCAGGGTCGCCACCACCCGGGCCACCAGCGACTCGCCGGCCACTTCCAGGAAGACCTTGTTCTGTCCATTTACCGCCTTGGCGCCCCCGCGGTCGCCGGCGGTGACGATCGCCGGAATCCCCATAGCTCGTGCCAATGTGAACCTTCCCCGGGCCTTGCACAAGCTCCGGGAGCCAGTCAGGCGCGCACTTTGCGGATTAGAGAATGCATTCGCAAAATAACCCGTCGAAGCGAGCCAAACCGGCGCGGTCGCGCGCCAGCAACGCCCGCCGACCGGAAACAGCTGGTGGAGCCGAGCGGGATCGAACCGCCAACCTCTGCGTTGCGAACGCAGCGCTCTCCCAGTTGAGCTACGGCCCCGGGAGCGCAGAACGGTAAGTCTCCGTTCTTTGGGCGTCAATTGGGGCGGGCAAGCCTGCGGGCGGAGACTCCGGGCGTTGAAAGGGGTTGTCGAACACCCCTTCGCCGGGGCAGGCTGTGCGCATGAAGATCGACATCCAGCTGATCCTCGTCCCGATCGATTTCTCCGACCAGGCCGCTGCCGTCATCGATTGGGCCACCCACATGGCCGAGCAGCACAGCAGCAAGATCCAGCTGCTCCACGTCTACCACCTTCCAGTCGAGTTCCAGCAGCTCGAGGGCGCCTATCTGCCGCCCGACTTCTGGTCCAACGTGAAGCGGGAAGCGGAGCAGCAGCTGGCCAGCCACAGCCAAGAGATCCGTACGCACCAGGTGGAGGTGGAGGCGCTGGTGCGCGAGGGCTACCCGGCAACCGTGATCGTCGAGGCGGCCGAGAGCCACGGGGCCGACCTGATCGTGATCGGCACCCACGGCCACACCGGTCTCAAGCACCTGTTGCTCGGCAGCATTGCCGAGCGCGTGGTGCAAAAGGCGCCCTGCCCGGTGCTGACCGTCAAGGGCAGCTAGAAAACCCCTCGTCCCCTCTAGCAGCTCACCGCTCCGACAAACCAGCTCGCGCGAACACTTTCCCAGTTCGCCGCTCCGGCGAACTGCTAGCCGCGCCTCGCGCGGCACCCCCGCCGTGCGCGGCCCAGCAGTTCACCGCTTCGGTGAACTGCCAGCCCCGCCTTGCGCGGCCGCGGTCTCCCCCAGCTTCCCCGACGGGTGGCGGCGCTGGTACTGCGCGCGGGTGAAGCCCGTCTCGCGCTCGAGGGCCGCCGCCAGGGCGGCCAGCACCAGGATCTCGGCGGCGATGCTGGCGCGCGGCGCAAGGCCCAGGGGTCCGCCCTCGCGCGCCACTCCGGCATCGAGGACCGCATCGGATGCGCGCGCCAACGGCGAGTCGAGGTTGCCCGTCACGCCGATCACGCGGGCGCCCAGTCCCTTGACGGCGCTCACGGTTTCGAGGAGCTCGCGGGTGCCGCCGCTGTTGCTGATGGCGATCACCAGGTCCGCGGACTCCACCTGACCCGCGCTGCCGTGGACGGCTTCGGTGCCGTGCAGGAACGTGGCCGGTGTGCCCGTCGACGAGAGCAGGGAGGCCACGTAGTGCGCCACGTGTTCGGGCTTGCCGATCCCGGTGACGTGCACGCGACCCCCGCTTGCGCGCGCGCTGCGGATCAGCGCCAGGGCCCGTTCGAACATGGAACCGTCCAGTCGTGAGCGCAGCTCCAACAGCTCTTCGATGCCAATGTCGAGGGCGGCCAGCGCCTCTTCTGGACCCGTCGGTCGGACCGGGTCGGCAACGGCCAGCGGCGCGAGATCGAGGTCGCCGCCGTGGAGTTCGAGCACCCGGACGCGCGCGGCGGCCGCATCGTCGGGGAAAGCGCCGAGCTTTTCCACACAGGCCGCGCCGCAAGCGTTGGCCAGGCGGCCGGCCGCCTCCCAGTCGAGGTCCGCCTGGAGCGCCCACAGCAGGCCTCCCAGGAAGGCATCTCCGGCGCCCGTGGTATCGACCGCCTTCACGGCCGGCGCGCGAACGAAACCCTCGAAGCCGTCGGTCGCAATCGCACAACCGGCTTCGCCGTCTGTCACGACGACGGCGGCGTTGCCACAGCGCTTGCGCATGGCGCGCGCCATGGCCAACGGATCGCCACCCGCGTCGGGCACGAGCTCACGGGCCGCCGACTTCGCCGGCTTCAACAAGTCGGCCGCAGCCAGCACCGCGTCGAGGCTTGCTTCGTCGCCCAACGCCGCCAGCGCATCGCTCGGCGGAACATCCAGGTCGACCACCGTCGCGATGCCGGCCGCGCGCGCGATGCTGAGCGCTTCGAGCGCGGCGGCCAGGGGAAGCTGGGAGACTTCGGTCGTCAGGCGCGAGGCTCGACGGATGAAGTCTGCGTGATGCTCACGAACCTGCTCGGCCGTCGTCCTGGCCGTGGCGCCGGGCGCCATGTAGATCGCGCGGCCGCCGGCGTCATCGACGAAGATCTCGGCAACGCTGGTTCCCGATCCCTCGATCAACAGGTCGCGCTCGATGCCCAGACGATCCATGGCGGCGCGCAGCATGCGACCGTTCGGATCCGCACCCTGGCGGCCAAAGATTCCGGTCCGCAGCCCCAGCACCGCGGCCCAGCCAAGATGGTTCAACACGACGCCGCCGACGTGGGACACGACCGGCACACCCGCCTCCACGTCTCTCAAGACGACCTTGGCGTCGCGGCCGAGGATGCGCGGCGTGCGGTGAACGCGGTCCACCACCATGCTGCCGATGCCGACCACGTCCAGGGCGCGCTTCCCGGGTCGGCTCATGTGCGGCCTTCCGCTGACGAAGTCTCGGGCAGTTGGGTTACCCAGGGATCACCGATCCGTTCGCGCGCCATTTCCCTTACGGCCGCGAAGCCGGCATCGAAGCGCTCGGCCGCATCGGCGTCGAGCACGGCGGTTCCCTCGGCGACGCTGTCGCTCGAAATCACGCCCATGCCATGAAGCGCCCGCTTGAGGCACGCGATGCCGTGCTTGGCGCCCGCTTCACGACTCCAGTTGCGAAACGCCTCCACGACTTCGCGAACCTCCTGCATGCGCTCAGCGTCGCCGGCCCGCGAGACCTGCCAGGCACGGGCCCATTCGCGGGGCAGCGCGTTGGCGGGGCCGGCCACGACGCCGATGGGAAGCCCACCGCGCAGGCGATGCCGATTCCAGTACTCGGAAATCACGCCGAACCCGCCGGGGCGGGGCCGGAAGATCTCGAAGATCAGCATGGCGTTGCCGACGTAGATCCCGAACTCGCCCCGGTCGCGGAAGTGCTTGGCCGCCTGGGTGTAGTTGCCGAGCACACGCCGACGGGCCGAGACCTTGATGCCTCGGATGAAGTCGAGGCGCGACATGGCCTTCACTTGTCGGGTCCGGATGTGGGGAATCTTCGGATCGACCGCGATGTCGGCGTTGTCGTAAAGATAAATGGGGATGCGGCGCGGCAGCATGTCCAGCAGGTCGCCCACATCGCGGGCTACGAAGCGGACCGGATCGTCGATGCCGCGAATCGAGAGAGGAGCCAATACCGCGGCGTCGGCGCCGTGACTGATGGCAAATTCGAGGTTCTCGAGAGTCTCTGCGGGGGTGTGAGCCGTGATGCCTGCCCAGGCTTCGACGGCCCGGGTCTGGTCGGGGCCCAGGCGCGCGTTGACCTTGGAGACCTCCTCGCTGCAGACCTGGATGACCTGTTGACGCACCCGGTTGTCGAGGCGGTGCCACTCACCCGTTGTCCCCACGGCGAAGACCACGTCGGCGCCCCAGCCGTCTTGCACCACGTGACGCACCACCGCCCGCTGATCGCTCTCGATCAGCTGACCCGCATCGTCCAGCACCGAAATTACCGGTACCGACAGTCCCGGGCAGGGACGGGACTCCTCGACCGACCTCACGAGCAACCACTCCGTTGACCGGTGCTGGGCGCCGGCGCATTGACCGGCCTCGGGGGCCGGTGCGTTGGACCGGCGTTGAGGCCCGGAGGTCCCAACGCTGGTCTCACGGAATGGTGCCTCAGATCGTCTCGAAGAAGTAGGTCATCCGGACCTGGAGAGCCGTCGCAAGCTTGTGCAGGGTCGACATGGACGCCGCACTCTTGCCGAGCTCGATCTGCGAGATCAGGCTCACGGAAAGACCCGTTCGGTTCGCGAGCTGCTTGAGCGTCAGCTGCTCCGCCGTGCGTCGCTCGCGCAGACGCCCGCCGACCTGCTGATTGAGACGGCTCTCGAGGTCGACGAGCAGTCCCTTCTCGCGGATCGCGGCGCGGATCACGGCGCGAATCTCTTCCATCGCCAATGGCTTCTGGACGTAGTCGAACGCGGCCTGCTTCATGACGCGCACGGCCACGTCTACTGTCGGCATGGCGGTCATGCTGACTACGCAAATGTCCGAGTCGGCCGAACGGATCTTCTCGAGCAGATCGATTTTCGGATCGACCGGCGGTGAGACATCCAACATCACCAGCTGGAAGCGTCCGCGCTTGATCTCTTCAATGCACGCAGCCGGATCGTTGAGTGCGTGGGCCTGGTAGCCCTCTTGGGTCAGGAAATCCTTGAGATCGATGTTGCTGGCCTCATCCTGATCGATGACGAGAACGTTGAGTCGCTGCTTGCCTGCCATGGAAACCTCCTTGCTTCCATGTGAAGGCCGCCACCCGAACTACCCAGGATATCTGAGGATTCGGTCTCCAGCGGCAATTCGCGTTGCAGCAGACTTCTTCGGTATTTCTCGTCAGTTCCGTGAGGCTTGAATTGCAAAGAATGAAAAAAAATCGATTCGGACTCTCTCGGACCTTCAGGGATCGTCCCGAGACAGGAGCCAATCGCTGCGGAAGGCCGACGCGGGCGCATCGGCCGGGACCACCCGCAGGACCTCCAGGCGCGCGGGGTCCTGGCCGGGGGCCTCGATCGCAATCCAGGCCGGCGCACGGATGCCATCGAACATGCGGGCCGGGCCGAATCGAAAGCGGACGCCGTCTCGGCGATCGATCCGGACCACCTCGTAGCTGTCCATGTCGACCCAGAGAGAGGGGAGCCGTCGCTCCTTGCCATCGGGCCCTGGGGGAAGCCGACCGCCCAGCACATAGCAATCCCGGTCGTCGGCGATGCCCAGCACGACTTCACTGGCGGGCACGCCGAAGCTGGTCAGAGCCGCCTGGAGGGCGGCGCCAGAGGCCGTCTGGAGAAAGAAGATGGGCGGGAGGAAGGGGCGGCGCGGCGTCCCGAGCAGTTCACCGTCCCGGCTCGCCGTGTAATCGCTCCCCTGGAGCAGGTGGCGCTCGACGAAGCCGCTATTGCTGCGCAGCTCGAGGCGCGCGAGCCCGGTCGGATGGGTCGCCAGCACGCCGGTCGCCACTGGCGGCCGGTCGCCGATCTTGAGTCTCACGTCCAGCAGCAGCGGCACGTTGCGGCGGTCGGCCTGGTTCCGGGCCGCCACGGCTTCCGCGATCTTCTGGGCGTTCGGAACGATGCTGAGTGCCGGCGCGGACCCAACACATAAAGCGAACACAATCGCAAAGATTCTTGCTGTGCGGCTCACTGCCCCTACCTGCCCTCGGGCTTCACCCACTGGACGCTCATCGGCCCGCGAGCTTCGACGGTCCGGCGTATTGGGCCTCGGAGCCCAGCTCTTCTTCGATCCGCAGCAGGCGATTGTACTTGCAGATGCGGTCCGTGCGGCAGAGCGATCCCGTCTTGATCTGACCGCAGCCGGCTCCTACGGCCAGATCCGCGATGGTGGTGTCCTCGGTCTCGCCGGACCGGTGGGAGACGATGCTCGCATAGCCGGCCACGCTCGCCATCCGCATGGCCTCGAGGGTCTCGGTGAGGCTGCCGATCTGGTTCAGCTTGATCAGAATGGCATTTGCGGCGCCGTCGTCGATCCCCTTCTGAAGAATGGACGGATTGGTGACGAAGAGGTCGTCGCCGACGAGCTGCGTGTACGAGCCGAGCGCGACGGTCAGCTTCGTCCAACCTTCCCAGTCGTCTTCGGCCAGACCGTCTTCGATGGAAACGATCGGGTACTTGGCGACCCAATCTTCCCAGAAGGCGATCATCTCGTCGGTGCTCTTGGTGACACCCTCGCCTTCGAGCACGTACTGGCCGTTGCGGTAGATCTCGCTCATGGCCGGGTCGAGCGCGATGGAGATGTCCTCGCCGGGCCGATAGCCGGCTTTCTCGATGGCGATCAGGATCAGCTCAATCGCTTCGCCATTGCTCTTCAGATCGGGAGCAAAGCCGCCCTCGTCCCCGACGCCGGTCGAGTAGCCGCGCTCCGTCAGCACCGAGCGGAGCTTGTGGAACACCTCGGAGCCCCAGCGCAGAGCTTCGGAGAAGTTGGGTGCGCCGAGGGGAAAGATCATGAACTCCTGGAAGTCGACGCTGTTGTCCGCGTGAGCGCCGCCGTTGATTACGTTCATCATGGGCGCCGGCAGGATGTTGGCGTTGTTTCCGCCGAGGAATCGATACAGCGCAACTCCGGCCTCGTGGGCGGCGGCGTGCGCAGCGGCCAGCGACACCGCCAGGATCGCGTTGGCTCCGAGCCGAGCCTTGGTCTCGGTCCCATCCGCGTCGATCATGGACTGATCGATCTCGGCTTGCTGTTCCAGCGTTCCCAGCACACGGCGGCGAACCGTCGAAGCCAGCTCGCCGTTCACGTTCTCGACGGCCCGCAGCACACCTTCGCCCCCGAAGCGGCGCTGGTCGCCGTCGCGCAGATCGTGGGCCTCGCGCGAGCCGGTCGACGCACCCGACGGAACCGCCGCCCTCGCACGGTGACCGCTGGTGGTGACCAGTTCGACCTCCACCGTCGGATTGCCGCGCGAATCCAGGATCTCGCGAGCATGCACCGACTCGATCTTCACTGCTGCCATGGGGGACGCCTCCACCTCCTGAGCTCGAAAGGCTGGGAAGCTAGCACTGCCCACTGCCCACAAGGGTGCGGTGGGGGGATGGGACGGCTGCGGTGTGTGGACGACGGAGTGCAATGAGCGGTCAGGTCTTGGCGCGGTCAGCGGGGTGGCTGAGCCCTCGGGCCACCACGGCGATCGATCCGCCGGGTGTCTCGAAGACCTCGGCATCGACGCCGAAGACGTCCCGCAAGATCGTGCGGTTCAACAGCTCGCGCGGCGGCCCGCAGGCCCGCAGCTCGCCCCCCGCCAGCAGCGCAAGACGCTGGCAGGTACTCGCCGCGAGCCCCAGATCGTGCGAGATGATGAGGGCAGCCCCGCCGCGGCGGGCAAACTCGGTCACCTGCTCCAGCACGGCCACGCGATGGGCCAGATCCAGGTGCGCCGTCGGCTCGTCGAGCAGCAGCACGTCGGGCTGCTGGGCCAACGCCCGGGCGACCAGCACAAGCTGGCGTTCGCCGCCCGAGAGCTCGAGCATCGAACGGTCGGCCAGCTCCTCGATCCCGACCCGGGCCATGGCCTCGCGCGCTTTTTCGAGATCCAAAGCCGACTCGAAGCCCATCGGGCCGAGATACGGCGTTCTCCCCATCAGTACGACCTCGGCGGCGCTGAAGGGGAAGGTGATGCTGGCGTCCTGGGGTACGACGGCCAGCGTCTGGGCGAGCTCCCGGCGCGACCAGTCATCTAGCAGGCGCCCCTGGACGCGCACGCTCCCCGTGCTGGGAGCCAGTACCCGCGAGGCCACGCGCAGCAGCGTCGTCTTGCCGGCACCGTTCGGGCCGGCCAGCGCGAGGATCTCGCCCGCGGCGATTTCAAGGCTCACGGATCGCACGATCAAGCGATTGCCCAGCTTGACGCTGACCGCGTCGAAGCAAAGAGCCGCGCGAGCGCTCACGGGGCGAAGATCCGTTGTTGCTGGCGTCGCAGCAGCCACAAGAACAGCGGACCCCCGGCCACCGCGGTGATAGCTCCAACGGGAAGTTCGCGCCCCCCCAGCAGCGTGCGCGCCGCGGTGTCGCAAACCACGAGGAAAATGGCCCCACCCAGCGCGGCTGCGGGCACCAGCAAGCGATGGTCGGGTCCCAGCACGAGCCTCAACAGGTGGGGAATGATCAACCCCACGAACCCGATCAAGCCTGCCGCGGAAACGGCAGCGCCGACCATGAACGATGTCGCCAGAAGCAGCAGCCGCTTCTGGCGTTCGACGTCGATGCCGAGCTGCTGGGCCGACTCCTCACCGAGCGCGAGAAGATTCAAACCGCGCGCCATCGGCAGGGCACAAGCGAGACCGGCCACCAGGAAGAAGGCGACCCAGCCCGTGACCTCGCCTCGGACCGCCGAGAGGCTTCCGATCAACCACAGGAAGATGTTCGAGCCTTCCGTGAGTCCCGAGATGGACGCCAGGAACACGATGGCGGCCGACGCGAACGCGTTGAAGACGACGCCCGTGAGCAGCAGGTGCGTCGACGAAACGTGTCCATGCACACCGGCAATCGTGTAGAGCAGCAGCGTCGTGAGGGTGGCGCCTGCGAAGGCGGCGGGCGGAACTGCCGCGTACCCGAGGCCGAAGCTACTTCCCAACGCGAGCACCAAGATCCCGCCGAGCGCGGCGCCGCCCGAGACGCCGAGCACGAACGGGTCGGCCAGGGGATTGCGCAGCAATGCCTGGAAGAGCACTCCGGCGACGGCCAAGCTGGCTCCGACGGCCATGCCCAGTAGCGCGCGCGGCAGCCGAACCCGCAACACGATGTCGGCTGCTGCCGACTTGTCGTCGTCCCCGATCAGAGCACGCCAGACCTCGTCCAGCGGGAGCGCGCTCGGACCCGAGACCACGGCAAGCAGCAGTGCAAGTGCCAGCACCGACGCCAACACCGCCAGCGAGAAGGCGACTCGCGCCGGGCTCAACACCTTCATGGCGCGACCGGTGTCTGGGTCGGTCGCAGTGCGTCCGCCAGCAGCTGGAGACTCTCCTCGAGGAACGGCCCGGGGCGCCACGCCGAAGCCGGTAACACGACGATGCGGTTGGCACCGACCGCCGGCAGCGAAGGCCAACGCGACCAGTACGCTTCGGCCTGCACGGGATCCGGACTCGCATCCAGGATCACGTCCGGGGCCGCCGCCAGTAGCCACTCCAGGCCCACCTTGGGATAGGCCTCGCTGAAGCCCGCTGCGAGGTTGCGCGCGCCGGCCACGTCGAGCAGCTCGTGGAGGTAGCTGCCAGCGCCGACCACGTAGAGCGGATCGCGCTGGATCACCATGACCGTGCGGGGATGGGGCGCGTCAGACGTCGCCGACCGGGACTCGTTTACAGCTCGACGAATCACAGCGACGCGCGCAGCCGCGGCTTCGATGCGATCCACCAGGGCTCCGAGCTCGGTGATCGAGGTCAACACCTCTTCGAGCCGGTGGTTCGGCAACGACACCACGCGGATGCCGAGTTCCTTGAGCCGCTCTCCGAGATCCCGTTGCTGAGCAGCGGGAACGACGACGACGACGTCGGGTTCGAGGGCCACGATGGCTTCGAGGTTTGGACTGAAGAGTCCACCGACGCGCGGTAGCTCGGCCACGGACGGTTGCTGACGCGCCGAGTAGTCGTCCACGCCCACCAGGCTGTCTGCCGCGTCGAGCGACAGCAGGATCTCGGTCAGCGACGGATTCAGCGACACGATACGCAATCGCCTCGTCGAGGAGGCCGGCTCGACGGCGGTCTCGGCGGCGGTGGCCGTGCCGAGGGCCACCCCGGCGAGGATCAAAAGCGTCGTCAGAACCCCGCGTCGCATGGCCCCGGATACTAGTCGAGCCCCGCACCGACCGTGGCACCACCCAGCAACACGCTGCCAGCAGTTAGCGGCTTCGGCAAACTGCCAGCCGCCGCTTCGGGGGCCGCCGCCGAAGAAGAGCCAAGGACCCGGGCGGCAGCCGCCGCCGCCCGGGTCGCAGCTCAGCGGGCGCTGACCGTCGTCTTGCCCTCGAGACGCACGTACGGTCGGAGTCGCTCCAGGCCGACATCCCCGATGCCCTTCACGTCCTTCAGCTCGTCCACGGACTTGAAGCCACCCCGCTGCTTGCGCAGCTTGATCATGGCCACTGCGCGGCTGGCCCCGATGCCGGGCAGCAGCTGGAGCTCCTCCAGCGTGGCCGTGTTCACGTTCACCACTCCATCAATCTCACCGGCGGCACTGGCCACCGTGGCCAGCAGGCTGGCCGAAAGCAGCGCGAGCGCAAACGCTCGCGCCGTTCGCTTGGCATCAAACATCGATGATTGTCTCCAGGGACCGGTTCGGGGAGAGAAACGGAAGGAGGGGCTAGCGGTCGCGGCCCACCGCGTAGTCGGCGGCGGCAAGCAGGTGTTGCTTCACCGTCCCGTCGCTGAACGGAGCGATGGATTCAGCGGCCCGCGCCCTGTGCAGCTCGGCGCGCTTGACGGTATCGGCAACGCCGCGGTAGCGATCGACCACTTCGATCGCGGGTGCGAGATCGAGCTCGGCACCGTCGGCTTCGCGGGCCGGATTGGTCTCCGCACGGTGCGCTGCCATCTTGAGCACTTCGGCCACCGCGTCGTGCTCGGCCGGAGTGCAGCGCTTGAGCGCCAGTAGCAACGGCAGAGTGACCTTGCCCTCCCTGAGGTCGGTGTGGGGCAGCTTGCCGAGCACGTCCTCGCCGGCCTCGTAGTCGAGGGCGTCGTCGCGAAGCTGGAAGGCCAGGCCGAGCTCGTGTCCGAACTCGCGCAGCCGACGACGCTCTCCGCGGGTGACGCCACCGAGAATGGATCCGGCCTCGCACGCCGCCGACAGGAGCACCGCGCTCTTTCGCTCGATCACGGCGAAATAGTGCTGCTCGGTGATGGTGGCGTCGAAGCTCCGCTCGAGCTGGAGCAGCTCTCCCTCGGCCATGCGTCGAATCGTGTCGGCGAAGATCCACAGAATGTCGAGGTCGCCATCTTCGACGATCATCGAAGACGCGCGCGCGTAGAAGAAGTCACCACCCAGGACTGCGCGACGGTTTCCCCAGATCGCGTTGGCCGAAGGCCGACCCCGGCGCAGATCCGACAGGTCGACCACATCGTCGTGCAGCAACGTTGCTGTATGCAACAGCTCGACGGCGGCCGCGACCTGGATGCGCCTCGGTCCCGCGTACCCGCACAGATCGGCCGCCAGCAGCAGCAGCGCCGGGCGGATGCGTTTCCCGCCGGCGTCGAGCACATGACGGCCGAGCGCGTGAACCACCTCGCTGGGCGAACCCAGCTGCTCGTACATGGCACGCTCGACCAGGTCGAGGTCGGGTCGAATCCGCTCGACGACGCTGAGGAACGGATGCATGGAGGGAGGCACCATCGAAAGCCAGCCTAGCATCACGCCCTTGAGTGTCAAAAGTCGCGTGCAAGAGAAAACGTTTCAAATTCAATGGGTTAACGATGGTTCACGCCGCGAACGTGACGCGCGTGACTCGGATTCGGATCGAATCTCACGCGCATGAGCGAAGCCATTCGACGGCTTCACCGACTTCGCGAAACGCGATGCGCTCGACGCCCGCCAGGTCCTGCCCGTCCGCGCCCTTGGGAACCAGCAGGCGGCGAAAGCCCAAGCGCGCTGCCTCGCGCAGCCGGAGATCCATTCGGCCGACCCGCCGGATCTCTCCACCGAGACCGATCTCGCCGCAAGCGGCAACATCGGCCGGGAGTGCCACGTCTAGACGGCTCGAAGCCAAGGCCAGCGCGACACCGAGATCGGCGCCGGGTTCGGTCACGCGCACGCCACCCGCCACGTTGAGGTAGACGTCGCAGGACAGCAGGTCGACGTTGCTGCGTCGGTCGAGCACAGCGAGCAACAGGGCCAAACGACCGTCGTCGACGCCGACACTCGTGCGGCGCGCCGTGCCGTAGCCAGCGGGCGCGACCAGGGACTGGATCTCGACCAGCATCGGACGCGTGCCTTCGACCAGCGGGACGATGCAGGAACCGGGAACACCCGCTCGCCGTTCGGCGAGGAAGTGCTCGCTCGGGCTCTCGACAGCCTCGAGGCCGGCTTCGGTCATCTGGAAGACGCCGACTTCCTGGGTCGATCCGAAACGGTTCTTGGTGGCGCGCAGCAAACGGAACGCGTGACCCCGGTCGCCCTCGAAGGTCAACACGACGTCGACGAGATGCTCGAGAACGCGGGGGCCCGCAATGGCACCTTCCTTGGTGACGTGACCGATCAGCACGAGCACCGTGCCCTGTCGCTTGGCGACGGCAGCGAGCAGGGCGGCCGACTCGCGCAGCTGGGCCACCGAGCCCGGCGCCGACTCGACCTGTTGGGTGTGAAGGGTCTGGATCGAGTCGACGAGAACGACGGCGGGGGCGTGTTCGCGCCAGGGGTCGGCGAGCGCTTCGACGTGGGTCTCGGCCAGCACCAGCAGGTCTCCGGGAAGCTCGGGCAGGCGGTCGGCGCGCATCCGGACCTGCTCGGCTGATTCCTCTCCGGTCACGTAGAGAATGGGAGCCGAGGCCTTCACACCGGCCGCGAGCTGGAGGGCGAGCGTGCTCTTTCCGATCCCGGGCTCGCCGGCCAACAGCAGCACGGATCCCGGCACCAGGCCGCCGCCGAGCACCCGGTCGAGTTCGGCGATGCCGGTCTCGATGCGGGGCAGGCCGGAAGTTTCGATCTCACGGAGCGGGCGGGCCTTGGCGAGGCCCGGGGCCGCGTCGAGGCTGAGCAGATCACGGCGCCGGCCGGTCGACCCCGCCCCGCCGACCGAGGCTTCGACGAGGGTATTCCAGGCGCCGCAGTCGGGGCAGCGTCCCAGCCAACGCGGCTGCTGCGCACCGCAGTCCGTGCAGTCGAAGACCGATCTCACCCTCGCCACGGCGCCACTATAACGCGCCAGCGACTGTAAACCGGAATTCTCCGGACAGTTGACAGTCGATCCGACAAGCCTACCTTCTGGGTCGTCCAAATCCTACAAGCACTGGAAACAAAAGGGAATTCCGGACCGGAGGGAGCATGCTGGAGCTCTATGGAAAGCTGGCCGAGGCCGCCCTGCGAGACGAGCCGCCGAGCCGCGACGACGCCCGACGCATTCTGGACGGGGACGGTTTCGAGCTGTTGCCGTTGTTGTACGCCGCCTTCGTACCGCGCCAGCAGCACTTCGGCCGCCGCGTCATGGTGCACGTCCTGAACAACGTGCAGAACGGACTGTGTCCCGAAGACTGCGGCTACTGCTCGCAGTCCCGCGACTCTCAGGCCGGCATCCGCAAGTACCCGCTCAAGAGCATCGACGAAATCCTGGCCGAGGCGGAGAATGCCGCACGGGCCGGTG